>Ga0105048_10000030_pt1 | contig 162414 bp, 149 predicted proteins | sample MAT05_FD_78382 | JGI IMG/M metagenome (GOLD analysis project Ga0105048, IMG submission 78382) | Freshwater microbial communities from Lake Fryxell liftoff mats and glacier meltwater in Antarctica - MAT-05 | ecosystem: Environmental > Aquatic > Freshwater > Ice > Liftoff microbial mat | place...
ATCAAGAGCGGCATTTGTTGTAACGGTTGCGTTACCTCCACCCAAAGACCCAAATACAGGAAGTTCGATATCAGCGGCTATGGCTGTTGGAATAGCTGCGAAAGATCCCACCGCAACAATAGCCGATGTCATCATTAGACGAGAAACTGTTTTATTTTGACTTCTGGATTTTGCATCTGACTGACGACCGAAAAAACTATTCATAGAAATATCTCCTGTTTTTAATTTATTAAAGTTCATATTTTTAATTCTTATTCCATCAAAGCAAATATGTTTAAAAAACATATGGGCTTTAAAAATCTTTACTTGGGGCTAAAAAAATCCTGTTTCCCCAATAGTACTGGAGTCTTATCACTCTTTATATTGCTATGACAAGAAAAATTAAAAAAGTGTTAATATAAAAATATACTTTAATATCAATGAATTAAAAATATTCATTGATAAAAAGTTGTTATATTTTTGCAACAGTTAGGGAAAACCTATTTTTTTTCATCTGTTTTGATGACATCATCTCGGCTGGAAACTACATGATCAACCAAACCGACTTCTTTTGACTCTTCGGCTGAAAGCCAACGGTCTCTATCCATCATCTCTTCCAGAACCTTATATTTCTGACCCGTATGCTTAACATAGGTTTCAGTAAGTATCTTTTTGAGGCGAATAATTTCTTGAGCTTGAATTTCTATATCAGACGCCATTCCCTGCGCTCCACCTGATGGCTGATGAATCATTATACGAGAATTGGGAAGGCAGAATCTTTTATTTTTTGCGCCTGCCATAAGCAGGAATGACCCCATCGAACATGCCTGACCAATACAGACAGTGGATACATCAGGCTTGATATACTGCATTGTGTCATACATTGCCAACCCTGAACTAACAACCCCTCCAGGAGAATTGATATAAAAATAAATATCTTTCGTTGGGTTTTCAGACTCAAGGAACAACAATTGAGCGCAAATTAAAGATGACACGTTATCATTAACTTGGCCAACCAAGAAAATTATACGTTCTTTTAAAAGGCGAGAGTAAATATCAAATGCACGTTCGCCGCGCGCCGTCTGTTCAATAACAGTTGGGACGAGGTAATTATTATAGACATCCATTGGATCGCGGTCATGTATCATAAAATTCTCTTTATCTCTTTAAATATTACGAATCAAAATTGTAACTATATTTATTAAACTAGCCCGAACTGAAAAAGCGTTCAAGTGGCTAGTTTAATTGATTAAAGATCCAATCTTTCATTGGTTGCCAGACCTCTCTTTTAGCCTGAGCAGCGACCATCATGGAAATATGCCCACAATCAGGGGTTAAAATGTAAGCATCCTGAATTTGTTGCGACAACGGTCTTGCAGATTGAGGCGGAACAATTTTATCTTTTGACGGAATAATCACTAAAGACGATTTTTTGATTTTTCGAGCATCTATTTTTTTTCTGTTTACGGACCAAAGCCCCGCTGTCACTTTATTATTAAGATACCAGTCCTTAACAGCTTGTCTGATAATTCCCGATGGTAAATCCCCACCACCATTGAGCCAGTCTTCAACGGCTACGAATAACTTTTCTTCTAAGCTTCCCTCTGGCATAGTTGCCAAAGCAGAGAATTTTCTAGCTATTTGAGACGGCTCAACCCCTGAAAATATCATTTGTAGCCACTCATTAGGCATATAGTCTAGACTTTCAACGCGCTTTAATCCCTCAGGTGCCCAACTTGATAACGCCTCTGCAAAATGGCCTTTAGCACCTGCCTTAAAATCCCAAGGTGTCGCAATAAATACAAGACCTTTAAAGATATCAGGATTTAAGATTTCTGTTGCCGCAAGAAAAAGCCCCCCCATACAATACCCCATACCAAATAGAGGTGTATCAATTTCAGATTTAAGCCATAGGGCGGCTTTCCGTAACTTAATTCCTATAGCAGAATCTAAGGTTTTTAGTTCTGAATCTTCACGAAGATTTCCCCATTCAAGTACAAAAACATCAAATCCTTGACCAGATAGCCAACGCAGCAAAGACCTGTCTTCTGGCAAAATATCAAGAATTTCAGATCCATTTATCATAGAAGGAATAATAAAAATTGATGCCTTTATCTTCTTTACTTTTTTGCTTTTTTGTTGCGCAGCATACCACAATATTCTCGCCTCTCCGTCCCTCCATATCACGCTGGATCTTTGGGGTTGACGAACATATGAGTGAAGCTGATATTTTCGCAACCCTGCGACAACAGACTCCATACTTGCTAGTGCATCTTGGCCTTTTTTATTATTCCAAAAATCATCTGTGAAATTTTGCCCATCTGACAAACTTGGCTGTGCAAGTGCTCCAGAAGCTAAGGCGAGTTGCATAATGAGGGGCCTTTGACGAAGACCCGTCTGTATTGTGGAAAATTTATTTTTGTTGCGCATCATTTTTTATATCATGTTTTTTGTGGTTTTGTGCAAAACGATTGTCACTTAGACTATTTTGTGGTTAATTGTATTATACTGCAACAATTTACATCAAAGGTGCAACATGCCTGCAAAAAAAGGTGGCGATAAGCCAACTGTTATCAAAAAATATGCTAACCGTCGTCTTTACGATACTGGACGCAGCAGCTATGTAACACTTGAAGATCTATGTGAAATGGTTAAGGAAGGCTACGATTTTGTTGTCTATGATGCCAAATCAGGTGAAGACTTGACACGTTCTGTTATGACCCAAATTATTGCAGAACAAGAAGGCAAGGAAGGTCAAAATCTTCTTCCTACTAATTTTATGAAGCAACTAATAGGTTTTTATGGAAATAATATGGGCAAGCTTGTTCCAAATTATTTAGAGCAATCTTTCTCAGAGTTTACCAAAAAGCAGGATGAATTCCGCGCACAAATGAACAAGTCATTTGGTGGGGTGTTTCCTATGTCTTCAATTGAAGAGCTAAGCAAACAAAATATGGCCATTTTCGAAAATGCGATGAAGGCGTTTAGTGCGTTTACATTGAACAATAAGAATAAAAATGGGTCGGAAGATAAATAAAATACTTTACCCCTTATAAAAGTTGCGCATACGCGCTGCTTTTATAGTGTCTCTAATTCAATCCAGAAGAAAGTTTATCTCTTGCATCAATGGCAAGATCCATAGCTTCTGCTCGGCCTTCATGTGCAATAGTCATTGCAACATTATTACTATAGTGAAACAGGACTGAGGCTGACCCAGAAGCGCTACTGCCGACACAAGCTATTTCGTAAGCTTTGTTCTTTGAAGATGACAAATCTTTTACTGGAGATGGAATAGCAGCAAATTCACCTGAACATCTTGACTTTGCTCTCTCTAAATATTGAGTAATAGTTGTATTAAACTGAGATTCATTCATCACTTTTCTCATTTCAACACTCCCAAATAAGCTATCAGTTTTCCAGCTATAGGCTTTATATGACTGAGAATCGTCAACACCAATTTTTTGTAAGTCTCCTTTGATAACAATCCCAGAACTTTCAAGTAAACTGGAAAATTGTTCCTTCGTCATAAATGATGAATTAGGCGTGACTTCACGACTTAACTCCACAGGCGATAAAGCAACTCTTTGAACGGGCTGTTGCTGAGGGGCCGTATTTAGAACCTGCTGAGAAATAGCCTGCTTCTCTATAAGTTTCTTTTTTAATTCTTCTATCTGTAGGTTGCTTTGTTGAATTTGTAATTGTAGAGCCGCAAGAGAGGCTTGCTTAGCTCCCTCTGCCTGAAGTTTGGCTTCTAATAATTGACTCTTTGCCTGTTCTGCCAAGAGTTTTGTTTGGGTTTCTGAAATCTGGGACTTTAAAGAAGCGACTTCAGATTTACTTTGATTCATCATATCCGTTTGGAATTGGTTAACTTGCTGAATTTTTGATTGGAAATCTAATAATTTTTTGCTTTTATCCGCCAAATCAAGTTTAAGAGCTTGAATGGCCCCCTCTTGAGCCGAAGCTTGCTCTTTATATTTATTTAGATTTTCAAGCTTGGCTTTAACTACATCATTTTTTAAACTTGAAATTTGCGCATCCTTCTCTTTAGAAAGTTTACTTTCGCCCTCTTGAACTTTCAAATCCTTTTCTTTTATCTTCTCCTCCAAAGAGTTTAACATTGCAATCTGTGCCTTAGATGCAATGGCTGGATCGAAAAGCATATACTCAATATCTTTCTTTTCATTTGCACATTGAGTATCTTTTGATTGCAATAAAGCACCTAATCGAACTAACTCTCTCTGACTTTCTTGATATCTACGTGTCGCTTGCTCTAAATCCCAACTTCCTCCAGCAGCCTTTAATTGATTTCCTTCCATATTTTTTTGAAAATCAGCGGCTTGCTTTTCAAGTGTTGAATTTTTAACTTTTAATTCTTCAATTTGGGCTGCCATTTGTCTAAGTTCAGACCTTAATTTTATAGCTTCGTCTGTTTCTGAAACTTTCGCATCAGATAAAGATTCCTTGGTTTGACCAAACTTTAAATCAACAATTTGTTGCTTCAAATCTCTATTTTCAATTTCCATTTTTTCTAGAGCCACATTATCTTTTTGAGGTGTAAATGAGGAATTTTTATAAATTTCAATTTGATTTTTTAACGTTTCATTTTCAGATTTTATGGCGATGCTCTCTGGGTTTTGTTGCTGAATAGAATTAGAGGCAGTCTGAGCTTTGTCTAAGAGCGCTTTTGTTTCGGACAACTGAGTTTTTAATATTTGATTTTCTTCTGTTACCGTCTTCATTGATTTCTGAAGTCTATTTGATTCGTCATCTTGTTTGGATTCTTGTTGGACCATTCTGGATTTATCTAATTCACGAGCAAGCCTCGCATTATCTGCTTGAGATGCCTCAAATTTTTGCTTCATTTCATTTAACGCTGCATCATCGTTTGCTGCTTGTTTATTCTCAAAAGAAGCTCTTTGCTCCGTCATAGCTCGTGATAACTTTGCATTCTGCTCTCTTAAGGAGTTTATTTCTAATTCAAACATTTTGGAATTATTACTCTTACTAGCAACATCATCGGCTATATTATTCATTTCAGGTGCGCCCGCCACTATCCCCATTTCTGAAGATGATAGTGGGGCAGCAGCCAAAAGCCCTTCTACACTTGGTTCAATTACTGGCGTCCTTACAACAGCTACATTTTTTTTGATAACGGCTTCTGGGGATGCCATACCCGTTTTCTCAGATGATTGAAAATCAGCGGATTTCTCAGGAGAGGCCTGCAATGCATCTATACAAGATTTTAATTCTTTTTGTCCTGCCTTTACTTGAGCGAGGCCATATTCAAAATTTTCTTTTCCAATTTGAATCTTAAGCGCATCGGCTGTTATAACCTGTGACATAAAAGATTCATCTTTACCCACCCCAATGACCACCGCCTTATTAGACTGTGGCACAACAGTGTAAGTTGTAGCCTCAGCACTTCCTAGACGAAGTTGAATGGATTGTTTTTCTCCAGCCTTAAAAAAACCATCCTGATAATCAATCGCCAGTGAATATTCGCCTCTGGTATTTTTAGCAAATGTAAGAATAGTTCCATCGGCATATTTTTGTGCCATTGTGCAATAGCTACCTTGAGACGCACTGGCTACGCGACTGACTGCCCATGACGTCTTTGCTTCAACCAATGCAGCCTGCGAGAAACCTGAGCTAAAACATGCCGATACTAATAATGCCGCAAATATAAAATATGTTTTTGAATTTTTTGGACATGTATAAAAATGGGACACAATACCCTCCTATTATCTCTAACTTAAAGTTTAATTGACTTCTGTTCTAACCAACAAAACACGCTGGCCTGTTGCAGGATCTATATACATTTCCCCAACAGGTCTTATTTGATCGTTGGTGTACTGATTTAATGCTTTAAACACAGCATCTTCAAAATGCCCAACTTGAGAAACTGTTTCCTTTAAAGCGAAATTCTTTTCTGAATTCCAAATCACCCGAATATTTGCATCTTCTGACCAAACCTGAATAACCTCTGCCAGAGGTGACCCTGATAGGCCAAACCACCTTGTTTCAAGGGTTTTTTCTGTTTGATTATCTAATTTGAAAATTTTGCTAATTGTATTTTCCGTCTTTTCTTCTTTAATATCGGAATTTAATGGAGCTGAATTTGTTGTAACTGTTGATGCTGGCTCCATCATTACGGGGGTTAACCCTTCCGAGCGATACTGACTATGAATCTGCGCTCCACCCTCTTGTTTAATCAAAGCGTTCACAGCATCTTGATATCTTCCAATAAATGAGAAATCTTTCTTTAATATAGGAACATCAGTAGATGCCCACATCAAATTAGCCTCGCCTCGCAAGGACCATCTTTGTAGAATATCGCGAAGATTTTCCCCTCTTCTGGCTCGCCATGATTGAGAGATAGGGGCGCTATTTGGAACTGCAGAATTTTCAATAAGCATAGTTGGCTTTGAGATTTCTGGAGATTGCCTATCATACCAATTTTCTGGCAAGTTATACTTTTGTCGAACAGAGTCTGGAACATATCTTTCATTGAAAATCTGAAAGGTTAACGCCTCACTCTCTTTTTTATCTTTTTGAGAAAGAGACGATGCCGTTATGGTCGTTGGGGGGCTATCTTGATTTTGAGTTACAGAATAAGAGGCCTGAAATCCTGCAAAACAGGCAGCAGGATATCCTGTAACTCCAACTAACAAAGCAAAGTAAAAAACCAAAGAATAAATAGTTTTTGTTCCACTCATCTTACTATTCCCTTCAAAAAGTCAAAACTGAAAATAGTCTAGACTGAAAATAAACTACAAAATATGTAACGTAATAATAGATTGTTCGCAACGGCCTAAACCTACTTGATTATGTTATATCCTCAATTTTTCCATTTTCATTACCAAGTTTTAGAGCCAATGAGGCATGAAGATAATCATCTAAGTCCCCGTCTAGAACAACTTGGGCATCCGTGCGTTCTACTCCAGTTCTTAAGTCCTTAATCATTTGATAGGGCTGGAGAACATAAGATCGTATTTGATGGCCCCACCCAATTTCTGTCTTGGAATCATAATGTGCTGTATTTGTAGCTTCGCGCTTTTTAAGCTCTAGTTCATATAATCTGGCTTTCAGCATATCCATCGCTTGCGCGCGATTTTGGTGCTGAGATCTTTCATTTTGGCAAGCGACAGCAATTCCTGTTGGAATATGAGTAAGGCGGACGGCGGAGTCTGTTTTGTTAACATGTTGTCCGCCTGCACCACTTGATCTATATGTATCAACACGCAGATCCTTGTCTAAAATTTCAATATCAATATTCTCATCAACAACTGGTGATACAGCCACCGATGCAAAACTGGTATGTCGACGTGCAGCAGAATCAAAAGGTGAAATACGAACTAAACGATGTACGCCGCTTTCATGTTTTAACCAGCCATAGGCTTGCTCGCCCTCAACGCGAATGGTCGTCGATTTAATTCCAGCCCCGTCTCCTGCGGTTTCATCAAGAAGGGATACTTTATAGCCATGCTGTTCTGCCCAGCGCGTGTACATACGAAGGAGCATGGCTGCCCAATCACATGATTCCGTTCCCCCAGCACCTGCATTTATTTCAAGATAAGCATCATTATTGTCTGCTTCTCCTGACAGCAAACTTAATAATTGTAATTTAGAAGATAGTTTTTCAATTGATTTTAAATTTGAGATAGCTTCAACGATAAGGGCTTCTTCTCCTTCACTTTCAGCCATTTCAATAAGGCCAATCTGATCTTTTAAGCCCGTTTCAATTTTTTTAACTTCATTAATTTTTGCTTCAAGACGATTTTTCTCACGCATTAATTTCTGTGCTTTATCAGGATCGTTCCAAAGAGCGGGACTAGCCGCCAAAGATTCTAATTCTTCTAGATGAGACAGCGCAACATTCCAGTCAAAGATGCCTCCGCAGCAAATCTATAGAATAAGCAATACTAGTGACAATCGTTTGAACATCTGCGCGCATAAAATCTATCTCTATAAAAATTTCCCTCTCTTGAGACAATCAGAGAGGGAAATTAAAAAAATTGGTTTCAAAAAAACTAAGCGGCTTGTTGCGACTTATTCTCTTCAGCTTCTTTCTCTGCCTTCATATTCTCTATAAAAGTAATAAAAGATGCAACTGATTCTTGGGTTGACTTAGAATCTGATAATATACTCATCAAATGTCCATGAATAGTTGGCGAGTTTTCTGAGACAACAACACTGTTTTCAACCAAAACAGAACGAATATCATCTGTGGCTGCAACCATCATTCCTTTAATAACGCCTATTTCTGCCATCATTTTAACAGAATCGCCCATTGCTAAAATGGGCTTAAACGCCATCATAAATCCCCCAATAAAACGGCGGGTATGAGCAGTCTGTTTCAATTTTTCATGCCCACGATAGCCACTTGGAACCAGTAAAACATCATAATCAGCAGCCAAAGCATCCGATAAATGCTTATCAACCGGATGGTAGTGTCCCCATCCTTTATCTTGCCAGCCATGAGCCAAAGACGATTCAACGCTAATAATTTTAGGGGCAGCTCCCAATTCAATCAAAGTGCGTTGGAAACTTGTCATTTCAATTTCATTAAAGCCATTGGCAACAAGAATTGCGACGTTGAGGCCTGCAAGAGATTTTTGCATGTGTGTAAACTCCTTAAATTTTCTAAAGTATTGTTTTTGCTTCTTTTTTTGATCCCGATTTCGACCCGCCGTACCCTATTTAGAGAAATAGATCGAAATTTATGACAAACCATTCGGGGTGGAGAGACACTAGTTGAATCAGCCCTGAAAAGTCAAGTGTAGAATACAAAAAATTAAAATTTATTCATTCTTCCTGTTAATATGATGAAAATTAGGAAAAACAGGCTTTACAAACACCTCATTTAGCGAGTAAAAACTTTAAACATATAAACTTTAAACTCGTTTTTTTAAGAGTAAGGATCATTTTCATGCAATCTTTTCGTGGTATTTCTTTTTTGGCCGTCGTCGCCACAACCTCCCTCGCTTTGACAGGGTGTTCAGGTTTCAAGAGTCATTCAGAGGTTGAGGCTTTAAATGAAGCTAAAGCTGTTGGCAGCCCCTTCACACAATCACTCGCTGCAGAATACCGTGACTATGCTAATCATGAACAAAATATAGGTTTTGATTATGCAGACGCCCTTCACTTCGCACGCAAAGGTTTAGCGACTGCAGCGGGAGAAATTGTTCTTCCTGAACCAATATCTGATTGGAATTTAAAACCAGAGCATATTGAAGAGCTTACATCTGCAAGATCCCAGTTGATTGTTGCTCTTGATCGTGGTGGTCGTGAAACAGCCCCTCAACAAGCGGCACTAGCCCAAGCTCGTTTTGATTGTTGGATTGAACAACAAGAAGAAAATTGGCAAGCAAAAGATATAATAGGATGCAAAAAAGAATTTTATGATGCATTAAATGCAATCGGCGGTGCCGTTGCTGCTCCGACACCTGAGGAAATGATGCCGCCTGTGACGGCCATGGCTGCTCCAAATGGTGCGATGGCTCCTGAAGATGCAAAATATTTAGTCTTCTTTGACTTTAACGCCTCAAAGGTTGATGCTGGCGGAGCAAGCGTTGTTGATTCAATTGCTGCCGAAGTTAAAAAACAAAATATTAAATCTGTGAATGTGATTGGCTACACCGATACATCAGGGAGCAAAAAATATAATAAACGTCTCTCCGCTAAACGTGCTAATTCTGTGCGTGATGCCCTTGTCGCACGTGGTGTTGATGCTAACCTTTTGATGGTTGATAGCATGGGCGAAGAAAATCTGATGGTTCCAACTGCGGATGATGTTCGTGAACCAGCTAATCGTCGTGCAGAAATTACTTTTGTGAAGTAAGTCACTATTCTTAAATTTAAAAAAGCCGATGATTATTCATCGGCTTTTTTTATATCCTCTTTATCAAAAACAAAATCCTTATTACAAAATTCGCAGGTCATCTTAATTTGATTATTTTCTGCTGCATCATTTAAATCTTCATAACTCAGTAAAGACAAAACTCCCTTTAATTTCTCAATTGTGCAGCGACATCCTTTTGTTAAAGAATGTGGTTTATAAACTCTGACACTTTCTTCATGGAACAGCCTGTATAACAAAACTTCATCACGTAATTTTGTATCTAAAAGCTCTTCATCACTACAGGTATCTAATAAAATTTGTGCTCTACTCCAATTTTCAGCAATCGGTTTGCTATCTTGCGGAATATTTGAATGATCTGGTGTGTGTTGTAACATAATCGCACTTGATGCCCATTTTCCATCATCATTTCTATGAATGGCCATTTTAATGGCAGTTCCTATTTGCTCTGACTGTGAAAAATAATGATGGACACTGTCTAGTAAATTATCCTTTAATTCAACAATACCTTGATATCGTTCTGCAAATTCCCCTTGATCAACTGTGAAAGCTAAATATCCCTGCCCTAGCAAATCAAGCATACTTGGGCTTTTATTTTTTTTAAGCAGAGAAACGAGGGCTTCTTTATCATATCCTGCTGTTGCTCTTATATCCCCTGAAGACGTTACATCGGATACCAAGCGCCTAACAATTCCATCCCCTTGAGTTTGCAATATAAATATACCTTCGTATTTTAACATAGATGATAGAAGAACCGAAAGGGTCATCATTTCAACCAGTAATTTTTCAATGACTTCATCGAATTGGTGAGGGGACAAAATTCTATCAAGGACTTTACCCAATCTTAAAATTCGTCCACGTAAGTTTGAGCGTTCCAAGTCAAACGTCAGCACATGGCTGTCATCAGGCATAGGAAATTTGACTATTTCAGCCCTCATTTCTTGAGGGGTATAATCCTCTGTCATCTCAGAGCAATCCTTTTAAAATTTTGTTTTATATCCTGTTCGCAACAGAACCCATGCTAGTATAATCAATAAAATATCAATCACAAGAATCATTGAAAGTCCAATTATATGGTTTGTTTCAGAGAACCCAATAAATCCTGCACGAAATCCGTCAATCATATAAAAGAATGGGTTAAGAAGAGCAATTTTTTGCCAGAAAATAGGCAATGCTGATAAAGCATAAAAAGTGCCAGATAAAAACGTTAAGGGCATCACGATAAAATTAGTAATGGTTGCCATATGGTCAAATTTTTCTGCCCAAAGCCCCGCAATAATACCCAAAGAAGCCAGCATCAGATTTCCCAAAAATCCAAAACCAATAATCATTATGACACTATGAATAGGTAAAGGAACTATCATCCACATTGCTACAAAGCCTAATATTCCTATCAACGCACATCTTAATAGAGACCCAACAACCAATCCAAGAATAATCTCCCATGCAGCAAGTGGCGGCATCAAGACATCAACAATATTCCCTTGAACTTTAGCAATAATTAGTGATGAAGCGGGATTTGCAAAAGCATTTTGGGTCATCGTCATCATCAATAATCCAGGGGCTAAAAATAAAACTCCCGAAACGCCTATCTCATCTCCGATATGTTGCTTAAATGATAGGGTAAAGACAGTAAAAAACATCATCATTGTAATAACAGGGGCAATTATTGTTTGCATATAAACGTTAAGAAAGCGTCCAGCCTCCTTTTGAATGAGAGTCATAATCCCTACCCAGTTGCACCTTCCCATGACTCTTGGTGTAAGGTTGGCAAATTCGGATTGAATAGACATCTTTATAGATTCCTTTTAAACTCTGTCTGTGCAAGTTACAGAGAAAGCGCAGATGGATAAAAAATCAAGCCCTATTCAAGAGAATATCCAAAAAAAGCGAAAAAAAATAACCCAGCCCTACTTAGAAAATTCTGGGGCGTATTATTTACAAAGATTTTCAGCATCTACTTCTCAATTCAGAAAGGTAATGACTAGAAAGATTGATTTATCATGCAAAGATCATCCAGAACAAAACTATGAAGACGCAAGAGATTTACTGGAAGATGTTATCATTAAATTTAATGATTTGGGCTATTTGAATGATAATAACTATGCACGTATTCTTTTAAGCTCACTCAAAAATCGTGGCTTCTCGCTTGGTAGGATACTGCAAACATTAAAGCAAAAAGGTGTTCCTTCAGAAGTTATTAAGGATATTCAACCAGAACCTTCTATAGATGAAGAGAGACTGGCCGCACTCATCTGGATGCGAAAAAAACGATTGGGCGCCTTTAATACTCGCCCGCGTGAAGGCGATATGAACCGCCATCTAGCTTCTTTGGCACGATCAGGTTTTGATTATCATACATCACGCTGGGTTATCTCTCTTTCAATCAATGAAGCGGAGATCTTAATTGAGGAGTTGAATACGAGCCTTAGGAAATGTGAGAATAACGGTTGTTCCAATATTCTTTTGTGAAAAAATTTCAACTTCACCACCATGCAATTTCATCAAAGATTTAACAAGGGACAGCCCCAACCCAATTCCAGATGTTGATTTACTAAATCGGCCATCTGTCACTCCAAATTTTGATGTAACACGTTTAACCTCATCTGCATCAAGCCCAATCCCTGTGTCAGTAATTGACAATCTAAAGTTTTGGTTTTCATCTATTTCGCCAGAGAGGGAAATGCGCCCCCCCTCAGGGGTAAACTTAATAGAATTCGATATAACATTTGTTAGAATTTGGCGAATAGCAACATCTTCACCTATTAAATTTGGCATATGAGAATAATCTATATTAGTCAATGTTAGCCCCGCATCACGAATTTTCTGAAGCTGCATATCAACTGAGGTTTCAACTAATTTTTTCATATCAATACGGCTCTCTTTTAGCTCACGTTCCCCTGCATCAATGCGTGAAATATCGAGTATCTGGTTAATTATTGATAAAAGATGCTTCCCACTCTCATGAATATCTCGTGCATATTCCCAATACGATTGCGGCTCAATTGGCCCGAACACCTGATTACGAATTATTTCAGAAAATCCAATAATCGAATTTAGCGGTGTGCGTAATTCGTGACTCATATTCGCCAGAAATTCTGATTTAGCACGATTGGCCATATCAGATTCCCGTTTTGCATCCTGCAACTGTAATTCTGCATCCTTTCTTTTTGTAATATCTTCAATACTTCCTTCAAAATATATAAACGTTCCATGCTCGTCTAAAACGAGGCGTATAGCTTCTTGAATCCAAATTTTAAGGCCATCTTTCTTATAAACTTGAAATTCATGAACCTCTTGTAACCCATGGGGGTCGATATTCTTAAGAATACGGGATCTATCCTGGGCCATTACAAATAGCTCTATATGCGCATTCTTAACTTCACGAATCATTATATCTGGTGCCTCATAACCAAATATATCTGACATGGCTGGGTTAACGGATAAAAGTTGACCATCAATTGTTACTTGATAAATTCCACTGGCTGCATTTTCCCAAATTGTTCTGTATTTACGCTCAGCTTCTGCCAAAGCCCATTCTGCTTTTTTGTGATCTTCAATGTCTGTGAAGCTTCCTACAACTCGCATATTTCTACTTTCGTCCATTCGTATCATGGATACTGTCATTTCAACCGAACGATACTTACCAGATTGCTCACGAATAGAAGTATTAACGCTATACCCTGAACGTAATCCTTTTATTAGCTGCGATACCGCCTTACGTTGCTCTGCCTCATCATCTGGATGAATTAAATCAAACAAATTCTGTCCAATATTCTGGACCACTTTATTGCCTGTTAATTTTTCCCAAGATTCGTTTAAGAAAATTATTTCCCCAGATAATGAGATTTCAAAAATAACTTCCGAGATAGAGTTGATAATAGCTTTATTCTCTCTCTCTGATTTTCTTAAAACCTGATTTAATCGTTCTCTCTCATTAATTTCACGACCAAGGTCGAGATTTCTTTTTTCTATTTCTTCATTTGTTTCCGAGAGTTTATATGCGCCATCCCTAGAGTTTTTTACAAAAATTGTAACACCCAAAGTCGTTAAAAATCCAATTGATAGTAAAATCCAAGGGGCAAGACTTAGAATAAATGTTTGAAGTGACCCATCATAGATTATATGCATTTCAAGGGAGTGAGAATGTATCGGAATAACGCTCTGTAATTCTTCTTGAAGAAAATTCTTAGGCTTTATATTAGAATTTTTATGTGTAAAAATAACTTCTCTTGTTATTGCATCGCCTATATCAATTTTTCTGATATTTTTAATTTTCTTCAATCTTGAAAAAAAGTTTGTATCTTTTGTTGAGACGAAGGCTACAAGATACTTATCAGAGAGCTTATGAATGACGATATAATTCTTTTCATCATAAAGCCCGACAAACTCACTTTTAAGATCGATTTCATTTTTTTTAGAGGCCAAGAAAGAAAATAATATTTTTTCGTTAATAGTACTAATATAATTTTTCTCTTGGAAAACCAACTGACTAGTTAAGTCAGTTTGATTCTCTACAATATAATAAAGGCTTGAAATTGACTGGTTATCTTTTTTAGCAGATAAATATTGATTGATGGACTTCCATTTATCTCTTCCATCAGAGCTATTAGCCTCTGAGAGATTTACCAAAGTAGAGATAGATCTTAGCCTAAATTCAACTTGTTCCAAACTATCAAGAATAGCCTGCTGAACTTGAGTCACAATTGTGATTTTTTCTTCATTGATTGTTTGTTTAACAAAAAAATTTAGAACAAAGAATACAGCTATGGTTAAAATTAACCCATTAAGAGTTATCATAACGTAAACCATTTTATCTTTAATTTTCATTTTTTTTGACTTCAGTAATTGAGGTAATAGCGTATAATTGATAAAGTTTTTAATAGAAATATTTTATTCCACTCTCATTCATGCCTGAATCACCTTAAATAAATCCTAATAAACCAAACTATTATTTTTTCATAATTTTCAATTCTTAGTAAAAGATTACAAGAATATGCTTATATTTCGATTTACTTGACTTTTTGATTACAAGCCATGATATATTAACTATAGTTAATATTTTGCAATGCAGTAATTTTGGAGACGTAAATGGTAAAAAATTCTTTTTTCGAGAACTGGTTTAAACAAGACTCAATGAACTCTGTGTTTACTAAACTTCCTAGCGTTCCTTTCGGGATGAAGGAGGTCATGGAGTCTGGTCGTAAATCCATTCAGGCTTATACAGAGGTTCAGCAAATCGCCCAACAAAGCATGCAAGCAATCCTACAACGCCAAAGTGAAATTATATCCCAGATGGTTCAAAATTCATCTGCTGTCGCTAAAGAAGTGATGGACGAAGGAACACCTGAAGAAAAAATTGCGCGTGGTGCAGAATTAATTCGCGAAGCCTACGAAAAATCGGTTCATAATGTACGTGAAGTAGGCGATATTGCCAATAAATCCGCCCGTGAAGCGATGGATATTCTTAATAGCCGTGTTGCCACAGCATTTGATGAAATCAAATCAACGGCAGAAGATGCTAAAGAACAAAAATCAAAAAAATCATCGGCCAAAAAATCCGCATAATTTAAGTTATTTTCATTTTGAAAGCTCTGCCTTAAAAGCAGGGCTTTCTTTTTTAGGGCAATCTGCGCTATAAATCTATCATGACTTATACTCCATTTATTCTGGCTTCTGCCTCACCTCGTCGCCTTGAATTATTAAAACAAATTGGCCTTGTTCCATCTGCTATTACCCCTGCCGACATTGATGAAACACCCCATAAGGGGGAATTGCCACGCGCTTTAGCATTGCGTCTGGCACAACAAAAAGCCATTGCAATCCTTCAAAAAGAAGGCCATTTCATTATTGCTGCCGATACAGTTGTTGCAGTTGGGCGCCGTATTCTGCCCAAAGCGGAAACAAAAGACGATATTTTATACTGTCTTGATTTGATGTCAGGGCGAACACATACGGTTTATACGGGCATTGCAATTAAGGCACCTGATGGCTCCCTAAAATCACGAGTCGTTGCAACAAAAGTTAAATTTAAAAATATGAATAAGGATGAAAAATCCGCCTATATTGATTCTGATGAAGGAATTGGCAAAGCTGGTGGATACGGAATACAGGGACTTGCAGAATCCTATATCACCCAAATCAATGGGTCTTATTCAAATATCGTTGGCTTGTCGCTTTATGATATTCGGTCTATGCTGTTAAGCGTTAGATTTTTTGGTTCAAAAGAAAGCTGAGTTCGCCTTGGATATAATCATTGAAGAACAGGATGGGTGTCTATGGGTTGCAACAACCGAGCGGCATCGTATAGAAGGGCTTGAGGTTGATCCTCCTCACGAAGTTGTTAGGTGGGGGTCTATTTACTGGGCAAGAGTTGATCGTGTTGATGCAAAATTGGATGCAGCATTTCTTGATTTAGATGGCGAAACCACAGGTATTCTTTTTAATAAAGATACACGGTCACGCGATAAAAATGATAAATTAGTTAAAGGCGGGCAAAAGCCAATCGGCAAAACTTTAACAGCTGGGCAATATATCCTTGTCCAATCCAAACAAGGATATTTAGAGCCCGAGTTTGAAGATAACCGAGCCTTAGAAGATAAATCCCCTGTTGTCAGTATGGATGTCTCTATCCAAGGGCGGTATATGATTTATACACCCCTTGATGATAGCAACCGTATTTCATCACGTATCCGTGATAAAAAATTGCGGGGACAATTAGAAGCGATGATGACAACACTCACCGATGTTCATGGGTGTATCCTCCGCGCTTCGGCTGCTAACACCCAAAGTGATGTCCTTGTCCGCGAAGCCAAAGTTTTGAAGGCAATTTGGGAAGGGTTAACCGAATTTGCCAAGGGCGAAGAACCTATATTGATTATGGAGGGACCAGACGCCCTTCAACGCTCCCTCTCTGATAACTCTATTAAACCTATCAGACGAATTGAAGTGGTAACACTCGACCATTTTCAAACTGCTGAAGATTGGTGCGAATTATTTGCGCCCGATCTAGTGACCAAAATTAAACCTGTTGAACTGAAAAATGCCACTAATGATTTAGCATTACTTGACCATTACGACCTTTTAAAGCCAATTGAGGAATTATTTCAACCCTATGCCGTCCTCTCAGGCGGGGGAAACATTATTATTCAAGGAACCGCCGCATTGATTGCTATTGATATCAATCGTGGTGCAGATAAAAATAGTAACCTGACTATCAATTTAGAAGCTGCAACTGAGGCTATTCGTCAAATCCGTATCCGCAATCTTGGCGGGATTATCATGATTGATTTTATCAGGATGAAAGATGAAAAAGAACGCAAACAACTCCTCACTCATATCGAACGACTGATTAACGATGACCCCTGTACAGTTCAAATTCATGGATTTACCTCAACAGGATTGTTAGAGGTCACCCGCCAACGCCGTACCCCAACACTGTTTGAACGTGTGGGTTATATGTTTGAAGAAGTTTAAACGGAATTGCTAATAACCCGCAAAAATTCTTGTCCATATTTTTGGAGTTTGGATTGTCCAACGCCGTGAACCATTGCTAATTGATTCAAATTCTGGGGTTTAATAAGAACCATATCAATCAGCGTTTTATCATGAAAAATGACATAGGGTGGTAAATTATGCTCACGCGCAATGGATAATCTTAACTCTTTAAGGTATTGCAACAAATGACGATCCGCCTCAGTTGATGGTAATTCTTTGGCAACCGTTTCCCCCTCAGTTGATTTAGATCTACTGCGAAGTTGTTTTTCCTCTAACCTTAATTGAATACTCCGTTTATTTTTTAGAAAATCGGCTCCCTGCTCTGTTATCACCAGTTCATTATGACTGCCCATATCAACCAAAAGTAGGTTCTGACTGACTAATTGTCTAATAATTCCCTGCCATACTATACGATCATATTCTGAGCCAATACCGAATGTAGAAATTTTATCATGTCCAAATTTTTGAATACGCTCATCGTCTTTTCCCAATAAAACATCAATCACGTATTGCGCTCCAAACTTTTGTCCCGTTCTATAAACACAAGATATAAGTTTCTGTGTTACAATTGTTCCGTCAATCGTTTTTGGGGGGTGAAGGCAGATATCACAATTACCACAAGATTCTTGTTCATCCCCGAAATAAGTAAGCAGAATTTTTCGCCTACATATAATCGACTCACAATAATTTAAAAGTGATGATAGTTTTTGGCGCATAATATTTTTTTGCGCTTGTGGCATCTCGCTATTTTCAATCATTTGTCTTTGTAAGACCACATCTTGCATACCATAGAGCATCCAAGCAACAGCAGGCAACCCATCACGCCCGGCGCGACCCGTTTCTTGATAATAAGCTTCAATATTTTTAGGGATATCCATATGTGCCACAAACCGAACATCTGGTTTGTTGATTCCCATGCCAAAAGCAATAGTTGCAACCATGATAACACCTTCGTCCTTAATAAAGGCATTCTGATGACGCGCCCGAATTTTCGCATCTAAACCAGCATGATAGGCCATCGCCTTATAACCATTATCTTGAAGTAATTTTGTAGTCTCTTCAACTTTTCTACGGGATAAACAATAGATAATACCACTCTCATCGCTTGACCGTGTTTTTAGAAAATCAAGTAACTGGCGGCTAGAATTATTTTTACTTTTCACCTCATAACGAATATTCGGACGGTCAAATCCTGCAGTAAATAACCGCGGAAGATTTAATCTCTCCATAATGTCACTTCGTGTTGGATCGTCTGCTGTTGCTGTAACAGCTATGCAAGGAATGTTGGGAAATCGTTCACGAAGAGCAAAAATCTGGCGGTATTCAGGGCGGAAATCATGCCCCCATTGAGAAATGCAGTGGGCTTCATCAATTGCAAAAAGCGCAATAAAGATAGTGTCCAATAAATTGAGAAAATCAGGTGTCATCAATCGTTCAGGGGCAACATATAATAAATCTAGATTGCCTTGACGCAGATTTTGATAAATTCCTCTTATAGTATCGGCATCCAATCCAGAATGAATGGCGGCCGCACGAACGCCTAATTCACGGAGCGCAGTAACCTGATCGTCCATTAAAGCAATAAGGGGGGATACGATAATACCAACCCCATCCATACAGAGCGCAGGGATTTGATAGCATAGTGATTTACCGCTTCCCGTGGGCATCAAGACGCAACAACTTCCCCCGTGAATAACGTGGCTAATAATATCGGCCTGTTCCCCACGGAAAGAACTATAGCCAAATATTGTCTCTAATATTTCTATCGGGCGAATAACTGATTCTAAATTGAGAGCTTTCATATTCTATTTATCGTATAGCTTTGCTGCACTCATTCCAAGCCCAGTTACGACACTTGAAAATCTATCGCCCTGCATAATTTTAGCAGTTGGGAAGGTATTTTTTATCGACCCCATAAACCTTGGAAGAGCGGTTGAGCCTCCCGTCATAAAAATTGTGTCAATGGTAGTTGCTTTAATTCCCGCACCTTGTTCAACCGTTTTGAGGGCTGTCGTGATAATTTTTTGAACATCGCCTATTGTTGCTTGATACAAATCATCTTGGGTTGTTTCAATTATCCAGCTATCTTCGATAAATCCAAAATCTATTTTTGTCATATTATTGTCAGACAATATAATTTTGGCCTCTTCAACCAGTGAGGCCATTTCGTGGCCTTTTTGATCGTCCAGTACCTTGATAAAACGAGCGACTAAGTCACGCCGTTCAGCGTCACCATAAATTGCCCTGACTGAGGCCATATTCTTTCGCGTATAAAGAAAATTTATCAAATGCCATGTCGCCAGCATTGTATATTCAGTACGAGGCATATCGAGATTATTTTTTAATTTTGTGCCATAACCCAATTCAGGCATGATCTTTTGCAGACTGAACCGCTTATCAAAATCTGTTCCGCCTATATGTACGCCTGCATTCGCAAGTATATCCGATGTTCTGTCATATTTTTCACGCACTGTAGGAGATAAGCGTATCACAGAAAAATCAGATGTCCCCCCGCCAATATCAATTACTAAGACCAGCTCTTCACGTTTCAAATTCTGTTCATAGACTCTTGCTGCTGCAATCGGTTCGAACTCAAACTCTATATTTTTAAATCCTTGGGCGGTGGCAATCGACCTTAATTCATTTTCAGCTCGCTTATCGGCAAGGTCATCATCGTCAACAAAATGAACAGGGCGACCCATGACCACATCATTCAGTTCGTTTCCAAAGATTTTTTCTGCCCTATTTTTAATTTCGCCGATAAAGCAACCAATAATTTCCTTAAAATTCATGATGTTAAGGCCTACTTGCGTCGACTCAGTCATTAAATCGCTCCCAAGAATGGATTTAAGGGAACGCATAAATCTTCCCTGATATTGTTCTAGGTACTCATCAATAGCCTGCCTCCCAAAAACAGTATGACCTTCATCTAAATTAAAGAAAATCGCACTGGGGATAGTCGTTTTGTCGTCTTCTAACTGAGCTAAAATTACCTTATCCGCATCGGCCACCGCCAAAGCAGAATTTGAAGTTCCAAAATCTATACCACAAGAAATGTTTTTCATAAAGTATTAAAGGCTTTCTTTGAAAATCAAAAAACCCCCTTTCGGGGGCTTTCTAGAAGAATGGTGCAGCCGCAGGGGTTCGAACCCCGAACCTCCTGATCCGTAGTCAGGTGCTCTATCCAGTTGAGCTACGGCTGCATTTTATTTATATTCTCTCCCAAAATGGGAAGCGCCAGAACATAGACGAGGCTTTTATGAATTGCAAGCTTTAATTCCTTGAAATCTACACATGAGCCATAGGGCTTAACACGGGGTTCAAAATGAATAAAATAATTTGTGTTATTTTATAAGATAACTTGACAAATTTTCCTTACAATTCCATAAGTTACATGGTTGGCAAGATGCAAAAAAAAATGTACTATTTTTGTCTGATTCTTGATTAAAATTTAGTTCCAAAAAAGGAATACCCCGTTCAATGAAAAAAATCACAAGCACACACTCAATGCTCTGTTTTGCTATGGCCGTATCGGCTATTGCTTTGACAGGGGCAAATGCCTTGGCGCAAACAGGCGGTAAAACTCCCGCTTTGATTATTACCAACCAACCTTTGCCTGCAGCACTTGCAGGTCAAGTCTACACAAAACCTGTGCGGACAGAGGTTATTACTCCACAGAGCCTTTTGGGTTCTTATTACGGGACATCAGACACAATGGTGTCGAAACGCATTGGAAATATTCATCAAGATTTAGGAGATTTGCAATCTGATTTAGCTAAATTATCTGAGCGCCTTTTAGTTCTTGAGAAAAACAACCAAAATAAAGCTGCAACATATTATGCAGATACAGCAACTATCAGCACTCAACTACAATCTGGAACTACACCCGGTAACCCACGCCTTTTACAAAAATTAGCAAACGCCCAAGATAGCCTTGATAACCTTGCAAAAAACGTCAATGATTTTAATGATCTTGCTATCGAAATTACCAAATCAGGCTCTGTTGCGTCCTTTCTCCTTGAGGGAACGCGTGCTGCGTATGGCCTAACAGGTGCGGTTGAGGAAGACCATGTTCAATTGGCTCAACTGGAAGATAGTATCAACAATACAGTCATCATTATTGACCGCCTGCAAAACAATGTGAATGATGACATCACTCGCGCGAGTGCATATCTCTCTACAGAGCGAAATAATCTTCGTACCCTGTCCCTTGCTGTGACAGATGGTGATTTATTTGGAAAAGCCCTCTCTAATCGCCCATTTACTTCGACTGCAAAATCGACCGAAACATTGACAACAGTTAAGACTTCCAATCCAGAACAACCACCCTCCGTTGCTAACCCCCGCCCATTAGTTAAAATCCGTTTTGATAAAACCAATGTAAATTATGAGCAACCTGTTTATATGGCTTTAAATGAGGCAATGGAAAAATATCCAAATTCTCGATTTGAATTGGTTGCTGTTCACCCAACCCAAGGGAATGCAGCACAGATTGCTATTGAAAGCACAAAATCAAGACGCAATGCTGAAAAAGTACTTAGAACTTTGACGCAGATGGGTTTACCAATGGATAAATTAGATATTTCCTATTCATCTAGTGATGCAGTCACAGACAACGAAGTCCATATTTATATTCGTTAGTTTTTAGGTTCCCGTAGCTCAGCAGGATAGAGCACAAGTTTCCTAAACTTGGGGCCACAGGTTCAATTCCTGTCGGGGACACCATTTCCGATTAGCTGATAGCCAAATTATCAGAGTTTAGGGTTATCGGGTTATCAGGGTTTCGGGCAATCTGAAAATCGTGTATCATTATACATGGCTTCTCAACCTCCTCCCCTTCCTCCCACTTCGTTAGTTGTTGCATCGGCAAAAGCAAAGATGGATCAGATTGCTGTCCGTATCATCAATATGCCCGATGGCCTCCGCAGCCCCGCTCAACCTTCCAAATTATCAGGTACTGTTTCAGGCCAAAATAATGATGGATCACTCAATATCAAAACTGAGGGCGGTGAGATAAGAATTTTACTAAGTGATAAAGGGAATTTGCCTCAAGGATTAAAGATAGATATTGAAATTCCTGCAGGAAGATCCCCACAACAAGCCTTCATAAAACAAAACGATATTTTACACCTGCAGCAAAAGCCATCTGTTCAGCCATCTCAACCTTCCTTGATTACCACAATAAGGGGAGAGCAAGGACAACCTATACCGCCGCCTAGCAAAATACAGTCTGAGACATTATCAAATGTTATTGCGTCAACACAGACTATAAATATTGATAAAACAGCACTCCCCGTCCCGCTTGCAAGTGGTACCTTACAGGCTGGACAATTGGTTAGGCTCAATCCCGTCCCACCAGGCAGCATTCCTCAAGCTGTAATAGATTCTCTTGTTAAGCCCTCAACTATTCCCGATATGATTATGCGTCTTGTTGGAATGATTGAAAAAATTCCCCTCACCGAAACCCAACTAAGGATAAATTTAATTTCGCTTCTCTCAAAAATTGATTTATCATCTCTTAGTATTCCCAAACTATTACCTAACGGCCTACCCTTGGCAACTAGTGCGCCAGATATTTCTCAACTTTTAAAAAAAATAGATGGGCTTTTTCAGTCGATTGGTCTGCCAATTATGTCAGCACCCCCTTTAAAAAATGTTCCAGTCAATCCAGCTTTATCAACGAACATACCATCGTCCCTTGCATTATTTAATCCCTCAAAATCTGTCGATGGTCAAATTATCAGCTTTGGCGGCCAGCCCTCTCTGGCATTAGTCCTAACTATGCCTCAGCAAGAAAATTTTCTTTCTCCTCAATTTAAAAATGCACCTGTTTCCCCTGCACAGATTTTGGGTTTTTCACAAAATGGATTACCTATTTTATCCGTTCCTTTGCCCAATACAGGATTAACTCAAATCTTTACCATGCAATTTAAAGCCGATAATATTTCTGCAGGAGCACCTTTATTTATTGCCCTTGATCCCTCATCTACTAAACCAACACAGGTTTTATTTTTACAGTCAGCAGATGGGACTATTAGCCTTAATCAAACCCTATCGCCAGCATCTATGAATAGTTGGATAAATTCAGGGTCATGGGACTCTCTTGATGACCTATTAAAAAATCTGTCACACATATCACCACCCCATGCCCAATCTTTTGCAAATATGATTCCATCTCCTTCGTATCCACAAGCTATGGGCTCGTTAAGCCTATTCTTTCTCTCCCTCATGCGGTCAGGCGACACAGATGGGTGGGTAGCCAATGAAGCAGTTGCTCTTTTAAGACAGATGGGTAAGTCGGATGCATTACGCGCGGTCAATTCAGATATGGCACTGACTAGTAAAATAGAAAATTTATCCCTCCCCCAAGATTGGAAAATGACGCTTCTTCCATTACTGTGGGAAAACCAAATTTATAAAACGCCACTTTATTACAAACATTTTTCAGATGAGGAAAACAAGCAAGACGCAGAAGATAAAAAACGTCGCAGGCTAAGATTCCTCTTTGATCTAAATCTTTCGCGGATGGGGGGCGTTCAAGTAGATGGGTTTATGCAGTCGGAAAGATTGGATATCATCTTACGAACCAAAACACGTTTAAGCCCCCCAATGCAAAATAATATGAAGAAGATTTATGCTGGGGCCATGGATAAATCCCGATTAACTGGCGAATTATCATTCCAATTTAAGCCAGAGCATTGGGTCGATTTATTGAATATTCAAGAAAAAACAGGGATTCATGCCTGAAAATCATAAAAAATGACATTTTCCTTGCTTTATAGTCAAAGCATGTTAAAAAACCTTTCGAATTTTAATCCGAAAGGGGTGATTACTAATTGGTAACCGTATCTGTACGCGATAATAACGTGGACCAAGCTTTGCGAGTTCTTAAAAAGAAAATGCAACGTGAGGGGATTTTTCGTGAAATGAAAATGCGTCGCGATTTCGAAAAACCTTCTATTAAGAAAAAACGTGAACAAGCTGAATCTGTTCGGCGTTCCCGTAAAATGGATAGAAAACGCAAAGAGCGTGATGGATTCTAGAAAATAGATTTTAGTCATTATATGATTTAAAAAACCATCTGTTATAGGATGGTTTTTTTATGGCGTACTTTAAAGGATAACTATCAATGACTTCCTTCGAACTTTTAGATTTTTATAAATGTGGACTTTTTCCAATGGCCAGAAGTCTTGAAGATGAAGATTTTGATATTGTAGCCCCCCATACACGCGCTCTTCTTCCAATTCAGAACCTTCATATTCCAAAACGCCTTCAGCGAAAATTTAGGCATTCACCGTTTCAAATCACAATTGATAAAAATTTCGAAGCTGTTATTCATCATTGCTCAATTGCCAGAGAAGACACATGGATCAATGACAAAATTATTGGTCTTTTTATTGAACTCCACACCATGGGAATTGCCCATAGTATAGAGTGCTGGGGCAATGAAGGAAAGCTTGCAGGCGGTCTTTATGGGCTAGAGATTGGTAGCACATTTTGTGGGGAAAGTATGTTTTCCTTAGAAACAGATGCCAGTAAAATTGCCCTAATCTATCTTTGCCAACACTTAGAAAAACAAGAATTTAAACTTCTTGATTCACAATTCTATAACCCTCATTTAGAGCAATTTGGCCTTTATGAAATACCCCAAGAAGCCTATATTTCTGTGATGCAAGCGGGTCTTTTAGATAAGGTTCGATTTTAGGCTCTTTTGGCAGGCCATCATTTATGATAAAGATAAAGCTATGAAAGATGAAATATTCAAGGACGAAGTCTCATTATATGAGGCCTTTGGTGAGTTAAAAACTCAAGATGAAATCAGATGGTTTATGGCTGATCTATGTATACTTGGAAAAATTAGAGCTTTTACTGAACGGTGGGCGATTGCCAGATTGCTATATACGGGCAATTTAGGGTATCGTGAAGTTGCATCCGAGATAAAGGCCGACACAACAATCGTTGCTCGTGTCCCCCGTTTCCTAAAGCAACTGAACTACCAAGGATACAGAATAATATTGGATAGGCTAAAGACAAAATAGCGATGCAGGTTTTTGATTTATCCCAGCCAATTCCAAAAGATGCCCAAAATTCAATCATGGCCATTGGTAATTTTGATGGCGTGCATTTGGGCCATCAAATGCTCATCTCAACAGCCCATAAGAAAGCAAAAGACCGAAATCTTCCAGTGGCTGTTTTAACATTTGAGCCGCATCCACGTCGAGTATTTAGGCCTGAAGACCCTCCGTTCCGCATCACCCCACTTCCTCTAAAACTTCAAAGGTTTAGAGAATTTGGTATCGATATTGTTTATTTATATCCTTTTGATTGGAATCTTGCGTCTCTCTCTGCAGAAGATTTTATTCAACAAGTTTTAAAAGATAAAATAAATCCTCAAGATATTATAATAGGGGAAGATTTTCATTTCGGGCATAACCGTACGGGCAATATTGAAATGTTAAAAAATGCAGGTTTTTCAGTCACGAGCATCCAACTTTTAACTGATACCCACCATGGAATTATATCCGCCAGCCGAATTCGTGGTACACTTCAATCTGGTCATATGAATGAGGCTAATCAATTATTGGGATGGCCATGGGAAATCCAAGGCATAGTTGAACATGGGAATAAGCGAGGGCGTGAAATTGGGTATCCAACCGCCAATGTTGCATTGGGAGAAACTATCCATCCCGCCTATGGAATTTATGCGTCATGGGTTCGTATTGAAGATGAGAATAAATGGTACATAGCGGCAACAAATATTGGTATAAGGCCAATGTTTAAAGTGGAGACAGGGTTGGTTGAAACCCATTTACTTGATTTTAATGATAACCTATATGATAAAATTCTTCATATCCGTCCTATCAAAAAACTTCGCGATGAAATGAAATTTGATTCGATTGAAGAGTTAGTTATTCAAATGAAAAAAGACTGTGAATTAACTCGTACTATTTGCTTAGCCAATACTTAACTTTATGGCCCAGTTCGCCTAGATAGAATTGGGACAGTAATTTTCTGTGACCCAGATTTCTGAAAATTTAGTTCTAATTCAATAAATTTCCCGTACTCTAAAGGTGCGTTTAGGTTTATGAGCATAATATGATAGCCAATGGGTTCAAGTTTTTTAATCTCCCCGCCCTTAACAGGTAAAGATTTAATTTCGCGCATTTGCATGATACCATCTTGCGTTTCAATCATGGTATGAATTTCAACATGGCTACATGAAGGCGATGAAACAGATATCAACACATCGTCTTTTTCAGTTAATGGAATTTCTCCAAAAACCCCTCCAACTTTCATTCCTTTCGATGTCTCATAAGTGTAAAGACCTAGTTGAGGCGTAACTGCAAAAATAGGTTTATAAAAAATCACTGTTAGAGAAAAAAGAAGTAAGTATAAATAAGTGGGAAAAAGTTTTTGCATGTCTAATTCTTTGTTTCCAGTCGTGTTTTAGCATCCATCATCATTAAGCGCATTTCATTGATTCCAGTTAACCCAGATTCTGGCATAAACCCTTTATCCCCGATAATAAGTGCAGGAACTCCATAAAAACCTATCTTTGTTAAAAGCTCAAGATTATTTCTTAAAATCCCCTTAAATCCTTCGGCATCACTTTCTCCCTTAACCACATCAAGCCCCCTCGCTGCCGCCATTGCTTTAACACTATCAAAGCTAGGGATAGCGGATAACGCCATAATTTGTTTATGAAGTTTCAGTGTCTCACCCGATTTTTGTAAATCAGCCGCTAAAACAAAGCTGGCTATCTTTTCAGATTCGTTATCACTGATAACAACGGGCCTTAAAATAATTTTTGTATCTTTATTGATGTCTTGCCCGACTGAATTTTCAACTAATTTAGATACGGTAGAACAATGAGGACAGCGATAGTCAAAAAATTCAACAATCGTAAATGGATTATTTTTATCACCTATAACGGGCATGTCTGTCATCTGGCTTGATATTAGAAGTGATTTTTTGATGGCTTGGCCAGATTCAAATTGAAAGTAATATTTTAATCCAAGGTAAGTTACAGTAAGTATGGCTAGAATAACAAAAATCACCCGACAAAAAATAAGAATTCCTTTTTTCATACGGGTGACTTTCTAAAATTAAAAATAAATTTTGTATCTATCTTTTGATATTCCGCTGCTCTTCAACTAAACTCTTGAATGGCTCGAAATCCATATAACCACGGATAATTCTTTCTCCAATAATAAACGCTGGAGTTCCAGATATAGATAATTTATCAGCAAACTCTTTAACTGACTTCAAATACTCTTCGATTTCTTTACTTTCAGCATCTTTTTTCAATTTGGTAACGTCAAGGCCAGCTGTTATCGCTATTTTCGTTAAATTTTCTTCATCCTTAGGTGCATTCGACTCAAGCAATGCCTGATGAAATGCCCAATATTTTCCCTGCTTATTTGCCGCAACGGCCCATTTAGCTGCTATAGAAGATTGGGGAGACAAAATAGGTAAGTCCATAAAAATAATTCTAACATTCTTATCATTTTCAGAAAGTTTCCGAACAACCTCCATCGCATGTTTACAATAGCCGCAATTATAATCAAAGAATTCGACAATCATAACATCGCCTTTTGGATTTCCTATTTCAGGATGGGTTCCGTTTGTGAGATAGGCCATATTAGCTTTTAGAACATCAACCGATCCTTGCTCCTTCTTCTTGTCTTCATTCGTACGGTGACGATTAACTGACTCCATGAGAACTTCAGGGTTATCGAGAATAAAATTGCGAACAAAGTCTTCCATCGCCGCACGCTGATCTTCACTAAAGGGCAGTTTAGGAGAGGATGAGGCGGTTGTTTCTGCATAAGCATAAGATGATAATCCAATAACAGATGCACATATGGCAGTTAGAAAAGTTTTTGTTGATATCACTTGATGACTCCTAAATTGGTAAAATTTGATGAAAGCTTACCTTTTTTTATCTGGTTCGCCAACTGTATTTATAATATCTTTTGCGCGAATTGCTTCGGGTGAATTTGGTGGCAATTGTTTTAATGTTGCCTCTGCCATGCGTGCGGCCTCATCTCGCTGGCCCCGCATCAATGCCTCTTCAGCAAGGAAGACTCTAGCCTCTGGCTCACGTCCCATTTTTCCATAGGCCGTCGCCAAAAGGCGTTTAATTTGTGTTGAACGCCTTTCGTCCTTTTCAGCTCTTTTTAAATGATCGATAGCTTCTTTTAATTTTGCCTGATTTTTTCCAGCGCTTTCAATCAATGATTGTGCCAAGGCCATTCGAATCAATCCTGAATCAGGGGAGAGGGAAACCGCCTTTTCAAAGGAACCAACGGATTCTGAAGCTTTTCCAAATTCGTACAAAATTTGCCCTTTTAATTCATGGAAATAAGGGTTTTTCGGTTCTTGAGCAATCAGACTATCCATCCTTTGCAAGGCTGGAGTCATCTGATTTAACCGATAACTAGAAATGGCGCGAGCATATTGCGCGGGAATAGAATTATCAGATGCTGGGTATTTATAGATAACCTGTTGTGGAGATGTAAAAGCCAGCAATTTTGCCTTGACCCGTCCATACTGATTATCCCATTCAGATGGGTAGGCTTTTGTTCTGAGAGGTGATTCATCAACTTTATGTTGAAGGGCTTCAACCCTATCGCGAGAGAGTGGGTGAGTCCTCACAAAAGCCGATTGCTGTGATACAGGTAATAATTCTTGAGAAGATAATTTATTCAAAAATTCAGGAAGACCTTCAGGGTTTAAATTAGCAGTCGTTAGAAAACGAAACCCTGCCTGATCCGCACTTGATTCCTGAACACGACTAAATGATAAAAATCTATTCATCGCCTGTCCTTGCCCTATACTAATGCCTGCGGCGGCTGCCCCACTATCTCCTGTTGCGATTGCTGCTCCTATTCCAACAATGGCGCCCAACATTGCTTCAAATGATGCATTTTTACTAACATCGGCCATTCGTGTTAGATGTCCGCCTGCAATATGTCCTAATTCATGGGCTACGACCCCCACCACTTGGCCAACATTATCACTTAACCCAATCAAGCCCGTATAAATAAAAATATTAGCTCCGCCCGCAACGAAAGCGTTGACCTCAGGGCTTTGAATTAAAATTATTTTGATTTGTTCCGGCTTCATTCCTGCGGCAGAGACAATCCCACCCGTCCACGTTCTAAAATTTTGCTCGATTTCTGTATCACGGATAATGGTTTGAGAATTTCCACCACTTCCCTCTGAAACATCAGAAAGACAGATGACACTAGAAATCACAGTTAAAAAACTAAAAAAGCTTCGGAATTGATAAGTCATCGGAAACCATGTAAAAAGAATTTGTTGAATACTATTAAAAATTATAACGTATTTTCTAAGAAAAATCCCCTACTAAACGCAAAATAGGTTTTCAATATGACAGAGATCATCCAACAATGGGGCAGTACATTTGTCAATCAATGGCTTGATTTGGCATGGATTCCGATTGCCATGGTATTGGTTCATAAAGGACAACGTCTAAAAGCATTAGCATTTATCTTGGTTTGTATTTTAGTGATGCGCCTTCAAATAGAAATTTTTGACTCAATGGGGCTATCAAAGGGTGCAACAGGGCTTTTTGATTGGACCCTTATTTTTCGTGGCTACGCTGTTTATGGGGTTTTTATCGCCTTATTTCTTGTTTTGTCCTATTTTTCGCCCAGAACACGCGGAGTTATTTATCTTGCAGCATCCTTAAGTATCTTTTTCATGGCTTTTACTATGTCTTCTATTGTAATGGTTATCTAACATGAGAAAAATTAAAACAGCCAAAGGCCGAAAAACATCCTCCACACGCTGGATTGAACGGCAATTAAATGATCCGTATGTGATGAAAGCAAAATCCATGGGCTACCGGTCGCGCGCTGCCTTTAAAATGAAAGAAATGGATGAGAAATATAACATCCTTAAAGCGGGCATGTATGTCGTTGATTTAGGTGCTGCCCCAGGAGGATGGTGCCAAATTGCGTTAGAGAAAAAATGTAGTAAAATTGTTGCCATTGACCTCTTGCCGATTGATGAACTGGCTGGCGTTATTTTCATGCAACAAGATTTTATGACTGATGATGCCCCACAGCTTTTAAAAGATGCCCTAGGTGGACGCGCTGATGTCGTGATGAGTGATATGGCGCACAACACAACAGGTCACCGCGATACCGACCATATTAAAATTATGGCGTTGGTTGAAGCGGGATATGATTTCGCCTGTGAAGTTTTAAAATTTGGTGGCACCTATTTAGCTAAAACATTCCAAGGCGGCGCAGAGGCAGAATTACTCGCCCGTATGAAAATTGATTTCACAACCGTCCGCCACGTCAAACCCCCCGCCAGCCGCCAAGACAGCTCCGAAAAATATGTGTTGGCCACAGGTTTTAGAAAAGGCCTTCCCCCACCCGAAATCCGTGAACGTAGTTCTTAGGCACGTTTCAGAGTGATAATTTTTGCAATGCCTGCCAATATCAACAAAACAATAGCGTAAACAATCATTCCTGTTTGTAGATTTGTTCTATCTGAGATATATCCCAACATCTGACTCAGTGGGATAAACCCCAATGACATTGATAGATTGGCAACAGATAATACAGTCGCACGGCGCGACGAATCAACCAAATTATTAATGGCTTCCTGTGCGCGTGGCATTGCAAAACCATAAACAAATGCTTCTGTTCCCAGTAATGCCAAACCAAAATAATTATTCGATAGCCCAGCCACTAATAAAATAAATGATAGCAAAAATATCATCATATATAGGATAGCTTGGCCACTTATTTTTTTAAAAATATGATGTCCGAAATGACCACTAACTCCGCCAATCAGCATAACAGAAGCCAAAATCCATCCATTATAAACTTCAGAAATATTTAACTCTCCTGCATAAGCTTGAATCGTCCACATCGTAATTTTCGTGGTGGAAAAGACGATAATCATCAATAATGCTATTGTTGCAATTTCACGATGCCCATGAAGTACATAAACCAGAGTATCCCGAATATCGCGCAGAGGATGTTTATCTGAAACAACCTTATGTCGAGGGGGTTCAACAAAGAATAAAGCTACAATAAATGCCAAGCTATAGGTTATAATCTCAATCATAATCGGCAAATGATGATCAATTGAATATAAATATCCACCAATTACACACGCCAATGAAACACTATATAATTGAAGGGCAAAACGAAACCCCTCACGTTTACGATATTCATGTTCACGACCCAAAGATAATAAAGTATCATAAAGTAAGGCTGAATTTGAACCCGAGATAGTCGCAACACCAATTCCCAAAACACCCTGCGCCAATATCGCTGACCAAAATCCTGATGCCACCCATAACAATACATATCCAAAAGCCATGATAATTGCCCCCAGTGCCATTGTATTTTTGCGGCCCCACCTATCGGCCAAATACCCCGCAGGGACATCACATAAAATCAGCACCAATGCAAAAACCGATTCCCCAATCAAAAAATCATGAAAACTCAACCCTAATTCCTCACGGTAATAAGGCAAAATAATCGGCAACATAAATACAAGATTCGATAGAACTGTATAAATATTTAGCAACGCAAAATTTCGGTTAAGTCTATTTCCTATCATTCTATTTGTCACATGTTTATCGCCACTTTACATCTAACTTTGGTAAAGCATTTGTATCATACCGAACATATTCAGCAGTCCCTGATACAGAACCATCGGGTAAAAGATGATCTGATTTTCGGACGGCTTCTAATTCAAAACCAAGTTTTTCTATGACACGGCGCGATGCGTGATTATCAGTAGCAGCACAAATCATAACGCGCCTTGCATTTAATACAGCAAAAGCGAATTGTGTTAAAGTATGAGAGATTTCGGTTGCGTAACCTTGATTATGTTCAGATGACCGTATCCAATAACCAATCTCGAAACTTCGATACTCCCAATCAAAACGATGAAGGCCTGTTGAACCTATAAATTTTCCAGTATGGTTAAAAGCAAGCAACATCATATCTTGCCTTAAGATAAATTCGGCTGATTTTCGGCGATTGAGACTTTCTGTTTCATCGATAGTACCTACACCCTCTTTGGCCCAAGGCATCCATTTGGCCAATTCTGGCTGACTTTCCATTTTTGCTTCATATACAGCCAACCCGTCCCCCGTCATAGGTGGCCGAATAATAAGGCGTGGTGTTCTTATTGGCATCGGTATATCAATCAAAATAGGGTCTATTTTTATATCCGTCATTTTTCTCTCCTGTTTTATATTTTGAGTTCATAAGTATAATGTTTATCAGTTTCGCCATTACCAAAAGTCATATCTTCGGTACTGAGCAGAACAAACCCATGGCGTTGGTTGGCGCGGCGGGAGGCTTCCTTTCCTTCGCGGTGACCAACCCAAATGCGTGTTATTCCAGTTTGCGCTTTTGCCCAATCAATGCGGGCTTTATACAATAGGTCAGATAAATTATTTCCACGATAACCATCTCGAATATAACTCATACATAATATGGCTGTATCGGCACAATAGTCACGATGACGAAAAACTGCTGTTAAACCAATAATATTATTTTTATGATATAGGCCAAAAACTGCGCCATTATAAATGTCTGATATGCTCTCTTTCCAAAAACTATCATTTTTACTGCTTTCAACATCAATAGATGCGCCAAACACATCATTGTGAGATCGGAGAGCTTCTAATCTTATTTTTTTAAAAACTTCCCAATCATCAATTGTTAATTGTCTAATCGTAATATTTTTTTCCATTTTCGTATCTTTCTTAAATTTTCAATTCATAGTCCAATATATCAAGCATCTGCCGATTTAGGTGGCATTGATGGGCTTTGGGTTGGATTTTTATATAGCTAAACCTAAGTCTTTTCATTAAAGACCTGCTCCGCTCATTCCCTTCATAATGGCACGATGTGATTGTTTCACAGATGTGATTAGCCTTACAAAAATCAATCAGTGCGCTCATCCCTTCGAAGGCCAAACCTTTTCCTTCGTGGCCATGACTAAGCCACCATCCTGTTGAGATGGTTTTAAAATCATCATCTTCGGCATCCAAACCAGTACCGAGGACATGCGCCCCTGTCTGTTTATCAACTGCCAAAAAAGCGATAGTCCGTTCATTGAATTGCGCAAGGTTGAGATAGCCAATCGTTCCCTGCATCGACATGCCTGCCTCACTTGACCACGACATCCAACGGCGCAAAAGATTTGCATCACGACTTTCTTTTGCCTTTTGAATAATGTTAGCATCATCCATATGTGCAACTCTGATTTTCAATCGTTCGGTTTCAATTGGAAATAATTTTAAAATTTTGTCTTTATTCATTTTCTCTCTACTTTTTTTAATTATAATTTATATTCTATCGTTCACGCGAAGAGCTCTAAACGTAAGCAAAGGACGCGAACTTATAAAGTTTTCTCTTGGCCCACTTCCTTCACTAAATGAATGGTTCCACGGGAATTGAGTGGTGGTGTGAAGCCCATTTGTTTATAAAATTCCAGTGCGGGTTCATTCCACGGCAAGGCGCCGAGTTGAAAAGTAACTTCACCATATTTACGCTGTGCGGCTTGCATGATGCCCATCATCAAGACTTCACCAATCCGTTGGCGACGAAAATCGTCAGCAATATATAGGTTTTGAATATCGAATGATGTCTTACCTGCCTGAAAACTATACACAGGGTAGCCCGCTACAAACCCAGCTAGAATGCCGTTCTCGGTTTCAGCCACCAAGACAATAACAGGGGCATTCTCACGGGTTGCAAAATTGTCAAATTGAGGACGAGTTAAGCCATGTTTATCGCCATGGTATCCACAAATTCCCGCGACCAAAATTTCAAATTGTGTCCAATCACCGCTTCGGACGGATCTTATTCTCATTGGCGTAGTCATGATAGTTTTCCTTATCTTCGAATTTTTATTCGGAGAGGAAAACGGATGAAAATAATTTGAAGGAAATTTTTTATCTGTCAGCCTCTCCACTTACGGGGGCTGACAATAAGAACGCCTAGCCCTGAGTGCAGGAATTAAAGGGTTTTCCGCCTTGATTAAGACGATAATGTCCCTTAGCAGTTTCAGGAGAAACTGCCCATTCACACATGTTCTGGGTAGAGAATTTGTTGTTCATTTGATAATGAAAACATAAATTGATATCCCAATGCAAGGAAAATTTAATAGATAGTTCAAATTTATGCTGGATGGAGAAAGTTATGAGGGTGAGCGTGAGCCATGACCTTTTCAGCAGAAGCCCTATCAGGTAAAACCATATAAATCTTAGGCCCAAACATAAATGAAAGACGTGTGTGATCTTTGTGAATGGAGACCTCTTGTGGTTTATTGATGCCTGCAGCTTCGGCGAAGGCCCTTAAAGCCGCAACAAGAACTCTATGATTAGATGGATTTGTAAGTTCTCTGCCGAGTGTTGATTTATAAAGTTTAAATTTATGAGGAATCATAGATATATCTGATCTGTCAAAATCTCTGTCACTCGCTTCAAAATCTTCTGAAGTCAAATCTGGGATTGACGCTTTGACACGAGACATTGCAACAACAGCCTGCTGTGCATAATTCCATTTTGTTGTTAAGGGTAGGCTAAGCGGGCGGGCAAAAACATCCTTACACCCGATTTCTTCATGAAGCCGTGTTAGCGAAGGGGCAGCGCTGTAGTTTATTTTGATCGCCATGTTACAATTTCCTTGAAATCTTTTTTATATTCTATAAATCATTATGTCAACATATAATATGTCCTTTAAAAACTTGGCTTTTATGCCTTCTTTCTATATAGGTTTTCCACATGACACAGACTGTTAAGAATTTAAGTGTGCCAACAATTGGCGTTGTATCTCTTGGTTGCCCGAAAGCGTTGGTTGATTCCGAGAGAATTATGACCCAACTGCGGTCTGAAGGGTATCAATTTACGGGAACGCATGAAAATGCCGACGTTGTGATTGTAAATACCTGTGGGTTTTTGGATTCAGCCAAGGAAGAATCTTTAGCGGCAATTGGTCAAGCCATGAAGGATAATGGTAAGGTTATTGTAACGGGTTGTATGGGCGCAGAACCAGAACAAATCACAAAAAAATATCCTAATATTTTAGCAGTCACAGGCCCACAGCAATACGAAGATGTTGTCAATGCCGTTCATGATGCTGTCCCCCCCGTATCTGATCCGTTTATTGATCTAATACCAGAGGGTGGATTAAAACTGACCCCACGTCATTATGCATACTTGAAAATTTCTGAAGGGTGCAATAACCGATGTACTTTTTGTATTATACCAAAACTGCGGGGAGACCTTGTTTCACGCCCCATTCATCACGTGATGTTTGAGGCAGAGAAATTAGTCAGTGCGGGAGTTAAAGAATTATTGATTATCTCACAAGATACATCAGCCTATGGCGTTGATTTAAAATATGCCGAATATCCTTGGAAAGGCTCACGACGCAAGACAAAATTCTATGACCTTTGTGAGGCCATGGGCGAATTAGGAATCTGGACACGCCTCCATTACGTGTACCCCTACCCTCATGTTGATGATGTCATTCCGTTGATGGCAGACGGTAAAATTTTACCCTATTTAGACATTCCATTTCAACATGCCAGCCCCAAAGTTCTAAAGGCGATGAAGCGCCCTGGTAACCAAGAAAAAACATTAGAGCGTATTAAATCATGGAGAAATATCTGTCCAGAATTGACCATTCGTTCAACCTTTATTGTTGGATTTCCGGGTGAGACAGAAGATGATTTTGAGATGATGTTAGAATGGATGCAAGAAGCGCAAATTGACCGTGCAGGATGTTTTAAATACGAGAATGTTGCAGGTGCTCCATCACGCGATATTGAAGGTCATGTTGATGAAGATGTCAAACAAGAGCGTTGGGAACGATTCATGGAAATTCAACGCCAAATTTCTGAGTCAAAATCCCAAGCTAAAATCGGTAAAACAATGGATGTCATCATTGATGAAGTGGATGGCGAGGGTGGTGCTGATGCACGGTCAAAAGCCGATGCGCCTGAAATTGATGGAAAAGTACTCCTTCGTGAAGTTCCTACCCATGTGAAAGCTGGAGATATTATATCCGTCAAAATTGACGATGCCGACGATTACGACCTTTTTGGCACTTATCAAAAATAATATTTGCAATAATCATAAGCTTAGGTTATCTTTTTTGAAACTTAAAGGAAATTATTATGAATAATTATGGCGAAGAAGATGATTTTGTATTAGGACCTCCTAGCGAAGCTTTGCTAAGAGCCTCTGATTTAGGCTTAACACAAGTGCATCAGAGCGTTTCAGAGCAACCGCCCCTTCAACAAACTGCTGAAATCTCTCCACCTTATAAAATTGACAGTCTATTAACTGGTTATATTTCATTGCCTGGCGAATTTAACCCTCCTGTTAGACTTACAGCTCATGAGCCGCGTCAACAGGAGGGTTTTAATCCATATGGTATTTGGACTCCTCAACAAAGTTAATTTATTAACCTTTCAACTTGCAATTAACATCCCAAATTGATAAAACACATTTGGAAGATTGGCGTGGACGAAAGTGTCGCCAACTGGGTCAGAGCCGAAAGGCAGCAGCCACAACGAATTTTTTTCGGGTCGTGTCCAGTCTTCCACTTTTCCCTTTTTTAGAATTTCGTCTGATATTCATCCTTTTTGGGTTGAAGCAGAACGATTCCCGACCTAATGTCCTTCTATGACGACAGAAAATCAAAATAAAATTGCCTATCGTGTTCTTGCGCGAAAATATCGTCCCCAAAATTTTGACCAATTGATTGGTCAAGACGCTTTGGTGAAAACATTAACCAATGCCATTGAATCAGGCCGTGTTGCTCACGCCTTTATGTTGACAGGTGTACGTGGTGTTGGAAAAACAACAACAGCCCGCATTATTGCTAAGGCACTCAACTATACTGGTGCAAATGGGACTTCAGACCCAACCGCTGGATCAACAGACGATTGTGAAACTTGCCGTGCGATTTCAGAGGGCCACCATCCAGATGTATTCGAGATGGATGCAGCATCAAACAATAGTGTAGCGAATATTAGAGAGTTATTGGATGGCGTGCGTTATGCACCAACATCTGCACGATATAAAATATATATTATTGACGAAGTTCATATGCTTTCAACACCTGCATTTAATGCTCTTTTAAAAACATTAGAAGAGCCCCCACCGCATGTTAAATTTATTTTTGCAACAACAGAAATTCGTAAGGTTCCAGTAACTGTTCTCTCACGGTGCCAACGGTTCGACTTGCGCCGCGTTGATTTTGAAACACTGCACAAACATTATACCTCTGTTTGCAATAAAGAAAATGTGACCGCTGAAGACGAGGCAATTTCAATGATTGCCCGAGCGGCAGATGGGTCTGTCCGTGATGGATTAAGTATTTTAGATCAGGCTATGGCGCTGGCGCATGATAAAATTACCGCCGACCAAGTGCGTAATATGTTAGGATTAGCCGATAGAAGCCAACTTTTAGACCTTGTTGAGCATATTCTATCCGGCAAGACAGACTCATGCCTAGAAACTGCAGCCAATTTATATCGTGTTGGCGCAGATCCAGAAATTATCCTGAATGATTTGCTTGATATTGTTCATTTAATGAGTAAATTTCAAGCTATCAAATCTCCCGCCGCAACAGTTGAACCAAATATGGCCAGTACTGAACGAGCCCGCGCAGAAGTCATTGCAAGCAAAGCAGGAATTCCATCACTTAACCGCATGTGGCAGATTCTTCTCAAAGGCATTAGTGAATTGCAATATGCCCCTAATCCGCAAGCGGCTGCCGAAATGGTTTTGATACGCTTATGTTATGCATCTGAACTTCCTGATCCTTCAACTGTCCTCAAACAATTAAAGGATGGAGTGTTGACATCATCTGCAAGTGGGGCCCGCGCCTCGACTTCTCACTCATCAGGAAATATAAATCTAAATGTAACTTCTTTCTCTGGTGGTGGGACACAGGCAGTCTCTATGCCTGCCTCTGCAATACCTCAATCAGCCCCTGTTGCAAATGCAAACCTGACTACTTTATCCGAGATTGTTGGATTGTTGGAACAAAACGGGGCGATGATTTTAGCATCGCATGTTGTGAATTATGTGGAATTAGTCAAATTAGAGCCACAACGATTAGAATTTCATCCAGCAAGCGGTGCAGATACTAAACTGGCGTCTGACCTTGGTAAAAAATTATCTGACGTGACGGGAGTCAGATGGATTGTGACTATTTCAATGAAGGAAGGTCAAAAAACATTAGCTTCCCAGCATCGCATCCATTTGGAAGCAGAGAAAAACGCTGTTATTGCCGACCCAGTCATTACACGCATTTTGAATACCTTCCCTAAAACCGAAATTTTATCCATCACAGATAAGGAAATTTAAATTATGTTTAACATTCAGCAGATGATGCAAAAAGCACAAGTCATGCAAAAGAAAATGGCAGAGCTAAAAGAGGAACTTGCTCTTGTTGAAGTGTCAGGTAGTGCTGGCGGTGGAATGGTTCGTGTTATCATGACTTGCAAAGGGGATATGCGTGATATTTCTATTGACCCAAGTTTGATTGTGGCCTCTGAGAAAGACATGCTTGAGGATATGATTAAGGCAGCCTGTAATGATGCACGCGCTAAAGCGGACATAAAAACAGCAGACGAAACACAAAAAGCAATGTCAGATATGGGCCTTCCCGCTGGTATGCTGGGTGGCGGTGGATTGCCTTTTTAGGGTTAGATTATTCAATGAAAATCATGACATGGAATATAAATTCCGTACGTCTTCGTTCAGAATTGGTTTTAAAGGCTGCTCATATTTTAAGTGCCGATATTATATGTCTTCAGGAAACAAAAACGCCTGATGAATTTTTTCCACATGATGATTTTGATGCTGCTGGATTTATATATAGGCATATTAACGGTATGAAAGGGTATAATGGCGTAGCTGTCTTATCGCGTGTACCTTTTATAGAGACTGGGATTCATTCCCGTGTGGAGCGAGAAGATTGTCGACATATTGCAGTGACTCTTCCCCAATTTGAGGTTCATAATTTATATATTCCTGCTGGTGGTGATGTCCCTGAGCGAAATCAGAATGAAAAATTTGGACATAAATTAGATTTTGTTGATGAATTAACCTCTTCCTTTGGAACAGCTTATAAATCTTCTGTCCCGTTAATAGCCTTAGGAGATTTTAATATTGCACCGCTTGAACATGATGTTTGGTCACATAAGCAGTTATTAAATGTTGTATCGCATACATCCATTGAGATTGATAAATTAAACTCATTTCGTAATGGCCTGAATTGGATCGATGTCGCACGTCACTTTATTCCTGACCACCAAAAACATTATACGTGGTGGTCTTATAGGAATAGGGATTGGAAGACTTCCAATCGTGGGCGCAGACTAGATCATATTTGGGTTACCCCTCCCTTAAAAACAAATTTAAAATCATACACAACACTTCCCCAAACACGTGATTGGGATAGAACAAGCGACCATGTTCCTGTTATGATAGAATTGACAGACAGATAAAAATCCTCCCTTTTTACAAAGGGAGGATTTAATATATTAAAAATCAGTTTTAAATTTAGCTTTTTAAATCAACTAGGCTGCTTTTTGTGCAGGAGGAACTGATTTCAATTTTTGTTGAGCGTGTGTATAAACGGCAGGTGATGCCACTGCCGATAAATCAGCATAAGACACAACACCAACAAGACGTTTAGCACGGTTCACAACAGGGAAACGAGATACTTGCATCTCCGCCATGTTTTTACAAATTTCATCAGCAGTTTGATCGTCATAGCAATAATAAAGCTTTGAATTCATACAATCTTTGACATTTGTTGATGCTGGATTTTTTCCCGCAGCGACAGCATTGATAGCAATATCGCGGTCGGTAATTGTACCGATCATTTTATCATTTTCTGCAACAGGCAGAAAACCAATGTCATTCTTTTTCATCATCTGTGCGGCGTCTTGTACAGTTGCGCTGGGTGAAACAAACTGGAATTTAGGGGACATAATGTCCTTAATAAGTGATGCTGCCATAATGGCCTCCTCGGTTCGGGTTAAATTATTGTGTATAAAAACAGACTATACCTATGCGCGCGAAATTACAAATTTCACCAAACATTTTCCCTAATGATAAGTTCTCAGGAGTGACGAAAGTTCTCCTTGAATCTGAACACGGTCGGGGGTGAGAATACGAGGTTTATAGGCATCATTTTCAGCCTCAAGGATGACCTTACCTTCGCGGCGGTAAATACGTTTTAATGTTGCCTCTGCTCCGTCAACTAAAGCTACAACGATTGTACCATCGCGGACAGTATTTACTTTACGAATGATGACTGTATCACCATCATTTATTCCTGCATTTATCATCGAATCCCCTTCAACAATCAACGCATAATATTCTCCATTCCCAAGCATAGAGGGTGGAATGTCAATAAAATCTGTATCATTTTGAATGGCTTCAATCGGGGTCCCTGCCGCTATCTTTCCCACAAGAGGAAGAGAAGTCATCTCAGAAATGGCGTTAATAATTTTTTGTGGGATAGATGGTTTATCATCTAAACCTTCAGGAAATTTAATCACTTCTAATGCACGGGCCCGATTGGCAAGGCGTTGAACATAACCTCTCTCCTCAAGCCCCGTAATTAACCTATGAATCCCCGATTTTGATTTCAAATCGAGAGCGTCTTTCATTTCGTCAAAGGATGGGCATACACCGCCATCCGATACGCGATCACGTATAAAAACCAATAAATCTCTCTGTTTTCGGGTCAGCATGGAGAAAATCCCTTCTATGTTCTTGATGTATTCTGCTTTGTTCTTCTTTTGTTTTACACTTATTTTAAAGTGTTGCCAAGTAGTTTTTGAACAGCATTAGCAATATCATCTTCACGCATCAAACTTTCACCGACCAGAAAGGCGTTGTATCCAGCCTCGAAAAGTGACTGGAGTTGAGCATGAGTTGAAATTCCACTTTCTGCCACGCGGATAATTTGGGGAGGGATTTTCTCAATAAGATCAAAGGCAGTTTGTAAATTGACCTCTAGTGTTTTGAGGTTACGTGAATTAACACCCACCATCATCGGGTTAAATTTTAATGCCCGTTCTAATTCAGCTTCGTCATGCACCTCAACTAACACATCCATCTGTAAGTCGATTGCCGTTTGATAAAGGATTTTGACATCATCATCATTTAATGCCGCCATAATCAGTAAAATACAATCTGCACCTAGCGCGCGACTTTCAAAAATCTGATAACGGGTTAATATAAAATCTTTGCGAATAACAGGAAGACATGTGATATTTTTAACTGCCTCAAAATCTTCATCAGACCCTTTAAAATAGGGCTGATCAGTGAGGACAGAAAGACATACCGCGCCAGATTGCTCATAGAGTGATGCAATTTCTATCGGGTTGAAATTTTCACGAAGAATACCTTTGCTAGGGGATGCTTTTTTAATCTCTGCAATCAATGCTGGGCGACTTGAATTTATTTTGCTTCTAATTGCGTTACAAAACCCAAGTGGTTCAGGCAATAATTTTGCTTTTTCTTCCAAAACAATTTGTGGAATAAAATGTTCATTCCGCGAAATATGGACACGCTTATCATCGCAAATTCTTTCAAGCGTATTAGGAATAGCATTCATGACCTCTCCTTTGAAAACGCAATATAATCATTTAATATTTTAAGAGCTTGACCTGAATCAATAGCCTGTGAGGCTTGCATAACAGCGACTTTATAATCTGGAGCCTTGTCACAGAGGACAAGCGTTGCCGATGCATTTGCCAAAACAATATTCCGATAGGCCGATGATTTGCCACTTAATAATTCCATGAGTGCCGCAGCATTAGTTTTTGCATCACCGCCCAAAATATCCTCAGCACAAATCAAAGGAAGGCCAAAATCTTCTGGTGATAATGTAAATTCACTTATCTGATTACTCTTTAATTGGGCGCAGTATGTAATACCTGTAAGCGTAATTTCATCTAGCCCATCAGAGCCATGAACAATCAGAGCCGATTCAGTTCCTAATTTCTGTAAAGACTCCGCCATAGGACGAACCCACGATTTATCAAAGACCCCTAAAAGCTGACGAGATGTATTTGCAGGATTTGCAAGCGGCCCTAATAAATTAAAAATTGTTCTAAACCCCAATTCTTTACGCAGTGCAGAGAGAGGTTTTAAAGAGCCGTGAAATTTAGGTGCCATTAAGAAACAAAAATTAAACCTATTTAATGCGATTTCACATTCGGCTGGCGATAAATCTAAATTGACACCCAGTTGTTCCAGAACATCTGCTGCCCCTGATTGAGAACTGGCAGCGCGATTTCCATGCTTTGCAACAGGAATGTTGCACGCAGCAAGAACGAAGGATACAGCTGTTGATATATTATATGACCCAGAATGATCGCCCCCTGTCCCGCAACAATCAATTGAATTGAGCGGAGCGATGATAGTGGTGGCGCGTGAGCGTAATATTTTTGCAGCAGCCACAATTTCGTCGACCGTTTCACCCCGCGCGGAAAGCGCCATTAAGAATGCCCCAATTTGCGATTGGGTCACCTGAGAATCAAGAATCTTCTCTATCGCCCCTCTAGTCTCTTCGTCTGAAAGACTATTACCAATCCGAAGTTTTTTTAAAATATCCTGAAACATCCCTATTCATTTTCGGTTGGGCTTTTATCGTAAATACGCCCTAAAAGTTTTTCATTTATCTTGACCGAGTATTTATCCTGAAGGTAGCCAACATAATTCATATAATTTGAATTAGAAATACTTGATTCAATATCTTTATATAAATCCTTATCAATCTTGGTTGCTTGAGTTGGCAAGGTTACAGAATTAACACGCGCAATGTAAATACCATTTTTCTCAGTTGAAATGGCCATGATAAATTTTGCTGGCTCCGCCAACATCAATCGTCTAACGATATCTTTTGCAATTATGGCATCTCCCGATTTAGTTAACGCTTTAACAGATGTTGGCTTTAAATCAGTAAATTTAATCTTTTGATTGGTTAAATCATCTACCGTCTTTTGAGATGTTATCAAATTTTCTTTCATTTGATTCTCAATGATCCATTTTTTAAGAATATCACCCTTCACAGATAAAAAAGGTTTGGGAGTGGATGGATAAATTTTATCTGCACGAATAGAGAACATTTTTGTTGCACTTAAATCGTTTAATTCACTGGGGATGTTATCTTTAAGTGAAAAAGCTTTAGCTATAACTTTATCAAACTGGTCTTTATCAAGCTGATTATTCTTATCATTTTGGCTAGATTTTGTAATATTTTTTAATGTGATAAGTGATAGAGGATAATCTTTCTTGACTATCTCAAATGTCTCACCGTTCGCAAGCCTATCTTCGATATCACTAGTCACATCAAAAATTGCATTGCCTGATTTTTCATCTTGCACTTCTTTGCGAATTTTTTCTTTGACAGTATCAAAGGGGGCTATCTCAGACGGCTTGACAGCAATAAGTTTAATAACATGATACCCAAGAGCAGATTTTATTGGCCCTACAATATCACCAGCCTGAGATTCAAAAACTGAAGTGGCAATTTCAGATGGCAGTCCATTTTCTGCGAAACTATTTTTTCCTAAAAATGCCTTCTTATCTCCAGTTATTTTTTTAACTGCCTCCTCTAAGGATTGACCAGATTTGGCAAGCTTAGCAACAGACTCTGCCGTCTCTTTGTCTTGAAAAAGGCTTTGCTCAACTTCGGCTGTCTCAGGAATATTATATTTCTCCTTATTCCCGTTATAAGCCTCTAAAATACTTTCGTCAGATACTTTAGGGGTTTTTATCTGAACCGAATCTAGAAGTGCTATTGTTATGTCTCTAGTCTCAGGTAACATAAATTGGCTTGTTTGAGCCTGATAGTATTCTTCAAGCTCTTTATCATTCGGCGTTTTCTTTAGAATAACAGAAGAATTCGGAATAAAAACAAAATCAACATTTCTTGAAATGTTTTGATAGGATGTCAATGCATTGATAAGTATTTCAGGAGCATACGCCGCAGAGGCAATTGTTGATTTCAGAATATTTGATGTTAAGTCATCTCGCAAAATTCCAACCAATTTTTTCTCAGACATTGCATTCTGTTCCAGAAATAATTTTAAAGCATCTTTATCACTCATTCCCTCTTGCTTATAAGGTTCAATGATTGCTTTTACTTGTTCAGCAATCATACTGTCTTCAATTTTGATGCCTAATTTTGTTGCATCTTTTTGGATAAGCAGATCCGTAATCTGGCCGTTCAGAATGTTATTGATAAGACCCATTTGATAGGCTGTTGATGGATCAATTTTTTGCGTCTGCAAAATACGTTTAACATTATTATTAAATTCAGACATCTTAATGGGTGTTCCATCAACCTTTGCAACATCGGTTGACCCAACGCCACGATATGAACCTGTCCAATCAGAAAAGATAAGCCCAACAGCCCCTAAAACCAAAAGGCCAAGAAAAATGGCAGACAGAAAACCTTTACGCATTGTGCTTAGTAGCATATTTATCCTCATTTTTTTAAATTCTGGGGAGACTATAAACATCCTATGTTGCCATGCCAAGCCTTGTTGATGTATGAATGCTTCATGAACACAGAAAAAAAATTAATTGCTGGAAATTGGAAGATGAACGGCAACTTGTCCGAAGCGAAAGCTTTGGTTAAAGCGCTTGGTACAGGCTCAGATAAAGCAGATATTTGCATTTGCCCCCCTTATCCCTATTTGAGCGCGGTTTTAGAGGCTAAATCACTACCTATCATTCTTGGGGCACAAGATTGCTCTTCGAGAGATAATGGAGCATTTACTGGCGATGTTTCAGCCTCAATGCTTAAGGATATGGGCTGCTCTTATGTCATATTGGGACATTCTGAACGCCGAGCAAATCATCAAGAATCGAGTGCTTTCATTGCCAGGAAGGCAGAAAAAGTACATGAACACCATTTGGTTTCCATAATTTGTGTTGGAGAAACAGAATCAGATCGAGTAGCAGGACTGCAAAACGAAGTTGTGCTAACACAATTACTTGAATCTATCCCAGCTAGTTCTAATAAACAGAATATAGTCATTGCTTATGAGCCTGTTTGGGCGATTGGAACAGGGAAAACCGCGACTTTGGATGATATTCGTGATATGCATTTAATTATTCGTAAATTTTTGCAGGAAAAACTGGACAATTCGTCAACAATCCGTATTTTGTACGGCGGATCAGTCAAAGCGGATAATGCCAAGGAAATATTGTCTGTTCCTAATGTTGGTGGAGCTTTGGTCGGCGGAGCAAGTTTAAAAGCTGACCAATTTCTGGCAATTATAAATGCCGTATAAGAGACTTTTAAAGAAAGCGTAAAAAATGGAACATATTGTTCTCGTGATACATTTGATTGTAACCGTCGTCATGATTATCTTGATTATGTTACAACGTTCTGAAGGTGGAGGACTTGGGCTTGGATCAAGTGGTGGACTGGGAAATTTTGCATCCGCCCAATCAACTGGAAATGCTTTAACCAAGGCGACAACCTATGTTGCTTTTATTTTCTTTATCACCAGTATTGTATTGGCAATCATGGCAGCGCGTGGAGATCATTCATCAAGCATTCTTGATGCCACATCGAAGAATGTGCCTGCTATAACTGAACCTGCTAAACCAGCTGAACCCCCAACAGTTCCTATCGCAAAGTAAGATGACACGATTTATTTTTATTACCGGTGGCGTGGTTTCCTCTTTAGGAAAAGGCCTTGCCTCCGCTGCTCTTGGTGCGCTTTTACAGGCACGTGGGTATTCCGTGCGACTGTGTAAAATGGATCCCTATTTAAATATTGACCCTGGTACAATGTCACCCACCCAACACGGCGAAGTATTTGTGACTGATGATGGTGCGGAAACAGATTTGGATTTGGGGCATTACGAACGATTCACAGGTCGTCCAGCAACCCAGACTGATAATATTACAACAGGCCGCATTTATATGAATGTCCTGCAACGCGAACGGCGTGGCGAATATTTAGGAGCCACCATTCAGGTAATTCCGCATATCACGGACGAAATTAAATCCTTCATCCGTGAGAAAGATGGAAGTGCTGATTTTGTATTGGTTGAGACTGGTGGAACAGTCGGAGACATAGAGGCTCATCCATATTTAGAGGCCATTCGCCAATTTAGTAATGAGGCAGGAACAGAGAGGGCTTTATTTATTCATGCCACGTGGCTTCCCTATATTCCTGCAGCGGGAGAGCTTAAAACAAAACCAACACAACATTCAGTGAAGGAATTGATGTCGGCAGGGATTCGCCCTAATATCCTTCTATGTCGTGCGGATAGGTATATTGATGAAGGTGAGCGTAAGAAAATTTCTTTGTTCTGCAATATTCCTTTTGAACGTGTTATTCCTGCTCTTGATGTCAAATCAATTTATGAAGTCCCCTTGACCTATCACGCCGAAGGCCTTGATACCGAAGTTTTAAATTGCTTTGGAATGAAATCTGTAAAACAACCAGACTTGTCCAAATGGATTGATATTGTTGATCGCATTAAAAATCCAGAATCCGAAGTCAAAATTGCTATCGTTGGGAAATATACTGAACTTTCTGATAGTTATAAATCTTTAAACGAAGCTTTAATCCATGGTGGTATTGCTAACCGTGTTAAAGTGAAATTAGAATTTATTGAATCTGAAATTTTCGAAAAACCAGATACGATCGAAGCCCTGCGTGATGTTCATGCCATCCTTGTCCCTGGCGGGTTTGGGGCGCGAGGAACTGAGGGTAAAATAAAAGCAGTTCAATTTGCACGTGAACATAAAATTCCATATTTTGGAATTTGTTTCGGGATGCAAATGGCAGTTATCGAAGCATGTCGTGATTTATTAGGATTAGAGAATGCCAGCTCAACCGAATTTGGTGTAACGACTGAGCCAGTTGTTGGGTTGATGACCGAGTGGATAAAAGGTAATGTTTTAGTAGCGCGTTCAAATGAGGGAGATATGGGGGGAACAATGCGATTAGGCGCTTATCCAGCCATCCTTAAAAAAGAATCTCATGTCGCTGAAATTTATGGCAAAACACAAATTTCTGAACGCCATCGCCATAGATATGAAGTCAATGCAAATTACGTCGATAGGCTGGAAGAAAGAGGGATGATATTCAGTGGGCTTTCGCCAGACGGAAAACTCCCTGAAATTGTTGAAATTCCAGATCATCCATGGTTCATAGGGGTTCAATTTCATCCTGAATTAAAATCTAAACCCTTTGACCCCCATCCTTTATTCGTCTCTTTTGTCAAAGCCGCACTTGATAAGAGTAGATTGGTTTAAATCTTATAATATCTTGTTGCCTAACTTTTATATGGCTTTCCACGGACATGGCTATCATATGCATCACGTAATCGACGCGTGACGGGACCCACAGAATAAATAACATCATCAATCTTACCTACTGCAGATATTTCGGCGGCTGTGCCTGTAATAAAGACTTCATCCGCCTGTTTCAAATCCTCAGGCGTTATAAAATCTTCTTCTAATATCAAACCCAATTCTTTTGCTAATTCAATCGTAGTCTGACGGGTAATCCCGTTTAAGAAGCAATCAGGCTTTGGTGTTCTGATAACCCCATTTTTTATGCGGAATAAATTAGCCCCAGTGGCTTCAACCGCATAGCCACGATAATCCAGCATCAGGGCATCTGTGTACCCCGCCTCCTCCGCTTGGTGTTTAGATAATGTATTTATCATATAAAGACCAGCCGCCTTTGCTTCAGTCAGGGCTGTATTTGGAGAAGGTTTTTGCCATGATGATGTCATCAAACTAATACCTTTTTCACGAAGCTCAGGTGAGAAATAACTAGGCCAATCCCAAACTGCAATCGCAACATGCGTTTTTGTCCCTCGCGCCCCAATTCCCATTTGCTCCGACCCACGCCATGCAACAGGACGAATATAGGCATTTGTCAATTGATTGGCTTTTAAAACATCCTCCTTTGCCTGATTTATAACCTCCATAGTAAAGGGGATATTCATCCCAAGGATAGATGCAGATTTAAAAAGGCGTTCTGTATGCTGAACGGATTTAAAAATTCTGCCTTCATAAGCTCTTTCGCCCTCAAAAATAGCACTCGCATAATGCAATCCATGGTTTATGACATGGATTTTAGCCTCTCTCCAAGGAACCATCTGTCCATCAAACCAAATTGTTCCGTCACGATCATCAAAGGGGATTATAGACATTTAAAGTTTCCTTTTTTATAAAGCTTGCATTCTATGGTTTTCAGAACAGAGTAATAGCTTTATAGTCTATTGGAAATATAAATTTTATAGGAATCATGGAAAAAACCCTCTTTAGCCAAAGTGATAAACCCCATGTGCTGGTTGTCGATGATGATGACCGCATTCGGACTCTTATATCTCGATTTTTAAGAGATAATGGCTTTGTTGTATCCACCGCAAAAAGTGGGAATGATGCCTTGGATGTTTTGAAATGTGCTTATTTTGATATTTTGGTTGTTGATGTGATGATGCCCGATAAAAATGGGTTGGAATTAACCAAAGAATTACGTGCGACTTCTGACCTTCCCATTCTACTCCTCACTGCATTGGATGAGGTTGATGATCGTATTAAGGGATTAGAAATTGGTGCTGACGATTATCTATCTAAACCATTTGAGCCTAAAGAGCTTATTTTGCGATTAAAATCTATATTGAAGCGCAGAGGAGGAGTGGTCAATCGTACTATAAATAATTTGGCTATTGGTAAATGGATTTTTGTTCAAGGCGACGATAAAATGATTTCTCAATCTGGTGAGGAAATTCGACTAACCTCTGTTGAGATTAAATTGTTAGAAGCCCTTGCGCGACATGCTGGAAAAATATTAAGCCGTGAAGAGCTTGCCCGCCTATGTGGAATTGATGGAAATGACAGAACTATTGATGTCCAGATTACCAGACTTCGCAAGAAAATCGAGGAAGATAGCCGTGTTCCAAAATATATTCAAACCATTCGTGGTCAAGGTTATATTCTAAGGGCTGTTCAAGAGATTTAAGAGATTGAGATGGATAAAGAAAAAAGAAAAGAAATTGCATTCCATTGGCTTAAAAAACTTTTGCCACGGACTTTATTTGCAAGGTCTTTGCTAATTATTGTTATTCCTGTTCTTGTTCTTCAAATCGTAACAACAATCGTTTTTGTTGATAATCACTGGCGCAAAATTACAACTCGAATGGCTTTTTCTGTCGCTGGCGAAATTGCAATTATTGCAGATAATCTTGATAAAAATAGAACCCCCGCAAATATCAAAGAAATTACTGATTCCTATTCACAAAAATTAGATTTACTCGTCACCTTTGAGCCGAACGAAACACTGGTGGCTCAAAATGAAATTGAAGGATTATGGGGATATTTCACCGCTAATACTTTGACCAAAGCGATGGAGCGGCAAGTACGCCGACCTTTTACTCTTATATTCTCTCCTCAAGATGATTGGGTTAATATTAGAGTTCAATTAGAAAGTGGCATTTTACGTGTTTTAGCGTTAGATAGGCGATTATATTCTTCATCAGCAAGTATTTTCTTGATGTGGGTTTTAGGAACATCGATTATTTTATTTGCAATTTCTGTCTTTTTTATGCGCAACCAAATTCGTCCTATTCGCGCATTGGCAGTGATGGCTGATAAAATGGGAAAAGGCCAAGAGATTCCTAATTTTAAGCCCGAAGGTGCAAAAGAAGTTAGGCAAGCTACCAAAGCTTTTATTGATATGCATCAACGTATCACAAGGCAGGTTGAACAGAGAACCGCAATGCTTGCAGGTGTTTCACACGACCTTCGAACCCCTCTGACCCGTATTAAACTCGGGTTATCCTTAATCGATGAAAGCCAAGATATTAAAGATTTAAAAAATGATGTAGCGGATATGGAGAGAATGATAAATTCTTATTTGTCTTTTCTGCGGGGCGATGGCGATGAGGCAACCCAATCAATTATTTTATCTACACTAATCAATAAAATTGCAGAGGCCTCGCGTCGTCAAGGTAAAAATATACATATTGATGTTAATCCCTCTATCATCATTGATATTCGTCCCTTAGCTTTTGAGCGGGCCTTACAAAATTTGGTCAGTAATTCAGAGAAATATGGAGATGATATTTGGATATCTGTTAAAGAAAAATTGAATGAGATAGTCATTCTTATTGATGATAATGGCGCAGGGCTCTCCCCCACCCTGTTCGAGGAAGTATTTAAACCTTTCTTCCGAGGTGATGAAGCGAGAAATATTTCAACGGGCAGTGTAGGCCTTGGTCTTCCAATTGTACGCGATATTATTCATGCTCATGGGGGAGAAGTTCATTTAGAGAAGAGCCCCAAAGGCGGACTTCGTGCCGTTATTACCCTTCCAATTTAACTGAGGATACAAAATGCACTTAGCTGCCTATCAACCAGACATTCCACAAAACACAGGGGCACTTATTCGCCTTTGCGCTTCTTTTGGTGTTCCACTTGAACTTATTGAACCTTTTGGATTTTTATGGGATGAGAAAAAAATCCGTGTCTCTGCTATGGACTATTATGATCTGGCCAATTTAACACGCCATCAATCGTGGGAGAAATTTCAAGACTATTTTTCAAAACAGCGTATCGTCCTTTTGACGACAAAATCATCTGTTTATTATACAGATTTTATATTTCGTCCTGATGATGTCTTACTTTTAGGGAGAGAGAGCGCAGGTGTTCCTGATGATGTCCATAGTACTATCTTATCACGCATTAAAATTCCTCTCCACCCTGCAGCACGCTCAATCAATATGGCCATGGCGGGTGCAGTCGTCTTAAGCGAAGCTCTCCGCCAAACAGATTCTTTCCCCAAGTAACAAATTACCCCCATAAAGAGATGCTATAAATGAGAGATAATATTTATTCCCAATCCCAAAAAGATGAAGCTGCATATTTTTTTAGTAGCCTTCGAGACAGAATCTGTGTCGAGTTTGAGAAAATAGAAGCAGAACTTACTGGAGAAAACCATCCCTTAAACCCTATTGGTCAATTTGAACGCACTCGATGGAACCGCCAAACAGAAGATAATTCACATGGCGGAGGTGGAGAAATGTCAGTTATGAAAGGCCGCGTATTTGAAAAGGTTGGCGTTAATGTCTCAACAGTCTTTGGGACATTCAGTCCAGAATTTCGTGAGAAAATTCCAGGAGCCACTGAAAATGATGGGCAATTTTTTGCAACAGGCCTCTCACTTGTGGCACATATGCAGTCACCTTTCGTCCCTGCCGTGCATATGAATCTGCGAATGATTACAACGTCGAAGGGGTGGTTAGGAGGAGGAACAGATTTAAATCCTGTCTATCCAAATAACGAGGACACAGAAAAATTTCATGCAGATTTAAAATCATGTTGTGAACGCCATAATCCAAACTATTACCCAGATTATAAAAAATGGTGCGATACATACTTCTATCTGCCTCACCGTAATGAAATGCGGGGCGTTGGCGGGATATTCTATGACAATCTAAATACAGGGGATTTTGATAAAGATTTTAGGTTTCATAAAGATGTTGGTGAAACATTCTTGAAATCTTACCCTGAAATTGTCCGCACCCATATGGAGAGAGATTGGACAGAAGATAACAGAGAGCATCAACTCTTACGCAGAGGCCGCTACGCAGAATTTAATTTGCTATATGACCGAGGAACAGCTTTTGGTCTTAAGACAAATGGAAATATTGATGCAATTTTGATGTCAATGCCACCTGAAGCAAAATGGAGTTAGATTTTTAGTAACTCTTTGCGAGTTAAGGTAAAGCCAGAACCAATCCATTTTTTCTCTAGTTCATGCAATTCTTTTCCAATGTTTTCCCCTTCTTCCAGTCCCTTATTCAGCATGTCTTTGCCAGAAATCATGAAAACGGGTCGTTTTGTATTCTCCAAATTTTTCCAGATTTTTTTAATATCATGACTTGAAACATCGCCTTTTACTGCCCCTATGATTATTGCAGATAGAACGGAATTCTCTGAAAAATGATAAAGTAAATTCATAATTTTTAATGTATCGAGACGCTTCGTATCTATTTTTATTTTAGGAATATCTTTTAAAATTGAAATCTGTTTCTTATTTAATATCAAATGGTTAGAAAAATTTCCTACCTCATTAAAAGAAAATCCAAAGCAAATAAAGATGCGCGTAGAAAAAATAACATCTTCAGCGACTTCCCCAATGATATTCTGTAATTTGATTACTGAACCGATACGATTAGGCTCAAAATTTTTACCTAAAATATTTGGCAATATTTTATTATCATGAATTATTTTTAATGCTCTAACTGGAGTTTTTCCTAAAAGAATTTTGGAAAATTCTTGTGTAATCCTCTCTCTTGATAAAGTAGAGATTTGAGGAGCAAACTTAACCGATGCGACCAATGCCTTTTTATCAATTTTCCCCTTTCCATAGATTGAAGTAAATCTGAAAAATCTTAGAATGCGTAAATAATCTTCCTGAATACGGGTTTCGGCACATCCAACAAATCTAACTTTACGCCTTTCTAAATCTTTTAGACCAATCCCTAATGGATCATAAATTGTCCCGTCCAAATCGGCGTAAAGGGTATTGATTGTAAAATCTCTTCTGGCTGCATCCTCTGTCCAGTTATTGGTAAAGGCAGTTTTCGCATGGCGTCCGTCTGTTTCTATATCTTGGCGAAGGGTTGTGATTTCATAACCCTTCGCATTGATAACGGCGGTTATGGTTCCATGCATCACTCCTGTTGGGACAAATTTAATTCCTTCTGCTTTCAATCTTTTAATAACAAAGTCTGGGGCATGAATAGTTGCCAAATCAATATCCTCAACAGGCAGCCCTAAAAGATGGTTACGAACACACCCACCCACAAAGCGAATTTGGTCTTTGCCTCCTAAAGCCTTAAATAACCTTCTTACATCTGGATTGGTCATGGATTTTGGAAAAGTCATGGATTAAACTATCATAAAATAGTTCATACAGAAATAGGCCACATATGCCCCATATTATCATAGAGTATTCGAACAACCTGCTCCCTCAGATCAATATCAAAAACGTTATGGATGCGTGCCACACTTCCATAGACGGGTTTCACAATATAACAAAAGGCAAAATCAAAACACGAGCTATAAAAGTTGATAATTTTCTGGTGGGGACAGATGGAGCAGATGGCCAAATGATTCATATCACACTTAAATTGATGACAGGACGAAGCAAAGAAGCCAGACAAGAATTAGCCAACATCTTATACAAGGTAGGACAAAAATACCTTCCCAAAACCGACTTTCCAAAAGCCGCCTTGACAGTCGAGATTGTTGAATTGGATAAGGAAACTTATATTCCTTAAAGAATAAAATTAAAAAAATCCGCAATTTAGTTTAACCAAATACGGGTTTTATAATCAAAATAATATAAAAAAACTAGGTCTTTTCAACCTGCGAAAATTCAAGCTCAACAGGGGTCGCGCGACCAAAGATGGAGACGGATACTTTAACGCGTCCTTTACCTTCATCAATTTCTTCGACCATACCTTCAAATGTTGCAAAGGGACCTTCCATGACTTTAACTTTTTCGCCAATTTCAAAGGTGATGGCGGCACGTGGCTTCTCAATCCCCTCTTGTAATTGGGTCATCAAACGGGCAGCTTCCTTCTCGCTAATCGGAACAGGTTTATTTCCACCACCCAGAAAGCCAGTTACCTTCGGTGTATTTTTGACAAGGTGCCATATTTGGTCAGACATATCCATTTTTGCCAAAACATAACCAGGGAATACTTTGCGTTCTGAATTAACTTTTTGACCACGCTTGATTTCAACCACTTCTTCGGTTGGAACCATAATATCTTCAATTCGGTCATCAATACCCTGCTTTTGGGCTTTGTCACGAATAGCCTCGGCAACCTTTGCCTCAAATCCAGAATAAACATGTAATACATACCAACGCGCAGCCATTTTATTTTCCTTTTCTTAAATCTAGTTTCCAAGTCCCAAAACAAATTTGACAATCATTGATAATAATTGATCGGCTATAAACAGAAAAATCGACGCAATCACAACCATGATAAAGACAGCAACTGTGCTGGACAATGTTTCTGGACGAGTGGGCCAAGTCACTTTTTTCGCTTCATTACGAACTTGTTTGATAAATTCTATCGGGGCAAATTTAGCCATATTTTATATCCTTATTAAAACCTTTTTCTCTAACCAGTGGGTCGTAACCGCTGGGGGCGATTTAGACAAACCAATGATTGAGGGGAATATAATGTTTTTATCTAATTGACGGAGTAAATGCAAGGCTAAAAACGTTAAACTTATGGTTTAAATTGGCTATAAAAAAAGGTATCATCTTGAATATGAATAAAAAAATCATTATTTCTCTAATGTTTTTAGGGCTTATAGGGCTAATTCTTGCCATTTACCTATTCGTTTTGCCCAAAAATGTGACAGTTATACCCCCCCACTTGGGGCAAGCGATTGAAGCCGTTTATGCTACGGGAATCGTTGAACCCACGATTATGGTTCCTATTTCCCCTCGGATAACTGCTCATCTTATTGAACTGAATGCGTCTGAAGGACAAAATATTAAGCAAAATGATATTTTGGCACGCCTAGATGATAAAGAACAACAGGCCACCATCAATGATTTAAACGCAAAACTTGCGTTTGCTGAAATTGATTATAATCGTAAACAGCAATTACTTAATTCAAAATCTATCAGTCGCGATATATTGGATTCTGCAAAAACGAATGTTGATAGCCTGATAGCACAAATTGAAAAGGCAAAGGCGCAAGCCTCGTACTTAACTCTTATTGCTCCTGCTGATGGACTTATTATTCGCAGAGATGGCGAAGTTGGAGAACTAATCCCTTCAGGACAACCTATATTTTATATCTCGTGTTGCGCACCGCTCAGGATAACGGCAGAGGTCGATGAAGAAGATATTTCCCAGATCGTCATTGGACAAGAAGTTCTTATTCAATCAGATTCGTTTCCAAGCAAAATTTTTCAAGGGAAAATTTCATCTGTTACCCCGAAAGGAGACCCTATCGCACGAAGCTATCGGGTTCGCATTAGTTTTGATGATGCAACTATACCCTTTATGATAGGTATGACAACCGAAGTAAATATTATTATTCAAAAATTAGATAACGCCTTATTAATTCCTCTTACAGCATTAAACGGGAAAAATAATGTTCAGATTGTAAAAGATGAAATGATTAAAACTGTTACGGTTGAAACAGGAATTCAAGACATTGAAAAAGTACAAATTATCGCTGGCGTAACTCTCTCTGATACTATTGTTAAGACATTTCACAAAGACCTTAAGGATGGGCAGAGAGTCAAAACTAACATCTATCAAGAACAAGAAAGCGCACATTAAATGCGGCTTGTTGTTTATATTGCTCTCAAACACCTCCTTGCCCGTAAACGTCAAAGCCTTGTCTCTCTCATGGGTATTATTCTTGGAGTTGCTTTCTTCATTGCAATTTCATCAATTATGCAGGGCTCAGAGCAGGATTTCATTAAACGTCTAGTCGATAATACCCCTCATATTTCTATCAGTGATGAATATAGAACTCCGCGTATTCAACCTGTCGAAAAATTATATCCAGATTCCATGGTTTCGGTAAGTAATGTTAAACCACTTACTGAAACACGGGGGATAAGAGGGTATGAAAAAATTCTATCCAATCTTAAATCAATAGATGGGGTGCTTGCCTCTTCAGTTCTTTTAGGGCAAGGGATTATAAGTTATGCAGGTCAAGAAAAGTCGTTAACATTTAATGGAATGATACCCGAAGAAATTGACTCTGTGTCTACCATTCGAAAATATATGATAGACGGACGGTTGGATAATTTATACGGTAACCCTGATGGAATTATTATTGGTAATAACTTAGCAAAGGAACTTTCTCTTAAGTTAAATAATACAATAACAGTTGTATCCACGAGCGGAAATATAAAGCGTTTTAAAATCGTAGGAATTTTTAGAACAGGTCGTGGTAATTATGATACAACGCAAACTTTCGCAAACTTAAAAAGCATACAAACTCTTTTAAATCGCCCCAATAGAATAAATTCAATCATTATCAAGATGGAAAAATCAGGGGATGCATTAGAATTAGCCAAGGAGCTAGAGAAAAAAATTGGTTACAAAACAGAATCATGGCAAGAAAAATCAGAAGATATTATGAACGCCTTATTGGTACGTAATATCATCATGTATTCTGTTGTAAGTGCTGTTTTGATTGTTGCCGCCTTTGGAATTTATAATGTGATATCAACAGTTGTCATGGAAAAACATCGTGATATTGCCATTATGAAATCAATGGGCTTTCAAAGCGAAGATATCAGATTGATTTTTCTTGTTCAGGGGTTTTTATTGGGAATAGCCGGAAATGTAATGGGTATTCCTTTAGGATCTTTGCTTATTTATGGCATAAGTCAGGTTAAGCTTAAACCACCGGGCGGAACAGATATCGTTAATCTGCCCGTCTCATGGGGATGGGAGCAGTTCGCGATTGCTGCGGCTTTTGCAATGTGTGCTTCTATTTTAGCTGCCTACCTTCCAGCACGAAAAGGGGCGCAACTTATGCCAGTTGATGTCCTGCGCGGAGGGTCATGATGGAAAAGAATACCCTTATGCGTACTGAGCATATCTCGCGGATTCTTAATACCGAATCCCTTCCTGTGACTTTGGTTAAAGATGCATCAGTAAATATTAAACCTCATGAATTTATAGCTATTAAAGGCCCGTCTGGCTCAGGAAAATCATCTCTGCTTTATCTTCTAGGTTTATTGGATAGACCCACAACAGGTAAAATTTTTATCGATGAAATTGATATTACAGATTTTTCTGAAAAAAAAATGTCTGAAATAAGACTGGAACAAATGGGGTTTGTCTTTCAATTTCATTTTCTTTTACCTGAATTTACATCTCTTGAGAATGTTATGTTACCAATGCAACGGTTGGGTCGGTTAAAAGAGAGTGAAATAAAAATTCGTGCCTGTGAAAAATTAGAAAAATTAGGTTTAGCAGACCACATCCATAAACTTCCCTCTCAACTTTCGGGTGGGCAAAGACAAAGGGTTGCCGTGGCTCGCGCTTTGGCTAATAACCCGCGCATGATATTTGCTGATGAACCGACAGGGAATTTGGATACTGAATCTAGTCAGGTTGTACAGGATATTTTAAAAAATTTAGCCCATGATGATGGATGTGCAGTGGTCGCCGTCACCCACGATCCTGAATTTGCAAAAAAATGTGACCGCATCATAACAATTATTGATGGACGCATTATTACCTAACGAAACATAACTGTTCGTTCTTCCCCACCAGATATCAATTTGATAATCCATCCTTGGCGAGTCATGTGTTTTAAGCCCTCCTCTACTTCCTCGGGCGAATTAACGCGAACACCATTGAGAGCCGCAATAATATCACCAACCCTGACCACTCTGACTGACATGGTATTGGGGGTAATCTCTGTGACTACAACGCCCTTGCTTGGCGCTTTCTGTAATCCGAACTCAACTTCAACTGCAGGATTGATATTTGAAAGGCTTGCCCCATCTAATGGATTTTTGCCTTTGATTTTAATCGTATTGCGTGAAGGGCTATCTGGTGGGGATATTGCCTTTAGCTCAGTTACTAAATCTTCGCCTTTTCTTTTATAGGCAATCACAGATGTTTGACCTAAGGCGATTGTAGCCAGCCGAAACCGCAACTCAGAAGCATCTTTTACAATATGTCCGTTAACCGCAGTAATAACATCGCCTTGTTTTAGCCCTGTATCAATTGCAGGCGATGACGGATGTAAATCAGATATCAACGCTCCGCTTGGAGTTTTTAAGTTGAGAGATGATGCAATCTCAGATGTTACATCCTGAGCCGTTATCCCAACCCATGGCCTGACGATATTCCCTTTTTTTGAGACCTGTCCTGATTTCTCAGCGGCTAAGATTGTGTTAACCATCTCAGATGGGATTGCAAATCCAATGCCCAAAGATCCTCCATCCTTAGAATAAATAGCTGTATTTATTCCAATAACGCCCCCACTCATACTGACCAAAGGCCCCCCCGAATTTCCGGGGTTGATGGCCGCATCCGTCTGAATAAAGAAATTGAAATCATTGATATTTAGGGATGACCGCGCCAATGCGGAAATAATTCCACTTGTCACTGTTTGCCCAACACCAAATGGATTTCCAATTGCAATAACCAAATCACCGACCTCCAAATTCTCACTTGATTGGAGCCTTGCGAAGGGAAGTTTTTCATTATCAGAATTTATTTTTAGCAGAGATAAATCAGACGCATCATCTTGCAAAACAACCTCGGCGGGAAATTCGCGCCCATCAGATAAAGCAATGATAATTTCATCTGCACCACGAATAACGTGGGAATTAGTAACTGCCAGCCCTTCGGCATCAACGATAAGTCCTGTGCCCAGCGCCCCCTCTAATCTCTGCTGAGGAAACCCCATCCCTTGAAATAATTGAGCAAATAAAGGGTCATTCATAAATGGAGACACATTGCGGCTCACCACTCGTTTTGTATAAATATTGATAACGGCAGGCGCCACTTGTTTGACGATAGGGGAAAATGAAAGTGTTATTTCCTGCTTAGTTTGAGGAACCTCTTGGGCATAGCCACTTTGTGAAAGCCCAAATAATACTAGAGTGAATAGAAAAATTTGTTTCATTATTTTTATTTAGTCCTCTCTGGGCTTTTAGCAATATAATTCTCAACTTTTTTTAGATCGTCTGGGGCGCTGATATGATGCCAATCTCCATTCATTACGAATCCATATAACCTGCTCTTCTCTTCTGCATCGTCCATTATTTTTAAAAATGAAAATTTTTTGACTTGATAAGATTCTAAGATATTAGGATTCAAAATCCTAATTCCTGTGAACATATGTGTTCCTTTTTTATCGTGACGACGTGATAGCCGTCCATCGGGTTTTATATCATAATCCCCAACTCCTTCTGTCAATTTCATATCTATAACAGGTATTAGGCATAAAAGAATATCCATTTCCAATACATCGAATTCTTGCTCCATCTGGGACAAGGTATTATATTCCTTATCATCAATCCAAAATGCATCGCCGTTAATCATAAAAAAAGGCTTAGAGCCTAAACTATCCAATGCATTCATTAAACCACCGCCTGTCTCTAATAAAACAGGTTCATAACTCTCGGTCATCGCAAAATCAGAAATAGATTTACTATACTGGGAAATATGGTCAGGAAGATAATGGGAATTGATAGTGACTTTACGAACGTTAGTTTGGCGTAAATAATCAAACACATAATCCAAAACTGGGCGCCCATTTAAAAGAAGCAATGGCTTGGGACAACTATCCGTTAGCGGTTTCATCCGCGTTCCCAGTCCTGCACACACTAAAAAGGCAGTATCAATTGTCATGTTAACATTATCTTTCAATTAAAATCTGTCGAGATGCCATGTCGATCTCTTTAGTGATGGTCACAGAAATGGCCTGTTTAGGCATGAGATAGCCCATCCTTTCTGGCCACTCAATCAATAATATCCCTTGCCCCAACGCGTCTTCCCAGCCAATTTCATATAATTCTTCGGGTGATTTTAGACGATAGAGGTCAAAATGCCAAATATTCCCGTTTGGTGCTTCATAGGTTTGAACAAAGGTAAAAGTGGGACTTGGGACATCCAGATTAGCCTGACCCATCAAGGTACGAATAGCTGCTCGCGAAAAAACTGACTTCCCCATTCCCAAATCCCCATTCAATAAAATAATACTGAAAGGGTCAAGTGTCAGCGCAAATTCACTGGCAACAGCCATTGTTTCGGTCTCGGAGGAGGTTTTAAAAATCATATCTATTCAAAATCCATCAATTTAGATACATATACCCTATGTCAGAATTGTTTCAAACAGATGTTATAATCATTGGCGCAGGGCCAGTAGGTCTTTTTGCGGTTTTTCAATGTGGAATGCTAGGGCTTAAATGCCATGTTGTTGACTCTCTTGACCAAATCGGCGGCCAATGTAGTGCTTTATATCCTGAGAAACCAATTTTTGATATTCCTGCCCACCCCAATATATCTGGTGCAGGGCTTGTTGAACAACTTGAAAAGCAAGCCCACCCCTTTTCTCCTCACTATCATTTAGGTGAACAAGTGATAAGCATCACAGGTAAAACAGGTCATTTTGTTTTGACGACATCTAAAGAGAAGAAACTGACTGCTAAATCTATCATAATTGCAGCAGGGGCAGGTGCATTTGGCCCCCACCGTCCACCCCTTAAAAATTTGCAAGATTTCGAAGGCACATCTGTTTTCTACGCTGTACGATACCGTGACTTATTTCGGGATAAAAAAATTGTGATTGCTGGGGGAGGTGATAGTGCCATTGATTGGGCAAATTCTTTGGCTGAACTTGCACAGAAAATTTATATCGTTCATCGTCGTGATAAATTTAGAGCGGCTCCTGCAAGTCTTGAAAAGCTTAATATTTTTGTAAACTCAGGACAGATTGAGTTGGTAACACCTTACCAACTCTCGGCATTACACGGTAAAGACGGAATTTTAGAGCAAGTAGATGTTATAAATTTAGAGGGTCAAACTAGACATTTAGAAACAGATTTTCTATTACCTTTCTTTGGTCTCTCTGCCGAATTAGGGCCAATGACTAAGTGGGAATTAAATCTAACCCATTCGCAAATTGCAGTTCATCATGGAACCGCAGAGACAAATATCAAAGGAATTTATGCTATTGGTGATATTGCAACCTATCCCAATAAATTACGTCTCATTTTAACGGGATTTGCAGATGCGGCACAGGCAGCCCATGCAACCTATGTTCAACTTAATCCTGATAAACCGCTCCATTTTGAATATTCAACAACGAAGGGTATTCAGAAAATTTAAGTTTAGAATATAAGGGTTGGAGCTTAAATTTTAGCTTTTTTGTTTCAAATAATCGATAAGAACATCAACCTTACCACCACCACGCTGAATAACAGATGAAAAATCAGAACGCTGGGTTACGGTCATACTTACGCCAGCAACAATGACATCAACAATCTTTTGTGTTCCATCTTTATTTCGTACACGCCAATCCACCTGAATGTCATCACTTCCATCCGTAGGGGTAATAAAAGACGAAACTAATACATCACCATTACCAACTGGCCGCGCCGACTTAACTTGAAATTGCTGTCCTTTGTAATCACCAAAGCGTTGAGTATAGACATTAACAATCATGTGTCTGAATAATGAAGAATACTCTTTTTGTTGAGATGGTGTAGCTAAAGTCCAATACCGCCCCAAAGAGAATTTAGCAATGGTATCCATATCAAAGCTCTGATTCAGAAGCTTTTTAAACTCTGCCTTTTTCTCCACCTCTGTGCTACTTGGTTTTGATAGAAAGGTAAGTCCTTTTTCAGCTGTTGACTGCACAAATTTTATGGCAACATCTTCGTTTCCTTTAACTGTTTCAGCAAATGAAATAATAGGCAATAATCCAATGCACATTACGATGAATGTTTGAAAAAATGATTTTAGTCCCCACATGCCTTACGCCCACCTTTAAAAATAAATGATAGCTTTTGTCTTAATATATTTTTATTCCTATTAAAAGCCCTAATATTTAAACGAAAAAGAGGGTATAAATCCCCCTTTTTCGTTAATCAGAAAAATGCCCCTCATTAAGGCATATCTGCTAAATCACCATTTTGGCCATTATTTGTGACTAAATTTTGACGACGTTGAACATATGAACTTTTTACTGAGGCATAATAATCAATAGAATTCTTTTTAAGATCGGCAAGAACATCAAGCAATTCTTCGCGTTTATCAATTGCCGATACGACTGTCCGTGCAATCGAAATGCCATCTCTATCAGTATTAGATAGCCACAACCGAACAGGGTCGGAATACATATCAACCGCCAAACCTGTTGTGTCTCTAGCTGAGCTTGGCCCAAATAATGGAAGAACAAGATAAGGACCTGTTCCAACACCCCAAACACCCAATGTTTGGCCAAAATCTTCTTCCTTATATTTAAGCCCTTCTGACCCAGCAACGTCAATCGCTCCGCCTAGACCAAATAATGTATTGGCAAAAAATCTAGTAACTCCATCGCAAGCAGAAGAGAGATTCCCCTGAAGTAAATCATTTGCAACCAATGTTGGTGATTTCAAATTTCGTAGGACATTACGAACACCTACACGAGCAGGCTTAGGAACCCCAGCTCTATAGCCTTCAGCAACTGGTTTTATAATAGCCGTATCAACAACATCATTGAATTTGAATATGCCACGATTAACACCTTCTATAGGGTCGGTGATATCCCCGTTCGTATTGGTCGAAGAACAACCGGATAATAGTGTCCCGACAGCCACAAAAACAACCCATTTTTTTAGATTTAACGCCATTAAAAAAACCTCATAAAAATCGCATGCTTAATAATCATTCCAACATGAAATAATTATAATTTTATTAAGAAAATATTGATTTAAATTGCAATGAAACTTGCCTTTGGTCAATAGCAGAGAGTCTGGAGAGAAATCCATTGTTGCAAAAATGTATCTTATTTTAACCATCTTCCAAGGTTAGAAGAACCGAGGCTCCCAAAAGGGCAAAAATCATCGACGGACTCCATGCAGCAAGGAAAACAGGAAGTTGATGAGCCGACCCCAATGCCTGCAAGAAATTGGACATAATAAAAACAATAAAGCCTGAGAACACTCCAATAATAACAAAAGTAAAGGTATCCCCCTGTCTTTGTTGGCGTAAGGCCACGCAAGCTGCCAATAGAATCATGGCTGCATATAAAAAAGGCTGCGCTAAAAGTGATTGGAAGTGAATACGAACGCGGGTGGAATCAAATCCTGTTGTATCTAATGTTTCAATAAAAGATGTCATATTCCAGAATCCCATCGACCTTGGGCTAGAAAAACTCTCCTCGATGTCCCTTGGCGTTAAATTAGTAGGAATTGAGGCTATATCTGATTTTTTAGCAGGATACCCAGGAATATTAATGACAGCTTGACGTAAAACCCAATTTCCTGACTTAAGAAGAGCCAATGGTGCGTCCATCCTCTCTTGAAATTTATTATTTTTATCAAAAGAAATGACCATCACATCTCTTATTCGCCAATCAGGGTCTATGTTCTCTGCATGAAGTATGGCATATCCCTTATCCGTCTCTTGACGAAGCCAAATTCCTTGGCGAAAGACTGCAATCAAGTTGTCTTGATCTTTCCTCAGATGCGTTCTATCTAGAGCGGAATACTGGGTATATAAAGCCGCACTAATTGGGTTAACAACAGTAACCATAAACACGCCAATTGCCATTGCAGTCAAAATAATTGGCATCAAAAACTGCCAAACTGAAATACCTGCGCAACGAAGAACCACTAGCTCTGAACGCTTTGACAATTGCCAGAAACTATAAAGAGCAGAAAACAAAACTGCAAACGGCGTAATGGTAGCAGCCACATCAGGCAATTTTAAAAGCCCCATTCCAAAAATTAAAGATAGGGGAACATCCTCATGTTTTCCTGCCCGCCTCAAAAGCTCAATCATATCAAACAGAAACACAACCCCAAGAAGAATACCAAGCAATCCCAAGAAATTAAACAAATAAAGACGAGTAAGATATCTGGATAATGCAGATTTTAAAAAAAGAAACATTATGCTTTCTGCTCCTTTTCTTTAACTAACCACTCTTTAAAGAATAAGATAGTAGCAAGAAGATAAGGCAATATTACCGCCATCAACATTAACGGAAATCCTGTTGGTGATTGTTTGGAAATATTATATCCGCTTAGAAATAATACCTCTAGAACGATGACAGCAGCAATTGCAATAATAACGCGTTTTCCTTGACCCCGCCTGTCATGACTGCCAATCAACAATAAAGAAAGTGCAATTAAAGCAAATCCTGGAACTAAGAAAGGGATAAGAATTCTTTTTTGAAGCTCGGAACGTAATTCACGGCGCGCTTGTGCTGTTTCACTTTTTTTATCGTTGATTGCCTTAATTAATTCAAAATTATTTCTTTCCTCAGGTTCTTGCCATCTAACCCCCTGAGAGATTTCTTTCTCAGGCATATCAATTGTATATTTCTCAAAATCTAACCTTCTAAGGATTCCTGTCTTGGGATCCACATCTTGGCGTGATCCATTATATACAAGGACTTGCTGGCCTGTCTGGGTTGAAACCAGAACGCCATTTCTGGCAATCACCGTAATAGGAGGCTTCGTTTGGTCACGAGAATCATGAATTATTAATCCATGTAAATGCCCTGATGAATCTCTATCGCGGATATAGACCATAACATTTTTTCCAGCCTCATTAAATATGCCCTCACGAAAGATAAGACTCGACATTTGAGCTTTAATCTCTTGTCTTAAAGTAATAGCTTCTGATCTACTTGAAGGGGCAATCCAGCCCATAATAATGAATAATAAAAAACCTAGAAAACAACCCAAAAGCAAAGTTGGCTTAGCAAGTCTTAATGGAGAAAATCCCAAAGACCTCAGGACAATCAATTCGCTATCCATTGTTAGTCTATTGTAAGTAAACAAAGCCGCTGCAATCACCCCTATAGGTAGAATGATTTCAAAAAACCCTGGAAGATAAAGTAACGTTTGAAGCCAAATAAAAAATCCAGATGCACCGGCATTAATAACCATATCAAGAAATCTAAGAGACTGGGTTAAAAAGACAAGCGCTGTCAAAACCAAAGTTATAAAAACTATAGCGATAGATGTCTGCCTAAAAATATAACGTTCAATAATGCCCATAACCAAAAAAACCCCTATAAGTTATCTGTTCTTATTGAACAATTTGGGGTTCCAGTATAGATTTATCAGATAATTTTTAAATTCACAACCAAGCGAGTGTTAATATGCCAATCTTGTCGTCCGATATTCTTTTCTCAAAAAAATTAACAATAAAAGTTGATACGGCTGTTATTTTCATTTTTGACGATAAAAAAATAACAAAAACAGTCGCAAATCTCGATAAATCAGTGGATGGAATGGTTTCCTTTCATTTGGAAACGCAAACAAAATTTAAAGGTGAAGCAGGTCAAACACTTTGTTTGACCCTATCTCAAAAATCAGACTTTTCCCGTTTGGTTATTATTGGCCTTGGTGCCAAAGATAAACTATCGGCAGATAGCTGCGAGACAATTGGTGGAAAATTGATGAGTGCCTTACAAATACAAGGTGCAAAAAAAGTGGCTGTCCTCAATGCTGACGACATAGAAACATCATATTTATCTTCAATTTTATTGGGATCTCGTCTAGGGTCTTATCGTTATGATGAATTTAAGACTATCAAAAAAGAAAAAGGATCAGATGGCATCAAATCTATTTCCGTTATTAGCGGCAATGATAAGGATTTAGCCAAAGAGTCAAAAAATACCGAAGCCTTGGCACAGTCTATCGCCTTTACACGCGACTTGGTCAATGCCCCTCCTAATAAACTTTATCCAGAAAGTTTTGCAGCAAAAATCAAATCAACTTTGACACCTCTGGGTGTCAAAGTTCAAATTTTTGATGAAGACGCCCTTAAGAAAATGGGAATGGGTTGCATTTTGGCAGTAGGACAAGCCTCTGAGAATCTGCCACGCCTTGTTGTCATGCAATGGCCTGGAACATCTCCAAAAGCTAAAACAAAGAAATCTGATAAACCCTTGGCTTTTGTTGGGAAAGGTATCACCTTTGATAGCGGAGGATTAAACGTCAAGCCTTATGAAGGAATGATGGATATGAAGATGGATATGGGCGGGGCGGCAACCGTTACAGGATTGATGGCAATGCTTGCCAAACGCAAATGCAAAGTCCCTGTCGTAGCTATTGTTGCCTTAGCAGAAAATTCAATCTCTGATGAGGCCACAAGACCAAGTGATATTGTTACATCATATAGTGGTAAAACTGTTGAAATCTTAAATACTGATGCAGAGGGTCGTTTAGTCCTGTGTGATGCCCTAACATATATTCAAGAAAAATTTGACCCAAAGATTATTATAGATTTAGCAACGCTTACAGGGGCTATCATGATTGCCCTAGGACTTAATCATTGTGGTGCGTTCGTAAATGATAATAAATTATGGTCACAGTTAGAAACAGCAAGCTCAATCACGGGTGAGAAATTATGGAGGATGCCACTTGATACCTCTTTCCGACGTGAAATGGATTCTGTTTTTGCAGATATTAAAAATATTGGGAATGGCCGATATGGTGGATCATGTACGGCAGCCGCATTTTTAAGTGAGTTTATTGATAAAGACCGTATTTGGGCGCATTTGGATATTGCAGGCGTTGCGATGAGTAAAACAACACCAACCTGCCCCGTACCTTTTGCAAGTGGATTTGGTGTTAAATTACTCAATCGTTTTGTTGAAGAATTTTACGGTTAAGTCAAACGTGCGCCAAGGTCTATACACAATACCATCAGGGTCAGGATTTTTAAAATGCCTGGCCCAAGGATTGTTTAATAAAGCCGAAACCACACTTGGAAATGATGAGTTTACATTATCACGGATGCGTGTCCTGCTTCCAACACGTAGAGCGTGCCGTGAATTACGCGATGCCTTAATGAGATTATCTTCTAACAAGCCACTCCTACTCCCCAAACTTCAGTCAATTGGGGATGTTGATGCTGAAGAATTAGAGCTTTATTTATCAGGTTTTGGAGATATGGGACATGATATTCCCCCTGCCATATCATCTCTTGAACGTCAATTTTTATTGGCAAAGCTTATTCAAGCTAGGGATACTTCTTTAAATGTTGATTCAGCCTTGTTATTAGCCAAAGATTTATCACGCTTAATTGACACAGTTCATACGGAAGATTTAGATTTTTCAGGCCTCACAAAAATTGTTCCAGAAAATTTAGCAGTCCATTGGCAAAGAACATTAGATTTTTTAACAATTGTGACTGAATTTTGGCCAAATATTTTGAAAGAACGTGGTCAAATTGACCCCTCTGATAGGCGTAATCGCCTCCTTAAATCTCTGGCAACTCTGTGGCAAAACCACCCACCAGAAACGCCCATTATTGCAGCAGGGTCGACAGGTTCCATTCCGTCTTCAGGAGAACTGTTGAAAGTTATTGCATCCTTACCCATGGGAATGGTTGTTTTGCCTGGTTTGGATTTAGGGCTAGATGAAAAATCTTGGATTTCAATAACGGATACCCACCCCCAAGCTACTATGCGCAATCTTTTGGTTCGTATGGACAAAAAAAGAAAAGATGTCATTCTGTGGCCAGAATGCGTTACAATTAAATCACCAAGAGCTGAATTGATAAGGGCTGTGATGTTACCGTCCGATACTTTCGGATATAATGAGAACTTGCCACTTAAGTCTGGGCTTTCAAATCTTCAAATTGTTGAGGCCAGTCATCCAAGAGAAGAAGCATCAGTGATTGCTTTGGCTCTGCGTGAAGTCTTAGAAAATCCTGAGCAAACGGCTTGCTTTATCACCCCAGACCGGATTTTGGCACGACGTGTAATGACCGCTCTTCATCGTTGGGGAATCGAAGTAGATGATAGCGCAGGTGGCGCACTTGCAACAACTAAAACGGCAACTTTTCTTGTTTCATTATTACGAGTGATTGAAGAAAATTTTGCACCACTCCCACTTCTTGATTTTTTGAAACACAATTATCAAAATTTAATTCCTGCGGATAACATTGAAGCATTTGAGAAATATATTCTTCGTGGTAGCCGCCCTAAGCAAGGCCTTCAAGGAATTAGGGCAAGAATCGAGAATAAAAAAGATAGATTATCACCTCATTACCTCAAACTGATAGATGTCGTAGTTAACGCTCTTGAACAAAATTTTTCTTCTGTCCTTGAAATAGGTCAAACACTATTTCCACTAAATCTTTTGTGTGAAAGTCTTATTGAAATTGCAGAGGTTTTTACTTCAGGCAAAGAATTTTTATGGACGCGTCCAGAAAGTAATGCCATATCACAATTTATTGGTACGATTATCGCATATTCTGAGATAGCCCCTCCGATGACAATTTCTATGTTTGGGGCCGTCTTTCGAGAACTATTGATTGAAGAAAATTACAGGGCAGATGATGAACCTCATCGACGAATTTTGATATTAGGACAATTAGAATCACGCCTTATCAATCGTGATGTAATAATTTTGGGTGGGCTAAATGAAGGGACTTGGCCACGAGATACTAGCCACGATCCATGGATGTCAAAACCAATGCGAGTTACTTTTGGATTGCCATCAGCTGATAGAGGCGTAGGTCTTGCGGCACATGATTTTGCTGAACATCTAGCGTCAGAAAAAGTCATTATTACCAGAAGCTTAAAGTCAGGAAGCACAGCAACTGTTCCGGCCCGCTGGATACAAAAATTACGAACACTTTTAAAGGCTGAGAAAGTCGAGAACAATTGGGCGGAAAAAAATTATCTTCTACAATGGGCAAGAAATATGGACAACCCATTAAATAGTATAGTTTTATCTGCACATATTCCTAAACCATGCCCTCCTTTAAATTCGCGTCCACAGGAATTATCAGCAACATGGATAGAAAAATGGATGAAGAACCCTTACCGCGTTTATGCTGAAAAAATTCTGAAACTTAGATTGTTGGACGTGATTGATAAAGATAGTACCTTTGCCGATCGTGGAAGTTTCGTTCATGATATTCTACTTGATTTCGTGAGGTTATACCCATCCCATCTGCCTCATAATGCGCAAGATATTATTTTGCAAATCGCCAAGGATAAATTAGGTACAATGGAATATATTGCGCCACATTGGATTTATTGGTGGCCGCGTTTTGAAAAGATTGTTGAATGGTTTGTGAATGAAGAACAAGAGTGGCGTAAGGAAGCCATCCCATGGATTCAAGAAGAAGTAGGCCATCTTGAAATTTATAAAAATGACTTGCTTGATCGGCAGTTTAAAGTAACTGCTAAAGCCGATCGTATTGATCAATTAAAATTAGGTGGGGTTGCCGTCATAGATTACAAAACAGGGACACCACCCACTCAAATCAAAATCAAAAATGGAACCGCACCACAATTACCTATTGAAGCTTATATTTGTGGAAAAGGCGGATATCGCAACAGCGTTTCAGAAGCTCATCATATTCTATATTGGAAATTATCTGGGTCGCATGCGAAAGCTGGGGAAGTATTTAGTTTTAAGAAATTGAATATACCTGACATTATCAGCTCAGCCGAAGATGGTCTTCTGGAATTGGTACAATCCTTTGAGAATGTTGAAACACCTTATATTGCTCAGAATCTAACAGGTCGTCTTTATGATGATGAGAAATCATATGCGCATTTGGCACGAATGGCTGAATGGGCGAGTGGAGATGATGAAGATGAAAATGAGGAAGGTGAAAAATGACATTAGCCTATTCTACTCCCGAAGCCCCAGACCCAAATACGCCACAAAGAGCTGCAACAATTCCGCATCATGATGTATGGGTATCTGCATCAGCTGGGTCGGGTAAAACCAAAGTTTTGACTGACCGTGTTCTTCGCCTTATGTTGCCTGACCCACATAACCGTTGGCAAGGTGCAGATCCCCATCGAATTTTATGTATCACTTTTACCAAGGCAGCAGCTGCACTTATGGCGCTTCGTGTGCAAAGTAAACTTGGGGAATGGGCTGTGATGAGTGATGCATCTCTATCGGAAAGCCTGAACAATCTTTTAGATTCTCCGCCTTCTGAGGAAGTAAAAATTGCTGCCCGAAAATTATTTTCAACAGTGTTGGATACAACTGGTGGCCTATCCATTATGACCATTCACTCTTTTTGCCAATCAATTTTGGGGCGATTTGCAATTGAAGCAGGAATTACACCTGGATTCACTATTCTGGAAGACACTCGTGCAAATGACATTCTGCGCCGTATTGTTGACGAATTAATTTTAGGAGTCCGAGGAGGAAATGATCCAGATTTATTATCCTCTTTTCAAAAAATAGCAACTTATCTCGACCTTGAAAAGCTGAGAGAAACATTACATTCAGTCCTCTCAAAATCTAGAGAAATTTCTGAATTTCTGCTCTCTCTTGAACAAACACTCTCTGTAGAAGATAAATTAAGACAAGAGCTTGGTTATCAATCTAACTTTAAACCACTCATCAGCGATAATGATTTATTAGAAATCTCTCGCATTCTAACGAGAGAGGGGGGAAAAAATGAAAAGGATTCAGGCCAAAAAATAGCTGATTGGCTTACTTTGAATGAAAAAGAAAGATTATCAAGGATTCTAGATTTACAGGATGCTTTCTTAAGAAAAACTGATAAGAAAATTCGTAGTTTAAATAAAAATATCACGGAAAATTATTCAAATGTCTTTATTTTGCGCCATACTATATTAGAACAAATTTCTTTATATCTTGATAATCTTGCTATCGCTCGTCAAGCATCACAAACTGATGATTTATTGAAGATTGTGACCTATTGTCTTAAGGAATATCAGGCACAAAAACAAAAAATGAATGCTTTAGATTTTAATGATTTAATTTTAAAAACACGGCATTTGTTGGAATCAGAGACTATGGACTGGGTACACTTCAAATTGGACGAAGGTATAGACCATATTCTGGTTGATGAAGCACAAGATACAAACCCCCATCAATGGGCAATTATCCGAAGACTCAGCGATGAGTTCTTATCTGGCTTAGGTAATGACAGTCGTTTACGGAGCCTTTTTATCGTTGGTGATGAAAAACAATCAATCTTCAGTTTCCATGGCGCAGATCCAGATACATTTAAAAATATGAGAGATTTTTTCGAGAGCCGTTCAAAAAGTGCAGAAAGAACTTTCTCAAAAATTCCTCTGGAGACCTCTTTCCGTTCCACTCGTCCAGTTCTTCAATTAGTTGATGAAGTCTTTAACCAACAAGATTTATCAAAACGCCTTGGAATTCCATCCCATTCAAGCCTTACTCATTTTGCGCATCGTGATAAGGATGCTGGACTTATTGAATTATGGGATGCGACCATCATTGACAAAAAAGATTCGGATGAGGTAAGTATAAAATGGAAAATACCTATTCTATCACCCCTTGGCGATAAGAGGACAATTGATAATCCATCTTTATCGCCATTGGCAAACAAAATTGCAAAAACAATTTCTGGGTGGCTTGATAGAAAAGAGGTTCTTCAATCAACTGGGCGAGCTATCCAACCAAGAGATATTCTAATTCTTGTGCGTACGCGTACAAATTTTGTATCCGACTTGGTGCGTCAACTTAAATTACAAGGTATCCCTGTCAGTGGCGTTGACCGCATGAAACTAACCGATCAAATTGCTGTGATGGATTGCTTGGCATTAGCTAAATTTGCAAGATTTCCAAATGATGACTTATCTCTCGCTTGTCTTCTCCGATCACCTTTTATTCGTATTTCCGAAGATAGATTGATGGAATTAGCACTAGGTCGTAATGGATCATTATGGGACTCTGTTCAAAGACACATGGACACAGCAATTCTTTCATGGCTCCATCAGATTATTCAAAAATCAAAAACTGAAAAACCATTCGATTTCTTTGATGATGTTATGAACTCTTCTTGTCCTTTTAATGCTGGCACTTCTGGTTGGGGCGCATTTTCGACTTGTCTGGGCTCAGATTGTCTTGATCCACTTGATGAATTTATATCTTTCTGCCTGGCCAAAGAAGAAGATGGTGTCTTCTCGCTAGAGGAATTGATTTCAGTCATTCAATCAAGTGATATCGAAATTAAACGTGATACAGAAGATGGAGAGAAAGAAAGTCTCAATCAGGTTAGAATCATGACTATTCATGCTTCCAAAGGTTTGGAATCTCCCATCGTTTTTCTTCCCGATACCATGAAGGCTCCTAACCGTGGAAAAATTGATGCGTTGCAATGGATAAAATCTGGAGATAATACTCCTTTTATACCTCTTTGGGCCGCTAGATCAGGTGATGGGTGTAAGACTTATGAAGATCTAAAAATAAAAACCTATGATAAAATGATTTCAGAGTATATGCGCCTCCTTTATGTAGCACTCACACGTGCTAAAGACAGGCTTTATATCGCAGGTCAAAATAAAACTCTTCAGTTTAATGATTTCAGTTGGTATCACCTTATTAGTATGGCTTTTCAAACTCTCCCTCATCGTAGAATTGGGGATGTTTTAAGGATAGAAACTGAACAACTAGGGGCAACTACGAAAAACACGTCTTCATCTCTTTCTTCTTCTGATGAAGGCACTCTTCCCTCTTGGATTAAGAGTCCAGCGATTGATGATACTCTCAAACGTTTGACGGTTATTCAGCCCTCCCAGTTGGCAATTAGACAGGATAGAGTTCAATCTCCCTTAAATATAGACGGAACTTATCGCTTTAGACGTGGCAACCTAACCCATAAACTTTTTCAAATCCTCCCTGATCTACCTAAAGAGAGAAGAGAACAGGCTGCACTTGTCTTTTTAAGTCGCATGGCAAAGGATTTACCGCCTGAAATTCATCGTGATATTGTTAATGAAACTCTAAAGATTCTAAACGATCCTATTTTCTCTAATGTTTTTGGCGAAAATTCTATGGCAGAGGTTCCAATTTCTGGTGATATGGGGGATGAACGATTTATCAGCGGGCAGATTGATAGATTGGCGATAGGACATAATCATATACTAATTGTCGACTTTAAAACCAATCGCCCGTCTCCTAAAGATTTAAAAGATATCCCGGAAGCCTATATACAACAACTAAACTCCTATAAAACTGCGCTTCACAAGATATTCCCTGATAAAGAAATTCTTTGCGCTTTATTATGGACTGATAGGCCTATTTTAATGCCTATTTCTGTTTGATGTATATTTTTGAATGCAGAACTTGATTTTAAGTATCATCAAACGATACTCTTTAAATAGCGAATCATTATAAGAAAAAAAGGAAAAATCATGTCCCTAATTGTCACCGACCAAAATTTTCAGACCGAAGTCCTTAATTCGACAGAACCTGTGGTTGTCGATTTTTGGGCCGAATGGTGTGGCCCATGTAAGATGATGTCGCCAATTGTTGATGAGGTTTCTGAAAGCTTAAAGGGCAAAATCAAAGTCGTAAAAATCAATATTGATGAAAACCCAAACATCCCTACACAATACGGAATCCGTGGCATACCAACCTTCATTGTGTTCAAGGGTGGTGAGGCTATTGAAACAAAAGTGGGTGGCATGTCAAAGTCGCAATTCACTGATTGGGTCAACAAAATAACAGCATAAAAACTGTTTTTCATTTCATTCTATCTGTTGTGAAGATGTCACAATGTGTGATTAAAAATTGCACATTGTATTTCGCATTTTGAAATTTTTGATTTTCGCGTTACACTGTTGCGAATCATGTTCTAACCTCAAACAGGAGAAAAAATAACATGGCAGTAGCAAAAAAAGCGGCAGCAAAAAAGCCAGCCGTAAAAAAAGCAGCGGCTAAGAAGCCTGCAGCTAAAAAAGCAGTAGTAAAAAAAGTAGCAGTTAAAAAAGCTGTTGCTAAAAAGCCTGCAGTTAAAAAAGCAGTAGTAAAAAAAGTAGCAGTTAAAAAAGCTGTTGCTAAAAAGCCTGCAGCTAAAAAAGCAGTAGTAAAAAAAGTAGCAGTTAAAAAAGCTGTTGCTAAAAAGCCTGCAGCTAAAAAAGCTGTTGCTAAGAAGCCTGCAGCTAAAAAAGCTGCTGCAGCTCCAGTTGTAGCTGTAAAAGCTTAGTCTTTAAACGGCCTGTCTGTCTCAGTCAGGCCCTTTTCATCTAAAAAAGCCCGCTTAATGCGGGCTTTTTTCTTCCCAATTAAAGAAATATTTGTAGAATAGAGTGATGAATAATAGCACTCACCATTTTCCGCGACTTTATTGCTCGGACTTCAGGAAGAATTTCGATTCTCTTGATTTGTCAGAAAACCAATCCCATTACCTTAAAAACGTTTTACGAAAAAAGACTGGGGATAAAATCAGAATTTTTAATTCTGAACAAGGGGAATGGCTAACAGAAATTAAAACTGAAAGTAAAAAGGGAGTAACATTAAATTGCCTGAAACAAATAAGGCCTCCAAATCTTGATTCTATTCAACGCCATCTTATTTTCTCTCCAATCAAGAAAGATAGACAAGATTTTTTAATTGAAAAGGCAGTTGAATTAGGAGTAACCCATCTGCATCCCGTTTTATTTGCGCGAAGTATTATACGAGATATTAAACCTGAACGTATCACCTCACAAATCATTGAGGCTGCAGAGCAATGCGAAAGAATGACAATTCCTATTCTCTCTCCGATACTTGATTTAAAAAAGAAATTAAAAGACTGGAATAAGAATTTACTAATTTATGCAGCAATTGAAAGAAGTAATGTCCCTGCTTTAATAACCCATTCTCCTTTTACGCATGATTGTACTTTTCTGGTTGGGCCAGAAGGGGGTATCACAGAAGATGAAAATAAATTATTTTCGAAAATGAATTACATTCACCCCATCTCACTAGGCAAAAATATTTTACGGAGCGAAACCGCGGCACTCTATGGTTTAAGCTGCCTTGGCCATTGAATTGGTTTTAATTTCCTGATAGGCCCAATCAATCCAAGGGAGAACCATCGCCATATCTGAAGCTTCAACAGTTGCCCCTCCCCATAATCTAAAGCCTGCAGGGGCAGTGGCATAATGAGCTAAATCATAGCCAGCCCCCTCTTTATCAATCAACTTAGTCATATCTTTAATCATAGATTTTTGGGTTTCTTCATCAAATCCATTAAACCATGGATCAACAATTTTGATGCAAATAGATGTCCGCGAGCGAGTTTCGAATTTTTCAGGCAGAAACTCTGCCCACGGTGTTTTGGCAACCCAATCTTCAACCGTCTTCAGATTAGCTATACAACGTGCCTCAGTTGCTTTCCAGCCACCAAGCATATCCACCCATTTCAAAGCATCAATACAATCTTCAACAGCTAATAATGAAGGTGTGTTGATAGTCTCTCCTTTAAAGAGTCCTTCATTTAATTCTGATTTTTTAGTCATGCGGAAAATTTTGGGCAATGCCCGCTCAGGTTTATAGGATATCAGACGAGAGACTGCCCTCGGTGAGAGAACCAACATTCCATGCGCCGCTTCTCCGCCTAATACTTTTTGCCATGACCAAGTGGTTACATCAAACTTTGACCAATCCATAGAGTACGCGTACACAGCTGATGTTGCATCACAAAACGTCAAGCCTTTTCTATCGGACTTAATCCAGTCTGTATGCGGTAATCTGACACCAGAAGTTGTTCCATTCCAAACAAAGACCACATCACGATCAGTATCAACTTGCAACAAATCTGGAATTTGGCTGTAATCAGCCTTAAATGTTCGAGCATCAGAAATTTTTAATTGATTGACCACATCAATCATCCAATCATTTGAAAAGTTTTCCCAGACCAGTACATCTACTCCTCTTTCCCCAAGCATCGACCACATTGCCATCTCAATCGCTCCAGTATCAGACGCGGGAACAATGGCAATAAGATAGTCATCAGGAATTGATAGTGTCTTCCTATGAAGATCAATCACTTCCTTGAGTTTTGCTTTGCCGCCTACAGCGCGATGCGACCTTCCAATAAAGGCACCTTTCAAAACATCAAGCGTCCATCCAGGGCGTTTGGCACATGGACCAGATGAGAAATTAGGGCAGTGCGGTTTTAAGGCTGGTTTACTAACGGTCATATTCAAATCCTTTGTTAAAGATAAAATTTTATCATCAGGGGGCTGGATGCGCAATCACAGACTGCCATTCTGCAACTGATTCTGCCTTAGTCCAGAAACCTGTTAAATTTCCCAAAATATTAAGGCTTGAATCAAATTTACTAGCAAAATCTCTAATATGATTGACAGAGAATTTTGCTTCGTCTCGTGTCATCAACATTCCACGAAAATGAGGGGTGTTAATATTCTTTTTGATAAAGCAAGGCTGAATCCCTGAGTTATCGATGATAAAATGCTCTAATCCCTTAGCCCATTCCAAATAGTAAATGTGTGGTTCAGGTTTTAAATTCCAATCTATATCAGATGGAAATCGAAGGCCTATGTGAGATATAACTTTTGAGCCATCTACCTGCTTTTGAAATCCAACAGATTCATTGAGGGTTGCTCCAGACTTATAATCAAAACAAGCTTGCTCAAGGCGATATAAAGAAGATTTTAATTGCCCTCTCGTATTTTCTTCCATCGCACCCGTCATCAATATTAAAATATGTGCTTTCTGAGCAATTCCTATTCCTTTTTCACGATGAAGGTAAGGTTGCGCGCCTGAAACGATTATATTAAATTGAGCAACATCATTCCCAGAATCATCATGATAAAACATCTGATAACGAAGGTTATATTGTGTAATCTCAAATCCTTTTATCCCAACACCTGTATTTGGAGGCGCAAATAAAATTTTAAAGGATGACTTAACTTGAGGAGTTAAACCAATTGGGTCTCGGTTCACTATATTGCCCAAATCGAGGACTTGGGCGCGACCTTTAAAGACACTTGATACCATTTGATAAACCTCTTAATATTATATTGGAAAATCAAGACTAATCAAAAAATATCTATTCTGTCAAATTAAAGAATCAAATTTTTCAGGTCTTGTGTTACCTCAGGGTATTGTCCAAACCATGATTGAAACCCCGGCCTTGCTTGATGCAGTAACATCCCGATGCCAGTAATAATTTTAAATCCCTTTTGCTCTGCTTGACGCAAAAGAGGTGTCAATAATGGATTATAAACGATGTCATAAACAAACGAATATTGGGCTATAGCAGATAAATCAATATCCAACTCCGCTTGACCCTTCATACCAAGGGGTGTTGTATTAATAATTAAATTTCTGCCCTTCAAGGCATCCTGACGATGATCCCAATCAAAAATATGCGCGCTATAAATTTTTCCAATATCTTCGGCAGCTTGCTGCGTGCGGTTCGTTATACGAATATCTTTTACGTTTTTTTGCGAAAGTGCATAAAGAACAGCTTTTGCCGCACCACCTGCCCCCAATAAAAGCACACGCGCATCGGCCCAATCAAAATTAGGGTGTTGTTCAATCAAATTTTGGGTAAATCCAAACGCATCTGTATTATGGCCATGTAATTCCCCGAACTCAGATAGTGTTACTGTATTCACAGCACCAATAGCACGCGCTTCTTCACTCAACGTTCTACAATAAGGGATGATAGATTGTTTATGTGGCAAAGTTACATTAAACCCCGCCAATTTATTTGTGACTAATTGGTCAATATCCGCTTTTAAATTTTCAGGATGAATATCATATCTTTGATATTGGCCATTAATCCCTAATTGCTTTAACCAATACCCATGAATAATGGGGGACTTACTATGTGCAATCGGATGTCCGATAACGCCTGCTTTTATCATTGATTTTAATATCCTTTTTTTATTTGCATCCAATTTGATGCTTTTTTTATAAAACTTCCAGATAAAATCGAAACGAAAGTATTTGTCATAAAGTATGTAGTGTGATGTAATGAAGATAGAGAGAATAAAAACATTCCTCACCAGAAAAAGATACAGAGAACTTATTAGGTTCCGCCATTAAAAGTTACGGGAAGGTCATCATGCAATATCGTGTCCATCATGTCTCCGAAATATCAAAACATGCGTTTCAAAATTTAATTGCCCTTTGGTTGACAATCATATTTGTAACAGTGGCCATTGCCCTTTTACTCTCAGCTGGGTCTGCAAAGGCAGATATATACCTTGCCCTTCCTAAAGCGGAAATGGTTTACCAGCCAGCCGTTATCAAGCAATTTTCAACTTTTCCCACCTCGGTACAAATCCAAAAGCAATGCCAACCACACCTCCAAACCCGCAGCAAAGGTATTGCCCTATCGGACTTTCAAAACCGACCCCAGCGCAACGCTGAACCTAAAAGACAACAAATGACGCAACAGGCCGTTTTGGCAATCAAAGCCTACCGCCAATGCATAAGCGATAGCACACTTAAACAATTGGCTAGTCGGTAACGTTATAAAATAAGAAGGACAGGTACCAAAACTTTCTTCCATTACCTCCTGTTCGTTTGTTTGTCTTCTATGAATAATGTCCCCTTGTCCAGCAGAGCGAGGGGGCATTATCATTTTTAAGAAAACTATTGAGGTTAGAGGCAACATCCTGCATGATTTCGTTGAAGGGATAATTACCTAATGAGCCAAGAGATAAAACATTTTACAGTTCATGAAGATGATGATGGACAACGGCTAGACAGGTGGCTTAAAAAAAATCTTCCTAAAACCCCCTATGCCCTTTTACAAAAAATGGTCAGGACAGGACAAGTACGCGTTGACGGAAAACGTAGCAAAACTGATACCAGACTTGAAGCGGGACAGTCTGTTCGCATTCCACCCGCAGAAGAAAAAACAGGCAAAATAACCTTTACACCCAAAGACGGCGACAAAGCCTACTTAGAAAACTTAACCCTTTATGATGATGGCCATGTTTTAGTTTTAAATAAACCCTATGGCTTACCCGTTCAAGGAGGGCCAAACATCACGCGCCATTTGGATGGGATGCTTATCACTCTCCGTAATCTAAAGGGGGTCACTCCGCGCCTTATTCACCGACTTGATAGGGATACCTCAGGCGTTTTAGTCTGTGGTCGCTCGCTTTCAGTCACTTCAGCGTTGGGGGACTTATTTGCAGGGCGCGATATTAAAAAAATATACTGGGCTGTTGTGTCGCCTGCTCCTCAAGAAGATGGTGGGGAAATTGACGAAGCCCTTATCAAGGGAGAAGGGGCGCGGAAAGAGGCCATGGTGATTGACTCCATCAATGGTAAAGAATCAAAAACCCTTTTTCGTGTTATCCAACGCAATCAAAATAATGATGCGGCCTTTGTTGCCTTTTGGCCTCGGACTGGGCGGATGCATCAAATTCGTGTCCATAGTGCAGACGGGCTTAGATGCCCTATTATTGGAGATGAAAAATATGGCGGACTGACAGACATATTAAATAAATATAACTTATCAGGTCGCCTTCATCTTCACGCCTCCCGTCTCGTTTTTCGTCATCCGAAAACAAATGAATTGCTCGATATTAAAGCGCCACTTCCCGATGACCTTAAAAAGACTTTTGATTGTTTTGGCTTTGATACGGACTATGCCGAAGACCCATTTGATGATAAAAGAAAAAAGATTAAAAATAATTCTGAATAATATTTATTAAGGTATCTCAATGAAAAAATGGATTTTTAGACTCTTGATGATTTTTGTGGTTCTCACTGCAATATCTCTTTTTGCGTTAAAAGTTGTATCGGGAACATCCGACACGCATAAAAGAGGGTTGGAGCAAGCTTTTTCCCAAATTTTCAGGGGCGAGGCAAAATTCGGGGCCCTTAAATCGTTCAACTTAATTCCACAGTTTAGTATTGAAATAGATAATTTAGAAATTCTTGGAATGAACGATAAGAAAGGGCTAACTGCTGAAAGTACGGGTATCTTTTTTGGTCCGATTGATTTGGTCACTAAAAATCGAATGATTGAAGGTTTCTATTTAAAAAATTTATCGGTCAGTGAGGGAGTTTTGACGCCTCTCTCTCTTGATTTGACAGACGCAAGTATTTATCCAAATGACGATAAAAAAACAGCACGATTTTCCTTCTCGGGCCTTTATGGAGGCAAGGCTTTAAAAGGTCAAATTGCAATGACGATGACATCAGCAGTTAGACCAAAGTTTTCCTTTAACGATACAAATGATATGATGTTTACAATTGGCGGAATTGATATTACAGGTCAATTCTCTCCCTATGTGACAAATGGACCTTTGATTTCCAATCTTACCTTTACTTACCCTGATGACAAATCTGTCCCAGCTTGTGCTATGCCTATAAAGAAATCAGTTCCACTATCTTTTTTCTTAAAAGACATCGTGGGTGAGATAGAAAAAATTAAATCTGCAAATGGTTTTGTTAAATTCTGCTTATCTCATAAATAATGAAACGATTTTATAAAATAGTTGCCCTCACTGAAAAATCAGATAAAGGGTTTGGACTTACACTTGATGGGAAATTAGTGCAGACTAATGCTCGGCAAGCTTTTATTATTCCTTCTCTTGCTTTGGCAAATTTTATTATCAAAGAATGGGAAGAACAAAAAGAAGATATCATTCCTGATACAATGCCCCTCTCCCAAATGGCAATGACCCTGATTGATAGGGTTATACCGCATCGACAGGCCTTAACGACCGAGATTTTGGACTATATAAATACTGACCTTATTTGTTATCGAACAGATGAGCCTGAAGACTATAAAATTATTCAGGAAGAAAAATGGAACCCTTTTATTACTTGGTTTCAGCAGAAGTTTGGGATGTCCTTAGTCACCACTTACCAGCTATCCCCCATTACGCAATCACCCTTGATACACAACGCCATTCAAAACTATATTTCGAACTTAAATGATATTAAATTTATGGCTGCCTATCTTGCAACTCTTGGAACAGGGTCTATTATTATGGCTATATCTTTTGTATCACAAAGTTTTGAACCTCATCAAATTCTAAAGGCGGCCTTTGCTGAGGAGCACTTAAAGGATGAAATTTATCTGAGTTCAGTTTATGGTGCTGCGCCTGATCAAGAGCGAAAATATAAGATTCTAGGAAAAGAATTAGAAAATCTTAAAACTTTAATCTCTATCCCTCAAGAAACGAATTAAGCTTTAAAGCCAATCCCATGTTACCGCGGATTTTTAATTTACCCATCATAAAGGCAAAATTAGGATCGCTCTCGCCACTGAGAATTTTTGCAAATGTTTCTAGACTTGTGGCCAAAGTAACATCTGCATCTTTAGATTCGGTTGTAATAACCGCGGGGTTCTCTGTTGAATCAACATGAACACATCCATCATCACCAAAATCAAACAAAACACGAGTATTGAAGCCCCGTGATGCGTTTGCTTTTTGGCTAATTTTTATAACAATATCGTCAAGCGTCATGAAATAAAACTTATCTTATTTAACGCGCGATAAGTATTCATCGGTACGTGTATCGATTTCAATCTTTTCGCCAATTTCAACAAAAGCGGGCACAAAAATTTCATATCCTGATGGAAGTTTAGCAGGTTTCATAACTTTACCAGATGTGTCACCGCGGACAGCAGGCTCAGTATAAATAACTTCACGAACAATTTTTGTAGGCGCCACAACAGAGATTGGCTTCCCTTCAAAGAAAGTTACTTCACATGGCATTTGTTCTTCAAGATATTTCAGAATTCCCTCAATATCGGCTCCTGATAATTCATATTGGTTATATTCGGCGTCCATGAAAACATACATATCTCCATCTGCGTAGGAATAAGTTACTTCCTTAGTTTCAAGAACAATATTTTCAAATTTTTCGTCTGTTTTATAAATGCCTTCGGAATTGGCTCCAGTTAATATATTGCGAAATTTAAATTTCATCACTGCGGAATTTCTGCCAGACTTATTATATTCTGCCTTTTGAATAATGATTGGAGCTCCGTCCATCACGACAACGTTTCCAGCTTTTAGATCTTGAGCAAATTTCATTAGACTTTTCCTTATATCACTTTGTGTTTTGTTTTTCGGCAAACGCCAGAAGCTGAGTGGCCAAATCAGTCTGACTTAACAGATAATCTGACCATTTTTTTGCCCCTGACTCCAACTTCGCAAAAGAATCTGGATTCTGTATCCATCCTACTTTGCTCAGTTTGTTTTTTATTTCGCCCTCTTCATTCCACAATTCGTGCAAATTGGCAAGCCTTTCAAAACTTGCCTCGTCATAAAAAGGGCGGATTTTTTCTAAAAAAGCCTTCAACTTAACCAAATATGTACTCTTATCTTGAACATAGATATTCCAAATAAATGGTTTTCCTGCCAATTGCGCCCGCACAAATGAATCTTCACCACGAACAAAATTCAAATCACACGTCCATAAAAGATAGTCGTAATCATATTGAGGGAGAAATGAGACTTCATATATTTCCAATAATCCTTCTGTCTTTACGAAATTAGGTTGATTATCAGTCAATATGGATACGGGCTTAAATACTCTTACTTTTTTTCCTGAATTACTTAAAATCTTCATTAAATCTTCAATAGGGGCATATTTATAGTAAAAAAGGCTTATATCGATAGTGTTATCACATATTTCTGGCATGAAATGTGATTTTCTCCACTCATTTTGTGCGTTTTTATCATTCAAAAAAGTGTTTCTGCGTGAAACAAGGTCATTTTCTCTGATTATCCCTCCATTTCCCCTATCAAAACTTGGGAAAAATAGAGTTTTCTCAATTTTTAAAGTAGGATGCTTAGACGGAATAGCATGACATTCTATCGCCCAATCCTCTGCTGTCAAATATTCCAAATCAATCCAAACGGATTGCTTTAAAACTATTGCTAATAATACATTCTCGGACAATGAACAGCCAAAGGCTTCAATAACTATATCAGCTGCCTCGTTATACTTAATTTCATCTGTCCAATGAATAACTTGAACCCCCATTCTATCATCAGGGAGTATCGCCTTTGCGTCCTGAATATTATCAATGAATAAACGAACACAAAACTGGTGCTCCACGGTCATTTGTCTAGCTAGCCTCCAGCAAACCCCAATATCGCCAAAATTATCGACAATCGAGCAAAAAATGTCTATTGAGTTTAAAGCTTTCATACATCTTTTATGATAGTTTTTAGAGGTAATATCAAAAGGAAAATTTTCTATGTCTTTACTGCCTATTATTATTGTACCCGACCCTGTGCTAAAGGAAGTGGCAAAACCTATTGAAAACATTACGGATGCCATTAAACAACAGTCTCTTGATATGGTTGAAACCATGTATAATGCCCCTGGGATAGGCTTAGCCGCCAACCAAATCGGTAAATTAAACCGCATGTTTGTCATGGATGTGAATTATCGCAAAAACGATCAAAGTCGCGATGCGATTACCATGATAAATCCTGAAATTATTTGGCGCTCGGATGAAATGAGCATTATGGAAGAAGGGTGCCTTTCAATCCCGCAGCAATATGCTGAGGTTGAGCGCCCTAAAATTGTACGCGTTAAATATCTAAATCTTAATGGTGCATTTCAAGAAATGGAAGGGGAAGGGCTAACGTCGCATTGTATTCAGCATGAATTAGATCATCTTAACGGGGTTTTATTTATAGATTATCTCTCCCGCCTGAAGCGCAATATGATATTGCGCAAAGTCGATAAAATGCAAAAAGAAGAAAATATTCTTTAAGCCTTACGAAGGCTATGAATATCAACTAATTTCATCCTCAGAACCATCACAGCATAAACACCACCTCCTGCGATAACGCTTATCAAGGTTTGAACCCAATCGGGGGCGGTGCTAAGCAGATAAAGGCTAGAAGACACTATGAGTGCCATCGTGGAGACAGACAGTAAAATTTTTGCAAAATAATTAATAAAGCCTTCATCAAAACATAGTCGCCCCGCTATCTTATGATTCAAAGCCTTTACCGCAACAAAAACTGAGAAGCAATACGCAAGGGCAAAAGCCAGTGCTAGACCTTTGACACCCCATAGCATCGCAAAAGGAATAGCCAAAATAATATTAATAATATTTTCAAGAAGATTGATTTTGAAAGGCGTTTTTGCATCAGATAATGCATAAAATCCGCGCATCAAAAATAGATAGAGTGAAAATGGGAGGAGTCCAATCGCAAACATAGCCAAAACATCGCCCGTCAATGAAGCATCTTTCGTTGTAAACTGCCCATGCTCCAAAAGAGTGGTGAGCAAGGGGCGTTCAATCAATATATACCCAACCGAAGCAGGTAAGATGAGGAGGATAAGAAGTTTAATTCCAAGCATCATCTTGTCGACATACCCGTTCCAATCATTGATTGCTGCAAAATGAGCAATCTTCGGCATAAAGGTTGTTGTGATTGTCATCGCCAGAAGACCATGAGGTAACAAAAAGAAAACAAAGGCCATTTGATAGGCCGTAAGCCAACCCTCCTCATGCAAGGCAGCCAAGGTAATGATCAATAAGGCTATTTGATTACAAATCACATAGCCCAAAGTCCACCCTGACATCTTTAAAACAGTCTGGACAGCGGGATGTCTCCACCGAGGTAAAAATGTAAATTGGATGCCTGATTTCATAAGAGAAGGGATAAGAATAAGCGAAGATAATACAATTCCCGCCGTTGTGCCAATACCAAGAAATAAAACCAATTGTTGATTTTCTGCAGCATTTTGAAGATTGATATCTTGTCCAAATAAACTTGGTAATGCCATCAAAATAGCAATCACAATCAAATTGTTTAAAACAGGAGCATAGGCGGGAAGGGAGAACTTATGCTGCGCATTAAGGAGCGCTGTTCCAATAGCAATCAAGCCATAGAAAAAAATCTGTGGCATAAACAATCTAATTAAAATGACCCCCACTTCATAAAATTCCTGAGGGCTATCTTGGCGTGTTACACTGTAAAGGCTCATGATAAGTGGCGCACAAACAACCATCAAGATAGTCAAGCCTGCTAAAAGAACAATAACGACACTGATAATTGCGCTTATGGCTTGATTATCATTATCTTTAAAGGCACGAACAAAGCTAGGTAATAATGTCGCAGATAAAATCCCCCCTAACATCAATTCATAAATAATATTAGGAGTTGTATTGGCTGTATTATAAACGTCACTCAGCCCACTTAGGCCTATGGCATAGGCTAAGGCTAAAATTTTCCCAAAACCAGTAATGCGTGATAAAAGCGTGCCCAGCCCCACCAATATATTGGACATTAAAAAATGACGTGGGTTTTTGCTAACGTGAGAGGGAGTATCAGCCATATTTCAGGTTTAAACGAGACGGGCTGATTTGTGAATGCTTAAATTTATATCATCTTGTAAATAGGGAGAGATATGCTCCGTAACCTTCTTTTTCCAAATTTTCCTTAGGAACAAACTTCAAGGAGGCAGAATTGATACAATAACGAAGCCCTCCTTTGTCATTTGGCCCGTCAGGAAAAACATGGCCTAAATGACTATCAGCTTTTGTTGACCTTACTTCTGTACGTTTCATTCCAAAAGCCGTATCAGTTAATTCCTCAATTTTTTTCTTATCAATCGGTTTGGTAAAGCTGGGCCACCCAGTGCCTGAATCAAATTTATCAGTTGATGAAAATAATGGCTCGCCTGAGATAATATCAACATAAATACCCTCAGCATGATTATCCCAATATTCGTTCCTAAAAGCTGGCTCAGTGCCATTCTTTTTGGTGACATAGGTTTGCATATCATTAAGTTTTGATGAAGGCTTATCTTCATTTCCCTTTAATAATTGGGGAAAATTTTTCTGTAACTTATCTACTTTGGGCCGAGAGACATTTTGAATATATGAATTACTTGGGTTAATTTCTGCATAATCCTGATGCTCTTTTTCTGCTTCATAAAATCCTGTTAAAGACTCAACCTTTGTGACGATTGGCTCTGAGAAAACTCCTGCCTTTTCTAACTCTGCAATATATTTTTGGATGTAGTCTCTTTGTGTGTCATTTTCAACAAAAATGGCAGACCTGTATTGCGTCCCTCTATCGGCTCCTTGTCTATTCAACTGAGTCGGATCATGCGCAACAGAGAAGAAAATTTGTAATAATTGCCCAAGACTAACGATTTTTGGGTCATAAGTAATTTTTACAACTTCAGCATGAGGAGTATCTCCTGAACTGACCTTAGAATACTTGGCATCAGCCTCATCTCCGCCTGCATACCCAGAGACAGCGTTTTGAACGCCTTTAACCGTTTGAAAAACCGCCTCAATACACCAGAAACAACCTCCTCCTAAAACTATTGTATCAAACGGCTGATTTGACACAAAGGGGGTGGACGGCAAAGGAAAATCTTTTGCTTTAGACGAGCCAATTGAACAAAATAATCCCATTATCATTACTCCATATAAAGCTAATTTTTTCATATACATTACTTCCTCACATCTATGAGAACTAGAGTAGAATGAGACAAAATCAAGGGTAAGACACTATTGAGAACTGGGTACTACCGTAAAGCAGTTCTGATTAACTGTCAGAGTATCGCCTGTTGATTTGTTGCTCAGGACATTTCCTTCCCAAACAACATCTTTCGGATTGATGCTATTTCCAAGCACGATAAAGTTTGTTGCTTTATAGACCCAAGGAATAGCGAATCCAGAGTCAACTTCCGATGGGTTTATATTTGAACCAGCACAATCAATGTCCAGTATATCCTTGCCCCAAGACGCGTCTAAAACAATAATACTTCTGCCCATGCCCAACTTGATTGTATCGTCGCCAGTTCCTCCGTTTACTATTCTATTTCCTAGGGAATCTGAAATCTGATCATTTTCTGGACCACCAATGAATATAAAATCAGGTTCTGAAATTGATCCTGTTATATCTCGCTTGGCATCACAACTGATAACATCTTTTCCAGAGGTGCCTATGATAATACTTGCGACAGGAATTTTTGAAGTGCAATTCAAAGTTTTTTTCGTTTCAGATGCCTCAATTTTATTTTGAGTATCAATTTTCAACGTTTCAAAAACTCTATACATCCCATTTTGAGGAGTCGCTGCCGATAAAAAATAAAGGGGAAGATCTGAACCTGTCATTCTTCCTAACAAGAGAGCCAAAGTGTCATTAACCTGTTGGGGGGCTACTTTTTGTGCTTCACGGTAAATAGAGAATGCTTTTTGGGCTTCATTGACCGCGATATCAGATGTTTTAGAATTTCCCATAGAAGAAAATTCCTCGTCTTCTTTTATCATTTCAGGCGGTAACTTCGGCTCACTAAAGACGAACTGACGAGGCTCATCAACTTTAAAAGTAACCAATTCATAGGCAGTATAAATTGCAACTGCGGCCAAAACAAAAATCAACAAATTGATATAGGGCTTCATACGATACAGGCCTTTAAATAGAATAATAAACAACTACAGAGGATTATATCCTAAAACTTCATTTTGTTCCATGGTCTTAATATACTTAAAATCGCTATTTTTTAGTTGATGGGGCAGCGGCCACTTGATTTCGACCATTATGCTTAGCGGTATAAAGTGCTTTATCAGCCCTCTCTATCAAATCTTCTGGCATTTTGTCATTTTCATACTCAGCAATTCCAACAGACATTGTTATACGCCCCAAAACTTTGCCAGTACTCCGGTTAATCACATCTTTGCTTGCAACTGCCTTTCGAAGAGTATTTCCAACACTTACCGCACCAATCAAGTCAGTGTCTGGTAAAATAATAGCAAATTCTTCTCCGCCATATCGGGCAGCAAAGTCTTTCCCTTTAATACTATCTTTTAAGGTTCGCGCTACCAACCTTAAAACTTGGTCTCCAACTTGATGTCCAAAGTTATCATTAAAGGATTTGAAATGGTCTATATCCAACATTAACAAAGTAAATAAAGTTTTGTTTTGTGAGGCCATATGCATCACTCTATCAAATTCGCTATCAAATGCTTTTCTATTGGCAAGCCCCGTTAGCCCGTCCGTCATTGCCTCACGGCGAACATGCTCTAGATCCCGTTTTAACTCTTCCATTGCAGAGTTTGATTGAACAAGCATTTCAGCTAAATGGTCATTCTGCCTAATCATAACATTCGTGCTATCGGCAGCTAGTTTCATTGCTGCATTTAACTCGCCAGAATCTTTTGTATTGCTAATTTTATTATTAACTTGAGAGAGGGCCTCCCCATATTTCTGAGTTGCCTGTTTTACATCTTGTACAGCGTTTGTTACCGTTTCAATTGCACTCTGGACTTGTTCACCTGAATTTCGAACAGTTTCTTCGTTTCTCAAATCACTTAAGAATCGACTATAAATTTCGTTGCAAATATAATCAGTAATGACTTGTCCAGAATCAACAATCGCATCAATAACCCTAACAACCTCGGGGATACTCCTTGCGTAATAGACAAACCATAGTTCATAATTTTCAGGGGTTGGAAGAATATCTTCCTTCTTAATGCGAGCGATGGCCTTTGAAGACAGTTCGGCGGTTAACTCCTTTTCTTTAGATGTTAGAAAACTCAAAATCGGCTCCTCGTGATAAGCGGCTTTTTACAAAGCCTATCAAATAAAAAACAAAAAAATATAAACCAAGATAAATATAGCACATCTTTAAAAAAACACCTCAACAAAGTGGAGTGTTATCAGTTAAATTTTAGCAGTGTCAACTGGTGTTGTTGACCTCTCAGAAGATAAAAGGATGCCCATGACTTCCTTGACCGATTTTGCCTCAACAAAACTTTTCATATGCTCTTCACGAACAAAACCATGCGTTTTCATATGATTTATAAGACTAATTAAAGGATCCCAATAACCATCGATGTTTGCTATAATAACTGGTTTATTATGAACCCCTAAATACCTCCAAGTCATAATCTCGAATGCCTCATCCAAAGTCCCAAGACCCCCGGGCATGATAACAAAAGCATCCGCTTTATCGGCCATCATCATCTTTCGCGTGTGCATATTATCTACAATATGTAATTCTGTTAATTGATGGTGGCGAACTTCTAATTTTAAAATATGCTCAGGGATAATGCCAATCACTTGGCCACCTGCATCCATGCAGGAATTAGCGACCTTTCCCATTAATCCTGGGCTTCCACCACCATAAACCAGTGTTATTCCTGATTTTGCAAGATTTTGGCCTAATTCTATGGTTGGGGAATCGAAAATAGGATTAGATGTTGAGGAAGAACCACAATAGATACAGGCTGACTTGATTTTTGACATTATTAAAACACTTCAAAACATGGATTGCATTTTGGGCTGACTTGCCTCAAAACATGACTATAAGTATAGAAATACTATCTATACGATGCCGTGACAATCAAAAAAGAGCATATTGCTTAAAATAGAGGAAAAAATGACCAACGAAGTATTTGAAAAAACAATTTTTGATGTGACCGAGACGATTAAGCAAACGATTTGTACACCAACCCATAAAGCGGGGTGGCCGTTTATTATTGGTTTTGCAGTTGTTTCTGTTCTTATGTCCATGGTGTCGGCTTTTTTGGGATTGATGGGTTTGGTACTGACCCTCTGGTGTCTCTATTTCTTTCGTGACCCTGTGCGTATGGTTCCCAAAGGTGATAATTTCGTTGTCTCTCCTGCTGATGGGCGTGTAACTGATGTCGCAGAGGCTGTTCCCCTCCCTAAAGAGCTTCGTGCCGAGCCTTTAGACGGCAATGATGAAGATGGTGAATTTACAAGAATAAGTATTTTTCTCTCTGTCTTTGATGTTCATGTAAACCGCGTTCCCGCCGCTGGAACAATCAAAAAAATTGTCTATCGCCCAGGATTATTCTTAAATGCAGGGAATGAGAGAGCCAGTATTGAAAATGAGCGCTGTGCGGCACTTCTTGATTTAAAAGATGGCCGCGAACTAGCCTTTGTCCAAATTGCTGGGCTTATTGCCCGCCGTATCATCTGTGATGCCAAGGAAGGCGATAGTGTCAAATCAGGTCAAAGATACGGTTTGATTAGGTTTGGAAGCCGTATGGATATCTATATTCCCCAAAATGTTGCGCCACTTGTGACAGTTGGACAACGGATGATTGGAGGAGAGACTATTCTAGCTGACCTTCAAAATACAGGTGCAGCAAGAGAATCAGACGCCGTTTAGACTATGCAATCATCGAAAAACAGGACAGGGAAATAATGGATCATCCAGATAATTCTTATAAAGAAACCAATCAGGCACAATCCATACCTCTAACAAAAATCATTCCGAACATGATTACTATCATGGCGTTGATTGCAGGGATTACCAGTGTTCAGAAAGCCATGACAGGGGACTTTGAGATGGCTGTGTTGCTTCTTCTTGCTGCAGCAATTTTCGATGTCTTAGACGGGGCTATTGCGCGCGCACTAAAAGCACAAAGTGAATTTGGCGCACAATTGGATTCCCTTTCAGATTTTTTGGCATTTGGAATTGCCCCCAGCTTTATCCTTTATGAGTGGACATTAGGCGATGCGGGAAGGCTAGGATGGATTGCCGCGGTTATTTTCCCGGTTGCTGCAGCGCTTCGTCTCGCAAGGTTTAATGTCATGGCTAAAAACACCGATGATATTCCCCTTTGGAAGAAACGTTTCTTTACGGGTGTTCCTACCCCTGCTGGGGCTATATTCTGCCTCTTTCCCCTCTATGTCTGGTTTTTAACTCCAGAGACTTTCGAGGGCCTTAAATGGGGAACACCCTTTGTTGCACTTTGGTCAATTTTCGTTGCAGCATTGATGGTTAGTCGCATCCCAACATTTTCTATTAAATACATCAAAATTCCACCCAAAATGATGGTTCCTACAATGGCTTTTGTTGCATTGATTGTTGCAGCATTATTTAATGCACCATGGGTTACATTGCCTATTATTTGTGTGGTTTATGCAACGTCAATTCCCTTGATATTTCATCAATATCGGCGATTAGAAAAAGAGCATCAGGTAGAGGAAGAAAACCTCTCCTCTTTAACGTTTGGAATTTCAAAAATTGAAGTTAATCCAAATGATGATGATGATAAATAGTGAAGGCTAACCGTATGAAGGTATACCTATTTTAGAAAGGTTGCCTTTGGGACTAAGCTTGCTCAATTCTGCAACGTCATTACCTGAATCTGGATTAGCCATTCCTAATCCAATACCGCGATTTCTTAATGCGGTCTGTGTTGCTCCCAAATCATCGATTTGTTGCCTAAATTTAATCATAATATCATCTCTAATGTCTTCAATTGAATTAACTGAAGATACGTTGGCGGCAGCCGCATCGAGTGCCATGGATTTTCCACTAAACACAGGGTTCATAGCAGGGCTTGCTCTTGTTATGGGTTGACCTGCCCCCGTATAAGAATCTCCGCTGATGTCTGTATAGCTTGAAGAGGCTTTGCCAATATCTGATGACTCATTTTGAAGGCTTTTTGCCAGTCCATAATATTGGTTGCTAGGTTTTGAAGTCTGCAATCCTGCAAAAGAGCCTGCTACCCCCAAAAGAGCACCGGCAGCAGGTGAAAAAGCACCTATTGCCGCCGTAATAACTGCGCCAGCCACAAAATTCATCATAGGGGAAGCGCCACCACCAGCCATATTACCTGCTGGAGCGTTTGCGCTCTGTGCTCCTAAAGCCTTAGTCACATCAAGAATTGTCTGCATGTTACCTAAAGTTTGAGATGCATTCGCGCAAAGGCCTCCAACAGTTGTGGCAGCATTCGTTGGTGAATAGCATTGCCCACCTACTTGATTCAAAACTTGATTAACTACATTTAGACGAACGACCACACTAAACCTCTTATTCTCTGTATATCATCATATCCCAATTTTCTTAATCTTTTATGAATACATAATATATAATCAGTATCCCATAAAATAAGGTTGTTTTCCAAGGAAAAAATAGTTAAAAACGCCCTATATTTTAAATTGAAATTACGGCATAGTGACCTATATAAAGTATCCAACCTCAATAGAGCATTAACATCATGATTAAAAACACTATTTTTTCACTTTTCCTTTTGGTGGCGGCCATTATTTTAGCATTTTCCAGTCCCGCCTTTGCAGAAATTAAGGATTGGCAAATAAATTTCCAAAAACCTGTGACCCCGATGATGGAACATATCATCGATTTCCATCATATGATGCTCTACATCATTACGGCAATTGTTCTGTTTGTGATGGGATTGTTGATTTATGTGATGATAAGGTTCAACGCGAAATCAAACCCAACGCCATCAACAACAACCCACAATGTTCCGCTAGAGATTTTATGGACGGTTGTCCCTGTAATTATATTGATTGTAATTGCCGTTCCATCATTCAAATTATTATTCTTTGAAGCCCGTAATCCAGAACCAGAATTAACTGTCAAAGTCATTGGAAATCAATGGAACTGGACATTTGAATATCCTGAAAATGGTGATATTTCGTTTACCTCAGTGATGATTGAAGATAAAAATATAGATAAATCAAAAGGACAAATTCGCCTCCTCTCCTCTGATAACCCAATGGTTATTCCGGTGAATACCAATGTTTTATTCCAAGTGACCGCAAGCGATGTTTTACATGCTTTTGCCGTCCCACAATTCGGGATTAAGGTTGATGCCGTTCCGGGTCGCTTAAATTCGACATGGGCGCATGTCACCAAAACAGGTACATATTACGGACAATGTTCTGAATTATGCGGAAAATCTCATGCTTTCATGCCAATTGAGATTAAGGTTGTTGAGAAGGAAGAATTTGCGCTTTGGGTTAAATCTCAGGGTGGAAAAATGAAAGATGAAGTTGTTGCACAGCCTGAAGCCTCAGTCATTCCTGCTTCACTTCCTGTTCCTGCCGAAGATATTAAATCAGCAGAGCCTGTTATTGCAAAAGATGCAGCGACCGAAGTCAAAGCAATGCCAGAAAAAACTCCAGAAATCAAAAAAGAATAAAAAATACTCTATCACTCTTTAAAGGATAAATAAAAATGTCTGACCACTCACATGTAACTCCACATGCACATGACTCCCATGATGACCATCATGATCACAAACCCGCGTTTTTTGCACGTTGGTTTATGTCGACCAACCATAAAGATATTGGAACGCTCTATATCATTTTCTCGATTCTTGCGGGGATTATTGGCGGGGCATTTTCTGTTCTAATGCGGATGGAACTTCAAGAGCCGGGATTACAAATTATTGAACCAGGATCTGAACAAATCTGGAACGTCTGGATTACAGCTCACGGTCTAATCATGGTATTTTTTGTTGTGATGCCTGGTCTTATCGGTGGGTTTGGAAACTGGTTTGTGCCGTTGATGATTGGTGCACCTGATATGGCATTCCCGCGTCTTAATAATATTTCATTTTGGCTTTTAGTTCCTGCCTTCCTTCTTTTAGTGGCCTCGGTGTTTGTGGGTGAAGGGGCTGGAACAGGATGGACAGTTTATCCACCACTTTCAACCAAGCTTGGGCATCCGGGGATGTCAGTTGATATGGCTATTTTCGCCCTTCACTTGGCGGGGGCTAGCTCGATTTTGGGCGGAGCCAACTTTATCGCAACCATTTTGAATATGCGCGCACCAGGCATGACCCTTCATAAAATGCCATTATTCGCATGGTCCATGTTGATTACTGCTTTCCTTTTGGTTTTGGCCGTTCCTGTATTGGGTGGAGCGATTACGATGCTGTTAACCGACCGTAATTTTGGGACACATTTCTTTAATCCAGAAGGTGGTGGGGACCCCATTTTGTTCCAACATCTCTTCTGGTTTTTCGGTCACCCCGAAGTATATATTATGATTTTACCAGCCTTCGGTATTGTCAGCCATATCGTTTCGACCTTTTCTAGAAAACCAATTTTTGGATATTTGGGAATGGCCTATGCAATGGTCTCAATTGGCTTTGTTGGCTTTGTTGTCTGGGCGCACCATATGTACACGACTGGACTCTCAGTTGATACGCGTGCGTATTTTACGGCGGCGACCTTAATTATTGCAGTACCAACAGGGATTAAAATTTTCTCGTGGATTGCAACAATGTGGGGTGGCTCTATCTCGTTTAAAACACCAATGCTCTGGGCGATAGGATTTATTTTCCTCTTTACCCTTGGTGGTGTAACGGGTGTTGTGCTTGCTAATGCAGGGATGGATATTGCCCTTCATGATACCTATTATGTTGTGGCTCACTTTCATTATGTTCTCTCTCTCGGTGCGGTCTTTGCGCTCTTTGCAGGGTTCTATTACTGGATTGGTAAGATGTCAGGCCGTCAATATCCTGAATGGATGGGTCAGGTTCATTTCTACGTCACCTTTATCGGCGTAAATTTGATTTTCTTCCCACAACATTTCTTGGGATTAGCAGGGATGCCTCGTCGTTATCCAGATTACCCCGATGCGCTCGAAGGATTTAACCGTATTTCATCTTACGGAGCCTATCTCTCGTTTGCTGCCACCATCTTCTTTGTGTTTATTGTGTTTTATACACTAATCCGTGGCAAAAAAGTCGGTGATAATTACTGGAACGCCGCTCCTAATACGATGACATTGGAATGGACAGTATCAAGCCCACCCCCATTCCACCAATTCGAAATCCAACCCACTGTGAAATAATCAAAAACCCCTCCAAAAGAGGGGTTTTTCTTTGTAAGAAAAAAACATAAAATACCCCATGATAAATTCACCCATCAAACTTCATCCAAGCTGGCTTGATAAAATCGGGACAGAATTTGATAAGCCTTATATGCAATCTTTGAAAAAATTCTTCAAAGACGAAAAAGAAAAAGGCAAAATTATTTATCCTAAAGGCGACCATATTTTCAATGCGGTGAACACCACTCCCTTTGATACGGTAAAAGTGGTTATATTGGGGCAAGACCCCTATCATGGCGCGGGCCAAGCTCACGGACTATCATTTTCTGTCCCCGATGGTGTTAAGCCCCCACCCAGTCTCATGAATATCTATAAGGAGCTGGCAAACGAATATGGCACGGACATCCCAAAATCAGGAAACCTAACCCATTGGGCGGAACAAGGTGTTCTACTTTTAAATGCAACACTGACCGTTGAGGCTTCATTAGCAGGGTCACATCAAAATAAAGGGTGGGAAGAATTGACGGATAAAATTATCCAATCCATCAACAATCATCGTGAGCATGTTGTCTTTTTATTATGGGGAAGTTATGCCCAAAAGAAAGGAGCGTTTATTGATAAAACCAAACACCTTGTCCTCACCGCCCCCCACCCCTCCCCCCTCTCCGCCCATCGCGGGTTTCTAGGCTGTGGTCATTTCAAAAAAGCCAATGACTATTTAGAAAAAAATGGAATACGCCCTATCAAATGGGTGGTTTAGAAACAATATCCACCCCCAGTAATCTCTCTTAAAAATCGACCGATAATGAGAGATATGAGGAGTAATTTAATCTTTCTTTTTATGTTCTCAATTAAATAATTTTAAATATCTATCAAAAACAAAAACACGATTTCTCTTTTGTTCTGTTATTTCATGTATAATTTTTTCTTCGACAAGAATATTAAATAAGCTATTTGCTGTTTGGTGGCTTACGCCCAGAGTCTTACTGGCCATTGAGACAGTGATAAAAGCATTCTTATAAAGCATATCTAAAATAGTTTTTATCTTTTTACCTTTTGTTCCCATTTTCAAAATAAGACTGTCTGTCTCTTTCCGAAGTTCAAGTATTCCTTGGAAAGTTAGGCTTCCCTTTTTTGATGTTTCGACAATCGCTGTTAAAAAAAATTTTACCCAATGAGCAAGATTGCTTGATGTTCTTACAGTCGTCAGTGCATCATAATATGCGCCTTTATGCCGTTCCAAATAATCCGATACATAGAGAGATGGCTTTATCAAGAATTTTTTAGATATAAGGTAGAGTGGTATCATTAACCGACCTATGCGACCATTTCCATCTAAAAAAGGATGAATGGTTTCAAATTGATAATGTGCAATTGCAATTCTTATCAAATGAGGAACGTGAATGCTTTCATTGTGTAGGAAGTTTTCAAGGTCACTCATTAGACTTAAGACCTCATCTTGATGAGGAGGTATAAAAACAGCGTTGAGTAATGTTGTTCCTCCAATCCAATTTTGTGATGTCCTAAATTCTCCCGGAGATTTGTGGTGGCCCCTTACACTTTCCATCAAAGTGTGATGTGTTTGTTTGATAAGACGATTTGATAAAGGAATATTTTTAAGTTCATCGATCGCCGAATTTAATGCATCAATATAATTTCTGACCTCTTGCCAATCGTCCCTTTTTTCGGGTTCAATATGATCTTTGTCTTTGAAAATATCTGCGAATGTTGTTTGTGTACCTTCGATGCGGCTGGATGTGTCGGCTTCTTTGGCAATATGCATTTGAATGAACAAATCAATATTTGGAACAATCAGCGAAAAAGCGTTTAATTCGCTAATGGCCTGCGTGGCCTGTTCCAATAGAATATTGATAACAGGGTCTTCCCATATCCATTGGATATTGATGGGAACTGGTGAAAAGCTTTTATACTGATATTGTTGGCGATATTCGCCCGACTTAAAATTTTCTATTTTCATGGCTGTAATTTACATCAAAAATATATAAATGTAAATAAAATTGATAAAATTTACACATAATTATTTTTATGTAAGAAAAATAGGTTTTATTTGCTTAAAATGTATTTTAAGAAATTTTAGTAAAAACTTTAACCTATATATATTTTTAACAATCAACCTTACCATTTAGAATCCTTAACCTCTTGCGGTTTATTAGGTAATTTTTATGCTTCTTTGTCGCTCACTTCTCTATTCAATTGATTAGAGTAAATTTTTTCTTGCTTTAAAGTGTTATGAATTTTTCTAAAGATTTTATTCTTAAGCACATACTCCCTTTCAAAGGAGGCTTTAAAATTTGTTGGTTTATAGTCAATTGCATCTTGTGAATGCTCAGAAAATAGGCTCAGACTTTGAGGTGAAACAAAATATGCGATTTTTTCTTCTTCGTTGATTTTAAAAGTTATCTGCGCTCTTCCACCATATGCATATGGTGGAACGCCTTTATCATCATTTTCTATACCTTTTACTCTTAACTCTATTAGTTCACTGGGATTTTCTAATAAAAATTCCATAGCTTCACCAAAATTCTTTGCCCCTCTGTAAGAGTAAGCATCCCCACGAACGGGTTGGAGCGATTTTGTACAAATTACTATTAAACCAGCATATCCTGGTCTATTATCCATTACTGATATAATGCCGTTAATAATTTCATCTTTTGATAAATCTCGCGCTGCTTGTCCTTTGTCGTTAGGGAGAAGGTTATACTTTCTCACCGTCAAAAATCTTTGGGTCATTTCAGAAGATCCAACAAACATTTCCGATTCGATTATAGATTTTAACATAGAAGTTTTCATGCCCTACCTATTTGTTTTAATGTTAAGTTAAAAAATAAACTATCATTTAAATTAATAGAAGTCAAACAAAGAATAAGGAATTTCATTTATTTTGAGGAAAATATCAAATTTATAGGGCTGTTTGAGATATTTTAGTTCCCCGCCTGCGCGGGGATGACAGTTTTCTAAGGGCGGAGCCCTAAGTAAACTGTCACTTATCATCACCCATTTTAAGTGCCGAAATAAACGCGCTTTGTGGAATTTCTACGCTTCCGAATTGGCGCATTTTCTTCTTGCCCTCTTTTTGTTTGTCGAGGAGTTTGCGTTTGCGGGAGATGTCGCCGCCGTAGCATTTGGCGGTGACGTCTTTACGCATCGCTGAGATATCTTCACGGGCAATAATTTTTGCGCCGAGGGTTGCCTGTACCGCAATTTTGAATAGCTGGCGCGGTATCAATTCTTTGAGGCGTTCACAGAGGTGCCGCCCACGGCGTTCGGCCTGTGATCTGTGGACAATCATCGACAGGGCATCAACGGGTTCTTGGTTCACCTGAACATCCAATTTCACCAAATCGCCTTCGATAAACGTGTCCACATGATAATCGAATGATGCGTATCCGCGAGAGATAGATTTCAGGCGGTCATAAAAATCAAACACAACTTCGTTAAGCGGTAACATATATTCAATCATGGCGCGGTTACCGACATAGGACAGGTTAATTTGCTTCCCACGGCGTTCTTCGCAAAGTTTCAAAAGCCCGCCCAGATATTCATCAGGGGTTAAAATGGTTGCCTTAATCCATGGTTCATAGATTGTTTTAATCCGTGTGATTTCGGGCATATCGACGGGGTTATAAATTTCGCGTTTTGACCCGTCAGTTAAATCGAGTTTATAGACAACCGATGGAGCGGTTGGAATCAAATCCAAATCAAATTCGCGGTCGAGGCGTTCTTGAATAATCTCCATATGGAGAAGCCCCAAAAACCCGCAACGGAAGCCCATGCCTAATGCTTGGGAGCTTTCTTGTTCGTAATGAAGCGACGCGTCATTTAAAGCCAAACGCCCCAAACTATCACGCAGTTTCTCAAACTCTGAACTATCAATCGGGAAAAGCGAGCAGAATACCATCGGGATAGACGGTTTAAATCCAGTCAGTGGCGTCACCTTATCCGCAAAGCGTTCTTCGGTAATCGTATCACCGACTTTGGTTTCAGAAATTTCTTTAATCGCGGCCGTAATAAAACCCATTTCACCGGGGCCCAATTCGTCAATGACGATATGTTTTGGTGTAAAAATACCAACGCGGTCAATCTCACGCGTGGCGCCCGTTCCCATGAAACGAACCTTCATGCCCTTCCGCAAATACCCATCAATCACGCGCACCAGAATAACCACACCCAAATATGAATCGTACCATGAATCAACCAAAAGTGCTTTGGCTGGAGCTTCGGGGTCACCTTTAGGGGGAGGAAGACGTTTTGCAATTGCCTCAAGCAGTAAATCGATATTGATACCTGATTTGCCCGACACACACACCGCATCACTTGCATCAATTCCAATCACATCTTCAATCTGAGTACGTACTTTTTCAACGTCGGCTGCGGGTAAATCAATTTTATTGATAACGGGAATAATTTCGTGATGATTATCTATCGCCTGATACACGTTGGCTAATGTCTGAGCCTCAACCCCTTGGGTTGAATCAACAATCAATAATGACCCTTCACATGAGGCGAGAGACCGAGACACTTCATAAGCAAAATCAACATGCCCTGGGGTATCCATCAAGTTATATTGATATGTCTCGCCATCTGATGCCGTATAATTGAGGCGTACCGTCTGCGCCTTGATGGTAATCCCACGTTCGCGCTCAATATCCATATTATCAAGGACTTGCTCAACCATCTCACGTTCAGTCAAACCACCACAAGATTGAATCAAGCGGTCAGCAAGGGTCGATTTGCCATGATCAATATGAGCAATAATAGCAAAATTACGGATTTTATCTAAAGGTGTGCGCGACATAGCCCTGTGTTTAAAGGGTTATGGGTCATTTTTCAAGGGAAATTAGTTGATTTTCGGTGAAATTATGCTTTCGCAGACACCACCAACCCGAACCACTCCCGCTTGCTTGCAAGCATTGATGAGCGAAGTAAAATCACCCCGAAATTCGGTAATATCAAACGGTTTTTCAATAATTGGGGCACTGATAACAACAACGGCAGGTGCAAAACTCTTCTTAATAGATTTATTGGCGTTCGGCTTTAGTTCAACCGATTGTTCAGCGACGGCAACGGGCTTTATGGTTGCAACAGGAGCCGCCACATCATTTGCAGGTGTGTTGAGAGCAATTGTATGAACGGATGTCGTTTCCATTCTTTGGGACTTAGGGGCGGCCTCCTGATCAGGATTCTGAAATAGTCCTGCACTCGCTGCAAGAGCTAATCCGCCAACCCCAGTGGCAACAACAGCCGCAACAGGTTTCCATGCAGAGGATAAAGATGGAATATTCTTTGTTACCCGTTCAAAAAGACGACTCAAACTCTTTTCAACAAGTTTTGCTCCTGTAGATAGGGTCTCTGCCATTCTCCCACCCCATGATTTTCCTGATAACTCAGGTGTCTCGATTGGAGCAGACGATGCAAGACTTTCTGATATAAGTTGTGGGGATGAGCTACGCATTAAATCAGTGGCTCGTTTTATCTGCTCTCCAATAAACCTTAATTTATTTTCTTTGATGGACAAATCAGTATCTGGCGCACCAACTGTCTTTAATGTTTCAAGCTCGCCTTTAAGACACCAGAATGATGGAACCAAAACCCCATCATGATAATTTTTTAAACCTTGCCCTTTGAGGCTATCCAATTGATTCATAACACCGATACGAAATACGACTTCAGCCATATTTTTATCTGATAAGGGTTTGATTTCTTCCTTAGCGTGTTTTTGAATAATGACTTCATCACGAAGAACGGGTACATCGACGTCTCTTATTTTTTCTTGGCATTGTGTGACTTGGGCCTTCAAGAAATCAAGATGTTTCAAATATACTTCGCCTATAGGCGTTCCTATTCCACGTACTGGATCATTCCGATGTGCATGAAAATCTTCTAATGCTGCCTTATAAGTAGGATGAAGTTCTTTATCATAAAATTTGATAAGAGCTGTACCTGATAAGCCTCTCACTAATTTATCGATTTTAATTCCTTGTTGAATCAAACTATCAACCATGTCCTGATTATCAATGATAACAGCAGCAGGTTTTCTACTGTCCTCAAGTGCAATGAGTAAAGCCTGATGATGGGCTGAAAAATCTGGCCCCTCCACAATAATATCTTCGATAACAGTATACCCTTTAGGAAATTCTGAAAGCGAAGGTAAAGAGGCTTCATTTTGGATTCTCTTTTGAGCGATTGATAGCTGACTTTCTAGAAATTCAGCAAAATCAACAGTCTCAGAATATTGTAAGTTCAAAAGATTTGTATCGCCGTTTAATTTTTGGCTGAGTGCCTCTAATTGACCTTTAATATCAACATATCTTGGTTGAAGAATTTCTTGGATATATATTTTAAGATCTGCAGGGTTTGCGTTTTTTACGATTTCTTGAATTGAAACCATCTCAGTAAAAAATCTAAGATTATACTCTTTTACATTAGGTTGAGGAATTGTATCTGGCCCCCATTCCCCCAAAGCAATCGTTTCAACAGGAACAAGCCCCGTTTTTAGCCAAGCTGGCTCAACAGGCTTTTTTGGGTGAAGTATATCTTGAGTTTGTTGCTCCGCTGCCTTTCCTAAATGATAGGAAAAATCCCTTAAAAGTTTTCTGGCATCAATTAACTTATCCTTATCAAGATTACCAAAGGCGGTGATATTCAGATTTGGCTCAAATCCTTTTGATTGTAGCTCTTTAAAATATGCAAGAATCTTGGCCTCAATCTTGCCATCTCCTCTGACACTTGAAAGGCGAAAAGCTATTGAGTTGACAAGATACTGGGCAGCCGTTTGTAGAGCTACCAATCGGCTATCATCAATATGATTGATATCAAAATCAGGAAGCGCCCATTTTTTAGCAAGAATTGAGAGTTTTCCGTTAAAGTCACTACGGAATTGATCTATAGATCTGATTTCGTTGGTAATCATTACACACCTCATAAAATATTATAAGTATTTCAGTTACTTAGCTATTTTTTACACTCTATTTTTAGGGTCGGTGTCAGTTATATATCTGACTTAATTGATCTCAATTTACGCTTATTTTTTTCTTATAAATTAGATTACCACAGACTGCAGATAAATAGCAAATATTCTTAACATTATGTTAATATTTGAGTAATCGAATAATAATCGCTTTATAACGTTCCAAAATAATTGATATTTCAAATTTTTCTTTGGTAATTAGTCTAGCCATCAATTTCATTTGTGAGAAAGTCTCAGTTGAAAGATTTATCATCTTTTCCATCGCAAGTGCTAAATCTTTAGAATCTTTAGGTTTAACTAAAAAACCATTTTTGCCGTCAGACACCACATCTCGGCATCCTGCAACATTGGTTGCAATCAGAGGCCGTCGCATCGCACCTGCCTCAAGCAAGACAAGAGGGATGCCTTCGCGATATGAAGGCAATACAACGACATCCACTGCAGCGATTATCGACCTAATATCTTGCACCTGACCCAAATAATCAATCTGATACTTATTACATAGTCTTTGCCATTCATGAGGACTGATACCAGCAGGGTTATTATTATCAATACTTCCTAAAAATTGAAATCGTGATTCTGGATATTTTTTCTTGATGCAACTTGCAGCCTCGCAATATTCTATAACACCTTTATCAATCAATATTCGTGATACCATCAAAAATGTAAAATATTTCTTATCATTTAGGTTAGGAAATAATCCATCATCGAAATAATCTATATTAATTCCCTCACCCGAAATAATACTAGATTTATTCAATAAATCTTGGTGGATGCCACAGACAGTTTTTTTATCATCGTCATTTAAAAACCAAATATGAGTGGCATGATTTAAGCCCAATTTGAGAGAATACCGCGCCAATATTGTTGACACTGAATTAGTAAGAAATGCAAAACCCAAGCCCGTAACAACTGCCAAAGATGGGCATCCAAAAAGCTTTGCAAGTATAGGAATATATGCGCTGGGCTTGATTGTATAAGAAATAACTAAGTCAGGCCTTATTATTTTTATAATTCTAAATAAATGAAAGATAAGTTTTAATTCCTGAATAGGATTTATCCCCGAACGTGACATTGGGGCAATAATAAAACTTGCCCCACATTCCTTAATTTTTTCAGCATAGTTATCATCTGCTGCAACACAGGTGACTTGGCATCCTGAGCTTTATCATATCAATATAATATGCCGTCTGAAATTCCAAAGTGAATAGGCCGTATTGGAGACAAGAAGGATATATCGGCGCATAGGATATTTACTCTATCATTCTATTCATCGCCATCATCACGAAATTTATCCCCAAGTCCTCTGACCTCATCCTCAAGGTCGTGGGCAATCGCAATCATCAGTGCGTAAATTTCACAAACGATATCTCCGTTCTTATCTCCCGCCCTATCGCCCACGCGATTTATGACCTCTTTAACCCGCTCTTCGACAACCGTTGGAATGGCATTTGCTTCCTTGAATTTTCCAACCTCACGGATAATGTCATAACGCTCAATGAGTAAATCAACGATTTTATCATCTAGCGCATTGATGCGGTCACGAAAAGGTTTCATCAATTCAGAAGTCTTGCTCATGTTTTTTCTTTCTCTTTTGTCTTAAAAACGCTAAATATCTTTTATGACCCAAAAACCGAAAAGTCCAGAAGAAACCCCTTTATCTGATGTTGCAACGCCGCAGAGCATTGATAAAGCCAAACCCCTTCCACCAGAATATGGTGGCCGCAAAGGGCCAGAAGCAACTCGCTATGGTGATTGGGAACAGGGTGGTAAATGTGTTGATTTCTAAAATGGAATACCACATGAAAATTCGCCATCTGCCCGATACATTAGTCAATCAAATTGCCGCGGGTGAAGTGATTGAACGTCCTGCTGCGGCTGTTAAAGAATTGGTTGAAAATTCAATTGATGCAGACAGCACAAAAATTGAAGTTGAATTGATTGAAGGTGGTAAAACCCTTATGATTGTCCGTGATAATGGATATGGGATGGGTGAACAAGATGTTGTTGCAGCACTAGATAGGCACGCAACATCAAAACTACCCACCTCAGATTTAACTAATATTATTTTTCTGGGGTTCAGGGGTGAAGCTCTTCCATCAATTGCATCGGTCTCACGACTTAAAATATCAACCCGTGAACGCGGCGGAGAGGCCTATGAGATTGAAGTTATTGACGGAAAAAAACAAAATCTAAAGCCGTCTGCCATTGCAGAAGGCACAACAATTGAAGTTAAGGATTTATTTTGTCTTACTCCCGCCCGCCTTAAATTTTTAAAAACATCAGCCACTGAATACGGTGCAGTTAAAGATATGCTGCAACGCCTTGCTATGGCTTATCCTGCTGTTTCTTTTCGTCTTACCCATAATGGGGCAAATTCGTTTCATTATCCTGTGATGGGCATCGATAAGGCAGAGCAGAATAAAAATCGCCTGCACCAAGTAATGGGCGATGATTTCATTCAAAACGCCTTAGTGGTCGGTACAGAGCGTCAGGGCATTCGTCTTGATGGATGGATTGCCAAGCCAACACATAATGTCGGAACAGCCCAAAAACAATTTTTATTTGTTAATGGACGCTCTGTCAGGGACAAGGTTTTATTAGGTGCCATTCGTGCAGGGTATATGGATGTCATGGCCAAAGACCGCTACCCCGTTGTGACCTTATTTATAACCGTTCCTCCTGAGGAAGTTGATGTCAATGTCCACCCCGCAAAAGCCGAAGTCAGATTTAGAGATTCATCAATTATCCGTGGATTGATTGTTAGTACCATTCGTCATGCCTTACATGACCAAAATATTTCCCCCGTGACTTCCCTAACCGATGAATTGGTTATAAGACTTGAACAGCAAAGGAATTACAACGCTCCAGTTAATTTTAGGCCTTCCTTTAATCCACGCAGTATGTACTCTAATTATCCTTCTTCACAAAATACCTATGGTCAATTATCAGAAAATGTAACGCAGGCCTTTCAGCCAAAAATGGATTTTATGCCGTCCACCCGTTTTGATGCCCCTGACGCATTACAACAGGAAAACATCAATTATCCATTGGGTTCGGCTCGGGCGCAAATTCATGAAAATTATATTATGGCACAGACTGAAAATGGTGTTGTGATTGTCGACCAACATGCAGCCCATGAACGCCTTGTGTATGAACGCTTTAAATCACAAATGATTGAAACAGGCATCGAAGTTCAAGGGCTTCTGACACCTGAAATCGTCTCTTTGGATGATACAGATTGCGCTAGACTTTTGGAGGTGAGCGATATTTTCAAAAAATCTGGCCTAGAGATTGAAGCCTTTGGTGCGGGTGCTATTGCTGTGCGTTCTATTCCTGCACTTCTCTCAGGAAGAATAGATATTAAAAGTTTGCTTACAGATTTGGCAAATGATTTAAAAGATAATGAAAAAGCAACCGTCCTTGATGAAAAAATAAACCATGTTCTCTCTACCATGGCCTGTCATGGATCTGTTCGATCAGGGCGTCGGTTATCTGTGCCAGAGATGAATAGTCTCCTCCGCGAGATGGAATTAACGCCCCTGTCGGGGCAATGTAACCATGGGCGACCAACCTTTGTTGCTCTATCTTTAGATGATATTGAAAAACTATTCGGCCGAAAATAAAATTTAAGTATGAAGGAATAAAATGAACCTCAGCATCAAAGATAAAAAAATCTATTCACTTTATTTGGCTTTTGCAATTTGCGTCATCACAAGTTGTATTCCGAATATGGGCATACAAAGTTTTGGGGCAATATTTTCAATCGTGACAATTATTGCCTTCTATACCCTTCGCAAAAAATGGGGTGCTGATAATATCGTCAAAGATGAAGCCAGTTTCATGATTAAAACATTCTGGATTTGGTCTGCTATTTATGTGGTAGGAATGATGATTGCAGGAATTATGATTTCATCCTTGGGTGATATGTCCTCTATCCATCAATGGACAGAACAAATCATGGAAGGTGGCGCGCCCCCAGATGAAGCCGCAGTAAAGCTGATGATGCAACAATATATGGATGCCAATTACGGATTGATTGTAAAAATGAGCATTCTCTGCGTTGCCCCTTCTGTTATCTATGCAGGATGGCGTTTATGGGTGGGTATTTCGCGCCGACGGCATGCAATTTAACCAACCGCCAACATGCGCTTGACCGCATCGGCGGGAATGGGTTTGCATTCCACGGGGGATGCGGCGATGGCTTCGTCTAACTTTGCTCTATCGCCCTCTGATTTCAAATCGAATCCCATTAAGGCGCGTCCAATATTCTCGCCTGTATATTGATAGTTGAAATAGCAAAGATTTGAAAAACCTGATACACGGCGCATCAAATCACGCAATGCACCCTTTCGTTCGGGAAAATGTACATGAAGCATTACAGGGTTTTTAAATAAAGATGGATTATAATTGATAACGCGATACCGAATATCAGGGTCATCAGTGACATCTTCAAAAGGAATATTATTTTTATGAAGTTCCGTTTGAAGCGTGTTCATTCTCTCTGGTGTTGCTTCAAACGCTATCACGGGATAACCATCTGTTTCAGATATTTTGCCGTATTGGAATTCGGTTACATTCACATCGGTAAAAATTTTATCAAGTAAATCAAGTAAACTACCATTGGCTTCGTTCAGGTGAAAACGCAAGTATTTGCGGCGTTGCGCCCCTATCGCTGACTGGCTTGAAATCAATGCTAACTTACTGAAGTCCATATTGGCTCCACACAGGATAACCAATATTTTTTTGCCTTCAATCAAAGTAGAATTTTCACGAGAAAATTTTGTAAACCCTGCCAAGCCCATTGCTCCCGCTGGCTCAGGGATAACTCGCTTTGATTCCCAATATTGTTGAATAGCCGCCGATACTTCCTCATTCGTTACGGTTATCATGCCGTCCAAATGAGCCTGACAAATCTGGAATGTCAAATCACCTGGGCGTTTGACAGCTGTTCCATCACAAAATGTATCGATATCATGAAGGGTGACAGGCTCGCCCCGTTTTAAGGATGCCTCCATACTTGCTTGTCCCACACCCTCAACACCTATGATTTTTGTAGTGGGGTGGTGGGCCTTAATCCATGAGGCAACACCTGATGCCATACCCCCGCCACCGATTTGAACAAAGACGTAATCAAATGGGGCTTCGCCCGATAACATCACTTCATCGGCGATGGTTGCTTGCCCTGCAATTGTGTAAAGGTCATCAAAGGGATGAACATACGCAAGATTATGTTCGGATACATATTTTTGCGCCTCGACCGAGGCCTGATCAAATGTGTCCCCCGTTAAAATAATTTCAACATGATTTCCACCATGAAGCTTCACTGCTTTTTGTTTCATCATCGGAGTTGAAATGGGCATAAATATTTTTGCCTCAATCCCCAACATCTTTGCTGCTAAGGCCACACCTTGGGCGTGATTTCCAGCCGAGGCCGCCACAACGGTTTTAACATTATGGGTTTCAACCAGTTGCGCCGTACAATTATAAGCGCCCCGCCATTTATAGGCATTGATGGGCGATAAATCCTCACGTTTGATAAAAACACGCGCAGATGACCCCGCAATCGCCATCTCTTGAAGAGGCGTAGGATTCCCAGCACGATAAACTCGTGTCCGCGCCTTTAAAATTTCGGAATGTAAATCGGATGGGGTGTATGTTGTCATGATAGGGAACATTAACCAATTTAAAGGCTACGGCGCAAGTATATTTACCCTAATTTTTTATTGACGTAATATAAATTAAGTTCTACGAATAGGTTTATGCCAATTGATAATACAAAATATGTTGAAGATAACTATCTGCGTCCTGAAGAAGTTGACGCAAGAAATACTGCGCGCCTAATGGCTGTCCTTGATAAATGGGAAATGGGAAAATACGAGTCTATTTGGCTTGTTCTGCACGATGTCTATGAAATAGTTGAATGGATAAACCCGCTTAGTTATCAAAGTGTCCATCAAAGATATCCGGACGGTAATAATGATTGGGCGCAAGGATATATTCAAAAAGAACAAGAAAGGTTTTCCTCCTATATCAAACCTGTATTTCTGGATAACCTAAACTCGGATGATGTGAAATCTGCCTTAAAGGAATTTAAGAGAAGATTGGATGACGCAGAGGGAGATTTAACATCTTTTGCGATAGGGTCTTTGATTTTCGATTCTGTCTCTATTGATGGAGATGGCGGAAAGAATCCCGAAAGTTTTTCAAAATTACCACCTGCGATTCAAAATAATTTTGGTGAATGGCATCACTGGGCTAATAAACAATCAAATCCTTTTCATGGCATGATTGCTAGTTTGAAAGTTAGAGAATTAGCATTTAAAAACCCGAAAAAGAAAGTTGATTTATTTCACTTTGACGGGCCTGAGCCAGAATCGGCCTTTCGTAAACGTCTTGAACCACATATTGCTGAACTCCGCGCGTGGAGCAAAGAACAAGGGATAACAGGGCATATTATTGCCAATATCACCGCCGATGCATCGGGGTCGGTTGCCTTCCGTCCCCATGTTTTTTATTATAATTTTCTTCGTGATTGCCCAGAAAAAGATGCTCTTTTTGAAAAAGAAGCGGATAACCCAAGTCGTTACCCTGAAGACAGGTTTTTTGATTTTAAAGGAAAAGAATTTGACCCTAAACATTCCTTTCATAAAGAATATATTTATCCCTATCCTGTTGTCTATGTGACAACTTATGCTCTAACATTTGTCCCAAAAAATCCAGACGATAGTGAACACTTAAAAATGCTTCTGCAAAAGGCATTTGAAATTTTAGAGGGGGCCGAACAACGATTTGGTTATCCCATTCATTATTCGTCAGCACAAAAATATAAACGCCCCAATCCACAATGGCTAACTGAAAAAGATGGTGCCTTTCCAATTAAAGATCGTGTTGATTTGGATGACTTTTATAATCTCTATTATCTTTTGGAAAATATGATTGTGCTGTCTGCGTCCATCGCTCAAACACTCAATGCGGCAACATTGCTTGAGGCGCGGTCACCTATAAAAACTGCTAATGCAGATAGTTGTGGAGAGATCTATTCTATAGACAATTCCCCAAGGATTGACCAAATAGGTGAAGTTTACGGGTTAGAGCGCGGGCTGGAAGATCTCTTTCAACTTTATGCCCTTGGGCGACTGGATGAAAAAGGGTTTGTCCAGCAAACGATGAATATGGCTGATATGGCTTTAATGGGACAGATTCCCAATCAATCCAAAGCCCTTCTGACCTATGAAGGAATGGAACAAAGGGCAGAAAGCGAAGGGCGAGATGTTGTTCCTTATGCGACAGCACTAACTGATTTAACGCAAGTTTTTATGAAAGCCATGGCGGGCATTGCCCCCAACACGCCCACCTAATCCATTGGAAATATTATATTTCAGGCAGTAGCCAAAAAACGAGACGGGATTGTCGCTAACCTTCAGGCTCATGATTTACGAGATGCTGATGCCGTTACAAATCGTGTATGGGGAAGAACAGGTGGAGTTAATCTTGATACGATAGCAGATGAAATAAATAAGTTCGAAGCCGAACAAGAAAAAGCCCTTACAATCAGCGATGCCTTATCGGGTTATAACCCCAAATATTACAATGACAGGGGTGATGAGCGTGATACAGCAATCGTCCCTTCATCCACCCATCGTATTGTTGTTCGTGACCCAGACATTGAACCCTGTATTGCGCGGTGGTTTGATGGAACACCCTATACCAGCCGTATGTCTGGTGACCCGTTTCCGCGAATTGAATTGCCAGCGCGATTAGCAAAAATTTTGAAACCAGAAGATAGGCCAGCTGCAGAACAAGCCCTACTCTCTTTTGTGATAAAATAAAAAAGCCCCTGATTTAAGGGGCTTTTATTTTAGACCATTTGGGTGCTGGAATCATTGGCATTTACATGGCGGGTTAAATATCTCGCCATGACGCCTGCCCAATCTTTATTGGTGTTTTCAATTGTGTGCTTACGGGATGCGCGGCGAAGCAAGCCCTCTAGCCTATCAGAACTGATATCTGGTTTATTCAAGGATTGGCGAAGACGATTAAGCGAGATGTGGCAGCAATAGCCTGCATAATCCATGTTGGATACCCCGCCTGTTTCAACTATTGTTGAATAGGCCGTGCCGCCTTCTTCCAGAATTGCTTTAATATTTTGGTGTATAATTGAACAGCTCATTTTAATACCTCCTGTAAATATGTGGTTGATGGTTTTTCCCATTTTTTTAAATTCCCTTTTTTCCGCACATGTTTAAAATTTTACGCAGGTGAAATGTTCATATTTTGGCTAAACGGGGTAATTTTGTTACTTTTTTAGTTTTTCTAAAGAACTAAAAAACCCAATTTATATCTAAGTAAGGCACAAACTTACTCTATTTTGAAGAATGTTGCAAATAAGATACATTAAATACGTTGCGTTTTGTATATTGCAAAATGGCAAGCGTTTGATGTAAAAGAAGTTTTTGGCCTGTTGGCCTGTGGATTTTTTTGTCTTAAAACCCTATAAATACCCAAATTAACCCCTTTAAAAGGACAGAATTAAGATGCGCGCATTCGTTTTTCCGGGTCAAGGATCCCAATTTATCGGTATGGGCAAAGACTTGGCCGAAGCCTTCCCAGAAGCACGTGAAGTTTTTGAACAAGTCGATGATGCCCTGTCACAAAAACTATTTGCACTGATGACCACAGGGTCTGAATCTGACCTTAACCTGACTGAAAACACTCAACCCGCTTTGATGGCGGTATCAATGGCGATTGTTAAAGTCATCACGGGGCAAGGTGGAATTGATTTGACCAAATCGGCTACATTTCTTGCGGGGCATTCATTGGGGGAATATTCGGCGCTGACTGCGGCGGGGGCATTTGATATTGCAACCTGCGCCAGACTTTTAAAACTCCGTGGTCAAGCGATGCAAAAAGCAGTTCCTGTGGGTGTGGGTGCAATGGCCGCAATTTTGGGTTTAGATTTACCCGATGTCCAAGCCATTACAACAGAAGCCACATCAAAAGCCGTCAAGGGCGAAACCGTTCAATCAGCCAATGATAATTCCCCAGGTCAAGTCGTTATATCGGGACATAGCGGTGCCGTGGCAATTGCAATGCAATTAGCAACAGAACGGGGAGCGAAGCGCGCCATCCAACTTTCTGTCTCTGCCCCGTTTCACTGCACGCTCATGAAACCGGCGGCAGACGCGATGAAGATGGCCCTTGATACCATCACCATTCAAATCCCGTCTTTACCGATTGTGGCAAACGTAACCGCAAACGCTGTATCAGACCCGAATATCATTCGTCGCCTCTTAGTAGAACAAGTAACAGGAACAGTCCGTTGGCGGGAATCAGTGATATGGATGAAAGAGCAAGGCATAGCCGAAATGATTGAACTTGGCGCAGGAAAAGTTTTAAGCGGTCTGGTGGAACGAATTGAAAAAGACGTCATGACTGAGAGCATCGGCACACCAGAACAAATCGAAGCATTGATTGCAAGATTGAAATAGCTTTTCCTTTATCACCCTCGCCCCTTGGGGGAGAAGGTAGGGGTGAGGGGAAAGAAATTTTAACCACCAAGACACAAAGACACCAAGAAATATATACCCTACCGTCATGCCGTTGAAAAACGGCATCAATCTTGTTTTTATTATTTTAATGACGGAGGAAATTTTAGTATAAGTAGGGTTTATAATAGATTAGAATTTACTCTATTAACTTTTTATTTATGCCTTATCGTCACCCCCGCGCCAAAGGAATAAATGGGGATCTGGTCTTTTTACCACAGAGAACACAGAGTCCACAGAGAAGGCCACGGAGTTCCTGCCCCCCGTCATTCCCCGACTTGCTCAGGGAATCCAAAGAATATTTTAACGCAAAGGACGCAAAGTCACGCAAAGTTTTTCCTGATAATCGTCATGCCGTTGAAAAACTTCATCTAACCTTCTCATGAAGAATTCTTATTCATACGCCAAGGTTTTATAAAGAGCTTTATTATTTTTATAAAGATCTTGCTCTCCATCAGGAAGGTTATTTAATAGATGAAATTTTTCAATTAGTACTACAAATGACTTCCCAAAACTTGATAATCCATTCATAAAAAGTAGACCAACTTCAGATTCGCTCATCTGAGAACGTACAATTTTACTATAGAATAATTTATCAATATTTTCATTCGAATCTATGAAATTGAAGATTGAATAAAGACTTCTAAAGTAAATACCTAGCAGGTCTTCGTTATATTTATACTCTCTGTCGTAGTAAAGAGTAATGCAGTCACGAGCTTCGTTAGTTGCATCATGATTCTTGTTAATAATTTTAGATATAGTTGATACAAGGGACTTTAATGCATTTCTACCTATTTTAGTACCACCATCAGTATTAGCATTACCATAGGTCAGTAAAGATACCATTTCATTGTGTTGCGATAGCAAATTAAAAAATGACATCTCAAATCGTTGAAGATCTAGAGTTTTGTTTTGTTCTTCAAATTCCTTTGTTTGATTTTTTATATCCTGCCTTGTTTGATTTAACTCATCACGCTGAAGCAAAATTGTATAAATTAATCCTGCAAATGCTAGACCAGAAAACAGAGCATTAACTGCACCAAACTGGTCACCAAAAACGCCTGCATTTTTCAAATCCTCAACTCTATATTCAATCCAGTAAATAGAACCAACCCATAGCCCTACAACAAAAAGAATCATTCCTAAAAATATAAATAGATTCTTCATTTTATTTTCCTCTGTGTTCTCTGTGAACTCTGCGGTTAAAAAGAACAGGCTCCCGCCTTCGCGGGGGTGACGATGAGGCGCAAAAAACTTTGCGTGACTTTGCGTCCTTTGCGTTAAAAAATTCTTTCTCTGGATCCCCGCCTGCCGGGGATGACAGTAAAGCACAGAATGCTTAGTGACCTTAGTGTCTTAGTGGTTCAAAAATCTTTCCCTTCACCTAACCCTCTCCCAAAATGGGAGGGGGCTTTAGATGGTGGTTATTCTTCTACTGGCACTTCAGCCACGTTCGGGTCGCCTTCGTTGATTTCGGCGTTGATGGCCTCGGTTAATTCAGCATTTTCATCCACGTCTTCTTCCTCTGTGTCTTGTTTGAGGAGGGCGACAGAGACGATATGTTCATCTTCTGCCACACGGAACAATGTGACACCTTGTGCGCCACGGCCTGTAAAGCGGATACCATCAACTTTCATGCGTATCATTTGACCTTTATCGGTCACAAGCATCACTTGATGTTCGCTGGTGGCGGGGAAAGTACCCGCAACAGTTAAGCCATTTTTCTTGGTCAGGCCTATATTAGTGATACCCTGCCCACCACGACCAATAACACGATATTCATAGGCCGATGTGCGTTTACCGAATCCACCTGTGGTCACAGTCATCAGGAATTGTTCCAATGATTGTAATTCAGTAAAGCGTTCGTCACTAATATTGGCGGCAGCACCTTCGAATTCAACATCACTTTCGTCTGCCCCACGGAGGGCGGAGACACGTTTTAGGTAAGCCGTACGTTCTTCGGGTGTTGCATTGATATGTTTTAAAATCGACATTGAGATAACTTCGTCATCTTTTTGCAGTTTGATACCACGAACGCCCGTTGAGGTACGTCCCGCAAAGACCCGCAAATCTGCGACTTCAAAGCGAATGGCACGACCCAAACGAGTTGCCAAAACAACATCTTCATCATCTTTACAGATTTTAACATCAATGAGTTTTTCATGTGGTTCCAACTTCATCGCAATCAATCCGTTTGAGCGGATAGAACGGAAATCAGAGAGTTTATTACGGCGGACAGACCCATGGGTTGTTGCGAATAAAATATCCAGCTTATCCCATGCCGCCTCATCTTCAGGAAGGCGAAGGATAACAGAAATATTTTCATCTTTCTCAAGCGGTAACATATTCACGAATGCCTTGCCGCGCGACTGTGGATTACCAAGTGGCAATTGATACACCTTCATACGGTGGACAATCCCCTTAGATGTAAAGAATAAAATCGGCGTATGGGTAGAGGCCACAAATAAATCAGATACGAAATCCTCATCCTTCATCGTAACCGATGACCGGCCTTTTCCGCCGCGTTTTTGGGCACGGTAGGTCACAAGTGGGGTGCGCTTCACGTATCCACCATGGGTAATCGTGACCGCCATATCCTCACGCTGAATCAAATCTTCGATATCGGTCTCGAACCCGCTGTCAATAATTTCGGTACGGCGAGGTGTTGCAAATTTGACCTTCATCTCAATCAGTTCATTTTTCATGACATCATAGAGTTTTTCACGTGAGGCCAGAATAGATAAAAGTTCAGCAATGACATCCGTAATTTCTTTGAGTTCATTCCCAATTTTATCACGCTCTAACCCTGTCAGGCGGTGCAAGCGCAAATCGAGAATTGCCTTAACCTGAGGTTCAGACATTGTATATTCGCCTTTATCATCGACAAAGAAATCAAGGTCATCAACCAAGGCAATCAGTGGGGCAACATCGCCCGCCACCCATGAGCGTGCCAATAATTGTTCCTTGGCAAGCGCAGGGTCTTTGGCGTTCCTGATAATCTTGATAATTTCATCAATATTAGCAACGGCCACTGCCAAACCAACCAAGATATGGGCACGATCACGTGCTTTATTTAAATCAAAAACTGTGCGGCGTGTTATGACCTCTTCACGGAATTTGATAAAGGCCGCAATAATTTGTTTCAACAATAACGTTTGTGGTCGCCCATGGTGAAGTGCCAAAATATTACATGGGAAAGACGATTGTAATGCCGTGAATTTAAACAGTTGATTAAGGACAACATCAGAATTGGCATCTCGCTTTAATTCAACAACAACGCGTACGCCGTCACGATCACTCTCATCTCGAATTTCAGAAATACCTTCAACAATTTTTTCACGGGCAACTTCGCCTAAACGTTCAAGCAACGTACTCTTATTCACTTGGAATGGAATTTCTGAGACAATAATTGCTTCACGTTTATCACGGATTTGTTCGATAATAGCTCTTCCACGCAGAGGGACTGAGCCTTTGCCTGTTGTATAGGCATTATAAATACCCGCACGACCCAAGATTTGTCCACCTGTTGGAAAATCTGGCCCTGGAATATAGGCAATCAATTCTTCATTGGTTATATCAGGATTAGCAATATAGGCCATACATCCATCAATCACTTCACCCAAATTATGGGGGGGGATATTTGTTGCCATCCCTACCGCGATACCACCTGCACCATTGACCAAAAGATTGGGAATACGTGTTGGAAGAACTGTTGGCTCTTGCAAAGACTCGTCATAGTTTGGACGAAAATCAACAGTATCTTTATCAATATCTTGGATTAACGCATCAGCAGATTTAGCCATACGTGCTTCGGTGTAACGCATTGCCGCTGCGTTATCGCCGTCCATTGACCCAAAGTTACCTTGCCCGTCAATAAGAGGAAGACGCATCGAAAAATCTTGCGCCATACGCACCAAAGATTCATAAATCGCGCTATCACCATGCGGGTGATATTTACCCATCACGTCCCCGACGATACGGGCAGATTTTTTGTAAGACTTATCAGAGTGGTATCCACCCTCTTGCATCGCGTATAAAATACGGCGATGAACAGGTTTTAATCCATCACGAACATCTGGCAAAGCCCTCGATACAATCACGCTCATTGCATAATCGAGATAAGATTTCTTCATCTCGTCAGCAAGTGAAATCACAGGAAATGTTTGTTTTGCGGTTGTGTTATCCGACATTTAAAAACTCGTCTCTATAAGGGCTTCATTTGAACAACTTTTTATAGCAGAAACCCCCTCTAACAACAAGGTCAAAGGGGGTTCTAAAGCTGTCAAATGAGAGGTTTTAGAGTTATCTTTTGATTATCTTGGGGGCAGTTTAGGAAGTGCCGATTCAGGAACTCCTTCATATTTTGCAGCCAGTATTGCCGCATCAACTTGGGCCATAATATCTTTCCCTATTTTAACCGAAAACTGTTCACCTTTTGCTTCGGCAGACTGTCCATCTGGCGACCCAAAATAGGCAATCATGGCCTTTAATTCTCCTGTTGAGTACACTTCAGAAACATATTCAACTGATTTGGCTTCCAATCCATCATAGTCAATTTTTAGTTGAACATATTTTTGAAAATCCTCTCTGTCTTCAAGAGGCAATATTTCAGCAACAGCAAGAATAGTTGCATTAATTCTATCACGAATATTGCGAATATCATGCAAATCTTTGGAAAGCTTAATGCGCTCTGTTTTATCCAAGTCCACGGATTCAGCAAAAACATTAATTGCTGGAAACAAAACTATAAAAAGTGCAATCAGCCCACAAAGTCTCTTCATAATACCGCCAATTAAATTCTAGAATGGAATATCGTCCGCCATCTCATCAACGCGTGAGGCAGGTGCTGCACCCCCGCCATAAGACGCAGAATCAGAATACCCAGTGCTTCCGCCGTCATTGGCAGCCGCTGATCCTCCACCCTTAGTGTCCAACATGGTCAGCTCGCCTCTATAGGGGCGCAAAACTATTTCTGTTGTATAAACATCTTTGCCTTCTTTGTCAGTCCATTTACGATTTTCGATTTGGCCTTCAATGAAAACCTTCGATCCTTTTTTCAAGTAATTTTTAGCAACCTTAACAAGGTTAGGATTAAAAATAACAATTTTATGCCATTGGGTTCGTTCTTTTTTCTCACCCGATGCTTTGTCATTCCAGCTTTCAGAGGTTGCAATAGAAAAATTGCAAACTTCTTCTCCAGATGCAGGCATCATGCGTACCTCTGGATCTGCCCCTAAATTGCCAATAATCATTACTTTGTTTAAACTTCCAGCCATTTTTGCCTCTAAATATTGCTATAAATTGTATTGAATCCATTGGATACTAAAGATTTCGGAGGATTTGTCTAATATTTATAACACATTATACTCAATATTTTTCTTGATTATTTAAATTACTTATGAAAATATTGAATATTATAAAAATACTGCCTTATAATTTTAGGAAGAGCTTTGGCCACACAAAAGAGATCAATAAAGTCCATTTGGGCAGTTGCCGCACTCCTCATTGGAGGCATTGGTGCTTGGTCTTTATTGGATTCAGAAGACGAACAAGTTTCAAGCCGTCCTTCTGATAAAAATTCAACAGTCGTAAAACCTAGTCCAGAAAAATCATTTTCTATTGCTGTTTCCGTACCTACATTAGTAGCGAGTAGCCCCTCACTGATAAATCCCCCTCCTCCAAAAATCGAACGAACAAATGAAGAATGTGTAGTAAATCTTTTTTATTCGCGTTATTTAGCATCGAGAACAACACCCGATAGTAAATTCTCTAATTTGCGTTGGGCTGTTGAAGAATTTGGGATGGGTATTACGCCAGAAAGCTTAGAAAAGGCTGCAAAAGCTCTATCTATTGATAAAGTTACGCTCATTACCATGCTTCGTGAAGCAGCAATCGCTGTTTTTAGAGAAACGCCCACTTGGAATTTGAATACGAATCTTGCCATGCAAGAGTATTGGAACGACCAAATAATTGCTCATCGCTTTACTGGCTTAACCAATGAAGGGAATTTTGACGAAGGACTAGCAATTGCTACAACTCAGACTACTAAAGATACTTTAATCAGCAATAGAGATTCTTTTATGATTAATGCCTCAAAAGAAATTATGCCTGAATTAAGAGCTTTACTTGAAAAAATAAATACGGCCTATAATCATAGTATAGCTGAAAAAATGAGGCGAGGTAGCGCCCTAGATAAAGCTTTAGAAACTATTCCACATGAACAACAAGTTCGGCTTCGAGAACAGATTGCAATTGTTAATCGTACATTAAAAACGGTGATGGGCAATACGCCTGAAGCTTTAGATCAATTGGGACTAACAAATGAACTAAACGATACAATGATAAGAATTTCTCAGTCAAGGTATTTAGATATAAAGATATCAATTCATTATTCAGAAGAGTGCCGTCATGTTATTGTAGAAAAAGTGTTTAAGCCTAAATAACTATAAAATTTCTGTGAGCGATACTTGCCCGCTACCGCGACGGGCTGGTTTTTGTTGAGAAGCATGAGGAGCCCACCCAATTATGAAGATAATTTCATAAGTCGCTTTCACCCGACCAGATATTTCCCTATAATTTTCTTGATAAAATTGAGAGGCTTCAAAGAATAACCGAGATGAAGAAAAAGTTTTATGACAGTCTGTCAAAGAATTAGATTCTCCGATTCCCCTTATATCTGCCATAATCTGAAACATGTCTTTATAGGATACAGGGATAATTTCTGAGTCAACGACTGGTAATGCAAAACCAGCTCTTTGCATCAAGGAGCTCATTTGTTGCATATCAATAAATGGATAAATACGAGGGCTTGCGCCCCCAAATATTTTAATTTCGGATTGCATCAAAGAATGACGAAGTTCATGCAATGTCTCACCTCCCGCAAAGGCCGCAATAAAAACACCATCTGGTTTTAAGGCACGACGCAATTGGATAAGCAGTCCAGGTAAGTCATTGGAAGAATGCAATTCCCCTATTGAAATAATGCAATCAAATTGTTCTACGTGAGGAACTAAAGATTCTGGGCTTGTTTTTTCAGAAATGATTGCATTCGGAAATTTTTCTCCTAAATACTTAAAAATACTGGGACCAGTGAGAAAAACAGACTTAAATTCTCGTGTAATATCGTTTAATCGCGTTGCTATTTCCTTGGCTGTCCAATCATAAAGGAAACTATGATTAGAGAAATTTTTCTGTTGCCGTCTTCTAAAATTTTCTTGTCTATTTTTATTAAAAATATTTTTAGAATTATCCATGCCGAAAACTACTAAAGGGGTGTTCGGGGGGAACGGAAAATATCTGATGAAGCTGCTTTCGTTGATGTCCCTTCATCAGTCGTTTGTGAAGAGTTAGAAAATGTTGAAGTTGACCCCGAAGGGGTTGCGCCACTGCTGTAACTCAGAATGCTACTTTCAAGAACAGTTGCCTTTTGAGCGCCATCTGCCAGTTTAAAGTCAAAGCTATGCTTGACTGATAAATCACTATCCAAAAGATGTTGGTGGGCAATTGCCGCAACCTTTAAAAATGAATCATGATTGTCCCAGTAACAAAGCTTCCAAAGGTCTTTGAGCATAGTAAGCTGTGTTGTTCCATGGGTTTGTCCATTCATAAACCCTCGCATATCCGTAACAACAAAAGGATAAATACGATGTGGCGTGACACCAATATGAGTAAAATAACTCTCTCCCATTCTGGCAACATGTTCCGGCTTTACTTTAAATTGCTCAGCAATATAAAATTTGGCAGCTTCCATGTCAGTGACCTCTTTGGGGAGAGGGAAGCTTGGTAGCGTCAGCGTTTGACCTGTTCCATTATATCTTTGAGGAACTGGCATATATTGGGTCACAACACCTGCCATCACCTCACCGTTAAGATTCTTAACTAAGGGAAGGACAACAGCGGTATTGATCGTTCCAATCTCAGGAACAGCAAATTCCAAATCCCGCGCGGCAAGTCCTGACATACCACCGCCTTGATCGCGACCTTCATCAACGAAAACAGATTGAACCAATCTGATGTTCCCAGCACTTCCGCGAACTGGTTTGAAACGGTCATCTGTTAAGCTGTATTGCTTTAAAATATCATTTATTTTGACTGTATCTTCAATTGGAATCTCTGATAGTTGTATAGGAGAGTCACTCCAAACTTCAGACTTAATTCCCAACATCTGAAATAAACCTAAAATTTGGACTTCAAGACGTGACGTAGGGATAAAACCGACGGCAATCGCATTAAGAATTTCTTGGGCATCAAATTCACGTATCACTCCTCGGCTCGAGAAACCTTCTATATCCTTAATGCTTTCCTTAACTGGAAATTGCTTTTGGAAATTTTCTACACGAAAATAATAGGTTACGATTCTTTCATCGATTTGATTAGGATCTGGATAAAACCCGCCTCCCTCAAGTAGCTTGGCATCAATTGAAGGGCGTATTCCAATATGTTGAATAGAAAATTTTTGAAGTTCCGAATTATCAGATTCTTTCAATTTACTCATGTCATTAGCAGATACCCCTATTGCTTCAATCATATGGCCCGACCATTTACGACCATCTAAATTAACGCCAGAGCGTAGAACAGAATTAACAAGTCCACGAGGTACATCTTCATGAAGATAGATTTTTAATTTATTTTCTGGCGTTACGCGAAACGGTAAAACCTCTGATATCTCTATATCACGACAAATAATATCTGTAATAGCCCCTGATTTTTCATCACGGACACTGCGAATATAAACAGAGCCTGTGCGTGCACGCGATGTTCTACGCTCCATAACCAGCTGACTTGTATTTTCTGCAACCTTACGAGCAACAAGAATATAATTTGTAGGAGGAGGCCCTAATTTTGTCCCATCTTCTTTGTAAAGTCGCATGGCTCCTGTATAGCGTGTTTTTATAAAACCCTCATCCCAATGAGGTGCAGTATAAGCAACACGAGCGCCTAGCCCTCGCAAATGTTTTCTAAATTCTTGCTCAGTATAAAACGCATATTCCTTCGAAAGTTCTTGACGCATTTTATCTCGATTATCTTTGCGGAGGATAAATTCATAAGACCATTTTGCGGGAATCCGAAATAATCTTGTTTGGGGATAATTAGGTGGCAACTCTTCTAAGAAAAAGCCAGAATCTGATAAATTTTCATCACCGCCCTTGGCTCTAGCATGATCAGCGAACCATATCAAAAGATCTGCTTCTGACATTGTCTCAAATGTATCGCCAGAATTATTTTTATCGGTGAATTCCAATTGAACATATTCACCAGGTGTAGGGTTTATATAATCACGAATAATCAAAGTTCCCCTGTCTTTGAGAGCCTTGTATTGCTTTTCTAAAGCCAATTGTATTTGACGATCATTATAAAATGATGCCGAATACACCTCATGCAAAAAAAATGAATTGATTATTAAATCATATGTATTTTCTTTAAGGTCTGTAAAAATATTTCCAACCTGAAATTTTAAATTTGGCAGTTTAAATTTAGTTGCCGCCTCTTTAATCAAAGCCTGATTGATATCAATACCCACATATTCAAATTCAGGATTAAGGACAGCCATAGTGTAGGTCATCTCCGCTGTATTACAGCCGACATCTAAAATTTTTGATCCAGAATCGAGTAAAGCATGGGACATCACAAACCATGCTTTTTTGACTATATGTGGGGGAATATCTTTTAATAACTCGGCACGATCAGTCGTAAAAAAACGCTCCATCGTTCTAGAATATCCAGTACCAGTAGTTTTCTTTTGGGTAGATGTTATAATCGATGGCGCAAATGAAGAATCAGAAGGATCAATAGAATCCTTATTAAGGCCTATCGCTCTTCGATGCCCTTGGCTGAGAGTGTCTTTTTTTAACCCCGTGGTCAAAATGCCATTACTCCAATTTTTGTTCTAAGAGTATTATATTTTGTTAAGAATTTACTTTAATAGTTTTAATAAAAAAATGCAACAAAAATAGATAGTTAGCGGGTTCTGGCCTATAAAAATTAACACGAAAATGCTTCAAACCTTTGAATCAAAAGGCGAATTATAAAAAATAACATTGGCAATCTTCAAGTCATTGAATCGGCTGAAAATAACTCTATATCGCTTAATGAATAATAAATGAGGTCTTTATATTGATTCCTGCCCTTAAACATTATCCCTATAGTCAACTTGGTCAAGCTAACCATGGTTGGCTTGATGCCCGTCACCATTTCAGCTTTGCGCGATATTGGAATCCCGAACGAGTCCATTTTGGTACTCTTCGAGTTATCAACGATGACAAGGTTGCAGCAGGTTACGGATTTTCTCCTCATTCCCATGACAACATGGAGATTATAACCTATGTCAGACGTGGGGTGATAACCCATCAAGATAATATTGGGAATGAAGGAAAAACGAATGCTGGCGATGTACAAGTTATGTCGGCAGGAAGTGGTATTACGCATTCAGAGATGAACAAAGAGACAATTGATACAACCCTATATCAAATATGGATTGAACCCAACCAAAAGAACGTAAAACCTAGATGGGATACAAAGGCCTTTCCAAAAAATGCTTTGAATGGGGCCTTACCCCCTTTGGTATCTGGTCAACCCGAGCATAAAGATTCTGGGGCCTTATTTATTTATCAAGATGCTGCAATCTATGGGGGTCAATTGGAAAAGGGCGCTATTATAATTCAAACCATAAAACATAATGCCTATATTCTTGCCTCACTTGGCGAATTTGAAATTTCACTTTCAAATGGGGAAAGAATAACTTTAAAAAAAGGAGATGGAGCAGAAATAAGCAACGTACATTCGTTCACTCTTTCTGCGATACAGAATTCGGAAATTATCGTGATAGATACTCCAGCCTAGATCTTTACCCTAGTCTTTTTTTATAGTTTATAAAATAGAAGGCAAATAGGGCGACGGGTATATTAGCGATAGCAAACCATAAAAATAGTTCGGGAATACTGTTCCCCTGACTAATAAGGAGGGCAGACAGCAAGGCAGACAGCACCATAAATAAAGAATCAATAATTGAACTTCCTGCCATCATTCTTGCCCTTGTGTCATTGGGCGTTCTATCTTGAATAATCGATGAAAGGGGAACAACAAATAATCCTCCAAAAAAGGCAATCATGAACACATCAAGCATCAGACGCCAATTTTCGTTATGCTTAACAAATTCGAAAATGCCCATCAAGGTTCCTTGTGGTGGGGTATAAACGGTTAAACTTGCAAAATAAATATCGAGGGAGAAGAGACTAAGCCCTATCATCCCCGCAGGGACAAAAACAGCGGTAATCTTTCCTTTTAAAAGAGTATTGTTACATAGCCCTCCAATAGCGATTCCAACTGAAAATAATATCAAGAAAAGGGTCAGTATATGCTCGTCACCGCCCAAATTACTTTTTGTAAAATTAGCAAATTGAGCCATATACATACTTCCTATCAGGAAAAACCATGCCTTACCAAGTATAGGGATCATGATGTTTTGTGAGCGACTTAATGTATATTTCATGACCTTCACTGTTTCGGTCAACGGATTTAATGAAAATTTAAGATTGATAGCTTGAGGTGGAGCTGATGGAATATAACGACTGGCCATATATCCAATAATTGCAGTTATAAACATCAATAAACTCATCAGATAAACGCCCGCCTCTATGCCCATGACCATTGTACCGATAATTGTTCCTAATAAAATAGCAAGAAATGTTCCTGTATTTAAAAGGGCATTTCCGCCAATCAATTCATTTTGTTGAAGATGTTGAGGAAGTATTGAATATTTACTTGGTGCGAAAATGGCCGAATGCGTTCCCAGTGCAAAAAGTGTCAAATAGCATAAAGGAAGATACTCGCTTAAAAGAGCAATTGAGCCCATCGCCGCAATCAACATTTCAAAAATTTTGACCCATTGCATCACAATCTGTTTTGGGAATTTATCTGCCAATTGACCTCCCATGGCAGAAAAGAAAAAGAAGGGAAGAATAAATATCCCCGCAGCAAGAGTTGTTAAAAGTTGTTGCGTTTTATCGTCATATCCTAAATCGGTAGCAAGATGGTAAATAATCAAAACTATAAACGCATTTTTAAAAAGATTATCATGAAACGCACCCAAGAATTGGGTTATAAAAAGTGGCAAAAACTTTCTTTGGCTAAAAAGACTAAATTGATTAGGAATTTTCATTTTATTGTCCCACTGACTTAGGAAGCAGAATCCAAAGCTTACCCTTTGATTTCATGGGGCCTGCATGTTGGGCGGCTATCTCGCCATATCCCCAAAAGAAATCACCTCGAATGATGCCCTTAATAGCTCCACCAGTATCTTGTGCAACCATTAATTTCTCTATTTTTCTACCTTCTAGCGGATGGTCAATTGCGATAAACATTGGGATACCATATGGCCAAATCGAGCTATCAATCGCTAATGATCTCTCAGGGGTAAGGATTGTTCCTTCCCCGCCAATTGGGCCTTCTGTATCTAATTTTCTAAAAAACACGTAAGACTTATTTGTCCTCATTACATCAATCGCTTCGATTGGGTGACTAGCCAACCATTCACGAATGGATTGCATAGAAACAGTATCTTTCGTAAGGGCTCCACGGGCAATCAATTCCTTGCCAATCGCTGTATAGGGATGCCCATTTTGGCCATCATACCCTACGCGTTGTGTCTGGCCATTCGGCAGTGATATGACACCTGAACCTTGTATTTGTAAAAAGAACGCATCAACGGGGCTATCGACCCAATAGAGAGGCACATCCATGTTCTTGGGAAGCTGCCCCGCCTCAATAGAAGCTCTATCCTCATAGGGTTTTAGCTGCCCGTCTTTAACACGACCTGCAATTCTTTGCCCTTTTAAATCGGGTACAAATTCACCTAAATTCACCATAACCAAATCGTTAGGGCGGGCGCGGATAGGGGTTTGATATACCCCAGTTTGAGTTTCAGCACCGCGCAAACTGGCTTCATAATATCCTGTAAATAAGCCTGTATTTTCATCTCCAGATTTTACAACATACGGATTAAACCAAGTTTCAAAATAGATGCGTGCGTCATTATCTGAGACTGTTAAAGGGGGCATTTTTTTACATGGCTCTACCCAATCGCTTACCTTTGTTTCAATTCCAAAATCCCTATCAGGAGATAATTTCAAAATCCTATCACAAGATTTTTTGTATGCCTTAAGAACCTCATTCTGCTTGTCATTTTTCCACCCTGTCACTACAGAATAGGTAACTGGAATCAAGTGACGTTCTGGTTTAGATTGGGGTTCAGTAGTAAATTGGGCGCACCCTGAGAGGGAAATAACAATAGTAGAGAGGCAAAGAAAAAGATTTAAAAATTGGCCCATGAAATAATCCCCCTGAAAGGGGGATTATAAAGTTTTATATTACAAAATATACCTAAATTATTTTGTAGCTTCACCTGCAGCCGCTCCTGCTCCTTTAGAGCCAGATTGTATACCATCAACGGCTTGGTCAACTTTTCCAAGGCCTTGTTGTTGGACGTTCTGCATAAGACCCGCAGCGGAATCGCCAGTCTGGCTAGCAAAGGAGTTGATACTGACGCCTAACCAGCGCATGACTTGGTTTGGAATCAAATCAATCATCTTAAAAGACGACATGGCAATGATATACATCAAAACTGCGTAAAGAACAGTATAGAATAACTGGTCAATTGGGCCACGTGCAAACTCTGTAAATGATAATGTAGCAACATTATTAAAGTTTGTTCCACCTGCGTTAACAACAGCAATATCAAAAATAGAGTTCAGGACGGTTGCCATTGAGGCGAAAATACTAACCGCCGCAATCAACCCAAAGATAATCATGATAGGCCTTAAAAATATCTCAAAAATCATAAAATATCCACTACGGGCAGCTTCTCCGGGAAGTCCATCACCATCAATACGAAGATGTGCCAATGCCCAAAGTGGAACACCTACCATTGCTTCGAAAATGCCTTTTATCCAGCTTCCTACAGCAAAGAAGAAATAAACGAATGGCATGAATGGAAGGACATAGTAAAGAATAATTCCGGCACCAAGGGTAAAGCCAACCGCTTTAAACAATAATTGGGAGGCTATTTCTGCCGGAACACCAAAACTATTATCTGTCAACAGCCCTTTTCCTAGGCCTCCGGCTGATGCTATACCAATATTCCGAATAGATGCCTCTAACAGACTCTTACCCATCGTCGTCATTAACGCCAAAGGATGGACATTCTGATTTCCGGGATCACGAAGATCAAATAAGCCCTGAGTTCCAAAAAGCATATTCATGAAATCATAAATCATATTTCCTGTAGGTGGTTTGTATTCTACCGATTGTTTACTCCACACTGAATAGATGTCTTGCAAGGGTCCAACCGCTTGAGCCATATCGGAAGTGGGTAGATTAAGATTAGAATCTTCACCTTTAACAGGAGAAAAAAGATCGCCTGCGCTTACATTTTTATTATTGACCAGTTTGGCCGCAGCAACAACTTCCATTAATTGTGGATATTTTGTAATCTTAGGTGTATTTTGAATAGCGCCTGTAACAGACCCATTAGCTCGTGCTATTTCATTATACCAAAGACCCGCACCAGCCCAGCCCCTATCCATCAGGTCGATTGGAATATTATATTTTACTCCATTTGCCAGATTTCTTTCAGCAACAATGCCTCTCCGCATTATATTTGTCACAACAGCAGGCGCAGTACAGTTAGGTGGATATGCAGCTGAAGCAGTGACATCATTTGGTGCAACTTGATCATTATTGCCATACATATAATTTTGAAGTGTCCCAGCCGCCCAAGGATCGTCAAACGGAGCAAAAGGAGGCGCTGTTGTTGGGATTCTGTCAGCGCATAATTTTTGAACAGTTGATAGTGACCGTCTGCGAAGTTCAATATCACCTGGCGTATTTTGGGACGTCATCATATCAGGGTATTTGAACGTCTTAACATTCTGGACCATCTGACCTCCAATATCTTGGTCACAAAATCCCCATCTTTGCCAAATTTTAGTTTGATCTACGCCACTGCCATCGTCACCAAGGTAGCTTCCCCACATATATTTCACTAGGTTATAATAACCTTCCTGAACAACATATGCCCCTGCATTCACATCTGTATCTTGGGTTGCTGCGGTTAAAACTAATTCTCCACAAGTTGGTTTAGTCTGCCCACTGAAAATCTTGTGGTCTTTCTCGCATCCCCTGTCTCCAAAACGGATGGTCATATCTCCATTACTAAAAAATTGGCGTGCGTTATTATAATCGGTGTTTTCAAGTTCGATTGCGTCACTAGAAGGCACACCCGAAAACCTAACTAAATAGGCATTAATCACAGAATCGTTTCTCTGATCTCCGCCATCAACACCGCAAATTGGTACCGGCTGAACATTCCATGCACTTGACCTATCAATCTGTGTTATAAACCCTTCATTAACAGCCTTGCACGCATGAGCCAGCATCATAAATTGGACAAGAGGTGCAATATTAGGGGTCTTTGGAAAAGCTATCATTTCATCAGATACCATTTTACCATTGGTAAGTGCCGCATTAAAGACAAACCAGCCATTGGTTGCGAAATTAGACCCTAATTTTGCCGCATAAAGCACAATATATTGTGCTGAATTTAATCCATTACTGATAGGGATGAGCAACCCGAGGGCTGCAACCAACCTGATAGGCGCCCAAACTTTATTAAATCTTTTACCAAATGGAACACCTGTTTGTGCGGTTTCAGCCACAATCACAATAACTAAATAGAGCAGAATGAGGATTGCAACGATAAGTAATCCCGTACTATAGAAAGAAAACATAGCTTGTAATGCCAAATGAAAAGGCCATGGAAAAGTAAGGGGGGTATAAACTGTAGACGCCGTATCCCATGTATTATCTGGGGCCGCCATATAACAAGGTGTATTCATACTGACGCATGATTCAAAAATACCCGGAACACCAAAAACCCTATCCAACATGATAAAGGCAAGGTCTTGATAAGGGTCAATACCAACAGTTAAATGGGCATTCCCAAAATAATCACTCAAATTTAATGCCATAGCTTGGGGGGCAAACATCCCAATCAATAGAAAAAATACCTGAAAGGCGATTAGCAGCATTCCTAAAAGAATGACATAGAAAATAACAATCTGATCAATACATTCTTTACGATACTTAAGATGTTTTCCTGCCGCACCAACCACATCTGGAATTGAATATTGTCCAATTTCTGACGGGTTTAGATAGGGATGTCCCTCTGGTAATAGTCTGACACCACGATAAACCTGAGCAATAAAAAATGCTAGATAGGCAAATCCGCCAAATATTAATTCGGCAAAGCGGGGGAGAACTTGAGGAAGCAAACAATATTTTGCAACCTGCGCAGTACGACTTCCTGATAAATTCATTTCAACACCTCAAAACACAACACTTTTATATGATACTCTATTTTTATTTACATTACCTTAATAAATCATTTTTAACCTATCTTGTAGGTTTTTGCCTATCCCTATCACTTGAAGTATCTGCAAAACTTTTTTCTGCCTCTTCACCACTTCGTGTAATTTGTCTTGCCATTTGGTCAACCTTAGTGACCATGAAGAAGTTTGTTTCTTTTATAGGATTTGTTTCGTCTTTAAATGATGCAGTATTCGACCCGCCCCACCGCATGAGGGTATTTGGAAGCAAATCAATTAACTTAAAGCTACTGGTGGCAATCATATAAACAAGAATAGCATAAACAACCGTATAGAATAAGGCGTCTATTCCATCCCGTGCGGCTCCTGCAAAAATATCAGGTAAACCGCCGGATAAATTTGTCATATCGTATCCGCCGACATTCAATACGGCCAAGTTAAAAACTGAGTCGAGTCCAACTGTTAGTGCCATAAAGGTTGCAATGCTCGCCATTAGGCCAAAAAGGGTAAATATGGGTCTTAAAAATATTTCAAGAAGAAGAAAATAACCCTGCCCAGCTGCGGGCCCTGGAATACCCTCTCCGCCCAAACGAAGATGGGCTAATGCCCAAAGTGGAACAGCCACCATGGCTTCAAAAATAGATTTAACCCAACGTCCAACGGCAAAAAAGAAATAGATAAATGGCATCAAAGGAACAATATAATATAAAAGAATGCCAATCGATAAGCCAATCGTTGCGAATGTCCTTAAACTAGGGCCAACACTCTTCATAATTTCGCCCATGGCCCCCAAATCAGCACCAATAACACCACCCATCCCCGACATCAAAGTTGTTGTCGCCACCATCACCACAGTTTTATTGATAAGTTCACGCCCAAGCATAGCAAGTTTAGCAAGCGGAAAGACTTCCGAATTTGCCCTGAAATCAAAAAGACCTGTTTGGCCAAATAACAAATTAACAAAATTTTTGACAGGGCTATCTGTATTACCTGTTTTCGGTTTACCTGTTGATTCATTGCCTTGAATATTTTGATAAGTCTGATTAAATAGGCTACCTACTTCAGTATTAAACTCTTTACTACCTCCCATTTTACCATCGTCCATCAATTTATCCATTGTAAGGCCCTTGGTCGAATCGGGAACAGTTAAAGAAAATAGATCTTTTTTAGGAAGATTTTGTATGCTCTGTGTTTTTTTCTTTGCAATATGCTCCATAATCATCGGCATTTGGATAGGGGTCGGAAGAGCACCGAGAGCATCAACCATCGCCCCATTAAATGCCATGACTTTGTTAAACCAAAGCCCACCACCACCCCACCCAGCATCCAAAATTTTAGCATCCATTAATACTTCAGGGTTGGAGGTTGTCCGCATCGTATTGATTTGTGCTGTCATCTGAGCTGAAAAATTAGACTGAAGATTTTGTCTCATTTCAATATAAAAGGAGGAACTTGCAACTGATTTTGGATCGGTTCCCCATGAAAATGATGTGGTAGGGGGGGTGGTGCAAGCAGGCTTACCTGAGAAAGTAAGATTACAGGCCATAATTGTCCCATATTTCTGCATATCTGCATCAAACCAAATACTGCGGACATTAGAAAAATAAACGTCATAAATATCTTTGATACCATTAATACCTTTTGAGAGCGCAGGCATTGTTAAAACGCCACAATAAGGCTTAACTAATCCTGGATAATCTGTATAAGCATTGTTTTTTTCACCAAAAACAATCTGAATGTCGCCTTTCTGAGAAAAGGTAAGTGCATCCGCATATGTTGTTGCATTCGTAATAACTTGTGATGATGAGGCTACTGAGACCCCCCCAGCTTTGACCATGAAGGGCTCAATCACAACGCCTTTTTGTCTATCTGCAGCCTGAGGTGATCCAATTTCGTATGCAGCTTTGCATGTGCTCGCTAAATATAGAAAGTTAACGATTGAATCAACATCGCCAATTTTGGGTATTCCCACCAATTGTTCAGGGGGCAAACCCATCGGATTATCGCCAACTGCGTTATTAAATAGCAACCAAGTGTTTGTTGCAAAAGAGGAACCCATCTTGGCCGCCATCAAGACGACATACTGGCCTGAATTATATCCGTTAGCCAAGGGCAGAAGCATCATGACCGCTATCACTAACCTGATGGGAGTAAAGACTGACTGAAACCGATTGCCGAAAGGAACCCCTGTATTAACTGTTTCAATTATCATGGCAACAATAAAATAGAGAACAACAAGTCCTGCAACAGCCAGCATCCCCATACTATAAAATTTAAAAAGTGCCTGCATCCCTGTTTGAATAGGATCAGGGAAAGTAGCGGGCGCAAAATATCCACTACAAACACTTGCAGAAAAGGCCGCATTCACAACAGAATCAAAACAAGACCCAAAGAATCCAGGAACCCCAAATATTTTATCCATCATCAAAAATGCAATATCTTGTTCAGGATTAACTGTCTGAAAAAAACCAACGAACGGTATAGCGTTAGCCGCTTGAGTAGTTAACATTCCCAATAAGAATATAAATTGGGCTCCTAACAGAATAAGCCCAAGAACAAACATTCCAAAAATAATATACTGATCACAATTTTTGAACCCTCCGTTCAAATTATTAGCAGCAACCGCTAACACATCTCTAATGCGCATCCCGCTAATCTCTTTAGAAAGAAGGATAGGATGGCCAGCGGGGATAAGGCGCATAGTCTCAAAAATAACCGCCATTAAGTAGGCCAATAAGCCGAACCGCGGGACAAATCCGACTAAACGAGACCAAAAATCAGGCAATAAAGTGTAAGCCGCAACGGCTTTTGAAATTTTCAGGGCAGATGAAGAGCTTGAAGATGTCATTATGGTTGATCTCCCCCTCCGTTATTACTGCTTCTAGCCGCAGCAGCTTCCGCGGCTTGTTTTTTCTCTAAAGCAGCTTTTTTATTGGTATTAACAAGTTGATTGGCAAGTCTTTCCTGAGGGGCCAATATACTATCTCTAAATGCACCGCGTATTTCGCTTGTTGCTTTATTAAACCTGACGGGTAATTCCCACTGCCATTGTTCAACCAAATCATCAGAGATATCAGATGCACCCCATGATTGAACCCCAGCACCAGACCAGCGCATAATCCCGTCGGGGATAAGATCAATTAATTTAAAGCATCCAGTTCCAATCACGTAAACTAGCGCGATATAAAATATTGATAAAAAGAATTGATCAACAATTCCCCTTGTCATCTCAATGGCAACGGCACCCATTCCAACGGCAGTCGGGGCGACACTTCCAAAAAGATTGGCGGAGATAAGAAGAAATGTAGAGTTAAGGCCCACGGTTAAAGCAGAAAATAAAGTATAGGCAGCCACAAGAGAGAATACTGTTAAAATGGGGCGCATAAATATCTCCAGCAACAAGAAATACCCCCCTATTGCAGCACTTCCGGGTAATCCAGGCCCCCCCACGCGCATGTGCGCCAAGGCCCATAAAGGAACCCCCACTAAGGCTTCAAATATAACTTTAACCCAGCGCCCAACAGCAAAAAAGAAATAAATAAACGGAAGAAGTGGCAACATATAGAATAAAACAAATCCAGATGCCAACCCCAACATGGCAAATGTCATCGTAAAATCTCCTAATGCAGTGGCACTAACAGCGCCAGCATCTAATTTTGTATTATCGCCCGTTGTAACGTGAGCAGCAGCAGCCGCCGTGTAAGAGCCTGCACCAACAGCAACACCCAAAATCGACTTATCAAGAAGTGTCCGTCCGATTGATGACAATTGAGCCATTGGCGTTACTTCCCGATTTCCTGCAGAATTGAACAATTGGAATTCTGAAAAAAACATAGAAATTATTTTTTCCAACGGGTTGGTAGCGACTGCCTTTCTAGTGACTCCATCTTGAGTAATCGCTTCATTTTCAAATAATTGTTGACATAGTCCATATAACGCAACGGCTTGCTCCCCATCAAATTGTTCTTTCTCACTCGTATTTATAGCAGATGATGTTCCAGATTTTTGGGGGCGAAATGGAGCACAGAACTTTCCTGTAGATGTGTTTTTATCTGTTTTCTCTCTCGTTTCCTTCATTGTTTCCATGACTAATGGAAATTTCTTGACTATGGGAACGTTGGTAGCCGCCGAATATAAAGATCCGTTTCGCTCGGCAATTTTATTATACCAAAGACCTGCGCCACCCCAACCGTATTTAAGAATACCAGCGGTCATATCAAAAGGATTAGGTTTACCCAAAGCTAAATAACTGGTTGAAACATCAAATACGTATATTTGTTGAGGATCAATCTCTGTAAAGGCGGTATCAGTTCCCGCGAGAAAATCATACGCCGAATAAGCAGGGGCCATAAAAGAATACTTATAGTAAGTATCCATCATTTTATTCCAGTATACAGGAAGAACAGGATCCCTGCATGCCCCGATAATGTTCTCATCACCACATAGAATTGGGGTAGCATCTGGAATACCCAAACTATTTTTAACTCTTTTAAAAGTGGCTGATGTCCTAACATACTCTCTAATAAAAGCAAATTGCATTTGACTAAGGTCGATTGTTGACCCTGGATATGTTATCCTATTTTGATCAAATAATATATTCATCACCGCCATCAAGTAGCCTTCACTCGCAAATACTGCTTCGCCTGTTAACCCTGTAACAGGAATTGTGACTTCACCACAAACCGGCAATACCCCCCCCGGGTATTCTTTATATCTTGCAGGATCCGCAGGATCAAATTCACCAATAATAATTCTAATGTCTCTAAAACCGCTGTAGGTAAGAATCTTTATGAAATCGTCAGTTGGAGCTGCATCAGCAATAGTTTGGGGCTTTGCATTATATTGGGATGCGCCGTTATAGTCCATAAATCCAACAATACCAGTAAAATTAAACAGGCTTTTACTATTTGAACCAGCAACAACATAACCAAGAACTTGTTTAGATCCAGGGCTAAAACTTCCTAAAGTATGCATCCATTGACATGATTTTATAAGGAATAGGTTCTTAATCAATCCAGATGTGTCAAGAGGGGCGGGCTTCACAGTCAATCTTATATTATCCTCACCCACAGGGTTACTTCCTGTTTGGTTATTATATTCAAGCCAGCCATTCGTGGCCAATCCAGACCCCCATTTTGCCATATAAAGCGTAATCCATTGGGCAGAATTAAGTCCCATTCCAAAAGGAATAAGTAAACCAAAACAGACAACAAAACGAATTGGAAGCCACGAAAATCCTCGCCCAGAGTCCCCCCCATCATCCGACAAATGTTCTGATACTTTACCTGTCTGTGTTACATCAAGTACAAAATGAACAACATGATAAAAGAAAATAATAAAGGCAATGAAGAATATTCCCATACTATAAAAGCGAAACAATTCATGAAGGCCTGAGTGAAAGGGCGCTGGAAAAGGTGCGACAGCAGAGACAGAAGAATTATAAAGACCAGGAATCCCTAAAACTTTATCCAACATCATGAAGGCAATGTCGTCATTTGGAAGAGCAGTTACAAACATACTGGTTGCAAAAGACGGCGAAGATAACAAAAAGAAAACTAACCCTAGAAGATAAAGCCCAATCATCAAAGTGGCACAGATTATAAGAGCAAAAACCAGTATTTTATCTATATTTTTCCATTTCAACTCAATATTATCAGCTGAGGCAGCCAAAATACGGATAAGACCATATTCGTTTCTTTTCTCTTTGGAAAAACAAGGGTGATTTTTTGGTAAAAGACCCGCCATAAAGCAGATTATACCCACTAACTGAGTTACTGTTCCAAAACCTGAAAAAAACAAATCTTTCAGACGAGGAAATATCCCCGGCATGGCCGCATATCTTATTGCATTACCCGCAGAAACCCGCACAGCACACCAAAAACCATAAAAAATTGCACCAAACACACACTTGTGGGGAAAACTTAAGAATCCTCATTCCCCGCCTTATAGTATAGTCCAGAATTCGTAAAATTTTATTTACTTTTATTACCGAACTGTTTTTAGTTTATCATATTTTATGGCCTTTTGGTATTGAAAATTAGGTTTAGGCAGCAAACTCGCTCTCGGTCATCTCCATCAGAGGTTTGGCGCCCGCCATCACCATTCGGAAACGACTTTCAACTTCGGGCAACATTCTCTCCATATAAAATCGCGCTGTCTTGAGTTTAGCGTTATAGAACTCTGGTTTTTCTGATAACTTCTCAGTCGCCACTTTTGCCATTCTAGCCCACATAAAACCCACCGCAACAAGGGCAAAAATACGTAAGAAATCAGTGGAAGCTGCCCCTGCTTCATTTGGGTCTTTTAAGCCCTTCATTGCCACCTGCACCGCCGCTTGTTGTAATTTAGCAAACGCCTTAGCTAATGGAAAAACAAACTCGCCCAGAGCCTCATTCTCTTGATTAGCTTCTATAAATTCTAAGACCGGATGGAAAAAGCGACGCAGCAATCTCCCGTAATTTTGGCCCATTTTTCGTCCGACTAAATCGAGTGCCTGAATCCCGTTTGTACCTTCATAAATCATAGCAATTCGGGCATCACGCGCATATTGTTCAACCCCGTATTCACGAATATATCCGTGGCCACCATGAATTTGAACCGCTAGATTTGCAATATCAAACCCCATATCAGTTTGATAGGCTTTGATAATCGGAGTTAACAGGGCAACCAAATCATCCGCTTCTTGCCGTTTATTTGAATCGGGATGTTTTTCAGCAATATCAAGATTTAATCCAACCCAATAAGAGAGGGCGCGCGCTCCTTCACAAAACGCCTTAGATGTTAAAAGCATTTTACGAACATCAGGATGTACAATAATTGGGTCCGCTGGTTTATCAGGAAATTTAACCCCATCCAAAGCCCGCATTTGAAGGCGGTCTTTGGCATAGGCTAAGCCATTTTGCCATGCGACCTCCGCCAAGCCCAAGCCTTGCATTCCAACGCCCAAACGAGCCGCATTCATCATTGTAAACATAGCTTTTAACCCTTTATGGGGCTCACCCACCAACCATCCAAGTGAGTTATCAAAGTTCATGACACATGTAGCCGAGCCCTTAATTCCCATTTTATGTTCGATTGATCCACAAGTTGCATGATTTGCTGCGTTTGTATCAGGCAAGAATTTAGGTACAATAAAAAGAGAAATTCCTTTGGCACCCTCTGGCGCATTAGGCAATTTTGCTAAGACCAAGTGAATGATATTGGATGTTAAATCATGTTCACCCGCTGAGATAAATATCTTAGTGCCTGAAACCTTATAGCTTCCGTCATCATTGGGGACTGCCTTACTGCGAATTAAACCTAAATCTGTGCCACAATGAGATTCGGTCAAACACATTGTTCCCGACCATTCGCCAGTGACCATTTTAGGCAGATAGGTTTGTTTTAAGCTGTCAGACCCGTGATGCAGCAATGCGCGATACGCCCCCTCAGATAGCCCTGGATACATTCCAAACGACATATTGGCAGAGCAGACCATCTCCATAAACACAAAATTCCACAAATGCGGCAAGCCCATTCCGCCATAATTAGGGTCAGCAGATAACGCTGTCCACCCCCCCTCGCTGTAGGTTTTGTAAGCTTCAATAAACCCTTTGGGGGTTGTAACTTTCCCGTTATCAAAGATACATCCTTCTGCGTCGCCTGATTGATTAAGGGGGAATAGAACTTGCTCGCAAACTTTAGCTCCCTCCTCTAAAATACTATCCATCAAATCAGGTGTAGCTTGCTCGTACCCGGGGAGCGCAGATAATTGATTAGCGTTTAAAACATCGTTCAGGACAAAACGCATATTCTCTAACGGAGCTTTGTAAACGGGCATATGATTTCCTTTATAAATTTAATGTTTGGTCTGATCGTCTTGAACCATCAATTTTATGAAACTATTTAATTTGTCTTTATCCATCTGTGCCATGATCTTCTTAGCTTGGGCAGCAGGGGATGTATCGTCTTTTTCTTCCTTTTTTTGCAAAATCATCTGGGCTAATTTTTGTAATTTTTCTTCGCCAATTTGAATTCTAGCGTCTTGCATATTTTTCATGGCTGTAGCGACTGTTTCGTCTCGGGTTGACGGTCTTACCTGAGGTGTTTTTTTCTTGGATTTAAGCCAATTCAACATGATTCTTTTATTTTCGCAGTCAGAAGTGAATAAGATGTAAAGATGATACCCGAAAAAACACTTCCTGTCTGCCCTGCGGTGCAGTAAAAGGAAATATGAACTACCGTCATATTTATCACGCTGGCAATTTTGCCGATGTCCATAAACACCTCATCTTGATGATGGTGATACAGTATTTGCAGCAAAAAGATAAGGGTCTGATGATTTTAGATGCCTTTGCAGGCATTGGGTTATATGATTTAAATCGCCCCGAACCACAAAAAACAAAGGAATTTGAAGTTGGGATTACCAAAGTCATGGAAAGTCCAGCCCAAAACCCTGACATCCTAACTTTTCAAAAATTAGTGCAATTATTCTGGGGAGGAAAGCAATATAGTGGGTCTCCCATGATAGCCGCCCAAATGTTGCGTCCTCAAGACAGGTTGATTGCCAATGAATTGCACCCTGAAGACCATGAGACGTTAAAATATCATTTGCGCGGCATGAAAAATATTCGTGTCACAATGCAAGATGCCTACCAATCTATTCGCGCCCACATCCCACCAATTGAGAAACGTGGGCTTGTATTGATTGATCCTCCATTTGAGAAGCCCGATGAATTTGAAATTTTGGTCAAGCAAATGGATGAATGGAAAAAACGTTGGGCAACGGGTGTCTTTATGATTTGGTATCCAATTAAGGCAGGCCAGCCGATTAAAGAATTACATCGAGCAGCCACTTATTTGGGCTTAAATCGCACATGGGTTTCTGAAATTTTGCTGCACGCTAGAGATACAAAAGAAGGGCTGAATGGCTCAGGAATAATGATTTTTAACACGCCTTTTGGGATTCCAGAACGCATAGAAGAGTTATCCAAAGAGTTGTGCAGCAAAATGCAACAAGGCCAAATTGAAAATCGTTATCTTATAAAAGATTAGCGAACAGTCATATCTTTTTTAATGATGGTTTTTGTTTCGTGACGGTCATAAACCATTCCATCTTTGGAAGGATTGTTTTTAGTCGATGAATTTTCTTCAATACCAGATGCTGGCTCAATCTCAGCAGGATTTTCATCAGTCGCCATTGACATGATATCATCCCGTTTAAATGGCGCAAGTGAAGCAGGAGTGGACGATGTAAATCGTTTATCTCCAAAGCCTCCATCGTCTTTTGCAAATACGGGCGAAGTTGCCACTAAACCAAGACCCAATAATACCATTAAAATCATTTGTTTCATTTAGGTCTCCGTCTTTCTTGTTCTTTTTAAAAGGTTTCCTGCATCGTTTGGCCCCAATTTTCTAGATCATGCCCAACACCATTAAAAGTATTGCCGCATCCCGAAAGGGTTAAAGATACTGTTCCTAATAAAAGTAATATGGCAAATTTTTTTCGCATAGTCAAACTTTCTGTGAAAATGTTCTTTTTAACCAACTTAAGAATACTCAATTTTTACCTCAAAAGAAAGAACCGAACTGAATTTTCATCAGATCGGTTCTTTATGACTATAAATTGATTTTTGCTGGGTTATTCGCTGGCTTATTCGCGGGCTGGGCGACGCAAATCTATAATATCGGCTTTCTCAGGGTATATTGCTTTTTCTTTTGAAGCCTTCGACTTTGGAAAAACGATAATTTCTGCAGTCTCTGGCTTCAATGTATCTTTGAGCGCCACAGAATTTTCGACTTCTGCAAAGCTTCTCTCAAATTTAATAAACCATAGAAAGTTAGCATTTGACCTATCTCGTACTTCGGTAAAAACAGGGTCATTGATAATCTGAGTTGCAACAGTTTCAAGATAATTTGTTCCAAATGGCATTTTGCCCAATGCCTTGGTAACATCCAATGCAATCAATCGTGATGTTTCAATATTATCGCTGAAAACATATCCTTGATAATCGGCCAACATTTGTTGAATTAGTGTTCTATCTGTTTTTCTGCAACGCTCGGATAAAAACCATGATTCGAAAGTTGCGCGTGCCGCCAATCCATTATTGATAGAACGGAAATCTGCAATAGCTTCGCGCGCAAAGGCACGCCCTAAATCAGACAATGTTGAATTTTCAATTCGTGTCCAAACATCTTTATGTCCTGATAATTGTAATTCCCATCCGACACGTACCATTGATACAAGTAAGTCAGCATGTTGAGAGCGATTGATAAGAACCGCATAATCTGGATGAACGGAAAGGGGGTGAAATCCCGCACCATTCCTGTGTTGCCACATACGGCGTAGTTCACGAACCAACATCAAAACTTTCGTGGACATTTCTAAATCAGCACGAACTAGAACAGTATTTGACGCCCTATCATATGTTGCATCTGTAATCTGTGATGATTCACGAATGGATATTCCATGCAATTGTGCAAAAGAAATAAATTGAGAGGCTAATCGTGAATGATGGAGAAGTGATAGACATGAATCTAAATTAGATGATGTCATTTTATAATCCTGAGATATAAAATCCGCATCAGCAGAAAATAATCTAAGTGTATGATTTTCAGGATTTGAAAATTCACTAGAGATTTTATCATAAGCATTTGTTTTATCGCGAAGATCCGCTATATCACGCTCTAACTCATCCAAGACAACATCATCCATCATGTACTCATCATCAGCAATTTCTTGATAATCTGAATAGAAAAGGGGTTGATCACTAATCCAAGAACATCTCACAGGTTGAGCCGTTCCTATGGTGTAAGCGAACCTACAATTCTCCATTGGCCAGATTCTAATTTCGGTATCATGTTCACCTGACCCAGTAATTTTATCCATTTTATTCCCCTAAATCTTTTGGTCCCAAACCCATAAATGCCACGGCAAATTTTTTGCCTTATGTGACTATCATAACTATCTTTGGTTAACAGAAAGTGACTAAAATAAAAAAATATTGTTTTTTTTCAATAAGTTAACAGAATCTAAAGAGGGTTTACATAGGGCATTATTTACCCAAGGGATTTACCAAACTGTACAGCAGGGGCTGGGTTTGAGGGAACACTCAACTCTTTTAATTCATATCCTTTGGCATTTGCCATTGCGAAATCTGCCATATTGCCCTTTGGGGCATTATCAACCTTAATACCATTTGCCTCAAGTCCCGCACATAATTGTGCCTGATGTGCAGATGACCCAGAACTCACAAGCTCTACGTGACTTCCCACAACTTCTTGAGTTAACATTCCTAATGTAATTGACATTTATATCCCCAAATCAAATTTTTTAAACTGCAACTCTGACTTCAATGGCTGCAACCGCAGAAATATAGGCTGGAAATCGGGGAACTCCGTTTAAGAATTCAATCATTCCAACCTTGGCCTTACTCACTAATCTTTGAAGAACATCAACGCGGTCGCAGGCAATATCTCCGACTTCTTCTTCTCCAGACCTAAAAATAATACCTTTATTATGCACCTCAACTGTCAAAGGAAGATCCTTTGGAAGTTGTGTTGGAACAACAATCACAATCGAATCGTGTTCCCCCAAAATAAAATCACAGCTTTTAAACATTTCACTTTTTATCATCACACAGGCCCTCATAACTTTAGTTTTTTTGGAATCTTTGTTCCTTTTTATTATTCTCATCATGCGTTAATTTCCCTAAAATTCCGTTAATGGTTAATAAAACCAGCGGTTTTGACACTAATTATTATGTTATGAAAAAATTTATGTGTTCTTTGTGCCACAGACCAATGGTTAATATTGCCTTATTGTAGGGTAAGTGTTGAAAATCAGAAAAAAAAGAGGATTATTGCTTCATGTCTTCTGCGTACCTTAATTGGTAAAGACATACAAAACTAACTGTGTGGCCTTTTCTCCTCAGGTTATCTGAGGGCAGGTTGCGGATTTTTTTAACACTTATTGGAGGATTTCCATGAACAAACTAATGCTCGGCGCTGCTGCTGTTGCTCTAACTCTTGCAGTATCCCCTGCCTTCGCTGCTGATGATTCAGGTGTAAAACTTGGTCTCGGTGGTTATTTCAAAGGCTACGTAAACTATACAACTGAAGAAAACACAAAACAAATTGACTTTCTTCGTGATACAGAAATTCATTTTGGTGGCGAAACAACTTTGGACAACGGTCTAACTGTTGGCGCACACATCGAAGCAACCGCAGATGGTAGCTCAGATCCATTCTTAGTAGATGAATCATATGTATATATGGCTGGTTCTTGGGGTCGTGTAAACGTTGGTCAAGAAGATGGCGCTGCTTACTTATTACAAGTTGCCGCTCCTTCTGCTGATGACAACATTGATGGTATCCGTCAATTCATCAACCCAACAAGATTGGGTGTTGTAAATGACTATGCCAACGATATTGCTAAAGACGGCGATAAATTAACCTACTTGTCACCAGTATTTTCTGGTTTCCAAGCAGGTGCTTCTTTCACACCACGTATCAACAGCTCAGCTCAATCATCAGGTAACCGTGCAAGTAACACTGTAAACACAGCTGATGAAGGTGCTTCTGAAGTTGGAGTTCGTTACGAAGGTATGGTTGGTTCAGTTGGTCTTATTGCAGGTGCAGGTTATACTGCAACAACACAAAGTGCTGACGAATGGAACTTTGGTGCTGATTTAGACATCGGTGCTTTCGGTCTTGGTGCAGTTTATACAACAGCTGATGCAGGAAAAGATTCTATAATTGCTCAAGATTCCAAAACATGGGTACTTGGTGCTGATTACACAGCTGGTCCATTTAAACTTGGTGTGTCCTACTTGAATGGCGATATCGATCGTTCAGGTGCACTTCTTGCAAACGATACTGATCGTTATGCAGCTGGTGTAACATATTCATATGGCCCAGGCATGACCTTCCGTGGTTCTGTTGGTTACAAAACTGTTGACCGTGCTGCCATCGTTGGTAATGATGATGATGCAACAACAGTATCTGTTGGTACACAAATCAACTTCTAATCTTTAGAAGACAAAATTCAGAAAAGGGCGGCTTTATAGTGGCCCTTTTTTATTGCTCTATCTTCAGATTTTCTCTTCCCTCTCTAAGAAGAGGTGGGAAATTTTTTTAACTACAGAGGACACAGAGTTCACTGGGAAAGCAATATGTTCCATCTTCCTCACGTCATTCCACGCAATAACAAAATGAAGAAGAAGAAAATATATGATTTATCTAACTTCTTCTATATTCTGTTCATGTGATTTATTATTCTCTTTAAGGTCTTTATTCATGAAGATATTTATCCTCTGCCTGTCGATCATTACATTCTTATCATCACCACCAAAAGTCTATGCAACAGACAATAATATCCAGCTTGGATTGGGGGGATATGTCAGAAGCTATATCAATTATACGGATGAAAGCACTCCTAAAGCGGTTGATTTATTGCGTGATAGCGAAGTTCATTTCAAGGGTAAAACAACACTTAATAACGGACTCACTGTGGGTGTGCATATCGAAGCATCTTCTGATGGAGCGGATGGTTTTGATACCAACGAATCTTTTATCTATCTATCCGGAGCATGGGGGCGCGTCAATATTGGTGAAGAAGACGGTGCGGCGTTTCTGTTACAAGTCGCTGCTCCTTCGGCAGATGACATTATTGATGGTATCCGTCCGAATATTCGTCCTTCATCCCTTCTTTCTAATAATGATTACGCAAATGATGCGGGAAAGGATTTTGATAAATTTACCTATTTATCACCCATTATATCAGGGCTTCAGATAGGCACATCCTACACATTTGAAAATACAAATTCGACAACAGGCGGCAATCGATCATCGTCCCCAGAAAGTGACATTATTGAAGGGGCTGTCCGTTACGAATATAACCTGACAGATAATGCTGTTTTAACCAGTGGGGGCGGTTATACGTTCGTAGGAGATGCTGATTTCCAAGAATGGAATATTGCCACCAATTTAAAAAAGGGAAATTGGGGATTGGGTGGAGTTTATACCAGCTTTAAAGAAGTAAATGACAAAACCGATACCTTTGTGGTTGGAGCAGAGTACACAATCGATGCTATAAAAATAGGGGCATCATATTTTGACTCACGCCCAGAGATAGGTTCAGATAACAGGCGTTATACAGCAGGAGCCATCTATGATATTGGTGAAGGCCTTAGTTTCAGAGGATCTTTGAGCTATAGAGACACCAGTTCCAATGAGGCCACAACAATATCGATAGGAACACAAATCAACTTCTAATCTTTAGAAGAAGAAGTTTAGAAAAGAAAACTAAGAATAAATACAAATTATTCATCACAATGGCGTCAAATGAAAACCCCTTTCCTCTGGCCATCATCAAAGCTATATTATTGACAGCCAACTGAAAGTGATTCCTTGAAATGTCTGATAATATCCTTCTTCAACTCTCCCCCCTGCGTAATCATGTTCCCCAATTTGATAAAATTCGGGAAGAGGATTTTAAGTCTGCAACCTTGTCCGCGATTGCCGATGCCCGTACCAATATTGATAAGATAATCAACAATGCTGATGCCCCAAATTTTGACAACACGATTGTGGCTCTTGAGACATCATCTGAAACTTTGGGAAGTGTTGCAGGGATATTTTATAACCAACTTTCTGCCGCTGGCACAGACGGTCTTCAAGCATTAGCTGAGGAAATTGGCCCAGTTCAAGCCAATTTTGGAAGTGATATTATTCTCAATTCTCAATTATTTGCCCGCGTAAAAACGGTTTATGATTCCAGCCACCACCTTAACCTCTCTATTGAGCAAACAACATTATTAGAGGATACGTATAAAAACTTTGTCCGTGGCGGGGCTCTGCTTGATGATAACAAAAAGGCTGAGCTTCGTAAGATAAACGAGGCCATGTCAACCTTGGGGCCCATTTTTGCCAATCATGTTAAAAAATCATCTGAAGCATTTGAATTATGGATTGAAGATGAGGCTGATTTAGCTGGACTTCCCCAAACCGCCATCGACAGCGCGCGTCAGGAGGCCTCCGAGAAGGGTCAGCCGAATAAATGGCTTATCACGCTTGATTACCCTAGTTTTGGGCCCTTTATGACCTATTCCACCCAGCGCCCTTTACGTGAGAGTGTGTGGAAAGCTAATAGCAACAAGGCCTTTGGCGGAGAGTTTGATAATACAGCGACACTCCTTAAAATCGTTGAATTACGCCATGCCCGCGCCCAATTATTGGGGTATAAAACACATGCAGACTATGTTCTTGAACGTCGCATGGCCGAGACGCCTGAAACCGTTATGGCCTTCCTTAAAAAACTTCGTGACCTTTATAAAGTTGGTGCGCTGAAAGATTTAGAAGCCATCAAATCTTTTGCCGCCAACGATGGTGTCACTGATTTAAAGCCATGGGATGTTGGGTATTATTCTGAGAAACTTAGAGAGAAGATGTATGCTTTCTCAGCCGAAGATTTTCGCCCTTACTTCCCACTTGATAAAGTTTTAAAGGGAACGTTCGATCATTTCTCAAAACTTTTTGGATTAAAATTTACACCCGCAACCGACCTTCCCGTATGGCATGAAGATGTGACTGCCTATGATGTGAGTGATGTCAAAACAGGTATATTTGTAGGAACGCTTTATGCTGATTTTTATCCACGCACGGGCAAAAAACCCGGTGCATGGATGACCAGTTACCGCGACCAAGGTCTTTTCCGTGGAAAGGTCGAACGCCCCGTCACCGCCATTGTCTGTAATTTCACCAAGCCGATGGGCGATAACCAATCTCTATTGACCCATGATGAGGTGTTAACCCTGTTCCATGAAATGGGGCATGCGACCCATGGCTTGCTGGCGAGTGGCACATACCCCTCCCAAACAGGAACAAATGTCTTATGGGACTTCGTTGAACTTCCATCCCAAATTCAAGAAAATTGGCTTTACGAAGCCGAGACCTTGAATAGTTTTGCTGCACATTTTGAAACGGGTGAGAAAATCCCATCTGAATTGATTGAAAAATTACGTTCAGCAAAAAACTTCATGTCAGGGTGGATGGGACTTCGCCAAATGGGGATGTCTATTCTTGATATGCTATGGCATACAACCGACCCAACTCTGATATCCGATGTCATCGCATTCGAAGATGAGGCCATGAAAGGTGCTGCTTTATTCCCACGTTATGGTGGGGCGATGTCAGTATCCTTCAACCATATTTTCGCAGGGGGGTATTCGGCAGGCTATTATTCTTATAAATGGGCAGAGGTTTTAGATGCCGATGCGTTTGAAGCTTTTCTTGAGGCGGGACTTTATCATAGTGAAACCGCAGAACGTTACAGAAAAGAAGTTTTAGAACGTGGGGGGTCAGAACATCCTGCAGTCCTTTATCGTCGCTTCCGTGGACGAGATGCAGACCCAAATGCCTTACTCCGCCGAGAAGGTCTTATTGCGTAAATTTAATAGGATAAAAATATAATTTTCATAATTTATTGACATTATTCCTTACGGGTGTTAGTCTTTCGACAATAATTATAAAAATAACAATTTTATCCTATTAAAAAATGAGGTGTGTGATGACAAATTTTGTCTCTTTAATTCAAATTATGGACGAGGCAAGCAATCCGAAGGCGGCCGCCCTTGCGCAGTTAAAAGTCGGATTGTCAAAAATGATAGACAACCAAGGTCACCTCTCAAGAATGGTAGTTAGTGAAGATGAACATGGTGTGACCTTGACGCATCCTGATGCACATGACGTGGATTACGAAGATTATATGGTTCTTGTTTGTGGACAGAATGATGTGTTAATCGCGATTAAAAACCTACGCGTCATTGATGTCGCATCCCATCTTATTGAACATCTCAATTCTATTAACGACCGTGACACCATAAACCGTATTCTCAAAACGTTAGAAGGTCGCGTTGATAGCGAACTAACATTACAAGGGAAAATGGAGGATCATTTTGCCTTAGCCAGCGTTTATGAAACAGCTGGAGAAATTAATGGCGAATATGAAGACAGTCAACCTTACCGTGGCAAAGCCAAAGAATATAATGACATTGCAATCAGCCAAGCCAGTACAAGAATGCACACACTTCCAAAGCTTATAGACGTATTGCGTGGGTTAACAGCATTATACGTTAGAGAAGTAGCAGATGATTTATCTGGAGCAGAGCGGTTTTGTCTTTCTTTTTCCCAAATGGATTTGGTTGATGCACAAATTATTAAAGAGGCCAAAGCCATTGCCGAGGGGAACTATACTAACCCAAAAATCGTTGATAAAATGTTTGATCTTGTCACCCACCTTGAAGATGATGAAGTTGCAACCAAAATAATGGGGTCATTATTAGACAAAATGACACCTGAACGCCGAGGTGCATTTTTAAACGATAAAGGTCGCGGAGTACAAATTGAGGAATCGGCTCAAGCGGTCGCTCAAATGAGCCTAGATCTAGAAAACGATAAATAATTGTTTACATAGGATTTTAAGAGTTAATTTAAATTTGACATATTTTTTACTTGTGCAAAAAGGGCTTTCATCTTATAACAAGTTCAGATAAACATAAGTTCATCAAAAAATGGGTTTATAATGATTACAACAGCGCAGATACGTGGAGCACGAGGCATTCTGAATTGGTCGCAAGGCGACCTTTCGGAACGCACTGACATTTCCCCCACTTCCATCGGTAGCATCGAAAACGGACTAACCCAAGCCCGCGCAAGCACTTTGGAAGTTATAAGGACTGCTTTCGAAAGAGCTGGTATAGAATTTATTGGCCTTGATGGTGTTCGAAAAAGTAGCGATTCAATTAAAACCCATAATGGGGCCTCTGGACTTTCTGATTTCATGGATCATGTTTATGAAGTTGCCAAAAACTTTGGCGGAGAAATTGTATTATTTAATGCCAAACCATCAAACTGGATTAAGTGGCTAGGAGAAGATTGGCTGACAAAGCATTCAAAAAGAATGCAAGATTTAGGCAATAAGATTAATTACAAGATAGCCATTAAAGAAGGTGAACAGCAGTATATTTCTAAAGATTTTGCTGAGTATAGATGGTTTCCCCAAGATTTATTATCTGATCGGGCAATGTACGCCTACGGTGATTTCCTTGCCTTTGTAAACTTTGAAGAAAATGCGGTTTCTGTAATTGTTTTAAACCAAGCCGAATTTTCTCAATCTTTCCGTGTGTTATTTAATATCGCTTGGGAAAATGTTGCGGTGATTCCTTCTACAAATAATACCGCTAAGAAGAGCGTAAAATGAGTAAGAAGAAAGCTATATTTTTTGTTGGAACAGATATTACTGCTCATTTAATTTTAAATGGAGTGGTCAGAAAAATTATGGCTGAGGGAACATATGAGCCTGTTCTCTATTTTCCTAAGAATGCATATTCTAAACGCGCTGATATTGAAGAATTAAGATACTTTTCTTTTTTTGATAAAACACTTTTAAATGAGGTAGTTTATCCATTCATTGATGATAAACCTTGTCTTTCGGCAGGAAATTTAAGCCCTCAGCAACTTGCAGAAAAATATTCACTACACGTCGAGATCATAGAAGACGTTAATGATTCTTTATTCATCAATAAATTGACAGAAAATAAAGATATTGGATGTGCTATTTCTATTCGTTGCACTCAACTTTTTGGGTCAGAAATTGTAGATGCAATCAAAAAAACTGCGCCGTTTTTAAATCTTCATTCTGGTTTGCTTCCTGAATATCGAGGCGTAATGCCCACTATTCGTAGAATGTTTGATATTGCTACTGGTTCAGCAGATACATCAGAGTATGGATGTACATTGCATAAAGTAGAGCCATTTGACCCGAATGCTCTTCATAAAGGAATTGATACTGGTAAAATTATTGAAGTAAAATCAATTCAGTTAAACCCAACGCACTCTGGTTATCTCGCAAATGTTGGATTAGTGGCTGCGGGAATTGATGCCCTTACTAATGTGTTATCTCAAATTAGTGGGAACTATACGTTGCGGGGTTATCCTCAGAATAATGATGCTTCTGCCTATTATACATTTCCAACCTCAGAAGAATTAAAAAATTGGGAAAACGCTGGTATCGTTCTTGTTCGACCTGATGAAGCAATTAATACTCTTGTTTCCTCATTTAGCAAAGCAAACTCTCCCCACGGTACTGCTTTAACACTTGCCCTTCAAAGTGCAATTCATCAGAAATATGGCCAAGCCCTTACATGTCAATCTGGGTGCGCTTGCTATGTTCAGCGAGATGTCTATAAAGCAAACCCTAACGCACAACCTTCCTTATCTTCAATGGGTGCAGGATTAACCTTGTGGCCACGACCCCGAGTTGCCTAATCACACTCTAACCCTATACTCACCTTCGTCTGCGAGCCAGTTGGTTATACCTTTTCCTGTGAGCCAATCTTTAGCAGACTTATCATCTTTCAAATAGGCGTCCCAAAAGGCTAGGGAGAGAATTTTGATGATTTTTTCATGAATATCGCGTTTTGGATTAGCATCTAATTTACCGCGTGACCCATTATAGACCATATGGTCACCATCATTTAATACCAAAAGATGTTGTTCGGGGCCGCCTGAATAATTATAAACTTCGACCCTTTCTTGATATCCAAAATTTTCAATTGGAGACGCGTCATCGGTTCCCGTCATCATCAGCAGTGGTATTTTTATGCCGCCATAGAAATCCTGTGGTGCATGATTTTTTTTATCTTTGATAGGGACGGGGCTGTAAACGATGCCTGCTTTAAATCTGGGGTCGTAAAGCGTGTATTGGCGATGCCCAACCCCACGGCGTTGTCCCGCCATGACCTGTGTGGTCATCGCACCGAATGAATGCCCCGACATGCCAATCTTTGACATGTCCATCAAGGGTGCAATATCTAGTGCATAAAGATTATTCAAAACAAAAGGGACATCTTTTAATCTTTGTAATGTAGCACTGCGCGGGATATGGGTTGCCCGAATAACATCCCATGGATGGCCCGCCTTACCTTCCCACAAGGTTGAATCTGTTCCCGCATGTTGAATATGAACCACAATATAGCCATGGGAAGAAACAAAACGAGAGATAAATCCAGCCCCATCCCGTGACCCTCCCAAGCCGTGAGACCAGATGATAACAGGATAACTTCCAGAATGGTTGTCAGCAGGGCAATAGGTTTTATAAGAAATTTTGCGATTATTACGCGCATTATCAAACCATTCACCCCGAGCAATAGCAATTTGCATCGGTTCAACATCAGCGGAAATGAAAGAAGACCATAAAGCGTGATTCGACATCTGGAGAGAGTAGAGTTTTATAGCTTTTTAGGAAAGGGGTGCATTTCTTATAAATTATGAAAATAATAAGTTTTACGTAAGTTTTTAAGGGTGGCAAAGTATAAAAAAATATCATTAAATTTCAATACGTTACGTTCTGACCCTCTAAAATAATAAGCAAAAGTTAAATTTTATTTAATTTTAAGTTGACATACGCTCAAGTTTGGCATATATCAGTATCATACAAAAAATTTAGAAAAACGTTTAAAATTAAAAATTCGGACAAGCGACGGAAAGTGATAAACCCAGTTTTAGGTTTTATTACACCCCTGCATAAATAGAGTGTGTTATTAAATAAGATTTTAAAAGCTTTCTCCCCCCCAGAAGAAAGGCAGGCCTTTGAGGTTTCTCAGGGCCTGTTTCTTATTGAGCCTGTTTCTTTTTCTACTCTCCCCGACTATGATATCTTTTTTTAAAGTAAGACAAAAATGAACAGCAAAAATATTTATCTCACTATTGACGATAGCCCATCAAAAGATACAGATGAGTTGGTTGACTTTTTATTATCCCATAACATTCCCGCCCTTCTTTTTGCGCGTGGCGCATTGATGGAAGATAAAGATTCTTTTGCAAAGATTAGCCGTGCAATTAAGCATGGATTTTTGATTGCTAATCATTCCTATGCGCATGAGAGAACAAGTGAGATAGGTTTTAAAAATCAAACTGAGCAAATCACCAAAACGCAAATTCTCATTGACCGTGCCTATGATGACGCAGAGGTTCAAAGACCACCCCGCTATTTTAGGTTTCCACATTTAGACAGGGGGTGCGGGAATGCATGGGTGATTGATTTCAAAACCGTTCCTGAACACTATCGTGACTTTGTCACCCATCTTTTCCATGACGGCGTACGACTTGAAAATAAAGATCCGCCGACCTCCACGCAAATCCAGTTAAAAAATGATCTTCAAAATTGGTTAAAGGATAATAACTTCGAGAAGTTTTCCCCCCTTGATATAAATCATCCTTGGTGGTCTGAAAGCGAATTAAGTGAGGCCACAGATATGCTGATGACCTATTCAACATCTGATTGGATGACCACGCCACGCCATTTGGGAAAATGGATTTATAAAGATACAGAGGCCCTTTGCAAAAAAATTGATGACGACCCATTTTTACAATCCACCACGTCATCGGGAATCATTTTAATGCATGATGACAGAGAAGAATCGTTGACTATTACCCGAAAACTGATTAAACATTTTTTAAATCAAAACTTTCATTTTTTATCGTTTTAAGGAGCCTCTGATGAGTGTTAAGCCTGTTGACCCAATCTTGGTTTATGTGATTGCCGACTATGGCGACCTTCATGATTTGGCCTTTGCCGAAGTGACCCAAAGACTCCATTATGAACTGACAGGATTAAACACAGAAATTCATACCTTTGCGGTTCCAGCGTTTGATACATTCGCCACTGGATTTGCCTTGGCACAAACTGCGTTGAACAGTAAATTGGGCGCACGTCAGAAATTTTTTGTAAATACTGCCCCCCGTAAGGATGATTTAGCCCCAAGAAAACGAAACGCTGGTGAAGGATTTGTGTATGCTAAATTGACCAATGGCGTTGAAATTTGCGCGGTTAATAGTGGTCATTCTTTAGCCTTCATCAAAGATGCAGCCGTTGAAATTCGTCAGGTTAAATGCGAGGTCCATGGATCACAATTTCGTTCCCGCGATATATTTCCCGCCGCTTTTGGGACAATACTAAAAGGTGATTATTCGATACTGGGTGAAGATGTTCGTGATTGTGTCCCTGATTTTCCACATGATGTTGTGTGTTACACGGATGGATATGGCAACATGAAATGTTCAATGGACCCAGAACGTTTAACCCCTGTTAAAAACAAACATCTTATCATGGATATTAACGGGCGCGTTCAAGTGGCTAAAGCCGCCGAAGGTATTTTTGGTGTGGCTGACGGGGAATATTGTATATCAGCAGGGTCATCAGGATGGACTTATCCAAACGGCAAAGTTGTCAAATTTACCGAAGTTGTTAAACGTGGTGGAAATGCTGCCAAGACCTTTGGAAAACCCCCCGGTGGGATTCCTATCCACTGGCGTACCACGGAATAGATGCTTTTAATCTAGCCCATCAAGTGTTGGAATCTGTTTAATTATTTTATCAGATGTATCGGATGTTCTATACATCGCCGAGGCTTTGCCGTCTAACCCCATGAAATAAAGATACGATGAATGGTCCATCGTATAGGAATCATCTTCGGGAACCTTGGCCGCATAGATTTTAAATTCTTTTTTAACCGCCTCAATTTGAGCCGGTGTTCCTGTTAAGCCAATCAATTCAGGCATAAATAATCCGACATAATTTTTTAAGATATCAGGCGTGTCGCGCTCAGGGTCAATGGTAATAAAGATAGGTTGAATGCGGCTTTGCCATGCTTTGGGTAAGCCTTTAAAGGCCTCAGCCATTTTTTGAAGTTCCGTTGGACAAATTGCAGGACAATAAGTAAACCCAAAATAGACAAAAAGATATTTTCCCGCAAAATCTTTATCAGTAACGGTTTTTCCGTCCTGATTAACAAGGGTAAATGCCCCCCCAATATTTGGTGCGACCAAAGGAAGCTCACTGGCACTATTTTTTGTATCAAGCAGAATAGACAATCCTGCAATAGCTGCGCCTAAAGAAAGCCCTACCAAAGAGAGCGTCGCAAATCGTATCAATCTTTTTTTCATCATAGATAAAGATTATCCGATTATTAAAAAAACAGAAACAATAAAATTCGGATCATCGGTCATAAAACATCCAACATTTCAGCAACCAAAGGATGCCTGACAATATCTTCGGATTGAAGACGCACAACCGCAATATTTTCAACCGCCATAAACCGATTTGAAATATCCAACAGACCTGACATTCCGTCCAGTAAATCTGATTGGTCAGGGTCGCCCGTCACAACCATAGTTGAATGCCACCCAAGGCGTGAGAGGAGCATCTTTAATTGGGCATAGGTGCAATTCTGAGCCTCGTCAATCACGATAAAGGCATTATTGAGTGTCCGTCCCCGCATAAAGCCAACGGGTGCGATCTCAATTGTCCCCTCCTCGAGAAGCTGGCGGACACGTTTCCCGCCCAAGCGATCGCCCAAAGCATCATAAAGGGGGCGTAAATAAGGTGCCATCTTCTCATGCATATCACCGGGCAAATAACCAAGAGATTCACCCGCCTCCATCGCGGGGCGTGAGAGGATAATTTTCTCGACCTTGCCCTCCTCTAATGCCTCAACAGCGGCAGAAATAGCCAAATAGGTTTTGCCAGACCCCGCGGGGCCAATGGCCATGGTTAAATTATGAGTTTCAATGGATTCCATCAATTGTCGTTGGCCATCTGTACGTGGTTTTACTTTTTTGAGGAAACTTTTATCCCGGTTGGAATCAATATCAGTATCCAGAGGGTGCCAGTTTGAATGATCGAACGCCGCGGAGACCACATTTCCTTTCTGATGAACCTTAGCGCGAGCGATTTGATCTTTGCGAGGTTTCTTGGACATGTGAGACTCCTGATGTTAAGGGTTAAATCTAAAGCATTTGTTAAGAATAGAACACACCTCGCATCCCCGTGAAAACGGGGATCCATGGATTCCCGCGTACGCGGGAATGCAATAAGGGAGAAATCGAGCCAAATTTTAAGGTTGAAAGAGGGATTTTGCGATAAGTGATATCGCTAACGGGAAGAAGAAAAATATGTCGTCTGTGATGAACCAATAAAACCCCGAATAGGGAAGGAGGAACAAGAAAAGGACTACTCTTAAAAAAATCTTATCTGATTCGGGGTCTATAAAACAAGGAAATAAAAATTATTGTTCGATACAATAGAGCGCGCCATCATATTGGCAAAGCCAATAGCCTTGAGTAATGGCGGCACTAAGGGATGATGAGTTGCCCTGCATATAAGTTTCAGAGCAAGCCGCACCTGTCCAATTATAAAAGTTAGATAAATCTGAGACAGATGAATAGGATTTACCGTTAGAGGCTGTTCCACTTAGCACGCGCGTACTTCCTCTGGTGGCGCCGAATTCGGTTTGAATAATCGGGGATAATAAAGTTGACCAAAGTCCTCCCGCATAAGCAACAACCGTTGTGTTATCGACCAAACGTAATTCACTCCAATTATATCCAACACGATTAATCGCCCATTCAGCTTCAACTATGCCCGATAAAATAGCCTTCCATGTTCCACCTAAGCCGGCCGCAGTAGCCCTAGATTGACAGATAGGATCACCACCGGTAACGCCGCCAAAGGTATTCCCTTGAGGATCCGTTGAGGTCACAAAGACACGTTTAACGACTGTTCCAGAAGCACCAGACCAAATCCGCCATCTAGAGTTCATTGACCCCGCCGTAATCGTCATCATATTATTTGACGAAGCTACGGCAGGGGCATCCATTAGAAATTGGATGGAATCCCCGTTTTGAATTGTTCCTGTTGTAACCTCTGCCCCGCCATTGATTTTAAAGGTAGGTGTTCCGCCCGCGCCAGATACAGTTAATGTTTGTGTTGCCCCATTTGACATTCCTGAGACAGCCAAAGTTGAAACCTGTCGTGAAGAGGGGGGGACCTGAATTGCATAGGCTGGCGACATATCATTAGGGTTTGTGTCCAAAGCAGCAGATATATTTTCAATACAATAAATTCTTCTGTTGTCGCCACAATTATTTTGACCCGCACTAATCCATGTTGAACTAGCACTATTTGCATACCCTATTTGGGTATATTCGGTGTAATACGGCCAACTTAGAAAATAATTACAATTTGACACTGAGCCATCGCGTGAACCACCAGATTCCGACCCTGTCCAAACGCTATCAGTTCTTTGATTTCCTTGTTCATCAAACAGAATTGGGTTATCAAGTGTTCCGTCAAATAAATCGTTAAATCCATTATCAACTACAACATCGCCATTGAGATTAACGGCTGTACCCCAACTCCAAGGAATGCGATCTGCGGCAGAGATTGATCTATCAGAGCCTATCATACGCCAAGAACTAGAAAGCCCATAAGGGGATGATGAAGCAAGCGCATTGCATTTGGAATCCCCCCCCCCCAAACCGCCCAAGTTATTAGGATTATATTGTGTGCTTGTTACAAAAACCTTAAGTGTTTTTGAACTATCAGCATACCCAACCCACCAAGGGTATGTGTCTGTCCCAATCGTAATAGTTGCAGTTGATTTTGTTCCCATTGTTGCGGGGCCATTCATTCTGAAAGCTAATGTATCCCCAATCTTAAGGCCTGAAATCGATGACGATCCAGTTGAAACGCCATTTTTTATGATGTCCATTCCTGTGCCACCTGTCATGGATGCGGATATCGTCTGCATAATACCAGAGATAGTTACAGTCCCCGAAGTTCCAACAGCACTAGGAGAAAGAATAATAGCAGGCGAAATTGATACGACATCAGGATCAACATCAACTGTTGCAGATGGGAGAGGCAGATTATCTCGTCTTACGCATCGAACATATTGAACAGAGTTTCTCCAGAAGGTTCCATACCCCTGTCCCGGAACCCACTCATAGGCCAGTCCCCAAGCATAATCTGGATGCTGGTCTGAAAGTTTATAGCCCGCGTAAGTAAATCCAGAGAGCTGTCCAGCGTTATATGCTGTATTTACATAGTTCCATTCAACTGTTGAGGGTAAAAACCAATCAGAATATCCACCGTAAACCATATCATCACAATATTGTGCCGCAGGCATAACGATTGATGTCATAATCCTGTAAGTAATTAAATTTTGGTGTTGACGCGCACCAAATGAAGCCGCTGGAGCTCCTACATTTGGTAATTGTATATTTTCAGCGCCATACGAACGCCCAATACCACCACCATCATTGCCCGAACAAGAAGGATTCGTCGTTGAGCCAGAACAGCCACTTGGAATAATAACCAAATTATAACTTCCATCTGGGTCAGCAATTCCACACCCCGCATAACGTCCCCCTGGGCCTAAACGTCCGGGGAAACAGCCAAAATTAATAGCCGTTCCTTGCATCATTGCAAATGGATTATTATTCGCCGTAATTTGCAAATTGCCAGTGTAAGTAGTATTACCATCTGATTTTGGGCGAATACTGATTGCACAGCTTCCCATCACTGCCAAAGTTGTTCCATCACATGTATCGGCGACCTTCACAAAATTAGTGGCATTAGTCATTGATACGTTAACAGTTGCCGAAGCAGCACCCCCTTGATTTTGAAGGGTAAAGATAGTGATGGCACCACATGAAAGCCCACTTGGGACAGTACAATTTGTAAGATCCAAATTATTACCGCCATCTACATCCATAGCATTTTGATTGGATGGGGTTAATACAAGATTAGCAACCTGAGAGGCCAAGGTAAAAGGTCTCCATCCTGTCCCATCACAAAATTCAGGAAGTGATGTTATTGGATTATATCTAACTTTCCCTGCGTCCGCGGGAACAGTACAAGTGGCTGCTGTGGCGAATGCGCTGGATGATCCGCCGCCAATCGTTGTCCAATTTCCCGCACCATCACATATTTCAATTCCTGCCGCACTTTTTGCCATCACACCCGCATTGGTAATGTCATTACACGTGATAAACGCTTTATCAGGAAGTAGAACGCCCCCTGCAAAGCTTGCTTTGCCTGTTGTTTCGATGTTTTTTCCGATGACCGCGGTTCCGGGGGAGCCCGATTTAATGCTCCACAAGCCGCCTGATACGCCCGTTGCTTCCTCATACGTATAGGTTGTGATGACATCATCATCTGTCTCAACGGCCTTGGACACCATGGGTAAGTCAACCACATCCAACAAATCACCATCGCTGTTCACATCTGCCGCAGCAAACGTGCGACAGGTGGTTGTAAATGTTTTATCAGGTCCAGCGGAAACAAGGGATACAACGGGGTATGTTCTTGAGTTGGTTCCAGCAAGCATATTCGCCCCACAGCCAGCACCCGTTGTGGTTGGGCCATGATTCCAAGCGCAATAACCGTATTCTGTTCCCCACGGATCTTTCTTTGATACACCAATCGTCAGCGGAACAAGTCCACCACCTGTTGGAACAGGTTCAATTGTCGGCGACCGCCATGCCAAAGGTTCAACATATCCATCAGGTGCTGTTTCGCAATCGCCATTATTTGGTTGGCTGGCCGATGCCATGACCGCCACCTGTGCGCCAATCGCCATTTGGTTTTCAGCCGTATTCATTTTAGTGAGTTTGACAGAGGTCGACAAAGGCCCCTTCATAAAAGTCATGACCGTTGCGCCCAATATGCCAATCATGGCAATCGCACCGAAAATCGCAATAAAGACGTTTCCGTTTTCGTTTCGTCTGCGCTGTTGCCCGTTTCGGCCAGATATCATAGAAAACATATAAGTTTTAACCCGATAACCCAAATTGTCATGACTTGAATAGATTATTGTACGCAGATAATTATTTATATATCCCTAACGCACCCAGAACAGGTTGCGAATCAGGAATTAGTTTTTAAGAATAAGGGCGATTGAGATGGTTATCAAGCGATTTTCAGTTCAACCCCAAAACACCGTTGATAATATTCGGCAATAATTGGGCGTTCCAATTCATCACATTTATTCAGAAAACTAAGGCAAAATGCCATTTCCATGTCTTTAAAAATTTGATAATTTTCCCCCCAACTAATGACTGTCCGTGGGGACATCAGGGTTGATAAATCTCCATTTTTGAAACCTTCGCGTGTCATGGCGGCAACTTTCACCATATTATCAACCACTTTAGCGTCTAACCCTTCTACTTTTGCATGGATAATTTTAACTTCTTCATCGTGAGGAAGATAATTCAGAATTGTCAAGATATTCCATCTGTCCAATTGGCCTTGGTTTAATTGGTGGGTTCCATGATAAAGACCCGTTGTATCCCCCAAGCCCGCTGTATTTGCAGTCGCAAAAAGACGAAAGGCTGGATGAGGTCGTATGACCTGATTTTGATCAAGCAGTGTTAGCCGTCCATCAGATTCCAAAACACGTTGGATAACAAACATCACATCAGGTCGCCCCGCATCATATTCATCAAAAACCAAAGCCACGGGGTTTTGAATAGCCCATGGCAATAGACCTTCTTTCCATTCGGTAATTTGTTTTCCTTCCTTAAGGACAATCATATCCTTACCCAGCAAATCAATACGGCTGACATGACTATCTAAATTGATACGGATACAAGGCCAATTGAGGCGAGCCGCCACTTGTTCTATATGCGAAGATTTCCCTGTCCCATGAAATCCCTGTATCATCACACGGCGGTTAAAAGCAAAACCAGCCAGCAAGGCTAGGGTCGTATCATGATCAAATTGATAGGACTTATCTATTTCTGGAACATTGGGCATATCATAGCTGTATGCTGGGACTTCCCAATCAATATCCAGACCAAAAACATCCCTCACTTTGACCATTTTATCAGGAATGGTTGTGTAATGGGGACGGTCAGTCGTCAGGTTGGTTACATCAAAGGCCATGGCCATCGGTTCTTGCTGTCTATTTTGGGACATTATTTTAAAATTCCAAAGATATAAGGGGTAGAAATTAAGACTATATTCAATACTTAACATGAACCCATAGATATCTCAAAGATTTTCAATGATTTTCAGATATTTATATTGACATAATGCATATCAATTTAGTATTGTCCTTAAAAACAAGAGGGTCAGTTAAATGAAAAAATCAGATAAAAATGAAGTTCGGTTACGTTTTTGGAATGCTATGGAAGAAGCAAATATCAAAGACGTACCGCAACTCGCTTTGAAAATTCTTCAAAGCCAGACAGGTCAAATTGATATTCCGAAAGGAGCTATTCATAAATGCGCCTTAAAAATACATAACTTTTTGCAGGGTTCAGTTTCGCCAATCACTAAAGATGGACAATTTGACCTCCTTGTTTTGGATATAGCTGATTTTTTAAATACAACGCCCGAAACTATATTCAAAGAGTTTTTGCCCAACCTAAAATTAACGCCCGTAGATAACGACCCACAACAAGTGACAGGATTGGATATTGATAGACCCCTCATCATCCGTGATTTAACAGAGGGGTTTTCAAGGATTCTAAATCAAGATGAATTGGAGATGTTTCGCCTAAAATATATGGAAGGCATGAGTGATGAAGAAATTATTGCGAAGTATACGTATAAAAGAAGTACCGTCGCAAAAATGATAAAATCTGCAGAAAGAAGGGTCAAGGCCTTCACAGAAAGTGGTTCGATTTTAGAAGGCTATTCTTCATCAGATATCAAAGAATATTATCATGGGTATGACACAAGACGCAAAACAGTTCCTCTTCCTCAATCATGGGCGGGAGAGTTTTATAGAGCCGCCTACCGTGCTAGCTTTCAGCCAGATAATCTATGTGTTCAGCGTGATTTATTGACCGCCCAAAAGGCGTTTGCATCAAATCATCTGAGGGTGGGTGAAAATGGGTATCACCATCTGCGTCTGGGTCTTGTAAGTCCATATGAAACTGGATATTGGTATACTGGTCTTACTTCATCTGAAATGGTTGATGCCTTAAAAGCATTTGCTTTAATGGAACGTGGATTCGATGATAGACTTTTATGCGCTTGGAATAATACTTCTTTACTAAAAGGGGAAAATTTCATAAGTGATTTGAGGATAGATGCCTTCAATGCTGTCACAGAAACCTTGGGCAAATTAACCGATCTAGATGCTAATATTTCTGTAGATCAGGGTTACATTAAAAACAAACATGAAGCTTTAAAAAGAACCTGCAGGGAAATTCAAAAGCGGCTTGCGAATGAAATTGGTATTTCTTTACCGAGACTCGGGTAGCGTTTCAAATTTTTGATACGCCATTTTAAGAATAGTATAAGCCATATTAATTTTCTTCAAAAGCTCTTCTGCTTCTTCGTCTTTTCCGTTCAAATCAGGGTGGTATTTTTTGGCTAGTGTTTTATATTTGGCCTTCACATCCAATAACGTCACAGGGGGCTCTAACCCCATCAAAGCCAAGGCTTCAAATTCAGGGGTTTGCCGCGATGCTTCGGAATAGGTACGGGTACGCGGCTGTTCTTCTTCGGTAAAATTATAAGTTTGCCATGCTTTTTGTTTTAGTGCCTCTGTTGCTCCCGCCATAGAATCATATCGTTTTGTGGGCCTGTCCCAGATAGTTGCTGTATTGATATAATCTTCAACCTCGGCCATCGACATACCAGAGTAATAACTCCATGCTTTATTATATTCCTGAACATGTTCTAAACAAAACCAATAATAATCGCTAAGCGCCCTGTCTTTGGGGGCACGGTACTCACCAGCCATCTGACAATCAGGCATATCGCAACACCGCGTCCGTGGGTGACGCGTTTTTGTTTGTTTGTCTTCAAATTCGGGTGAATTTGGTTTTAAAAATATCTTTGGCATATTATTTATGATAAAATAAAAAGTGTAAGCGAGGGAAGATAAATGTCATTATGCGACCACATTAAGAGTATTTTGACAGATGCCCTGACTCCTATTTATCTTAAAGTGACCGATTTTAGTGAAAGTCATAAGGGGCATTCAGGTTATAGAGAAAAAGGAGAGAGTCATTTTAATATTGTTATTGTATCCAATATATTCGAAGGTAAATCAAGAATAGAAAGACAAAAGGTCATTTATTCGTTATTGGCGACAGAATTAAGAACAAAGATTCATGCCCTGACTCTTAAAACCATGACCGTCAATGAGGCAGAAAAGAAAACTAACTTTTCGACTTAAGCTTTTCCAATGAAATAGATAAATTCTTTTTCTTAATTTTAAAGTGACATCCCCCTAAAGTTTTTCCCTTAAACTCTATCTTCATTGACCTCGCCAACCGTTCAATATCTTCAAGTCGTGCTGGGTATTTTTTATGTGGCTTAAGTTCCGCGATAATCATTTTTAAAATTCTGACTTGACCGTCCAGCGGTATTAAAAGAAATTTTGTAAAATTAATTTCGATTTTATGAATGTCCTTATTTACCAAGATATCTTGGTATGTTTTATCAATGAAAAAATCGATAAGTTCTAAGGATGATGTAACACGATGCGAAAAAGATTCGATACGCTGGGGTGTAAGGCCTTCCCTTTGAAGAGTATCTAAAACTTGACGAATGCGAATACGGGCATATTTATTATTCACATTTGACGGGTCTTCAATCCATTGTACCCCATGTTCTATACATGTATTGCATAAGTCCTGATGTGAGACAGATAATAAAGGACGCAAGAGAGTCAGTCCGTTTTCAAAAGTCTGAACAGACCTCATTCCAGAAGCCCCATCAAGCCCTGTTCCCTTTGCAAGCCGAAATAAAATTGTCTCCATCTGGTCTTGGCCATGATGAGCTACACATAAAAAATTGATTTTATGCGTCAGACAATACTCAGTCATCAATGCATATCGTGCATTCCTTGCAGCTTCCTGAATTTTTGTTGTAGGTTTTTTGCCTTCCCATTTTAAAATTTTATGAGTAAGTCCAAATGGTTTCAAAATTTTAGCAACCAATTTTGCTTCAATACTTGATTCCACCCGAAGGTCATGATCAACGGTTAAGGCGTGAAGTTTTATGTTCTTACCCTTTATCCAACCAGATAATAAAATTGCCAGCCCAAGACTATCTGCTCCCCCTGAGACAGCCACAGCAATTTTTTTTTCAATGTGAAGAATTGTATTAAGAGGATGCATCAACTCAGAAAATTTTTCAGAGCCGATGCCAATTTCTTTTAAGTTATCACGCATTCTAGCTGGCACAGCCAAGGCGCGACAATTCTTGATCTGCGCGGCGTAAAGTGACCGCATCACCCGATGGGAATTCTTTTTTGAGTTGGCTTAATGTTACACAACCTTCTTTTTTCTTACCTGCAGCTCCCAGTGACATTCCCATTTTCAAAAGACTATCTGCTACTTTTGGGCCTTTTGGATATTTTTTATAGCTCTCGGCAAAAATACGGGCAGCCTTCTCATACTCACCCCCCGCATAATAACTTTCACCCAGCCAATAGGTTGCATTGGATATTAAAGGGTGGGTTGGATAAGTTTGAATAAAAGTCTCAAAGCCATTTTTGGCAGAGGCAAATTTTCCACTTTTTAAAAGTGAGAAAGCCATTTCATATTGACCTGCAGGATCATCTCCTGCTTTAGGTTCAAATGAATCTGTTTTAATTACATCTGCTGGCAATGTCATCGTTCCCAAGTTTTGTACGCTGGGTGAAGCTTGGGAAGCGGGTGCATTAGAATCGGGGATAGATGTGGTAGTAAGTGTATCTGAAGATGGTGGAGAGGCAATATCTCCCCCCATATCATTAGGAGCTAATGTTCCGATTTGACGAGTCCCTGATTGTGGAATTCCTGTTTGAGTATTTGAAGTTGTTCCACCCATATCCTGAAAACGTAATTCAATATCAGCCAAAGCTTTTTCCAACTTGGTTTTTAATTGAGTGTTTGCAAAATCCTGCTGTTCAACCTTACCTGTTAATTCCCGCAATTGTGTTTTAAGGTCAGACAAACGTGTCTCAACCGATGCTTGATAATCACTAGATGCAGGTGGCGTAATATTGACAGGTAGTTTTTCACCTTTAAATACAGCACGGTTCAACGTATCAACACTACCTTCTAATTGACGCAATCTTGATGAAGTGTCGTCAGCAAAGGCATAACCCGAAATCATAGTCACCATTATGAACAAACAGGCCGCAAAGGCGGCCTGACTAAAACAACGGTTAAGTTGGGATGATAGAAAGTTCATTTCAATCTTGTCCCTATGCTATTCTAGTTAACAACAGTAACAGCACGACGGTTTTGTGACCAACCTGACGGAGAGGCTTCAGTCACTGCAGGGCGTTCTTTGCCATAGCTAACTGTATTGATACGGCTTGCATCGATCCCTTGTGAGAGTAAAAAGGAACGGACAGAAGATGCACGGCGTTCGCCCAGTGCCAAGTTATATTCACGTGTCCCACGTTCATCGGCATGACCTTCAATCGTGATGGAAATATTTGGGTATTGTTTTAACCATGCAACTTGGCGATCTAAGGTTGCTTGGCCTTCACTAGCGATATCTGATTGATCATAGCCAAAGAAGACGCGGTCACCAACATTCACAACAAGGTCTTGTTGTGTTCCTGGTGTAACGCCGTTGACCGGAGCCATTCCATTACCCATATCTGAACCAGATAATTGTCCGTTATTGTCAATACCGCTCATTGATGTATCAACAGGAGCAGCTTCATCAGAAGAACAGGCCGCAAGAGAAACTAGTGCGACAGACATTAAAAGGATATTTCGGATAATCATAGGTGGCTCCTGTAACAGTTAAAAGAATTTGAAAATTTGATACCCACCTGATTTGGCAGACATTTTGAATATAACTTATAAATAGACTCTTCTCCCCCGCTTCGCAAGGGCAAATGGGGAATAAATATCAGAAAAATTATTATTCTTTGAGATAGCCATTTAGGAGATAAGCATTATAGAAAAAACTTGCGGGTTTAATCTTTTTTTAGTGCATTCGGGCTAATGCCCGTTTCTTTTGAAATCATGTAGTAGACGGAATCCATATTTAATTCTCCACCCGTTCCATGTAATTTCACATGATGCGCCATTCCAGCATCCATCATAATAATGGATTTATCTGGTTGATTTCTTTTACGCATATGTTCTTCGGTCAAATTAACAATAATCTCAATTGATTTGTCAGATATAGTTATCTTATGATGTTTTTCATAGCCCTTACGAAGATTTTTAACAATTTCAATAGTTTGAGGAACTGTTGGAACTGATAAGAATACTTTTTGGAACCGTCTATCCATCGCAGGGTCAACGGCCACATATATCCGAAATTCATCAAGAGTTGTAGCGCCTATCACATGCAAATCGCCAACAGTCAGATAGGGTTTTATAACTTCTGACAAGCCTTTGTAAGCACTCCCTGCGCAAGATGGCATAATCTGGTGCATTTCATCAATAAAGAGAATAATTTTTGGATAAGAATCATCGTGGTAACGCTCTGCAACCCCCTTACACAAAGGAAGAAACCGTCCTTGAAATTCAGCAGGCCCCGTTGTTCCTGCAGACATCGCAGCTAAATCAATTTCCATCACGCGCGCATTTTTAAGATAATCTGGTACAGTCCCCGCAATAATTTGCTGCGCCAACCCTGCACAAAGAGCAGTTTTACCAACCCCTGCAGGAGCAAGCAAAGCAACATTCTTACGGCCTTTTTGTAAAATAATTAAAATCGCCTGATCGATTTCCTCGTCACGGCCTGTAATCGGGTCAAATCGCCCAGCGCGTGCCAGTTCTGTGAAATCACGACAATATTTATGATACAGTTCTTCTAATTGTTCATCAGATACTTTGAATTTTATTTTCGTATCGCCCATTTGAAAACTCTTTACATTTATGACTGAAAATCTTGACGTGATGAAGCAATATCTTGCCACGAATATCCCTGAATATAAAGCAGGGAAGTTAAATCTGTATGAATAATATAATTGATAATTTTTTCACGGACAGCTGGTTTAGGGTAGAATCCTACGCCTAATCCTGCCCCCATCAACATGGGAATATCATTTGCTCCATCCCCCACTGCCATGGTTTCATCAAGGGTTAACCCAAGATTTTGGGCATAGTGATTTAAAAGATTAAGTTTTGTGTCTTTATCTAAGATGGGAAGTATCACTTTTCCAGTTAAGGCGCCCGCTTGGATATCAAATTTATTTCCATGATGCCCGCTAAAGCCACACTCCTTAGCAATAGCCTCTGTAAAATAAGTAAATCCGCCAG
>Ga0105048_10000033_pt1 | contig 159859 bp, 137 predicted proteins | sample MAT05_FD_78382 | JGI IMG/M metagenome (GOLD analysis project Ga0105048, IMG submission 78382) | Freshwater microbial communities from Lake Fryxell liftoff mats and glacier meltwater in Antarctica - MAT-05 | ecosystem: Environmental > Aquatic > Freshwater > Ice > Liftoff microbial mat | place...
GTATCACACGGAAGAAAAATTCGTGGCCGATATCATCAAGTGGATCGATGACGGCGTGGAGCCTGACTACGGCGACGGAGTCGGGGCGCGCTCCAGTTTCGCGGATGCTCGGTGGCTGGCACCTACCGACCTCGTTGCGGCACAGCGGGCCGAGAGCACCGTGAAATCACCCGAGCTGCCAACAGCCGAACCTTTCTTACCTACAGATTCGGCGGACAAAAAAAAGATTACCTTCAAAACAGCCAAATCGGGCGGTGCTGATGGACCGTTGGACCCGGAGTTGATGGCGGACTTCGCCGCGAGGTTTCAATTGAGCGTTTTTATCGAAACCGGAACCTATATGGGCGACACGTCGGCGGCTGCGGTGCCGTTTTTCGATGAGGTCCACACGATCGAGCTTTCCTCTGAGTTGGCGCAAAAGGCTGCGCAACGTTTTGCCGGGACCGGAAAGGTCCACGTGCATCAGGGTGATTCGGCCGACCGTCTCGGAGAAATCCTCAGCCAGTCCAAGGGAGCTCCGTTCATCTGGCTCGATGGGCATTATAGCGAGGGCGTGACGGCGCGCGGGCGGGAAAATACGCCCGTGATCGATGAACTGAAGAGCATCGATCGTAGTGCAATTTCGAATGCAGTGATCCTGATCGATGATCTCCGGATGTTTGACGCGCGCATAACGAAGCCCGGCGACCCGCCGTCGCTGGCGGGCTATCCGTCGCTGCAGGAACTGCATCGTCTCGTGTTGTCGATGCAGCAGAACTACCAGATGTATGTTTACGGCGATGTCGCCCTGATTCTGCCTGCGAGCGCTCAAATGGATGTCTCGCCGCTGGTTCAGGCCATGACGATCAGCCGGCTCTATGACGGCGTGAATTTGCCCTTGGAGGAGGTGGTGGCTGCGGACGAGGTCATTGTTGCAGCCGGCGGTGCTGAGCGCGATGCTCTCCGGCAACTGGCGGCCTCGCGCAGCGTGCGCATCAACGAACAATATGCGCAGGGTCTCCACTATCGCTACTGGGACGGGCTGGCGACGCTGCGTGAAGACGCCGCAGCCGCCGAAAAACTTTTTGTCACGGCGGTACAACTCGGTCTTACCCACGGCCCGGTCAAGTGGTTTTTGGCGCATGCTTGCGTCGCGCTCGGAAAATTCACGGAGGCGGAAAAAATTTTGGGCGAGTTATTGATGTCTAGTCCCGCTTTTGCACCCGCAGTCACGTTGCTCGATCAAATGCGAGCGGCGCATGGTACCCGCGCGACCGAAGCCCGGACCGCGCCGGTGGCCCCACCAGAGAAAACAAAGGCTCAATCCGTCACGGCGGCGCCGAAGGCCTCAGCCCTGCCGTTGGACGACATTCTCGACTTTAACCAACGCAGCCGCGATCGCTGGGTGCAGGCCAAGGCCGCCACTGTGCCCGCCGGTTCCAAGGTTTTGGACATGGGTGCAGGCACCTGCCTTTACCGCCCCTTTTTCGCGCATTGCGACTACAAGACCCATGACTTTAAGCAATACACGGGATCGGAAAAACATGGAGGCACCAGCGCGTATGGAAAAATTGACTACGTTTCCGAGATCCTCGCGATCCCGGCGCCCGATCACTCGTTTGATGTGATTCTCTGCACCGAGGTGTTGGAGCACGTTCCAGAACCCATCAAGGTGCTACAGGAAATCTCGCGCCTGCTTCGTCCCGGTGGCCGGGCGTTCATCACGGCGCCGCTCGGCTCGGGCTTGCACCAGTTGCCGTTCCACTTTTATGGCGGTTACACGCCGGAGTGGTACAAGCGCTTCAGCCGGGAGGCCGGCATGGAAGCGGTCGAGATCACACCCAACGGCGGCTTCTTCAAGCATCTGGCTCAGGAGTGCGCGCGTGCCGCCAATATCTACGGGCAGCATCCGGAACTGCACGGGCCCGGTGCCGCCGAGCTCCACAAGATGCTGCTTGAGCATCTCCCCCGCATGTTTTTCGGCTTCGATGCTAAGGTGTTCGATGAGCGTTTCACGGTCGGCTATTTTGTGGAGGCGGTGAAAGATCAGGAATCAAAGAAAACGAGCAATTCTTCAGATACAAAGGCAATTTCTCAAACCGCGGCGTCGCCGCCCAAAGGCTCTCCCTCCGTCGTCGTGAAACTCCAGGGCGGCATGGGTAACCAGATGTTTCAATACGCGGCCGGGCTGGCGCTGGCGCGTCGCACCGAGTCAAAACTCAAGCTCGATCTGAGTTTCCTGCTCGATCGCACATTCCGTCCGAACTTTGTGTTTCGCGACTACGACCTCGACCTCTTCGAACTCGCCGGTGATTGCGAAGTCTTAAAGGATGCGACTCAGGTTGCGCGCGGGCTTCAGGTCGTGAAGGAAAAGTATTTCCAATACGATCCGCAGTTCGAATCACTCAACGCCAACACTTACCTCGATGGCTATTGGCAGTCGCCGCGCTACTTTGAAAAGGTGGCGGGAGAAGTCCGGCAAGCGTTCACGAAATTCCGCACGCCCCTGACGCCTGTGCAGCAGGTGATGGCTGACCGGATCCGTGCGGGCAATGCGGTTTGTGTGAACGTGCGTCGGGCCGATTTTGTTTCCAATCCCTCCGCTGTGGCCTGTCACGGCACCTGCCATGAAGCCTATTTCCAACACGCGGCGCGAGTGATTCTCAGCCGCGTCCCGGATGCTCATTTTTTCATTTTTTCCGACGACATCGAATGGTGCCGCCAGGCGAATCTACTGGACGGCGCGCTCTGCACGCTAATCGGCCACGATTACGCCGGCGACCGTTTCGGTGCTTACCTGCAGTTGATGAGCGCGTGCCGCCATTTCATCCTGCCGAACAGTTCCTTTGGTTGGTGGGCAGCGTTTTTGAGTATTGCAAACGACAAAATCGTCATCGCGCCGGAGCCCTGGTTTAACACCACGACGCTGGACAGCTCGGATTTGTTGCCGAGAGATTGGATTCGGTTGTGCCGGAATCCAGGCCCGGTGCTCGCGCATTTAGAGGCCGCGCCGAAGGTTTCCGTCGTTATGCCCTGCTACAAACAGGCACACTATCTTTCGGAGGCGATGGAGAGTGTGGTCGCGCAAACGTTTCCCGATTGGGAACTGATCGTCGTCAACGACGGGAGTCCGGACGACACCAGCCGTGTGACCCGTGAGATCATTGCGCTTCATCCGGAGCGGCGGATTCGCCTTTTGGAGAAGGCAAATGGAGGGCTTGCCGACGCTCGCAACGCAGGCATCAGAGTGGCCCGGGGAAAATATATTCTTCCACTCGATTCGGATGACAAAGTACATCCTGAGATGCTGCAGAAAACGGTATCTTTGCTTGAAAAGAATCCCGAAATCGCAATCGCATACACTGATTTGGTCCGGTTTGGTGTTTCATCGAATGTTTTGCAGGCGACTGAGTATGATTTTTCCCGTTTGCCGCTGCAGAATCAACTGAACTGCTGCTCACTTTTTCGACGTGAGGCCTGGACTGCCGCGGGAGGTTACAATCCGAACATGTCGCTCGGTTACGAAGACTGGGATTTTTGGGTCGGTTGTGGCGAAAAAGGTTTTTTTGGTAAGCGCATTCCCGCGCCGCTGTTTTTCTATCGGGTGAAGGATTCCAGCATGTACACCAAGGCGCGGGAGCATCATCGCGAACTGCATGCCCAACTCGTGCTGAACCATCCTGCTCTTTTCAATGAAGCGACGCGCAGCGAAGCTGCTCAGATTCTTGCCGCTGTGCGGCCGCAAGAAAATCCCGCGATTCTTTCCTCGTTCAGTAAAGGAGCGCCAGGCCTCGTATCCGTTGTCATCCCATGCTACAAACAGGCACAGTATCTCGTTGAGTCCGTTGAGAGTGTTGTCGGTCAAAGCTATCTTAATTGGGAAATTATTATCGTTAACGATGGCAGCCCAGACAGCACGACCCAGGTAGCACAGGATTTAATCCGAAAAAACCCAGCGTATAAGATCCGTCTTATTGAAAAAGAAAACGGGGGCCTGGCCGACGCACGTAATGCAGGCATTCGTTTCGCACGGGGGGAATACATTTTACCGCTTGATGCTGACGATAAAATCCACCCTGAGTTTCTCGCCAAAACGGTCTCGCTTCTCGATCAGAGCCCCAAGATTGCCATCGCTTACACCGATTGGGTCTATTTTGGCGCGCACACCGCGACGCGGAATGCGATCGATTACGACTTTGCACGCCTTACGACGAAAGAAAATCTTTTCACCTGCACTTCCCTTTATAGAAAAAAAGCCTGGGAGGCTGCCGGAGGTTATAACACCAATATGACGCGTGGCGTCGAGGATTGGGATTTTTGGATTGGGTGTGGTGAGCGTGGCTATGTGGGCAAACGTATTCCCGAGCCACTGTTTTACTACCGCGCCAAGAGTGGCAGTATGATTCATACGCTACAGCCTGACCTGCCTGCGATGTTTGCGCGTATTATTCTTAATCACCCGGGCCTGTATAATCCGGAGATAATAAAGACCGCGCAGAAGATGTTCGAAGCGGCAAAGCTCGCTCCGCCGAAGCCAAGCGCGCCGGGTGTAGAGTGGATTGTGCCCAACACCGATTTCGTTGAATTTCAGAGGGCCATGGATCAAGCGGAAGGTTTTATTCGCGCCAAGCAAACAGGCGAAGCCATCGCAGCCGTCGAATACGCGGTGCGGATCGCGCCCAATGCCGATTGCCGCACCCGGGCCAGTGAAATCCTGGAGTTACTTCAAACCAGTGGACCAGCGACTCCAGTGAGCCCTGATGTCGGTGAGGTATTTGGAGATGAACTTTTTAGCGACGAAGAGGTACAAGCGGTCGAGCAGTTGATTACAAGTTACTCCAATACTCCCGAAGATAATGCGGTTTTTGGGCGGTTGTATGAGCTTCAGCAGGGCCTGATGAGTTTTTTGGTGACCGCTCAAATAGAAAAACTCGAAGCTCAGTTCAAAGGAAACTTTGGGCGCGTGTTTCGCGCTTTGGTTAAGAGTGACTTTTTCTCGGATTCTCGTACCGGAACCGCACGGGAACAACTTGCGGTGCTCGATGAATCGCTGGCCAACCCCGATGCGCTTACGCCGGAAGGCTCCTTTGATTATCGGCCGTTGTTTGCACGGATGTTGTGTGGGCCGGCTCATCGTGGAACGTTTACGGTCGCGCTGGGACGTATCCCCGCGTGGTTTCTTAATGACTACCTCGCCTACGCGTTGCACGCGCCGCAAGTGTTCGTCGCCGAGGGAGAGGCTGAGCAGTATCAACGTTATCTGTTGAGCTTAGTTCGTTCGATCAGCGAGCGCATCGGTGCTGCGCCGAAAGAAAAACTCACCTTGGACGTGGCTTCGTTCTTTGCATTCAGGGCGAATTTTATCCCGCTCTATTTCGCAAACAGTAATACGCGCGAGCTGGCAGAAAAGCGGGCTAAGATCATGGAGTTTGTACTCGCCAAAAATGGCGCGGTCATCGACTTCACACCGTCAAAACGGGGCAAGAATCAGAAAAAGATCAAAATCGGCTATCTGAGCGCACATTTCGGAGCGCAGACTGAGACGTATGTCACGTTGCCCACGTTGCAGCTTGATCGGAGCAAATTTGAAATCTGCCTTTTTGCGGTCGAAGCGAATCCCAGCCCGATCGAGGACCGTTGTCGTGGATTTTCAGATACGTTTACGCGTTTGCCAAAGCAGACCCATGAGCAGGTCGCCATGATTCGCACTGCCAAGCTCGACGTGCTGATCATCGGTACGAACGTCACGGCCGTCACGAACCAGGTGTCGTTGCTGGCTCTCCACCGGCTTGCCCCTGTACAGTTAGTTTCATATTGTTCACCGGTCAGCACGGGCATGCGCCATGTCGATGGCTACTTGACCGGCTCCCACATGGACTTCCCGGGCATCCATGAACATTTCAGCGAAAAACTCATGTTTTGCGAGGGGCCTCCGGGCTGTCTTGATTACACGATTGAAACGAAGGGCTCGGGTACGCGCTTTACCCGCGAAGATTTGGGCCTAGCGGCGGACGATGTCGTTTTTATCAACGCGGCGGCTTGCTTCAAAATCCTCCCGGAAATGCAGGAGACGTGGGCGAAGCTATTGAAGGCGGTTCCGAAATCGCGCCTGCTGCTGCTTCCATTTAATCCCAACTGGTCCAACGCCTTTCCGGTTAAACAATTTGAACGCACGTTGACCGAGGCGTGTGCCCGTCAGGGTCTGGTGCGGGAATCGTTTATCCTCGCGAATTCGCTGCCGAGCCGAACCGACGTCAAGGAACTGGAGAAGCTGGCGGATGTTTATCTCGATACGTTCCCGTTCTCCGGGAGCATTTCTGTCATCGATCCGCTCGAGCTCGGCATTCCTGCGGTGGTTTGGGAGGGAAAGACGCCACGCTCGCGCATGGCCGCGGCTCTCCTGCGCGAAATTGATATTCCCGAGCTTATCGTGAGCGATGAGCCTTCCTATATTCAGCTTTCAGTCCGGCTCGCTACCGACCGCGCCTATCGCGGGCAAATACGAGAACGAATCGGTGCTGCTATGGCACGCAAGCCACGGTTTATTGATCCTCAGTCCTATGCCAACGGGCTGGGCAAACTCTTAGAGAGTTTAGTTAAACACTGATAAGCTTAGACAGTGCTTGGGTGTGCGGCTTCTTCTGCGAGCACACCCTGTTTCAAGCGACTAAAGCTTAGCGGTAACCATTTGGATTCTGCGACTGCCAGTGCCAGTGGTCGCGGCACATCGCGGCGAGGTCGTGCGTGGCCTGCCATCCGAGGAGGCGGTGCGCTTTTTCAGGATCGGCGTAGCAGGCAGGGATATCGCCCGGACGGCGGGGGACGATGCGATAGGGTATCTGTTTCCCGGATGCAATTTGGAATGCATTGATCGCTTCCAACACGCTGTAACCGCGGCCGGTGCCGATGTTGATGGGTTCGGCTCCGCCGCACTTCGCTAGATTCTCGATCGCGCGCACATGACCTTCCGCTAGGTCGCACACATGAATGTAGTCGCGCACGCCCGTGCCGTCAGGCGTGGGATAATCGCCGCCGAAGACCCGGAGCTCGGCCAGCCGGCCGACGGCGACTTGTGCGATGAAAGGGAAAAGATTGTTCGGGATGCCATTCGGGTCTTCGCCGATGAGTCCGCTTGAGTGGGCGCCCACGGGGTTGAAATAACGCAGGAGCGCGATCTTCCAGCGCTCATCGGCCTTCGCGATGTCGCGGAGGATCTCTTCGATGAAAAGTTTGGTGCGTCCGTAGGGATTGGTCGCCGACAACGGCGCGTCTTCCCTTAGAGGCAAACTTTGGGGGTCGCCGTAGACGGTGGCCGATGAGCTGAAAACAAGCCGATGGCAATTGTATCTGGCCATGGTTTCGAGCAGGACCAGCGTGGAGTACAAGTTGTTGTCGTAGTATTCGAGCGGTTTTTGCACCGATTCGCCGACGGCTTTCAAGCCGGCGAAATGGATGACGGCGTCGATGGGGTGTGCGGCGAACACGCGGTCGAGGGCGGGCCGGTCCCGCACATCCAGTTCGTAGTGCGGGAATTGTTTGCCTGAGATCTCGGCCACGCGCTCTAGCGCGACGGGCTTGCTGTTGACGAAACTATCGACAGCGACAGCTTTGTGCCCGGCTTCAAATAGCGCGACGAGCGTGTGACTTCCGATAAAGCCAGCGGCTCCAGTGACTAGAATGGTCATAGAGTGTTTATTATTGAATGGCGGAGTCTGGCTGCCTGTTTTCATGACGACGCCAAGCATGGCTCAACGCATTGGCAATGAGAGTGGTCTGGCTGGGGGAGCAGGGCTTCGGCGTAGGTGGCGACTGCTTCTTCCAAGCAATAGCTTTGCTGGAAAATGAGGCCGCGTCCGACGATGGCCGCCACGAGTTTGGGGTCGGCGGCAAGGGCGCGGGCGAAATAGTCGAGCGGTTCCTGGGATTTTCGCTCGGCGAGGACGAGTCCAAGGTTGCACCAGGCCGACGCATAGTCGGGCTTCAATGTCACGGCGCGGGCCTGGCGGTAAAACGACTCCGCTTGTTTCAGCCGTCCGGCTTGATGGCGGGCGAGGCCTTGCTGGAGGAGTCGTTGGACGCGGGTCGGGCTCATTTTTTGTTCTCGCAGAAATCTTTCCAGCAGGCACGGATCGCCTCGCCGAAGCGGGCGGCTTGGCCGGCGTGATCCATTAGGGGTGAGGCGGCCATGTCCGTGCGAAGCTCGTGGCGCAGCCCGCGCAGGCGGTCGGGGTTGGTGGCGAAGTTTTTGGCGATGGCGAGATAGTCGTCAGTGGTGGTGGCGATCAGTTCGGAATGGCCGATGCTGTTGAGTAGTGAGGCGCCGACGCGCGCGGCATGCCGGTTGCCGGCCAGGGTCACCACCGGAACGCCCATCCAGAGCGCTTCGCAGGTGGTTGTGGTGCCGTTGTAGGGAAACGGATCGAGGGCGATGTCGACGCGTGCGTAGCAGCCGAGGTGTTCGATGACCGTGTTGGCGGTGGGCAGTAGATCGACCTGTCCTAGGTTAAGTCCGGCGGCGCGGAGGTTTTCGGTGAAGAGCGCGGGAGACAGGCCGAAGCTTTTCAGCATGAGCCGTGATCCAGGCACTTCTTCGAGGAGGCGGGCCCAGAGTTGGAGGACGGGCGTGCTGAGTTTGGAGAGGTTGTTAAAGGAGCCGAAGGTGATGTGGCCGGTGGCGTCGGCGGGGGCCGGGCTGACCGTGGGCGCGGCGGTTGGCGGTTCATAGGACCAGGCGGTGCTGGAAAAGCGCACGAGCCTCTCGGTGGTTAAGGAGTCGGCTTTTCAGGAAGGGTCGGCGTGGGCGTCGGTGAAGCGGTGGTCCATCGTGTCGAGCCCGGTTGTGTTGGGGTAGCCGAGGTAGGCGATTTGCACGGGGGCGATGCGTCGTGCGAAGAGCGCCACTCGGTTGTGGCCGGTGTGGCCGGCGAGATCGAAGATCACGTCAGGCGCGTCGGCGCGGAGGGTGGCTTCGGAGGGTTTGGTGGCTTGGCCGACGAGATTGCGCCAGAGTGTGGCGTGGCCGCGCAGGCGTTCTGACACGGCGTCGACGCTCGGGTGGTTGTGATAGAGGACGATTTCAAATCGGGTTTTGTCGAGGTGGCGCAGGAGCGGCTCGAGAAAGAACGCGACGGAGTGGTTGCGCAGGTCGGGAGAGAGGAAGGCGACGCGGAGTTTCTTTTCGGGGTCACCCGGGGGGAACGTCGCGGGATGTTTTTCCGCGGTCCGGATTTTTTCACCAAAGACGCGATGTTCGGAGAAAAGTTGTTCAGGCGAAAGATCAGGAAGGTAATTGAGCAGTTGCAGGCGTTGGCTGAGGGCGTCGAGGTCGTCGGGTTTCCGCGCGAGATGGGCGGTGTAGTCGGCGAGGGCTTCGGCGGTTTGGCCACACATCTGGCGGGCATGTGCGCGGGCCGTTAGCGCAATCGGGTGGTGCGGGTTTAGGGCGAGCGCGCGCGAGTGCATGTCGATCGACTCGGCGGCCCGGCCTTGCAAGAGGCGGACGGTCCCCAGTCCGGTCCAGGCATCGGCAAAGCTCGGGTTGAGCGCGAGGCAGCGTTGATAAGCGTTTTCTGTTTTGTCCGCATCGCCATTCAGGAGCAGGCATTGGGCGAGTTGCAACCACAGGCTGGCGTCCTTGGGGTTGAGTTGGACCGCTTGTCGGAGATGCTGCTCGGCTTCGGTGCGCGCGCCGAGCTGCATTTCCGCTGTGCCGAGAAACAGGTGGGCCAGGCTTGCGCGTGGGTTGAGTTGCACGGCGCGGTTAAGCAGGGGCAATGCTTCGGCGGGCTGGCCGGTTTGCAGCGCGGCGGCACCACCGAAGCACCAGGCTTCGAAGCAAGCTGGATGGCTTCGACGTATTTTTGCGTACAGCTCGGCGGCCTGGGCGACGCGGCCAGCTTGTTGATGCGTGAGGGCTTCGTTAACGAGTGTCTGCGCCTTGGCGTTGGGTGGCATGGCTGTGCTTCTTCCGCATCGGCCGCACTTGGGTGAACTTGAGGGAAACTCCTCAGCTGGCGGGCGCTTGCGCGGAACGTTGCGCGCCCTGTGCGTCCACAGGGCGTTGAGTAGAATACCTCCCCGTGTGACGCATTTATTCTACCGAATAACTCAACAAGCTGTAAGAGGGAATAACTGGCAGGCGCAGTGAGGTTTTTTCTGGGTTAAAATAGGCGGACTGCAAGTTGCCGAATAACGACATTGCCGGCGTTCCTGTCACAACCGGCGGTGGTCCCAGTCGATGCCTTCGCGCATGACGCGGGCGGGGAGGCCGGCCACGAGGGTGCCGGGGGCGACGTCTTTTGTCACCACTGAGCGCGCGGCCACCACGGCGCGGGCGCCGATCTTCACGCCTTTGAGGATTTGCACTTGGTTGCCGATCCAGACATGATCGCCAAGGATGACGTCGGCCGCCGGGTTGAGGCGGGCGCGGGTCGTGGCGTCGATGACGGAGTGGGCGTCGCTGTTGCGGATATCGCTGCCATAGGCGATGAGGCAGTCGTTGCCCAGGCGGATAAGGCCGCCTTCGCAGACGATCATCATCGGATTGAAGATCGTGGCGCTGTCGCCGATTTCTAAGCGGCTGCCGCTGTCTTCGAGTTGATAGAGCCCGCCGCGCAACCGGCTGCCTGGGCCGATGCGGCAGTGCAGGCTTTCGCCGATCAGGCGGATCGTGACATCCCAGAGCCGGGCTCCGGCGGCGATTTCCAAACTGTTATTTTTGCCCTGCAATTCGATGCGGCAGCGGTGGAGCAGGGCGTCGTTGTACTGCACGACGTGGCCCGTGCCTTGGCGGAGGATCGTGGTTCGGTGCCAGTGGCGGTAGAGGATCGCCCTCAGACGGCGCAGCCAGACGGAGTGGGCGAGCGTGGTGGGCATGGGTGGTTGCGTGCTAGCTAAAGATATTTTCGGAAGGGTCACAGAGCACACCGAGCTCCGATACAGAGCGGTACAGAGGCGTGCAGGTTTTCTTTGCGATTATCCGGTTGGCTTTGGATGCTGGGGGACGGAGGGTGACAAAAGGCATGCGCTGAAGGGGGCGAGCGCGGTGGCAGGGGTGAGGGTCTGCTCGATCCACGCGAGTTGGCGGCGGGCGACTTCGGCGCGGCGCGGGGCGTCACGTAGGAGTTGGATGACTTGGTCGGCGAAGGCGGTGGCTTCTCCGGCGACGACGGCGATGCGACCGGCTTCGAGGTCGGCAAATCCTTCGGCGCCCGAGGGCGTGGTGACGACGGCGCGGCCGTAGCTCATGGCTTCGACGAGTTTGATTTTCAGGCCGGTGCCGAGCGGCAGGGGCACGAGGCAAAGGCTGGTCGCGGCGTATTCGTTTTTCAGGTGCTCGACCGGGCCGATCACGCGCACGCCGGGCGGAGGATTTTGCACGGAGCGGCCGACGGTGCCGGCGATGACGAGTTCGGCGGAGGGCACGGTTTTCTGCACGCGGGGCCAGAGGTCGGCGAGGAGCCACTGTACGGCCTCGATGTTGTGTCCGCTATAACCACCGACAAAGAGGCAGCGTCCAGGCGTCTCGGCGGTGGCGGGCTGCGGCTGCGTCGTGAGCGGCATGGGCACGGTGATGACGCGTTTGCCGGGCAGCAGTTCGCGGAAGGATTCGGCCTCGCGCTCTTGGATGGCGATGATGGTGTCGGCGCGGTCGAGCAGGGCAGTTTCCTCGCCGGGTGTCATAGGCAGGAAATCGAGTGGCTGGCCGTGGGCGCGGTAGAGTTCGGCGCGGCGGAACGTGAGGTTGTGCGTGAGGACCGCGACCTGCACGGAGGCGCGTTCGGCGGCGCTGAGGTCGTCGAGCAGCGTGAGCATGGGCGTGCTGTCGATCAGCACGGAACGCGGACGCAGGCGGCGGATGAGCTGGGCGGCGAAACGGCGTTCGGCAGGCGTGGCGGTGTGTTCGCCGCCGTTGATTTTTGGATCGTAGGGGAGTGCTTCGGGTCGGCCGAGCCAGCCTGCGGCGGTGGCGGGTAGAAGGAGTGAACCAAGGCGCGCGGTGCCGCGTATCCAGCCGTTGGCGACGTAGGAGGCGGCAAGCGGATTGCGCATCCAGCGGCGTCCGCCGGTGAGCGGCGCGCCGAGCCAGCCGTAATCAATGGCGAAGCCTTGGCGGTGGAGTTCGCTCAGGATCGCGTGCGGGTACACGCAGCCGCCGTGCTGGCTCGGCATGGCGAGCAGCGGGCTGAAAAAGAGCAGACGGCGGTGGTGGTTGGAATTTTGATCCATCTCATTCTTTTCGATCCATTACACAGAGGGCACGGAGGAGGCGCGGAGTGTCATCGAGAGCGGCGGGTGGATTGGCGATGGTGGGCGGCTCGGCGGGGACGCTTCGGCTACTACGGAAGCAGTGCTTTGGTAATAGCTGAAGGTCTCTGTGGAGCTCTGTGTCTCCTCTTGTGCTCTCTGTGTCACGGATCGAAATTCACTGCTTGCGAGCGATGCCGGTGAATTCGAGCCAAGCGCCGGTGCGTTTCATGGCATCACCGAACGAGAGGGCAGGGGCAAAGCCGAGGACTTTTTCGGCTTTGGCCGTGGGGAAACGCCAGCGGCAGCTTTGGAGCTGGCACATTTCTTCGGAGATTTTCGGCGTCGGGCCGCCGGGCAGGCACCAGCCCGCGGGTTGCGTGGGTTCGGGCCAGGCGGCGGCTGCGGCCTTGGCGAAGCGTTTCACGCGGCGTGGGATCAGCGGCATGAGGGCCATGGCGGTTTCCTTCGCGGCGAGACGGGCGAGTTTTTCGCTGGCGCTGTCCTTGAAATCGGGCGGCGTGATCGCGTGGACGCGTGAGAGGTCGGTGCCGACGGAGGCGGCGATGGCGGTGTAGAAATCGCGCCAGGAGACGACTTCGCGGTCGTTGACGAGGAAGGTTTGGCGGTCGGCCTCGGGTGTAGTCAAGGCGAGCCAGATGGCGTCGACGAGGTTGTCGACGGCGATGGCGTTGCAGATGGCCGAACCATCGCCCACCAGCCAGGCGTTGCCGGCGAGGAGCTGGCCGGCGATGTCGGCCACGAGGCGCGAGCGCGGGCCGTGGATGATGCTGGGGCGCAGTTGCACGAGCTCGACGGTGCCCTGAGCGCGGGCGTTGTTGAGGATGAGCTCGGCTTTGGCCTTGGCGGTGTTGTATTCGGATTTTTGATTCGCGAGCGGCGCGGTTTCGTCGTGGGTGCCGGGCAGTGGGGTGAGGCTGTGGACGGCGGCGCTGCTGAGGGCGACGATGCGTTTGACGCCGGCTTTTTGCGCGGCGGGATAGAGCGCCTTGGCCATGGTGACGATTTGCGAGGCGTCGCCGAGGGCGGCGTGGACGACGGCGTCGCAGCCTTTCAGCGCTTCAGCAAGGGCGTCGGCGTCGGTGGCGTCGGCGACTTTCCACGGGAGGGAAAAGCGTGCGAGCACGGCGAGGCTGCGGTAGGCGTGGGCGATAGGGACGATTTCGGCTTTGCCTTCGAGGTGGAGACGCTCGACGAGGCGCAGGCCGACGAAACCGCTGGCTCCGATGATGGCGATTTTCATGTGGCGGCTCCTTTCTGCAACCGGGCGAAGCCGGCGCTTTCGGCGGGATTGAACCAGGGCTGTTCGAGCGGCTGGCGGTTTTTGTAGCAGGCCTCGATGAGGCGCAGCGAACGAATGCCTTCGTTGGCAGGAATGTGGAGGGGCGTGCCGTCGCGGACGGCGGTGGCGATGTTGATCAATTGGTGGATGAAGGCTTGGGGCGAATCTTCGGCGCCGCGTCCGTTGTGGAGCGCGAGGCCGTCGTCGGCGGCGGGGAGGATTTCGCTGTTTAAGATCGTGTCGTTGCCCTCGACGCGGAGGGAGAGCTGGCCAGCCTTGCCGACGAACCAGGAGACAGAACCTTTGGCGAAGTTGATGCGGAAAATATTCTTCGTGGCCCAGTCGCGGCTGATGCGGACGGTGCCGCTGAAACCGGCGTAGTTGAGTTGGAGGTGGGAGTTGGCCTCGAGGCCGCCCGCGGCGTCGTCGCGGTAGTCGAAGGTGGTGGGTTCGCCGAACCACCAGAGCAGGAGGTCGAGCGTGTGAACGCCGGTGTCGTAGAGCACGCCGCCGGGCGTGATTTCGCGGCGGAAGAAGGAGTCGGAGGCGGCTTCCCAGCGGAAGGGACCGCCCTCCTCAACTTCAAAAGAAACGATGGGGCCGAGCGTCTGGCTGGCGCAGAGGTTTTTGATGGCTTGGGTGGCGCGGAAGAAGCGGCGGTAGAGGCCGATGGCGAGCGGGCGGCCGGTGCGGGCGGCTTCGGCGGCCATGGCCTCGGCGTCGGCGAGGGTGGCGGCCATGGGCTTTTCGCAGAGCACGCCGCAGCCGCGTTGGAGGGCGAGAATGGTTTGGGCGGCGTGAAGTTTCGGCGGCGTGGCGACGACGACGACGGTGCCGGGCGCGAGCGGTGCGTCCTCGAAGCGGGCGAGGCTGAGGGCGCCGGGGAAGCGGCTGTGGATCGTGGCGCGGGTGGCTTCGTTGGGATCGCAGAGCGCGGCGACGCGAACGATGCCCTGCGTTTCGAGCCAGCCGAGCGCGGAGGCGTAGAAGAATTTGGTGATGGCGCCGCAGCCAGCAACGACGACGGGGACGGGAGGATGATCAGGCATGGAAAGAGAGACTGTTGACGAGATGTTGTTGGATCAAGGCAGGGTCAAACTCGCCGCGCGCGAAGGAAAGCGAAATTTCTGCTCGGTTTCGACGGAAGGCAGGATCTTTGAGTTTTGCGACGTAGGTTTTGAAGCCGACGAGGTCGGCGGGGAGAAAAATGTCGGGGAAGTTTCGCTCGCGGGCCCAGCGGAAGATAGCGGTGTCCTCAGGTGCGACGATGACGAGCGGCAGGCCGAGGTGGCAGTATTCGATGAGCTTGCTGGGGAAACTGGTACGCGTCCACGGCATGTCGTCGCTGCTGCGGGCGTAGCTGACGACCATGGCGGCGGCGTGGCTGCGGAAATGGTCGAGGGCCTCGGTGTTTTTGGCGAACGGGGCGCGGTGTTCGACGTCGTGCTGTTTCAAATACGCGAGGTCGGCGGGGTTTTCCTTGAGCACGGCGAGAAAGCGCGCCCCGCTGTCGCGGGTGGCGCGGGAGAGGTCGGCGAGCACGGGTAGTTGCTGCGGCCAGTAGTTGCCAGCGTAGATGAGAAGCGGAGTGGAAGGGGCTGAAGGGCTGAAGGACTGAAGGGCTGAAGGCGCGGCGCCTTCAGGAATCGGTGGGAGGACGCCGACGTGTTTTGGGTTGAGGGTGAAACACGCGGCGAGGCTGGGGGAGGCGAACCAGGCCCTAGAGGAATTTTCCGCGATCCACTGGCGGCGGGTGTGGGCACGTTCGCCTTCGGCTGAATCTTTTAGGAAGTCGCGGGCGTCGTCGTGGATGAGCGTGGCAAAGGGCAGGCGGTAGCGGCGGGCGAAACCGACCGCGGCGAGGGAAAGTGTGTCGCTGAAGGCGGAGAGGTAGGTGAAGACGGCGTCGGGTTTTTGCGCGCCGAGCCAGGCACGGACTTCGCCGGCCCAGAGCCAGGCGCGGAAGGCGCGCGAGAGTGGTTGGTCGGCGTTGTAGGGCGGCCACCAGGGCTTGCGGTGGCTGAGCGTCATGACGGGCCAGCCGTGCGTGACGCAGGTGGGCATGAGGTGTTCCTGGCCCCAGTCGGCGACGATGCGCACGCGCCAGCCGGCGTCGGCAAAACGTTTCAGGTGGCGGTAGACGATGATGGCGCTGCCTGCGCCCTCGGCGGGGACGTGGCCAAAATAGACGAGGGTGCGAGGTTGGGATTCGCGGGAAGAATTCATCGACGTTTGAACTGTTGAATACGCCGCCGGAGACGCTGCAAGCGTCCTCCGCCGTGCATTTCTTGTTGGGCGGCTAAAATCTTTTCGGGCCAGCTGGCATGTTGAGCGTGTTCGTCCTGTGTGCGGGCGAGCTGGAGTCCGTGAATCCATTCGAGGCAGCGGCCGGGATAGGCTGCGGGAGAAAACCAGCTTTCCCATTCCTGTCGGGCGAGACGGCCCATCTCGGCGGCGTCGGCGGCGCGTGAGGCGAGTAACGCGGGCAGTTGCTCGATGCTGTGCTCGGCAAGACGCAGAGAAAAATCGGGCCAGGCTGGACCAATCGGCGCGACCCATTCGTCGGCGAGGATGACCGGCACACGGCCGAGGCGCATTGATTCAAAGAGGCGGAAACTCGATGTGCCGAAGCCGCGAGGGCAGAGCACGAATTGGCTTTCGAGCATGGTGCGCAGGTAGGAGGTCTGGCCGGCTTTTTTTGCGGGATCGTCGACGCCAATATTGTACTGGGCATTGCCGGTTTCCTGAATCCACCAGCGCTCGGTGGTGCGGAATGTTTTAAACAGAGCGTTGCGCACGGCGGCGGTGTGGGCGCCGATGAACGAAAAAAGCCAGCGAGGGCTGATGGTGTCGCGTTCTTTTTCAGCGTCGCGGATTAGGGGGTTGATACTGCCGTAGTAGGCGCTGGTGCGGAAGCGTTGGTCGTCGAAACGCGCCCGAGGCATGGAGACGTAGAGGCCTGGAAGAAAACCGAGCGGGCGGTCTTCGCTGCTCAAGACGAAAACTTTTTCTGGAAATTCTGCGACCGCTGGCTCTGCGCGGAGTTTGGGCGCGAAGGTTTGTTCGGTTTCTTGGTAGTCTTCGCAGTAGAGGATGAGATCCGCTTCGCGTGGGTTATCCACGAGGGCAAAATGCTGGCGTGAGCCCGCCTCATAATCGCGGCGAAATCGCGCGGCTAAACCGTCACCGCCCCACAGCTGGTTGGCGTAGGGGGTTTGCGTAAGAAAAACTTTGGCGCGGATTGTGAGCGGCATAGGAGAAAGGATTTACCAGTAACCGCCTTTGTCGACCTTGGGCGCTTCTTTGGGTGTTTCGTCGGATTGGGGGCGGATCCAGGCGTCGTTGAAAAAGGGCTGAAACTCCGGGCGGGTGTCCCAGCGGCCGCCGCGGATGCCGAAGAAAAGTTGTGTCGGGCCGCCGGTGTGGAGACCGATTTTGCCGAGGCGCTTGGCGTGCACGGCGAGCGGGATGCCGGCTGCGCCGCAACCGAGGAGGGCGACGTCAAAACCGGGATCGCGGGCGAGCGCGCTCATGCGTTCTTCGAGCCAGCCGAGCATGGCGAACCAGTCGGCGTAGGTATTGGCGGAAAAGCCGTAGGGGCTTTTGAGCGTGAGCAGTTCGAAGTCGGGCAGCAGGCCGGGCGTGGCGGCCCAGATTTCCCGGCGGCGGGCAAACTGAGAGCGGATCGAGTGCTCGAAGGGATGGACGACGAGCACGCGTTTGCCGGCGAGTGCGGCGGACCACGGCGCGGCGGGATTGAAGTACGGTTCGAGTGCGGTGAGATCGGTCCAGTGGGCGCGGGGGCAGAAGCGTTCGGTGATCTCGTGTTCGCCGGGGTTGTGCCAGAGGGCGCAAAGATCGAGGTCGCGGAGCCGCTCGCCGAAGAGGTCGCAGAAATGGTGATACGTGGCCTCATTCGCGGGGAAGACGCCGGCCTGCTGGTGCAGTTCTTGTTCGCCGTAGGTGGGGATGGCGCGGTGGAGCGCGTACCAGCGTTTGATCCCGAGGTGCCAGCTGAGGGCCTTGACCTCGACGTCGCCGAGCTTGCCGAAGGCGGCGGGCTGACCGCTGCGGAGTAGTTCGGTAATCTTTTTGTGGGCGGCGGGGCCGCGCAGGATCGTGCGCGGCGCGCAGAGGCGTTTCTCGCGGGGGATGTTCAGGCGTGAGAGGTTGATCACGCGGTCGAGACGCGTGGCGAGGATCGGGCGGCGGAGCGAGTGCTTGAGGGACATTGAAGTGGAAATGTTTCGGCGTGGGCCACGGAGATCACGGAGCTAGGAAAATGAGGAGACGGAAATCGGATTTGTTACACAGAGGGCGGAAGAGGATGAACTGAGGGTCAAGGAGGTCGGGAATTTCATAAAAGAGAACGAAGAGCTTCGGGTGGGATTGAAGGGGAGCGCGCAGTCCCTTGCGGGTTGGTTTGGGTGAATTGGCTCGAACGGAGGGCGAGCCGGTGGGTTGAACTTCGTGGCCTCTGTGGCGAAGATCGGTTCATGCGTGGATCAGGCCGAGGCGGTGTTTGAGCACGTAGGTGAGCGTGCGCCAGGAGGCGATGGAGTTTGGTTCGGTGCAGAGGGCGCGGAAAACGTAGTACCAGGGGCGTCCGTTTTTGCCGTAGCGGAGCGAGGTGATGGCGAAGTCGCGCAGGTTGTCGGCGGAGATGGCGGATATGAAATCGGGTGGCGGAGCTTCGGCGCGGTTGAAGGGCAGCTGGCGTGCGGCATGGGCGTCGGAAAGGGCGTCGAGTTTGCGTGCGTGACGGCCTTGGTTGTGAGTGAAGTTTACACTCTGCTCGTGGAAGCGGTAATGGAAGAGGACGTCAGGCAGGTTGGCCAGCGTGCCGAGGCGGGCGAGGCGCAGGTAGAGGTCGAAATCCTCGACCCACTGGGCGCGTTCGCGGTAGCGGCCGGCCTGCTCGATGGCGGCGCGGCGAAACAGCGCGGCGGGGTGGATGATGATGCCGCCGTTGCCGGAGAGGAGTTCGCGCTCGATGGTGGCGTGGTCGGTGGGGCGGGCGCATTCCTTGATGCTGTAACCGGCGGCATCGATGTAGAGGAAGGTGGAGCCGACGCAGACGCAGTCGGGATGGGCGCGGAGATAGGCGATCTGTTTTTCGAAACGCTCGGGCATGCAGATGTCGTCGGCATCCATGCGGGCGATAAATTCACCGCGGGCGGCGGCGAGGCCGTCGTTGAGCGCGCCGACGATGCCGGTGTTGGGTCGGCTGATGACGCGGAGGCGGGTATCGGCGGTGGCGATACGGTCGAGCAGGGCCTTGGAGGCGTCGGTCGAGCCGTCGTCGACGGCGATGATTTCAAAATCGGCGAAGGTCTGTGCGCGCACGCTGGCGAGCGCGCTTTCGAGATAGCGCGCGGCGTTGTAGACCGGGATGACGACGGAAATTGTGGGCGTGCTCAAGAGATGCGGTTGGCTTCGGCCCAGGCGAGAAACGCCTCTGGGGCGGTTTGATTCATGTGTGGCTGGGCCTTGGCGAGTTTAGCCTCGTCCCAGTTCCACCAAGCGAGTGTTTCTAGACGGGCGACGATTCCGGCGGTGAAGCGCTGGCGTATCGGCTTGGCGGGTACACCGCCGACGATGGCGTAGGCGGGCACGTCTTTGGTCACGACGGCGCCGGCGGCGATGATCGCGCCGTTGCCGATCGTCACGCCGTCGCGGATGAAGACGTGGGCGCCGATCCAGACGTCGTGGCCGATGTGGACGGTGCGGCGTTCGGCGAAGGAGGTTTCGGGCGCGAAGGTGGTGCCGCACTGACGGCGCGTGGAATAGAAGACGGGCGAGGTGCTGACGCGGTCCACCGGGTGCTCGCCCGCGCCGATGTAGGTGCGCGGGCCGACGGAGCAGAAACGGCCGAGGCGGACGTCGTTGAGGACGACTTCGCGGCCGAGGTAGGAATAGGCACCGAGGGTCACTTGATCGAGCATGGCACCGGGCTGGATGCCGATGTGGGATTCCAGGGTGGAGTTGGAGAGGGTGGCTTCGGTTTCAATCGTGCAGTTGTCGCCCAAGGTGCTGTTGCCGATCCGTGCTCCAGAGGCAAGTTTGGCGCCATGACCGAGGCGGGTGCCGGAGTAGAGGGTTGGTCCCGCCAGACGCGCTTCAGATCCGATGATGACTCCGGGCTGGATGATCGTGTCGCGGCGGATGAAGCAACCGTCGCCGAGCTTCACGCCGCGATAGCGGAAGGCATAAATCAAGCGACGGAGTTGGGCGAGCAAGGGCATTGTTTAGTAGGCGTGGATTTTATTTGCAGCGGGCGTCGCGCCAGACGCGTAAGCGCGCTTTCAGGTTGGCCAAGAGCGAAACTGGGCTACCGGCGTAGACGCGGGTGAAAAGGTCGTCGGCGTAGCGATCGACCGTTTGAGTGGGTGGGTGCGTGATCTGACCGAGAGGCTGCGTGGGGATGCGCAGGCGTTTCATCTCGGTATTGGTATGGGTGGAGTCGCCGCCGAAGCCGAGATTTTCGATCAGATTTGTGCGGGGAAAAATGCTGAGTCCGCCGAGCGAGCGGCAGGTGTAGGCCCACTGGAAATCCCAGGTGCCGACCTTGGCCAGATCTTGGCGCGCGTCGTCGTAGGCGGTGATCCAGAAGGCGCGTTCCCAACCGCTGGCGAAGCTGGCTTCGAGGGCGGGACGGCGGGCGTCCCAGGTGCGCATGTCGGCGTCGTAGTGTTTCCAAGCGCGGCGCCAGGTGGCCCAGCCCCAGATCCAGGGGTGGTGGCTGAACCAGTAACTAGAGCTATGACCGTGGAGGGGCGCGGTGAGGTTGTTGCCCGCGACGTGCAGGACGCGTTCGTCGTGCCGGTAGCGGGTGAGCATCGCTTCGGCGTAGGTGAAAAAACTCGGGTCGGGCAGGCAATCGTCTTCCAAAATGATGGCTTCCTCAACCTGTTCGAAGGCCCAAGTGATGCCGGAAGCGATGCGTTGGCGGCAGCCGAGGTTTTGATCGGAGTATTCGCGCAGGACTTCGCAGGGCCAGTCGACGCCGCGGTCGATGAGGGCGCGCACGGCGGCGACTTTCTCGGTGTCGTCGGGGCGGTTGGCGCGCGCGCCGTCGCACACGACGAGGAGCTTCGGCGGGCGGGCTTCGCGGATGCGGGCGAAGACCTGCGCGGCGAGCTCAGGGCGGTTAAAAACGAGAAAGAGGACGGGCGTCTGCATGGAAAAGCTGAGGCTGGAGCAGCGATGGTTTGCGTCAACCCGCTCGGCGAAGGGCGCGGCGGTTGAGTTTGTGCCAGAGACGTTGGAGCGGCGTGGTCTCTAGGAAGTACACGCTCTCGTCGGGCACATGAGGCAGTGCGACGGAGCGGTGGGCGCCGGGCGCGGGGCGGGCGGCGTGGTCTTCGGCGATCAGGCGGGCGAGGCGGGGGAAAAGATTGTGTTCATCGAGGACGCGGCGGCGGGCTTCGGCGAGGGCGTCGCGGTTTTTTTCGGCGCGGTCGGAGCGAATGATCTCGGCTACGCGGCGGGGCGCGGCGGGGTCGTTGATGTCGAGCCAGACGAAGGATTCGGCGGGGAAAAACGCGGCGAGGTTGGTCGCGCCGTAGTAGATCGGCATGGCGCCGGCGAGGAAGCAGTCGGCGATTTTTTCGGTCCAGTAATCGGGGCCGGCGTGGTTTTCCACGGCGAGGGCGTAGCGGGTGGGGGCGAGGGCGTCCCACTTGTCGGCGATGGGGTTGAAGCCGCGGCCGAAGAGATCGAAAGGGACGCCGGATTTTTTTAGGCGGTCGAGGAAGGCGAGGCGCAGGCGGTGGCCTTTGTGCGCGCCGAGGCTGCTGGTGATCCAGGTGAGGTCGCGAGATTTTTCAGGCGCCGGGGCGGCTTGGAGCTGATCGTAAGTTCGGCCAACGTGCCAAGGGAGCGAGCCGTGGGAGTGAATAAATTTTTCGCCGGAAAGACGCGGGTCTTGGGTGACGACGTGGCCGTAGAAGGGGAAACCTTTTTCGAAGCAACGGTAAGCGGGCAGCGCGGGCTCCTGAATGAAGCACCAGATGTTTTCTGGCGGCACCTTGACGCTCATGGCCGCTGGTGTGTGGTTGAGGATGACGAGGTGGTCGCAGCGTTCGACCGGATCGAGTGTGAAGCGCACGTCGCCCCACAGGCCGGTGCCGCCGGGGGTCTGGCGGAGCAGGTCGGGTTTGGTCCAGGATTTGACGATGCGGACGAGCGTCATGGCGAGAAAGGGGCGTCGGAGTTGGGTTCCGTGAGCGTGCGGAGCAGCTGGGCGACGGGGGCATAACAGGCGTCGACGGAGAGGTGGACGCGGGCGAGTGCGAGGATCTGCTCGGCGGCTTCAGTGGCGGCGTGCGGGAGGAGGAGGCGGTTGACCTCGTTGGCGAAGGTTTCGGGTGTGTCGGCCACGCGCAGGGCGGGCTGGAGCGATTCGAGTCCTTCGAGTCCGACGGAAGTGGTGACGCAGGCGCGGCCGAAGCCGGTGGCTTCGAGGATTTTGATTTTGATGCCGCTGCCTTGGAGGATCGGCGCGATCACGAAGGCGGCGCGGGCATAGGCGGTGGCGAGGTCGGGGAGGCGGCCGAGCACCTCGATGCCCTCGGGCTGCGGTGAGGGGAATTCTTTGCAGACGGTCCCGGCGATGAGCAGGCGTGCGGCCGGGGTGGTGTGGCGGACGAGCGGCCAGACATGGTTGATGAACCAGCGGAGACCGGTAATGTTGGGGCCATGCTGACTGCCGACGAAGAGCAGCGTGGGTTGGGCGGGCACGGGGAGCGGACGCGGGCGCACGGGGAGCGGGGCGGTGACGATGCGTTTGTTGGGAAACAGATGGGCGAAGACGCGGGCCTCGGTGGACTGGATGGCGATGAGGCCGTCGGTGGCTTGCAAGCTGGCGAATTCGTCTTCGGCAGACATGTGTTCGCCCAGCACTTCGACGGGGTGGCCCTCGATGAGATGAAGTTGGCGGTGGCGGACGTCGTGGGTGAGGACGGCGCACGGCGGGTGCAGGCGGTGCGGGTCGCAGACGGCGGGTGCCATCCATGCGTAATTGGCGAGCACGACGTCGGGTCTGAGACGCGCGATGGCGTTGGCGATGGCGTCTGATTCGGCTTGGGTGGCGGGGAAGCCCCAGGACGGTTGCGCGGAGTGAGGGGTGGCGTGTGCGGCGTCGGAAGCGGAGGGCGCGGCGCGTGGGGTGCGAGGCCAGAGGTGGAGGGCGCGCAGGAATGTTTTTACGCGGTGGCTGGCACGGGCCTTGAAGGGGAGCCAGACGATGTCGGGCTTCCAGTAGCGGCGGCCGAGCTTGACCGTGCCCATGATTTCCAGGGTGAATACGCCGGGTTCGATAGTGGGCGGGTTGAACCAGCCGCGGGAAGGAGCGAGGTCGGGTGGTTCGGTCCAGACGATGTGGATCTTGAAACCCTCGCTGGCGAGGTGGCGGAGCAGATCAAAAACGTAGGCGCCCGAACCAGAGTCGCCGGCAAAGGGCGAGGTGCGAGTGACGAAGAGAAGGGTGAGCGGCGCGGCAGTCACGGGTTTCAGACGATGTTTTTTGGATTATCAGTGGGCTGCAACCGTCACTAAGTCGTTAGCGCATCCAGCGGAGTCAGGCCTGCGATCACCCAAGAAAGGGTGGTGACGAAGGAGCGGAGCTGGCTGGAGTCGGCGGGCTGCATGCGAGCCGGTATTCAGATGTTGGGCACGAGAGACGCAGGACGAGGGCTGGCAAAACGGGCGCGGATGAGGCGTCGGCCGAGCTCGATGCCGGGTTGTTCGATCGTGTAGTAGGCGATTCCGGAAATGCATACGGTGATGACGAGGGCGCCGCTGAAGAGGAGCAGGAAGTAGAGTTCGCCCGAGACCATGGGCGCAGGGAAGATTTTTTTCATCACCTGCAAGGCGGCGAAATGCGTGATGTAGGCGCTGAAACTGAGCGTGCCTAAGGTGCGCGTGAAGCGGTTGACGAGGATGGCGGTGGGCTCGACCAGCACGGCGAGAACCAAGATGGCGAGCAGCAAGGGGAAAAGATACTCGGCTAGGTCGCCATGGAGTAGGTTAGCCGCCAGCAGAAGAACCGTGGCGATTGCAAGAAGTGCGGCCCGGCGCAACCTGAGCGGATAGTTCAGGCACCGTGCGCGCAGGAAGAAGACGATAAAGCCAAGCAGGAAGGTGGGCAGATGTGCGGGTAGCCAGAAGTAGGAAAACGAATCTTGCCGCCAAGCGGGTACATGGGGGAAGAGCGTCGCGACCAGGCCGGCGCGGGCGAGGTCGTTGAGTATGAGAGCCAAAACCACCGCCAAGGCATAACCGACGATCGCTCGGCGCAGATCGGTGATGAGGCTGAAGAGCCAGGGAGCGAGGAAGTAGAAGCCGAATTCCGCGGCGATGGACCAGCCGCCGGGGACGACGGAGTTGATCGTGTCGGGGTGCCAGCCGTGGAGGATCGTAGCGGTGAGGCCGAAGTGAAACCAGCCGAGCGTGCCCTCGGCCCAGCCGCGATTCCACGTGCCGTGCATGGCGTAGTAGAAAAGGATGCCCGCCCAGAAAAGCGGCAGGATGCGAAAGGTGCGACGGATGAAAAAGGCAGGGAGCGGCGCGCGATCAAACCCGCTGCGCTTTTGGTGCGAGGCGAAGAGGGTGAAGGCGCTGGCGATGAAGAAGAGGGACACGCCATAGCAGCCTGCTAGGGCCGCGGAGCGGCCGAAGAAGTCGGGCACGGCCTGCGCGGCATGAACGAGTAGTACGCAGAGGAAGGCGATGCCGCGGAGGGCATCGACGGAGTCCAGCCGCTCCGGCTGGCCGGGGCTGGTGGTTGAAGCTGAGATCATGGTGCCGCAGGGCGCAGTTCAGGGCGCCGTAATAAATGGACAGGTTTTTTCTGGCTGGAGGAGCTCATTGCTTTTTCTGTTTTGAGCGAAGGCGCGAGGACAGCTTGATGCCAGGGCGCTCCAGCAGCTGGTAGGATGCCAGGGTGACGAAGGCCAGACAAACACCCATCACGAGATAGGTGCCGAGGCGGGCGGCGTGGAGTGGCAGTCCTGCGCAAAGCTCGCGGCCCAGTTTCTCAAAGGGGCCTAGGAGGGGTTGGTGCCAGAGGTAAAGCGAGTAACTGACCAGGCCCACGGCGGCCAGGGCGCCTTCAACGCGGTTGATCGGATTTGCACGGCTGGCATAATGTCTGATGACGAGGGCGCCGACGAGAGAGGCCAAACTGAAGGAAATCGCCATGGTGGGGCGCGACAGGATGCTGAGCGTGAAGACCGTCAGAACTGCGATCCCGGCTTTGCGGGTGTAGAGCACGCGGGCTTTTTTGGTGGCGAGATCTTCTGCCACGAGCGCGCCGAGAGCCCAGTCGCCGAAGCTGAAAAAAGAGGCGCATGACCAGAAGTTGATGGCGTGGTCGGGCCAGCCGACCAGTGCCGAGGAGGACAGTTTCCCGATCAAGGCAAAAACGAACCAGCCAAAAGCGGCTTTGGCGATGCCGTGACGTGAGCGCAGCCAGAGGAAAACGGGATAAAGGAGGTAGCATTGCCACTCGACCGCCACGCTCCAAAGGGACGGGTTGATCTGACTCCAGAAGCTGCTTGGGGCGAGCGTGAAGGCCGTGGTGACGTGTTGTAGCAACGTGAGCGGGCTGGCCTCGTTGCCTAGATGCCAGATGGGCCAGAAGCAAAACACGCCGATGCTGACGAGAAACGCCGGATAAATACGCCAGAAGCGGCGCCAGAAAAACACCCCGGAATCAAAGCTGTGCTGGCGGAGAAAACTGCTATGGATGCAGAAGCCGCTGAGGGCGAAAAAGAGCGGCACAGACGACCAGCCAAGGGAAATCAAGGTGAGCGGCAGGATGTTCCAGCCGCTTGAGGAGAGGTTGGCCAAACCATCTTCACGCCATGGGAAGTGCCAGCCAATCCGGGCGCCTACGAGGTGATAGATGACAATGGTGAGAGCTGCAGTGCCGCGTAAAACGTCGATACGGGTGAAGCGGTTGGCATGGGCGGAAGGCGCCGCCGACTTAATCGCGGGACGGTTTACCTCCGGGGCCAGGAGGACGGAGCCAGCCGCGGGAGGGGCTGCGCTCATGTCTTGGACGGGGTGAAGCGGTTGAGGTGTTTACCTGCTTCCATGTGCAGGCGCATCCATTTGTGCGCTGACCATTTTTTTAACTTCTTCCAAGGGCGGGACACGCGCCAGCGCCACTGGTCGGCGGTGCGGTAGGCGAGGCGGCGCGGCCAAGATTCACCGAGCAGGCGGAAATGGTAAAAGATATGGCGGTTCGGGAAGGGATCGTCGCCGTGGTGGCCGGCCCAGTGGATGAGCGGTTCGGCTTTGCCGTGGTCGCGGTGGCCGGGCGTGAGCAGGAGCCATGCGCCGTCTTTCTTGGCGATTGGGGTTTGATCCCCCCAGAGTTTGTCGGGCACGGCAGAGTTAAACTCGGGCAGGCGGACGTGGCGCAGGCCGGTGAGGTCGACGGCGAAGTTGAAGAACGGCTGGTCGTACTGGTAGACGAAATTGTCGCGCAGGCGTTTGGCCTCGGCGAGGAGTTCGGTGAGTTGCGGTCGGGTGAAGAGGCCGCGCTGGGCGAGGAAGGCGCCAGCGTTGAAGCCTTTGGTGCGGCCGGTGCGCTCGAGTTCGTCGCGCCAAGGCGTGCGCTGGTAGACGTTGTCGAGGTCGTTGTCGAACGTCATGAACTGCGCGCCGGAGCGGGCGAAGTCGGCGAAGAGATTTTCGACCGGGGCGAGCACGGCGATGTCGATGTCGAGGTAGAGGAAGTCGTCGAACGGGCCGTCGAAGGCGGCAAACTTCCGGAACATATGGTGACCGATGTGAACCTCTTCCCAGAGCTCGTCGCCGAGGCGGTCGAAGAAACCGTAGTCGGGGTCTTCGTGCACGGTGATGTTGTACAGCGCGAGCCACGGGCGGAGTTTTTCCAAGCGGCCGTCATACGGCAGCAGCCGGACGGGAATGTCGGGGCTGTACTGCCGGAGGCTGCGGAAAAGGCCGATGGCGAACTCGAGGACGACGTCGTTGCCGAGGATGTAGACGCCTCGGGTGCGGGAGGGAGAGGACGGTTCGCTGGGCACGGCTGGAAAATCAGGAGCTGGAGACGATGCTGGAGATCGGTTTGGGGCGCACGGCACCGAACCCACGGTCAGAGACATTGTCGGCTTCGCTGGTGACGACTTCCCAGACGGCGGCGCTGCCGACGGAGTCGAGGCAGTTGTGGCCGGAGATGACGGCGGTGCTGACTTTGTAGGAACCGGGGTGGAGCGGCCAGTAGTCGAGGCCGACGCGGACGGTGTGGCGGCCGGGCTTGAGGTCCCAGGCGTGGCCGTTGGTGTCGGAGTCGAGGGTGAGGATGCGTTGGCCTTCGAGCGTGTCGAAGCCCATGCCGATCATGACCTGCTTGGTGTGTTCCTTCAAATCGAAGGTTACGGAAACAAAGCCGGGGCGGCCGTAGGCGAGGCGACCTTCATCCATCTCCATCGAGAGCAGGCGGGCGTTACGGCCTTGCTTGGAGTAGCGTTCGTGGTCTTCCAGGCTGACGGTGGAGGCGGAGGCGGCGTGGCGGGTGGAGTAGTATTCCACGGCGTCGTCGACGTTCATGACGCGGCTGGGCTGTCCGCGATCGAGGAGCACGCAGCGGTCGCAGAGGCGGCGGATGGCCGTCATGTTGTGGCTGACGAAGAGGACGGTGCGGTGTTGGCCGTGCGAGATGTTTTCCATCTTGCCGAGGCACTTGTTTTGGAAATCGACGTCGCCGACGGCGAGGACCTCGTCGACGAGGAGAATCTCGGGTTCGAGATGGGCGGCGACGGCGAAGGCGAGGCGCACGTACATACCGCTGGAGTAGCGTTTGACGGGGGTGTCGATGAAGCCGCCGATTTCGGAGAAGGCGACGATTTCGTCGAATTTGCGCGCGATCTCGTTTTTGCGCATGCCGAGGATGGCGCCGTTGAGGAAAATGTTTTCGCGTCCGCTGAGCTCGGGATGGAAGCCGGTGCCGACTTCGAGGAGGCTGGCGAGGCGGCCGTGCATGCGGATCTCGCCGGTGGTGGGTTCGGTGATGCGGCTGAGAATCTTGAGCAGGGTGGATTTGCCGGCGCCGTTGCGGCCGATGATACCGACGACTTCGCCGGGGTTCACATCGAAATTGATATCGCGGAGGGCCCAGAAATCCGTCGCTTCAGCGGCGGGGGTGACGCGTCCACGGAGGCGGTCGCCGAGGCGGCTCATCTCATCGCGGAAGCTGGTCATCCCGAGTTTTCCGAGACGATATTTTTTGGAGATATTCCTGACCTGTATGATCGGTTGCGACATGTCGAAAAGTGTTAGTGAAAAGGGAGAGGCGGCGTGGCAGTTTAGTTGTGAATGACGGACGATTTACCGAGGCGCAGCGATAGCTTGGTGGCGGTTAAAAGTTGGAGGTGGCGGACACAGGCCTGGATGCGGGAGAGGGGGCGGGTAAACTCGTTGGCGGGCGGTGGCGGGGCTTTCTGGAAGTGGCGGTTGAGCGAGGCACCGCGGTCGGTGCAGAGGCGGGCGATCAGCTTGCAGAGGATATCGTTGTCGAGCGCCCAAGGGGAGCGGGTACCGGAGAATTTGTAGGTGGTGCCCAGTTTGGAATTGCAGAGGTTGACGGCGTAAACGGGTGAGGTCTGGTGGCGCAGGTAGGGGCGCAGGAAACGGCCGTCGTCGTGGAGATAGCGATACATCATCTCGGGGCCGAGGATGCCTGCGGTCGTGAGCAGCGGGAAGGCCTCGCGCTGGCGGCGGGCATAGAGCCACTCGGTGCCGATCGAGATGGCGGAGAGCGGCTGGTCGCCTGCGAGAATGGCCGCGGCTTCCTTGAGGTACGGGGCGATGATCTGTTGGTCGCGGCAGAACACGGAGACGGCGTTGTTGACCGCGAGCTTGAAGAAAGGCCGGTTAAAGAGCGTCAGGTCGTGCCAGACTTCGCGGCAAAAGGCGTAGCCGGAAGTCTGGTTGATGGTGAAGCGTTCGGGGTCGAATACGACGGCGTCGGCGTCGACCCAGATGGCGCGTTCCCAGCCTTCGGCGAGCAGTTGGCGGGCGGCGACGAGGCGGGCGTAGTCGGTGAGCAAACAGACGTGGGTCGAGGCGCGCAGACGCAGCTCGGCGGGTACCAAATCAAAAAACCGATCATCCCAAAACCGGTAAGCGAAGCCCTGCTTTTCCGCCCAAGCGCGCACGGTGGCCATGCAGGCGTCGATCCAGCCGGGGACATGTTCTGTCCGGAACGATTGGTAGACGACGGTTTTCATGGATGGCTTGGGCGGGGAGCGTCGGGAAAGCGCTCAGATGGTGTCGACAAAGGTGCGGGCGCTGCGCTGGAAGAGCATCAGGCCGAGCATGAAGATGACGAGCGTGATGCCGACCGAGATGGCGTAGTAGGCTGGGATAAAGGTGCCCGCGCCGAGGAAGGCGCGGCGTGTTCCCTCGATGATGCTGGCCATGGGATTAAGCACGATGAGCCAATGCCATTTTTCGGGCAGCTTGGAAAAGAGAATCGAGAGCGGGTACCAGACGGCGGAGGCCATCATCCAGATTTGTTGGAGGAAGCCGGTGAGGTAGCGGAAATCCCGATACTTGACGGTGAAGGCGGAGATGACCATGCCCGCGCCGAGGCCGAGGACGGCCATGTGCACGATGAAGAGCGGGAAAAGCGCCAGTACTTGGTAGTCGAGGGCGAAGCTGGAGTGGGCAGGTGGATTGAGTTTCAACCAGCCCCACATGGCGAGGAAGGCGGCGAGCTGGATACCAAAGTTGATGAGATTGGAAATGGCTTGGGCGAGCGGCACGATGAGCCGCGGGAAGTAGACTTTGCCGAAGAGGTGGGCGTTACTGATGAAGGTGTTTCCCGTCGAATCGAGGATGCTGGAGAAGTAGCCCCAGGTGATCTGGCCACTGAGAAAGAAGAGCATCGCGGGCGTGCCATCGGTCGAGACGCCGATCAGGACGTTGAGCACGAGCACGTTCATCAAAGCTGAGACGAGCGGGTTGATGATGAACCAGAGCGGTCCGAGAATCGTCTGCTGGTAGCGAGAGACGAAGTCACGGCGCACGAGCAGGAAGAGCAGGTCTCGATAATCGAGCAGACCCTTCCAGTCGATATTGAGCCAGCCCTGGTTGGGGCGGATGTGGATTTCGATGTCAGGTGTGGTTTCGGTCGTGCTCACGGGAGGGAGGGAGAAGGGTTGTAGGTTCTGCGGATGGCGTCGCCTTAGACAAGCATGCCGGTGTCGGTTAGGACATCGGCATGGGGTGCGGGCGGATGTTGGGAGGAAGGGCCGTTTAGGTGGCTTTGTTTTCTTTTTCTTTCACTGACTCTGACTGGTAGGATTTGTAGTAGTTGGAATCGTAGGCACCGTAGCCGTCGTAGCCGTAGTTGAGCAGGGCGGAGCTAGGCACGCAGTTGAGCACGATGCCGAGGGTGGTGATACCGGATTCGGTAAATTTGCTCAGGCTCTTTTTGATCATGGCGCGGCGAACGGTCTTAAACCGGCAAACGTAGATGAGTTCGGAGCAGAAGCGCGACAGCAGCAGGGCGTCGGGGAAGACGGCCGAGGGAGGCGTGTCGATCACGATGAGGTCGTAGCTTTTGGAGAGTTTGTTGAAGAGGTCGGTCGCGGCGATCTGGTCGATGATCTCGGTGGGATTTTTGATGGCGTCACCGGCCGGCAGTAGATCGAAGGAGGCGCTGATGTTGGTGATGCCGAGTTTCTTCGGGTCGATGACGACATCAGCGGTGTGGGCGTTTTCGCGGAGCCACGGGAGTAGGCCGACGCCGCCGGGTGCGCCAAAGTAGCGGCGCAGGGTCGGACGGCGGAAATCGCAGTCGACGAGCAAGGTCCTGCGACCGTGGGCGGCAAAGACGGCGGCAAGATTGCTGGCGGTGAGGCTCTTGCCTTCGCTAGGAATACTGCTGGTGACGATGATGCGTTTAGGAAAAGCGACGACGGAGCGGATTTCGATTTCGCTGAAAACACCGCGGTAGGCTTCGGAGATGGAATCATCTTTGCCGAGGCGGAAGACGTTGGGTCGTTCCGTCTCGCTGAGTTTTTTCATGGTCTTAATGCCGCCGAGCATGATCTGGTTCATGCCGCTCTCGACGTCATGCTGAGATTTCACGCGTGTATCCATGAAACCGATGCCGAGCGGAACGCCAAAGAAGAGGCCGAGTCCGAGGACGAGGGCGCCGACGGCGACCTGGCGTGGAGTGCCGCTTTCAGGGACGGTGGGGACGTAGGCGCGGTCGAGAATCTTGATGTTAACATTCTCAAGTTGGCTGACGATCGTGGCTTCGTTAAGGCGGTCGTTAACCATGTTGTAGGCGGAGCGTTTGGTGGCGCCGTCTTGTTCGAGGAATTTGTAGTCAATGGCGACGCGGTCGTATTCGCGGGCCTTGCCTTCGGCATCCACCATGTCTTTGCGCAGGCGTTCTTCGCGCTGCTGGGTGAAGGCGTAGCGGGTGCGTAGTTCTGCGATGGCCAGGGCGATGTTTTCCTTGAGGCGTTTCTCGACGTTTTCGATCGCGAGCGCGTTTTCCTTCATGCGTGGATGATCGTCGAGGTAGCGTTCGGAAAGCTGGCGGCGCTCGGCCTTGAAGCTGTCGAGTTCGTTTTTGAACGAGTTGATGTTGCCGTAGGAAGTGATGGAGGAGAGTTCGAAGAGGTCGCGGCCGGTCTTCTGGAATTCTTCGACGGTCTCGATCAGGCTCTTGAGGCTGGATTGTTCGAGTTGGTTTTGGACGAGGCTGCTGCCGATGGAGCTGACTTTTTCCTGGACGACACTTTTGTTTTCACCGAGGGAGGCCATGTTGTGCTTGGCGCGGTATTCCTGCATAGCGCGTTCAGCGGATTCGACTTCGACGCGTTTTTCCTCGGACTGATTTTTAAGGAAGAGGATGGCGGAGTTGGTGCCGCTGCTGGCGCGGTCGATGGTGAAGTAGATGTATTTCTGCGCGAAGCGATTGGCAATGAGTGCGACAGCGTCGGGATCGCGGTTGGTGGCGTTGATGACGATGATGGTGGTGCCGCGCTTGTTGAAGTAGCTGACGTTGGGCCGGATGATGGAGGCGAGGCTGGGCGGGGGATTGTCGGGAAACTCCGGGTTGCGGTAGGCGTTTTGGATCTGCTCGGTTTCCTTTGGCGTGAAGGAGCTGGAGAAGTATTCGTAGAAGGTGGTGCTGGCCATCTGCTCGAGGTGATGGTTGATCTCGAGTACACCGGTGGTGGTGTCGACGACCTCTTGGACGTTGAGGATTTTGTCTTTGCGCGGCTCGAAGAGCATCTTCACCTCGGTGCGGTAATAGATGTCCAGCTTGGGCTGGGCGAGGATGAAGATGGCGGCGGCGGCGGCACCGACGAGAAGGCCAATCCACCATCGTTCGAGGAAGAGGTTGAGGAGGCTGCGTGGCGTGAGAGACGAGAGACTTTTGTTCTGGTCGTCGCGTTTCGCGGATTTCGCTTTTGAATTTTTCGACATGGAGATGCCTAGAGTGAGTGAGGCGGTTGTGTTCTTTTAGAAAAGGCGTTCGGGCACGTAGAGGCGGTCGCCCGGATAAATGAGGAAGCTCTTGGGGCTGTTTTTATTGCCACCGCGGCCGCTGATCATGCTCTCGACGTTGACGGTAGAGACGGTTTCGATGCCAGCTTCGTCGACGCGAGTGACTTTGACCTCATCGGATTTGGCGGTGGCTTTGAAGCCACCGAGACTGGTGATGAGTTCGACGATTTCGATGCTGGCGGCTTCCTTGGGCATGCGGTATTTGCCGGGGGAGTTGACGGCTCCGAGCACAGCAACTTCGCGCATGGCGTAGTCGCGGACCGAAATCGAGACCATGGGTTGGCGGAGGATCTTTTTGTCGATAAAGATCTGCTCAAGATATTTTTCAGCTTCGCGCACGGTCTTGCTGCTGAGATTGACCTCGCCGATGAGAGGCATGCGGATGATGCCTTTGCCGTCGATGCGCTGGCTGGTGGAGACGTCGGCTTCACCCCAGATGATGATGGCGACCTCGTCACCGTTGCTCAGTTGGTAGCCGGGATCGGTGGCGGGGAAATCGAGGTTGTTAACCTTCGCGCTGTTGTTGTTGGCGGCGGAAGGTGTTCCCGTGGGTTGAGCGGGCGCAAGGCCTGAGGCTGGCCTTGGCCGGGCAGCGGAGGCTGGCTGGTTATTCGACGAGGATTGGCCGGAAGGCGCGAAGGCGTTTTGGGCCGGGCTGAGCGAGGGTAGTCCGCTGGCGAGAAGCGTCAGGGCGGAGATGAAGCGGAGGTTTCGCATAAGCGTAGAGGTGCGGGTCAGAGGTGGTCAGTCGGCGGAATCAGTAAACGCAGTTGGCAGAGAAATTGAACACGTGATGGATGTTGTTTTCGATTTGAAAGCGGGTGGCTTGGAAGGAGCCCGCAGGCGTGTCGGTTTTATTGTCTTGGAAGGAGTAACTGGATCCGAGGCTCCAGTGTTGGCTCAGGGTGTGATTGAGGTTGAGGCCGGCACCGAGAACGGTGTCGCTGCGGGAGAGACCTCGATAGCTACGCCAGTTATAGCTTACGTTGCCCGTAAGTGAGGTCGCCATGCCGATCTTTTCAGAAACGTTAAAGGCGGTTGATGTGCTAATGACCGTAAAGTTGTTAGAGCCTAGGCCCATGCTGCGTGAAAGACTCCATGAGACATGGGTGCGTTCACGGGCATTCCAGCCGATTTGGGCGCTGCCCTGTAAGGACTTGCTTCCCGAGTCATTGATGCCTGGGGACATGGATTGCTGGTAGGAAACGGTGGCCGAGCTGTCCAGCTTGGGGAAGCGTGCGGGAGGGAGGAAGGGGCCGGTCAAGCTGAGGCCGTAAGTCGCGCTGCTGTTTCGGGTGTTACCGCTCGTGGTTTCGTTGGCGGAGCGTTGCACGGTCATGTAACCGCAGGTGGCTTCACCGATGATTTTACCGTAGATGGGGTGGGCCAAGCCGAGGGTCAACGCGTTGGCTGTTTGGTCGAGGGCGGTGTCGGGGGTGTTGCCGATTGCAGTGGGGTCGAAAACCCAGTTGGCGTAGTTGCTGGCCGAGCTTTGCGTTCGAGTGTAGTTGTGATTGAGGCGGAGGTTGGTGTCTTCGAGGAAGTCGGTGTAGCCAAACGTAAGGCTATTGGAGGCGATCTGTTGGTTGCCGTAGGCTTTGCGTTCGTTGCGGCTGTAGTTGATGGTGTCGGACAGCGACGTTTTCAGGCCCGTGGCGTAGGTGCTGGTCAGGCTGAGCGAGTAGTTCTTGGTCGCAACGCGGTCATTAATCAGTGGGTCGACCTGCGTCATCTCGTTGTAAGTGGCACTGATCTGCCCATTGAGGCGGGAGCCTTCGGCAACGGGGAAGTTTGAGCTGACACCCAAGGAAAGGTCGTTCGAATCAAACTGCGTATTGGTGTAATAGCGGTTGAAGCTTACGCCGGTGTACGCGGTGAGCTGCGTGGGCCCGATTTTATGGGCGTAAGTGAGCTGCGGGCGCAGCGTTCCAATTACATCATCGCCGGGGTTGGTTGTACCGACGACATAAGAATCGTAGGTCGTGGATGCCGTCGTTTGCAGCGTGAGTGTGCTGCTGGGGAAATCCACCAACGCGTGGATAGGACTGGCCAGCAATGCCCAGACGGCGAACAGAGGCGCTGCTTGGAGCGCAAGAGAGAGAGGGCGTTTGTAGGAAGTCACAGGCACGATGAATGAAGGTTGTAGGTGTTGCGGGAGCGTCAATTTGATGCTGATTGCGTTGCTTAGTGTGTTAAAAAGGCAATGAGTTCTTGTCCCCTATTCTCAGCACGCGATATTTGGTTACCAGATAATCTTAGGTGAGCTGTGGCTTTCACGAGGAATTGCCGGGTATTGCGAGAGAGATGCAGGTGTGGTTTAGGGGCATCTGCTTAAGGTTTAGCGATGCTCAGGGAGAGGCTTTCGGCCAGACTGACTTCCTGGGGTAAGGCCGTAGCGGGATCGAAGAGGTCGAGGCTGATCTTAGCTTGTACTTGATCTTTGCGCTGCATGGAGGCGAGGGCTTTAATGAGGCTGGTTTGAGCCTGTCCGGAATCTTTTTGATCTGGGAGCGGGTCAAGCAGGCGCCAAGTATCGCCGAGGCGGTTTTGTTTGAGGAGCGAAAGGGCGTAAACCTTGGTGCGAAAGAGGTCATCGGGTGCGTTGTCATAGGCTTCTCGGGCAAGCACATGGGCGCGGGAGAGGTTACTGCCGGTTAACAGGCTGTAATAGGCGGAACGGGCTTTGGTCTCGAAGTCATTGGGATTGGCTTCGCCGCGTTGCTCGTGGATGCGTGCGAGGTCGGCGGTTTGGCCGGTCTTGGTGTAGTGTTCGACGAGTTCTGTAAACACTTTCTGGTTGAGCGCATCGCGTTGAAAAATGCGGCTGAACAGTTCGATGCGTTCCTGCGTCCAGCCCCAGCGTTCACAGATTTCGGCCAGCGCAAAAAGGTTTGCGGTGTTGCTGCCCGCGCTGGCGAGGGCGGTGCGCCAGCTGGAGAGTGCGGAACTTTCTCGATTTTGATTTTTTTGGGCGTAGCTGAGCAGGGACAGGCGGAGGAAGTCGTTGGTTTCCCAGCGGTCGCTTTTGAGGGCGTTTTCCAGGCCGGCGAAGTCGTCGCTCGCGTAGAAGGTGTCGGCGAGTTCCATCGGGACGCTGACCGTCTTGCGGAAAGCCTCGGGCAGCATGGCGACCCAGCTTTTACGGTCGCCCGGGGTGTTGTTGTGCAGGGCGGTGAGGGTGGCCAGTCGAACAACGTTTCCTTGTTCACGCTGGGCTTTGGTGATGAGCGCGAGGGTGGTGTCGTAAAGTCGGCGTTCCTCGGGCAGCGTGAGCATGTTGGGGCGGACGTTGGTGATGAGGTCAGCGCCTTCCTGGATCTTGCCGGTTTCGACAAGGAGGAGGGCGCGCATGGTGGTGCGGTCGGGTTGGGCGAGGCCAGTCGCGCTGATGGAGTCGAGGAGTTGAAGGGCGTCCTCGGCGTTGTTTTGTTTGTAGAGGGCGAGCGCCTGAGTGGTGATGTAGAAGGAGTTTTTGGGTTCGGATTTCAGGTTTTCGCGGGCGATTTCTGAGGCGCGTTCGAGGTTGGTGCCGAGCAGCAGGCTGGTGTAGGCGAAGTTGTTTTTTGCGTTGGTGTCCTGCGGGGAGGCTTCGATAATGCGTGAGAAGAGGCGGTTGATGCCGCGGGTGTTACCCTTGCTGCTTTCCCACGAGACGAGTTGCTGGCGGGTGGCGATGTCCGAGGGGTCGATAGAGAAACGTTTCCAGAGCAGCTCGTAGCGTTCGTCCTGCCAGCGCCACGCTAGGGTGCGGGCGAGTAGGGTTTGGAGTTTGCGAGGGTTATTGCCGACTTCGATGACGGCGAGTTTCCATTCTTCGGCAAAGAGGCGTTCGCTGCCGGTGATGCGGTGTTTATAGGCCAACATGGCATGGCGGGCGAATTCCCCGTCCTTCCATTTGCAACCGCGCAGGAAGGTTTCGAGTTCCGGCCATTTCTTCAGGCTGAGCAGTGCGTAGGCGTAGTTGGTTTGCACGCCTTCGGCTTCTTTTGTTTTTTCAGGCAGGCTATCAAGCCAAGTGCAGAGTTCCGCGGACTGGCCGCTGGTGTTCATGTAGCTGGCAAGGACGACGACTTTCTCGGGGGCGTCGGCGTAGCTTTGCTGGATTTGCGTGAGATAGGCGTGGGCTTTGCCGGGCGCGTAGCGGTGGTAGGTCTCGAGGATGAGGAGTTGGTGGGGCGGGATGATGTTGAGCGAGGTGGCCAGCTGGCCGGCAAGTTCGAGCGCCTCGTTGGCGTTTTTCTGTTCGCTGGCGTCGGCGAGCAGTATCGCGAGGGCGCGTTCGCGCAGGGCGGGGTCGCTGGCGAGGTTGCGGATTTCGTTGCGGATGGCGGGCTTGTTTTCGGCGTAGCCATCGAGCATGCGCAGTTGAGCAAGTTCGAAGCGGGCGTTGTTGTCGGTCGGGCGTAGGCTGACGAGGCCCATTAAGTTGGCCTTGGCGGCGGCGGTTTTATTCATCCGCCGGTTGACGAGAGCGGCGATTTCTTGGAAGTCGGCCGAGGCGGCTCCCTCTTTGCCGACTTTGTTGATCATTTCGAGCGCCTGGGGGAAGGCATTTTTCTCGACGGCAAAGTGGATGAATTTGAGTTTGTTATCGAGCGTGCTCTGGAGGAGGGCGATGCGCTGGAGAAAGGTGAATTCTTCCGGAGATTTTTGTTTTTCGGCGATCTGGGCGCCTAGTTTCCACGTGTCGAGGTTTTGCTGGTTGTAGCGCAGGCTGGTGCGCACGGCGGTCATCGCGGATACGTAGTCGCCTTGAGAAAATTTTTCACGGGCGACGTTATTGGTGCGTTCTTCGCGCCAAGCTTTGACGCGGGGCCAGACGATCCATTTGCCACCGGCCAAGCCGCCGGCGAGGAGGAGGGCGAGCGCGCCGAGGATGATGGGGAGGCGCAGTTTGTTATGTTTCTTGAGAAGTGTGGCCATGGGCTTATTGGCTCTGGAGCTTGGAGGTGGGGGTGATACTTAAGATTTCGGCGAGGACGGAGCGCAAGGAGGCTTCGGCTTCTTCGAGCGAGGTGGGGCCGGTCATGGAGATGCCGAGGACCCGCTGGCCGAGGTTGCGGTGGCCGCGCAAGACGGAGTCGATGCGTTCTTCGCTGCTGACCTGCTTGTAGGAGATTTTTTCGCCATCGGGTGTGGGTTGGTCTTCGATAATGGCATGAAAGACGTAGACTTGTTGCGAGCCAGCTTCGAATAAATACGTGTTGAAGGGGATGTCCATGTTGCCAACCGGGCATGCGTAGCGGCCGGTCTCGGCGACGAGTTTCATGCCCGTCGCGGGGAGGCATACGGTCGGGTAATGCGCGCCGGAGAGGAACTTCGAGACGCGGCCGGGGAACCAGCGGATGTAGTACATGTTCCAGCCGAAGCCGTCGGGGCTGCGCCACGAGGAGGTTTCACCGATGTTGTATTTGAGGATGGCGCGGGTGCGTTCGGCGAGTTCGCTGCGCTTGTACTCGGGGGCCTTTTCCGGCCATTGGACGTTCCATTCGGCCGGCGGGGGCAGTTGAGCTTCGTGATAGCGGTACCAGCTTTCGCTTCCGATCTCCGCAGCGATCAACCAGACAAAGCCAAAGGCCACAAACGCCACCGGGAATGGCGCGGGCACGGCCGGTGAACCGAGCAGGGCGGCGGTGCGGGTGCTCGGTACGGGCTGGAAAAAACGGTTTTGCAGCTTCTCGCAACCATACGACAGCAGCCAGAGCGCGGCGAGGCCGGCCACCATGACGCCGGTGCCGAGCGGGTCGTGCCATTTTTCCATTTCATGGGTGCCGGACGTACCTGCGATGTAGGTGAGCGTCATCGTGCGGGCGATGTTCAGCGCGAAGACGACGATGAAGGACGAGCCTGTGAGTAGGAGGCGGAGGCCGGCGCGCAGGCGGTAAAACTCGCCAAGGAAAAGCGACATCATGAACGCCGTTTGCAGCGAGCGGATGCCGCTGCAGGCTTCGGCGACGTTGACCCAGGTGCCGCCGATGCTGATCAGGTTGCCGCTGGCCATCGCGGGTGTGCCGCAAAGGGTCAGTGTCTCGGCGCTGATCGCGGTGTTCCAGCGCGTGAGCGCTTGCACGATATTTTCCTCCATCCACACCGGCCAGGGCATGGCGGTGAAGGTGAACAAAATCGGAAACGCAAAATGCCACACGGTGCGCACGCGTCCGATGGCAAACAGCGCCGCGAACGAAAGCAGCACGATCGAGGACGTGAGGTAGAAATTGATTTTCACCCAGTCCGGATTGGCCTCGTTGACCACGCGGATCGGCGCGTAGGCCAGCACGAGCGCGATGGGCAGCACGAGCCAGAGCGGGTGGGGGCGGTCGGCAGAGTTGACGGGACGATCCCGCCAGCGCTCATAGAAGAGATAACCCGCCAGCACCGGCACAAACCAGCCGTATGAATAGAGCGCGTTGACGGTCCACTCCGTGCGCAGCCGGTTGAAGAGCAGCAACCATACGAAGGCGAGAAACGCGATGTTGATGGCGAGTGTGCGGCTAAGCAGCTTTTCCTTCATCTGGTAACGGGTGTGCGCAAGGTTTTATTTGCAGGTTCTCTAGCAAATGAGTTACGCAAAAAATATCTCGATATGTCCATTTTAACCTTAGGCAGAGGGCTAAAATCAGGAAAACCCTGAGTCCTTATGGGGGATCGGTGAAGGGTTTGAAAAAAACTTTGTCCTATGGGAATGCCCTGGTTTTCGCAATTTTACTCGTCGCGCCGGTAGATTTCACTTTTGAGATAGCAACACGTGAAAATCACAGTCTGGGGAATTAACTACGATCCTGAGCCCACTGGCATTGGTCCTTTCAACACTGATCTCTGTGCTTTCTTGGCCGAACGCGGCCACACGGTCACCATGGTGTCGACCTTCCCTTATTACCCGTGGTGGCGGAAGCGTCCTGCTGACTGCGGCAAACTCTATCAGAGCGAAAATCATCAAGGCGTGCGCGTGCACCGTTGCTGGCATTATGTCCCGGCGAAACCGACCACCTTCAAACGGTTGCTGCACGAACTGAGTTTCGTGACGACGTCGACGTTGCGCCTGCTCTTCCTGCCGCGCGCCGATGTCTACATCGTGGTGAGTCCGCCGCTCTTTCTCGGTCTCGGCGCCACGCTCGTGCGTTGGCTGCGTTGGGCGAAATTCGTTTATCACGTCCAAGATTTGCAACCCGACGCCGCGCTCGGCCTCGGCATGATTAAGCCCGGTCTCGCCGTGAAAATGCTCTATGCCCTCGAAAGCTGGACCTACGCCCGCGCCTCGCTCGTTTCCGGCATCTCGCAGGGCATGATGGATGCGTTTCTCAAAAAACGGGTGCGCCCGGAGAAAATCTACCTGTTGCCCAACTGGATTCCCGACGGCGACGCCACGGCCGCGCCATTTTCACGCGTTTCCTTCCGCGCCGCGCACCGCCTCTCTGCCGAAACACCCCTCATCGCCTATTCGGGCAACCTTGGCATGAAGCAAGGGCTCGAAGTCGTCATCGAAGCCGCCTCGCTCGCCAGCCAGCCGTCGCCGTCCGGACGCCCCGTGATCCACTGGGCGATCTGTGGTGAAGGCGCTGCCAAACCTGCGCTCGAAGCCTTGATCGCGGACAACGGCTGCGCCACCGCGCGTCTGTATCCACTTCAGACCGACGAGCTCTATCAGTCGTTGCTGCGCGAGGCCGACGTGTGCCTCATCACGCAGCAAAAAGGCACCGGCCAATTTTTCTTTCCGAGTAAACTCCTCTCCATCCTCCAGCTCGGCCGCGCCGTGCTGGCCGTGGCTGACGAGTCGAGCGAACTCGCCCGCGCCGTGCGCGAAGGCGGCTTCGGTCTCGTGGTCGCGCCGGGTGACGCGCCCGCCCTGCGCGACGCCGCGCAAAAGATGGCCTTCGCCGGTCACGCTCAACATCGCGAATGGTCCGACAAAGGTCTGGCCTGGGTCGATCAGTTCCGCCGCACGCGCGTGCTCGAAGCTTTCGAACAACGCCTCGCTGCTCTCGTGAAACGCCGCTGACGGTGAGCGCCGCGCTTGCTTACGCGGCCGACCTGCTGGGAGGATGACCGTTCCTATGGTCATGCCCGCCTCCCCCCGTCATCCGCAGCATGGCCGCGCGTTGCTCATGCTGCTTTGGGGTAATCTTTTTTGGGGGCTGAGTTTCCCCACCATCAAGGCGCTCATGCTCGTGCACGTGGCGGTGTTGCCTGGCAGTAGCAGTTGGTTCGTTACGGTCATGACGGTGACGCCGCGATTTATTTTGGCGGCGTTGATCCTGCTGGTTTGGCAGGCGCGGAAGCTCGGGCAAACCACGCGCGGCGAGGTGCGCCAAGGGATCGAGCTCGGCGTTTTCGCCACGCTCGGCACGATTTTGCAGAGCGACGGCATGCAGTTCACGAGCGCGTCCACCTCGGCGTTTCTCACGCAACTCTACGCTGTGCTGATTCCGGCCTACGTCGCGCTGCGTCTGCGGCGCTCGCCTGGCGCTCGCGTGTGGTTGTGCGGTTTTCTCGTGCTGGCCGGCGTCGCCATTCTCGGACGTTTTGATTGGAAAACGCTCACGTTCGGCCGCGGCGAATGGGAGACGTTGGGTTGTTCGGTTTTCTTCATGGGGCAGATTCTCTGCCTTGAGCGGCGCGAGTTCGCGGCCAATGACCCGATCCGCCTCACCCTCGTGATGTTCGTCACGCAGGCCGTGGTGTTCAGCGTGCTGCTGCTCCTTGCCGCGCCCAGTACCACCGCCGTGTGGCAACTCGCCTCCTCGCTGCCGTGGACCGGCTTGACGCTCGTCGTCACGCTCCTTTGCACCGTCGCCGCGTTTCTGATCATGAACCGTTGGCAGCCTAAAATCACCGCGACCGAGGCCGGGCTCATGTACTGTTTTGAACCGATTTTCGGCTCGTTGCTCGCGCTGGTTTTGCCCGCGCTGTACTCTGCGTGGTGCGGGATTTCCTACGCCAACGAAACCGCGACATGGGCTCTGCTGCTCGGCGGCACGCTCATCACCTTGGCCAACGCGCTGCTACAATTACGACCCGTGGCCAAGGGGTAGTCGAGTCGGCCTGCTCCCCGTTTTCCGTTGTCGCCAAAGTGCTGGCAACCATTACGAATCACCTTTTCCTTTTTTCATCACCATGCTCTCCGATACCATCAAAAAGGGCTTAGAACGCGCCCCGCATCGCAGTCTCCTTCGCGCCACCGGCGCGATCGAATCTGAGGCGGATTTTGACAAACCGTTCATCGCGATCTGCAACAGCTACATCGACTGCATCCCCGGCCATGCCCACCTCAACGAGGTCGGCCAGCTGGTGAAGCGGCTCGTGCGCGAGGCGGGTGGCGTGCCTTTTGTCTTCAACACCATCGGCGTCGACGACGGTATCGCCATGGGGCACTCCGGCATGCGCTACTCGCTGCCGTCGCGCGAATTGATCGCCGACAGCGTCGAGACGATGCTGCGCGCCCACTGTTTCGATGGCATGGTCTGCATCCCGAACTGTGACAAAATCGTTCCGGGCATGATGATGGCCGCGATGCGCGTGAACATCCCGACGGTCTTCGTTTCCGGCGGTCCGATGGCGGCCGGTATCGCACAAACCGATACAACCAGCGAACTCCCCGAACATCTCCGTCCCGCCAGCGCCAAATCCGATCTGATCACCGTTTTCAAGGGTGTCGGCGAGCTCCAGACCGGCAAGATCACGCCCGACGAACTCCTCAAGATGGAGCAGAGCGCCTGCCCGACCTGCGGCTCGTGCTCGGGCATGTTCACCGCCAATTCGATGAACTGCCTCTGCGAAGGTCTCGGCCTCGCTTTGCCTGGCAACGGTACGATCCTTGCCGTCTCGAAAGAGCGCGAGCAGCTCTACCGCCGCGCCGCCGCACAGATCGTCGAGCTCGTCAAACGCGATCTTAAACCACGCGACATCGCCACGATCGACGCCTTTGACAACGCGCTCACGCTCGACGTCGCCATGGGCGGCTCGACCAACACCGTGCTCCACACCCTCGCCATCGCCCGCGAGGCGGGCCTCGAGTACGATATCGCCCGCATCGACGCTATTTCGCGCCGCGTGCCTTGCCTTTGCAAAGTCTCGCCTTCGTCCGACTACCACATCCAGGACGTACACCGCGCGGGCGGCATTCACACGATCCTCGGCGAATTGAAACGCCTCGGCGCGCTGAAGACCGACTGCCTCACCGTCACGGGCAAGACCCTCGGTGAAAACATCGACGCGTGGGATCTGCGTTCGCCTTCCTGCACTGACGAGGCGCGCATTGTGCGCGTTTCCGGCGCCTCGGCGCTCGTGCTCGACCCGAATGACAAGCTAGGGCCAGCCGGCCGCACCGTCTCGGGCAATCTCGTGCCGAAACCGATGCTGTTTCACCCAGCTGACGACCGCGCCATCGCGCTCTGGCGTTTCGCCGCCGCCTTCAACGCCGGTGACGCCGCCGCTTGCGGCGCGCTCTTCGGCGTGAAAGGCGAACTCGCTGCCGACGCCACGAATAACTGGCGCGGTGCGCAGGAAATCGAAGCGGGCCTTAAGCCGAAGTTTGTTGAATTCCGCGGCCTCGTGCGCGCCGAACTCGGCGAAGTGCGCGGCACGCCCGTGCTGATCTTCTGGGAATACGAAAAAACCGGCGCGAAGAAAATCCGCTGCCTGCTGCGTGTGCCGCGGTTGCTCGCCAGCGGCCTGATCGCCCGAGCGGCTCACGATTACGAGGCGACATCATTTGCCACCGCCAAACCGGCCGGACTCACGCCGCACGATCCGGCGTTTCGTTTCGATGCGCAGGATTGCATTCGCTCCGCCGACCGCGCCTACACCAAGGACGGCGGCCTCGCGATTCTCTATGGCGGCCTCGCGCCCGAAGGCTCGGTGGTGAAGACCGCCGGCATCAGCGACGCCTTCAAGGCCTACTGCGGCCCGGGTTTTGTTTTTGAAGGACCGACCGTGATCTTCGAAAGTCAGGACGACGCCTGCGCCGGTATTCTCACCGGCAAAGTGAAGGCCGGTGACATCGTGATTATCCGCAACGAAGGGCCGCGTGGCGGTCCTGGCATGCAGGAGATGCTCTCGCCCACGAGCTACATTGTGGGCATGGGCCTCGGCGACAAAGTCGCGCTGATCACGGACGGACGTTTCAGCGGCGGCACGGCGGGCGCGTGCATCGGCCATGTTTCGCCGGAAGCGGCGGAAGGCGGCCCGATCGGCTTGCTCCGCGAAGGCGACCGCTTGCGCATCGACTTCCCCGGACGTCGCATCGATATCCTCGTGGACGACGCTGAACTCGCCGCGCGCCGCACGACGTGGAAACCGGTTGAGCGTCCGATGACGGGCTGGCTCGCGCGTTACCGCAAGCTGGTGAACAACGCCAGCAAGGGCGGCACGCTCACCGCGTAAACGACGACGAGAAAATCGTTTTAACGAACCACGTCCAGCCGGCGTCGTGATCTTGCCTGATCCGACGCCGTTTTTCTGCTTAGGGACGGTTAGCCTTCGTGTTCGGCCAGCCAGCGTTCGACTTCGATTGCGGCCTGACAGCCCATGCCTGCGGCGGTGATCGCTTGGCGGTAGACATGGTCTGCGCAATCGCCCGCGACGTAGACGCCGGGCGTTTTCGTGCGGACCTGCGATCCGGTGACGGGTTTGAAGTAACCGGCTTCGTCGACCTCGACGGCGTTGGCGAAGGCTTGGGAATTGGGCTGGTGGCCGATGGCGACAAACACGCCTTTGACCGGGAGCACGGATTCGGCGCCGGTCTTCACGTTTTTGATTTTCATGCCGCTGACGGCACCTTCCGCCACGCCGAGGATTTCGACCGGGGCGCTGTCCCAGACCATCTGGATTTTGGGGTGCGAAGTGGCGCGGTCGGCCATGATTTTCGAGGCGCGCAGGGTATCGCGGCGGTGGATAAAATAAACTTTGCTCGCGAAACGCGTGAGGAAGAGCGCCTCTTCAGCCGCGCTGTCGCCACCGCCGATCACCGCAACCTCCATCTTGCGGTAAAACGCGCCGTCGCACGTCGCGCAGGTGGTCACGCCTTTGCCGCCGTAGAGTTCTTTTTCGCCGGGCACACCGGTCATGCGCGGCGAGGCACCGGTGGCGATGATGATGGCCTTGGTCAGGATTTCGCCCTCGGAGGTTTGCAGGCGGAGCGGTTGCGAGGAGAAATCGACGGACTTGATCATCGTCTGCTGGAAGCGGGCGCTGAAGCGCGTGGCCTGTTTGCGCATGTTGTCCATTAGCTGGAAACCGTCGACGCCCTCGGGAAAGCCGGGGAAGTTTTCCACCTCGGAGGTGGTTGTGAGCTGGCCGCCGGGGAGGGTGCCCTCGATGACGAGCGGCGAGAGGTTGGCGCGACCGGTGTAAATGGCGGCGGTGAGGCCCGCGCCACCGGAGCCGACAATGACAACGTTTTCAACTTGGGATGACATGGTTGGGAATGAGGATAAACTCATGGCGTAAGGAAAGGGGAAAGTATTTTTTCTCCAGTGTATTTGGCCTTTACACCGGATGTTCACCGCGGGGTTTGCGTCCCGGCGGCCGTTGGCCGGGTGGTTCGGTGGCTGGGGCGCAAGCCAGCCATTCGGCCCCTAGTATACTGCATCTCAGTATTTTTCGGATTAGCCACAGAGCCAAGCCGGAGCCCAGACACAGAGTCCACAGAGGAAAAGCAGAACGGATTTCATACCTCGGTGTTCTCTGTGACGAAAAAAATATCGAGGGGACTGCTAAGGCGTCCCGAAGCTTCTCGTGTTACGGCATACTAGGTCATTTGCCAAGGTTTCGTCAGATAACCGGGCGGCGCTCCACGACGTCGTCGGGCAGCTCGTTGGTGTCGTCGTCCCGGCGAGGGAAGTGTTGCGCGAGTAATTGGCCGGCGTGTTCGATGGCGTGAACCAGTCCTTCGGTGAACTGCCCGTCGCGAAAAGAGCCTGTCATGGCCGCAGTCACTTCATCCCAAAAGGGCTGACCGCATTTTTGGTGAATGGCTTCGTCGCCGTAGATGGCAAACGTGCGCGAAGCCGGGGCGAGCAGGATAAGGACGGCGTTGCGTTCGCGGGTGCGATGCATGTTGAGCCGGGCAAATTCTATGCGGGCGGCGTCGACGGGATCGGTCACGGTTTCGTTTTGCAGCACGATACGAAGTTCGCCAGAGGTCAGGCGTTCGGCCGCGGCAATCGCCTGCTTGATCCGCAGAGAGTCCAGTTGATCGATGAATTTTTTCATAGGTTACCAACTGCCTCCCGAGCCGCCGCCACCGAAACTTCCACCACCGCCAGAGAAGCCGCCGCCACCGCCCGCCCCGCCGCCACCCCAGCTGCTTCCGCCCCAGCCACGGTTACCGTAGTGATGGCCGCTGCCGCCAAAAACGGTGTTGCGGTGTGCAGAATTCCGCCGGGAAAAAGCCGAGGCCATCACGATGAGTAAGATGATTCCGCCGAAGATCACGGGTGCTTGGTTGTTGCCATGGCCGTTTCCAGCGCGGGTGCGGCCGGTGCCCCGATATTCGCCTTGGGTGGCAGCGATGATGGCTCGTGTCGCCGCATCCAGGCCGCCTGCGTAGTCACCCTGACGGAAGCGGGGTTTGAGTTCGTTTTGAATGATGGTCTGGCCGAGGGCGTCGGGCAACGCGCCTTCCAGTCCGTATCCGACCTGGATATACATTTTCCGGTCGGCGAGGAAGACGAAGAGAATGACGCCGTTGTCGCGTTGCTTTTCTCCGACGCCCCAGCTCTGCGCGATCCGCACGGTGTAGTCTTCGATCGACGATGCCGATTCCATGCGCGGGAAAACGGCCACGACGAGCTGGTTCGAGGTGTCGCGTTCGAATTGCTCCAGCCGTTGGTTGAGCGCGCTGGCCTGCTGCGTTGGGACGACGCGGGCGTAGTCGTTGAAATAGCGCGACGGTTTTGGCGGCAATGTCTCCGCACCGCGGCCCGATCCGGCGAAGAGGCCGAGCAGGGCGCAGCAGAAGAGCAGACGGAGAAAGAACACGATGGAGTGTCTTTAAGGTTTGGCGGGAGCGGGTTGTTGGCCGAAATTGAATTTCACTTCGGGTGGTGTCTGCGCGGTGGGTGTGGCGTTGAAATACGGGCGCTCCTTGAAGCCGAAGGCGGCGGCAAAGAAGACCGCGGGCACGCGTTTGATGGTGGAATTGTAGGCGAGGGCGACCTCGTTGAAACGGCCGCGTTCGACCGCGATGCGATTTTCAGTGCCTTCGAGCTGCGCCTGGAGTGTCTGGAAATTACCGGTGGCTTTTAGGTCGGGATAACGTTCAACCACGACGAGCAGGCGCGAGAGGGCCGAGGAGAGTTGGCCTTGGGAACGTTCAAACTCGGCGAGCTGGCCGGCATCGGTCGGCGCTTTGCTCGAATCGAGGTTCACGCGGCCGACGGATGCGCGGGCCTCGGTGATTTCGGTGAGCGTGGATTTTTCAAAGTTGGCCGCGCCTGAGACGGTGTTGACCAAATTCGGAACGAGGTCGGCCCGCCGTTGATAGACGTTCTGGACCTGTGCCCATTGGGCGTCGACCGCTTGCTGTTGGTTGACGAGGCCGTTGTACGAACTGACGGCGAAGAGAACGATGAGGGCCGTTACCCCGGCGAGCACGCCGAGAACAATGAGTAGAGTTTTCATGTGCGGCCTCGTGATGTAGACGAGAATGGCCGGGATACAAGCGGCGTCCGCTTATAACGCCCATCTGAATTTCCAACGCGTTCGCGACATCGGTTTTACCGTGATGGTTTGAGGCTGCGGGTGCGGCTCGGCGTTGCGCACGAATGACAGCGCGCACTTGCGCCTAGCGTGCTCCATGGCGACAATGCCTGCGAGCCTTTGCAAAACAACCGCCCAACCTCCAGTCTTCTCGTCAACCCACCACCTGCCCGTGACCCGCTTTGGGACGCGGCCCGCTGGTTGCCGATCTCGCGCGATGATCTCGATGCGCGCGGCTGGGACGAAGTCGATGTGATCCTCGTGTCGGGCGACGCGTATGTCGATCATCCCTCGTTCGGCACGGCCGTGGTCGGGCGTATGATCGAGCGTGAAGGTTTTCGTGTGGCGATCTTGTCGCAGCCGAATTGGCGCGACGATCTGCGCGATTTCAAAAAGCTCGGTCGTCCGCGTCTATTTTTTGGCGTCACGGCGGGTTGTATGGATTCGATGATTAACCGCTACACGGCGGCGCGCAAACCGCGTTCCGAAGACGCCTACACGCCGGGCGGCGAAGCAGGGTTTCGTCCCGATTATGCGGTGACGACGTACACGAAAATCCTGAAGCAGCTCTTTCCCGATGTGCCCGTGATGATCGGCGGCATCGAGGCGAGTCTGCGCCGGGTGACGCATTACGATTACTGGTCCGACACGCTGAAGCCGACGCTTCTCGCAGAGAGCGGTGCCGACTTATTGGTGTACGGCATGGGCGAACTGCCGTTGATCGAACTGCTCCGCCTGCTCAAGCGCGGCGTGCCCTTTTCCTCGCTCAAAACCATCGCGCAGACCGCCGTGCTCCTACCGCCTGGTTCGGTTGTGCCGAAGAACGCGAATTGGGAGGATTTCGTGCTTCACTCGCACGACGAGTGCCTGCAAGACCGCACGCTCTACGCGACGAATTTTAAACACATCGAAACCGAATCGAATCGCGTGCATGCGCGCCGCCTGCTCCAGCAAACCGGCGACCAGATGCTCGTGGTGAACCCGCCGTTCCCGACAATGTCGGAGGAACAAATTGACCGCAGTTTCGACCTGCCGTTCACGCGATTGCCTCATCCGCGTTACCGCAAGCGCGGGCCGATCCCGGCCTACGAGATGATCAAGCACTCGATCAACATGCACCGCGGGTGTTTTGGCGGTTGCAGCTTTTGCACGATCTCGGCGCACCAAGGCAAATTCGTCGCCAGCCGCAGCAAGGAAAGCATCCTGCGCGAAGTCGAAGCGGTGAAAGCCATGCCGGACTTCCACGGCACGATCACCGATCTCGGCGGTCCCTCGGCCAACATGTACCGGATGAAAGGCAAGAAGCAGGAAATCTGCGACGAGTGCATCCGCCCCAGCTGCATGTGGCCCGTCATGTGCCCGAACCTCGACACCGATCACAACGCACTGCTCGATATCTACAAAACTGTGCGCGAGACGCCCGGCGTGAAACACGCCTTCGTGACCAGCGGCCTGCGCTACGACCTTTTTCTCCACGAGAAAAAATCCCCCGAGGCCGCGAAAAGCCACGAACGCTACATGGAGGAACTCGTCACGCACCACGTTTCCGGCCGGCTGAAAGTCGCGCCCGAGCACACCTCCGACGCGACGCTGCGCGTGATGCGCAAGCCCTCGTTCGAACTCTTTCGCCTGTTCAAGGCGAAGTTTGATACGATCAAAGCCAAGGTCGGCAAACCGCAGCTACAGCTTATTCCTTATTTCATCAGTTCGCACCCCGGCTCGCGTCCCGAAGACATGGCCGACGTCGCCCTGCAAACCAAGGACCTCGGTTTCAAACTGGAGCAAGTGCAGGATTTCACGCCCACGCCGATGACCGTGGCGACCGAGATCTACGCAACCGGCGTCCATCCCTACGACGGCAAACCCGTCGCCTGCGCTCACACGCCCGAGGAGAAACAGGAGCAGCGCAGTTTCTTCTTTTGGTATAAGCCCGAGATGCGCGGCGCCTTACGCGCGTCGTTGCAACGCCTCGGCCTCGAAGCGGTCGCGGCCAAACTACTCGGCGGAGGCAAGGACAAGACCAAGCTCACCCCCGGCGTGACGTACAACGACCGAACCAAGCCAGGTGTCACACCGCCCGCATCATCAGGCCAGGAGCGCAGCCAAGGTTATCGGCTTAAGCCTAAGCCCTTCAAAATAGTAGGCGGCAAACGGCCCTGATGCCGTTTGAAATAACGCATCTACGCTTCATCGCATAACGGTAGAAGATCGGATGCCCATCAAGCGGTGATGCCTTGGCGTTTACCGAACTGTCGTTGCCTTGGTTGCGTCACCCTCAATCGATGTCGGTCGGCCGGGGGCCGTCTGACCGTCCACCCAACTGCCCTCCAGAAGGACGATGCGCGGATGTGCCACTTGTCCACGCTCGCCAGCATGCAGCAGCGCGCGGAGCAGCTCCATGGCAGTTTTGCCGGTATGCGTGGGGTGTTGGTCTACTCCGGCGATGTCGCTGGCTGGATCAGCGTCCAGCACGGCGTAACCGATGGGGTGGCCAACCTCCGTTTTGATGCTTAGAAGCTCCTTTGGGTCATAAATTTCATGCGTGATCAGTGCGTCCAAACGTTGCTCATTGATCCATGATTCCAGTTCCGGACTCTCAGCGAGTTTGGTGTAGGCGGTAGGGGCGGGCGTTCGGTCGTCTGGGGCGAGGGGCGAGACTGTGTTTGGTGCCGTGCGGTTGAGGGGCCGCAACCGTGTAAAAAAATGAGCCTGTTGCCCCAGCGCATACTCGGCCGGCCCAATTCCAGCGAGAAATTCGAATTCACGTGCGGCTTCATAGTTACTCGTTAACTCGATGCCAATGCGCCGGTAGCCCAATGCAGTCATGCGTGCGAGCGCGAGCTTCATGACCTGCGCATGATGGCTGGCTACGCGGTGGATCTTCGCCTTGAACGAAGCTTCGCCCATCACCACACAGCTGTATTGGGGCCAATCCAATGCGACCTCAGGCTCCTCAAGCCAGCGCGGCCCGATCAGTAAACCACGGATACCACGAGCCTTAAGCATGTGATCGAGGCGCGTGGCATTCATATCGCGCCCGACCATGCAAAACTCCTCCACCCGATACCCATACTGGGCAGCCTGCTCCGCTGCACCTTCTAGCAGTCGGCGTAAGCCAACGGTTTGTTTAATTAACCCTGGGTCCTGGAACGTGTTGACGAACGCGATCGTCTCCCGAGACTTCGCTTTGCGCTGGTCTCGAACCAATGACATGAGTTCTGCCGCCACTGGGTTCGGTTTATACCCTAACCGCTTGGCCTCTGCCACGATGGTAGCCCGCAGTAGCTCCGAAACGCCAGGCTTGCCACGTAGAGCCACAGAGACCGTTGTCTTGGTCAGGCTGAGGTTTTTCGCTATGGTTTGTAAGGTGATTGTATCAGGCATATTATAAGGAATTTACGGCACTGAGCCCGGAGTCCATTTCCCTGGAAACCTCAAAATGAGCTAAGCTTGGTTCGGCCCATGTGATCGAAAGCCCGGAAAGTTAGCATAGATTAAAATGTTCAAAATAAATCAAAATTTAGGTGGGGTAGGGGGTTATACCCGTCGTTTGAGCTTAAAAAGAGGGTGATGCGCCTTTTTGTGCTGTTTTGGCAGGGAACAAACTTTCGCTGTCATTATAAAAACACTAAATTAAGCAGATTAATAATTTATGCAGCTAATGGCGTCCGTAAAAAAATGATTTAGGACGGAAAACTTAAGGAGACTTACCATAAGGTTTAATGCGGCATTGGCAAACCGGAAGTGAGGTCATAACTCTTTTACAGCATCCTTTCCCCTACTCCGTTGCCTCCCCTAAAGTGCTACAACTTATCGTTAGCTGTTTGTGTGAGTCGGTTACAGCGCACCCGTCTCAAAGCCTAATTGGCTAAACCCTTTTCCCCACAGTAACTATGAACCAAAGAACCCAAAAAACGCTCCTACGCCGGAAGCATGCCGTCATGCTTCTCGCCGCGATGGCCAGCTTCGTCTTGACGACGGCGGCCACTGCGCAACAGGCACCGGCTCCCGCCGAGCCTTCGACAGAAAAAGCCAAGAAACCTATCCCGGTTGAGAACGTTCCCGCCACGGCAGTGGATGAAGAGGTGATTGAACTCTCTCCCTTCGTTGTGAATACGAGCGCTGACGTGGGCTACAACGCCAGTAACTCGTTGGGTGGTATTGGTATCAATACTAAACTGACAGATATTGGTTCCTCGGTATCGGTTGTTACCTCCAAGTTTCTTGAAGATACAGGTTCCTACAACCTGCGTGATATGCTGATCTACCAGACCAGTGCTGAGGCGACAGGTTTTGGCGGCAATCTTTCAGGTGCCAATGGTGGCTCTAGCGAGCCAGATTTAGGAAACGGCAACTCCGGCACCCGTATCCGTGGTTTGGCTGCAGCGGATCAAGCGCGCAATTATTTCAAGTCCATTATTCCTATGGACGGTTTCAATACGGATCGCGTGGAAATCAATCGCGGTGCCAATGCCTTGCTTTTTGGTACGGGTAGCCCTGCCGGCATTATTAATACTGGCACCGTTCAGGCTAATCTCAATAAGCAATACGGGAAAATCGACCTCGCCTATGGGACCTATGGTACCAACCGTGAATCGATCACCTATAATTACGTCCCCCTAAAAGGCGAATTGGCTGTCGGTGTCTCGGCTTTGCTGAATCAGGAACTGTATAAACAAAAATTTGCTTACTCTAATTCCGACCGCCAGTACATCACTGTTGGCTGGGATCCCAAGGAGCTGAGAAATAAAGGTATTTTCTCTTCGACCACGGTCCGCGCAAATTTCGAGCAAGGAAAAATTAAGTCGAATCGCCCTCGTGTCCTCACCCCTTCTGATCGCTATTCTTCTTGGTTTGAGGATTCAGTTGATCCTCAAGCTGCGGCGCGAGGGGCAGTGGCCAAAGGCGCTTATGATCCGACTGGTGTGAATAAGGACAAGGATGGTATTGCTTCGAACACCTCCTTCAACACCCGTTCGGTGGCGAATGGATTGGCCGGATTGAACATAATCGATAACGTCAATCGTGCGCCGGTCTTTTTCTTCCAGAATGTTAACGACACGATTCCCCTCGATAATATCCAGTCGGTAAACACCGCTGTTCCGAATATCGTGCAAGGGACGGTTACCTTCCCCAGCCTCATCAGATCCTCCTCAACGATCTTTGGGCGTCCTATGGTTGTGGATGATTACCAGTTTCCTGCTGAAAATGCCAATGCTCGGTTCACAGGCTCCGCCGCAATTCCTGCACGCAAGGGCACGGCAGTGGGTGTGTCTTCATTGGGCAAGGACGCTGTGTTAACCAACTATAGTGTGCAAGACGCGGGCTTTTATAAGGGTCAGAATATGAACGACGCGTCGGTCTTCGACTTCTTTAGCGGCACGCTGATTGGACCTAATTCCGAAGCCATAAGTAATTTCAAAGCTTTTGATGCTTCTATCCAGCAGCTTATGTTTAACCGGACTTTGGGTCTTGAAGTTTCTGTTTCACGGCAGACCTATGATGAGAGTTTGCAGTCGTTGATGCCTTCTGGTTCTCCCTATATCTCCATCGATGCAAACACGCGTATGTGGACTGGCGAAGTTAATCCTAATTTTGGCCGTCCGTTTACTTCCACCCCGGGTTTGGCTTCATATACCGAAAAAGAAATCGAAACCCTGCGGGCCAAGGTCTTCTATGAACTCGACCTGAATAAAAAAATAAAGAACTCGTTGGGTTGGGTCTTGGGCAAGCATGTCCTGTCCGGCCTCGTTCAGCGCGAGAGGCAGGACTCGGATACCCGCACAGAAGGCTCGGTGTTTTATACACCTGATTATTGGCCCGCCGGTAGTGGCCAATGGCGCGGTAACAATGCGGGAACACGTCTCTCAACTTGGTTCTACTTGGGAGATCGTAATGACTACACCCAACATAACGCAGGTAAGTGGTTTAGTGCTCCCACGACTACCACCCTTTCCGGAGCTCATTTATTGGGTGTCCAGCAAAACATTATGAATCTGGATCAGACGGTAAATGGCAATGGCTATCTCTACTCGCGCCTCCGTCCTGTCGCAATCAAAGCTGATGCCTCCAAGGGTATTGTCGCCCAGTCTGTTGATCAATTGGGGCTCCTGCCTGACTATCAAGTAAAGCTACAGGCTGCGCGTATTCTCCGTGAAGACCGTGAGCTCACGCATACGGCCGGTAAGGGTAGCTTGTCTGATAGTCGGTTGGACTCTCAGGCCGTTTCGCTGCAAAGCAACTGGCTCGGCGATACCTTGGTATCGACCATCGGTTTGAGAAAAGAGAAAAGCGTGGCTCGCTCGTTAGTTTATTCTAGAGGCACTTATGGAGGCACCCATGTGGATTTCTCCAATGCCAATTATACACTGACTCCGGTGGCTGCGGATGATCCCCGGTATTCCTTGCTTAAGAGCGATCTTAATTATCCCGAGCCTAGAAAGCCCGATCAGCAGTACTCGGATACCTTGTTTGCTTGGAGCCTAGTGGCTAAAGCGCCTCCGAAGTTACTGCGCTATGTTCCTGCTGTTTCTGCGCTCAACGTTTATGCGGGCAAGTCGGAGAATTTTATCCCGCCCACCGCACAGGCGCTCACGGTGTTCGGCGCTGCTGTCCCCCCCCCCCAAGGCAGTACTAAAGAGTTCGGTATCTACCTCGGAGGATTTAAGGACCTCATTACTGCCCGTATCAATTTCTTTGAAACGACTCAGTCAAACGTAAGGAATAATGCTCTTATTGACGCCACTAATGCCGTGCAAGATGCCGTCAGAAGAGCGTTTGACACGGTGGGTAAAGTACAGGGTTTGACCGGTGGTCCTACTTCAATCTATGGTACGGCTGCATCACCAACTAACCCCGCTCCCGGAGTAAACCCGGTCACGTTTACCCCTGCTAACATCGCTGCTATCAATAACGACCCCAAAGCTGCTGCGAAAGATCCGGTGTTTTATCCTGCGGGTTTTGTCATGCCGCCCCAAGTGATCTTTGATACTTACAATATCCAGCTTGAGGTGAGGGGATCAACGGTCGCTTATAACAGTAGTGATCCCGGCGTAGTTGAGGTGGGTGACGTGAAGACCAAGGGTACGGAGCTCGAAGTCCAAATTAAGCCCACCAAGGGTCTCTCTCTGACTATGAATGTGGCTAAGACGATTGCTGTTAAAAGTAATTCAGGGAAATCCTTGGCGAAGCTTCTCTTCCAGACTCCTGTCAATGGAGACACCACCTTGGTCGATGAATGGGTGAAACCTTATAATGGCTCGATTCCCCTCCTATCAACCCTTAAGCCGACTGACTATAATTCGCCCACGCAACTGTACTTGCTCAATAATTATGCGCAGCGTTCTATGCTAAACCCGTATAATGTCGCTGCTTTGAGCGACGGTGGTCCCACGTCTGAATTGCGCAAATGGCGCGCGAATGCGACGACCAAATACGCGGTCCAAAGTGGAATGCTGAAGGGTGTCGAGGTCGGTGGTAGCGTACGTTGGGAACAGAAAAGTGTTATCGGTTTTCCCGTGCGGACCTTCTCGTTTGCAAAGGATGCAGCCGGTGTCCTAGTGTTGACCCCGAAAACAGATCCTGATGTGATTGGCTCGGATGGTCTCATTGTACTGGACATCAACTCCGAGCTTCGTGGTACGGATGTCACCAGCCCGATTTACGGGAAGGACAATCTTAACTTTGATGCTTTTGTCGCCTATGGCCGCAAGATCTATCACGGTAAGGTTGATTGGAGAATCCAGCTCAACGTGCGCAACATTGGTGTGGGCGATAAGCTGATCCCGACGGTGGCCAATCCCGATGGCAGCATCGCTGCTTGGAGTATCGCGGAGCCCCAGCGCTTAACGCTTAGCACACGGTTCTCGTTCTAAGAGCATTTAGCCTATTATACTTCAGATTAATATTTGAAGCATAATACGACCGCTTGAAAGCCCCGGGTTGGAAAGGGAATTAATCCCCGATCTGACACGGGGCTTTTTCGTGCCCTGTTACCCTAATACCAAGAGCCCGGAGCTTTTATCACCAACGTTCTTTAGAAAATACACGTTAGATTCGAGGTTGGGGGTAGGGCGTACCGAGCGAAGCGACAGTCCGTCACCGACCCGGTGAGTCGCGGCTTAGCAGGGCCGCTTCGCCCTACCAAACGTGCTACGCGACACTGCCGCAGCTACAGTTTCTATTAAACTTCTCTCACGTCATTCAGCGTTCATTAGCGGTTAAATAACCGCGGAAAATAGGATTACGGGTCGACCAGCACCGGCAGGCCGACGACGGCGATTTCAAGCAGAGCCAGGGCATCCCAGTTGGCGAGGCGGAAGCAGCCGTGGGACTCGGTGCGGCCGACTTGTTCGGGCAGGGGTGTGCCGTGGATACCGTAGCCGGGGCGGTCCAGGCCAATCCACGCGATGCCGACGGGGTTGTTGGGTCCGGGCGGTAGGATGAGTTTGCGGCCGAGTTCTTTCGCCTCGGCGGATTCGGGAAAGACGTCGGGATCGAAGGTGTAGTCGGGATTGGGAATCACGACGGTGATGTGGAGTTCGCCTTCGGGGCGTTTCGCGGCGAGTCGCGCAATGCTGACCGGGCAATGCGCAATGAGGTTGCCCGCTTCGTCGCGGACTTGGAGTGTGTTTGCGCTGAGGGAAATGTGAAGTTGAGCGGGCTTGGCGAGCGGCTCGGTGCGGTCGATCGAGGGGATGTTGAGGCGCGTGTTGGGCGTGATGGCGGACCAGTCGACGTTGGGGTTGAGGCGCTGGAGTAGCTTGGGGTGCGCGTGCGTGCGCTCGGCGAGGAGTTCTAGTGCGGTTTCGTAGGCGAGGGCAGTCTGCTGGGATTTGCCGAGCCATGTTTTGCTCAATGACTGCAAGCTGGCGAGGTCATCGGCGGTGAGCGTGACTTGCTTGAAGGGCGGCGCGACGAGGGTGAGGCGGGCGCGTGTGGCGTTGTCGAGTTGGCCGGTGGGGTCCAATCCGGCGCGTTGCTGGAAGGCGCGCAGGCCAGCGGCAGTTTGGCGTCCACCGACACCGTCGATCGAGCCGCAGGAAATGGCTTGGCGGGCGAGGGCGATTTGCACGTCGAGCCAGTTTTCGACGGGGCGCGGATACATGTAGATGCGCGAGGGCTCCAGCGGGTCGATCAGGGGCAGCGGCTTTTTATCGACCGCATTCAGATTCAGGCAGGTTAAGCCACAGCAGGCGAGGAGGAGGGCGGGTGTGGTGCGGCGCATCGGTGCGGAAATTGAGCTCGGCCAGAAAGCGGAAGATTGAGGCAGCCGATGAGTTTAGGCAAAACTGCCGCCATTAAAGCGGAACGGTTCAGTTAAACTCGGCGTCGATCTGATCGCAGAAGTGGTGAATGAGAAAGAGGTGTGCTTCCTGCGCAGTGCGGCCGGAGTCGCCCGGGACGATGAGATCGATGGTGGCGAGGCCTTTGGCCTTGCCTCCGCCTCGGCCGAGGAAGGCGATGCTTTTGAGGCCGAGTTGGCTGGCTGTGCGGAGGGCGGCGAGGATATTGGCGGAGTTGCCGCTGGAGGTGATGCCGATGACGAGGTCGCCCGGTTGGGCGAGGCCTTCGATCTGGCGGGAGAACGCGTACTCAAAGCCATAGTCGTTGCCGATGCAGGTGATGAGCGAGCCGTCGGCATTGAGCGCGAGGGCGGGGAGCGAGCGGCGGTTTTTGAAGTAGCGGCCGACGAGTTCGGTGGAGAAATGCTGGGCTTCAGCGGCACTGCCACCATTGCCGCAGATGAGGAGTTTTTTTCCGGCGCGGAGGGTTGTGCTGATCAGGGTGTTGGCGCGGTCGATTTCAGCGCTGATGGTTTTCAGCGATTCGAGGATGTGGATCGTAGCGGCGAGGGAAGCGTCAAGGCTCATCGTAGGGCTTCAGCCAATGCGGCAACGCGTCCGAAGGAAACTCTTTTCCTGCTTTCCGCGCAGGGGCGTCTTCTGTTTTCCTGACCGGATGCCGTACTTCGACCACAACGCCACCACGCCGCTCGCCCCGATTGCGCGCGAGGCGTGGCTACAAGCGGCGGACGAAAGTTGGCAGAATCCGGCGAGCCTTTACCGGGACGCGGCGCGGGCAAAAATCCGTCTCGATGCGGCGCGGGCGCGGCTGGCGGAGTTTCTTGGCGGTGGAGAGGAGTTCGTCGTTTTTAATTCAGGAGCGACGGAAGGTACCAACGCGGTGCTGGCTCACTGGTCGCGGGGTTTTCCGGCTGGCGCGCAGGTCGCGGTGAATCCGACTGAGCATCCGTGTGTGTTGGAGTCGGCGAAATATTATTTTGGCGAAAGGATTTTCTGGCTGCCGGTGTCGCGCGAAGGTGTGGTGGAGCTCGCGGCGGTGAAGCTGTTATTGGAGTCAAAGGTTGTCGCGGGCGTGATCGTGATGGCGGCAAACAATGAGACGGGTGTGTTGCAACCGTGGCCGGAAATCGCCCGGTGCTGCGCGGCGGCGGGTGTGGAATATTTATGCGACGCCTCGCAGTGGATGGGTAAGTTGCCCGCGGCGGGTTTGGGCGCGGCGGGGTGGGTGATTGGCTCTGCGCATAAGTTCGGCGGACCAAAGGGTGCGGGCTTTTTGCAACTGCCGCGGGGCGCGGAAAGTTTTTGCGCGCAGCGGGGCGGGGCTCAGCAAAGCGGACATCGCGGCGGCACGGAGGATTTGGCCGGCGCATCGGCGCTGGTGGCGGCGTTGGCTGAAGCGGAGCAAAAAAAAGTTTTCCAGGAGGACGAGCGGCTTCGCTGGCGCGTGGATTTCGAGCAGGCGGTGAAGCGTGCGGTGCCGGGTGTGGCCGTGGTGGCGGCGGGCGCCGAGCGGCTTTGGAACACGGTTTCGCTGCTCATGCCGCATACGGAAAATACGCGCTGGGTGACGCGGCTGGATAAAGTTGGCTTCCAGGTGTCGACCGGTTCGGCCTGCGCGGCGGGCAAGGCTGTGCCGTCGCAGGTGCTGGCGGCGATGGGGTATTCGCGTGAGGCGGCGGGGCGTGTCATCCGGGTGAGCGCGGGGTGGGCGACAACTATGGCGGACTGGAATGCGCTGGCGGTGGCATTGGCGGGATTAGAAAGTGAATTTCGTGTCGATAGTGGTAACGTACTGAAAATCTAATGCGCATTAGCCGGATCGTTCTTGAGCATTTCCGCAATATTCCGCTCGCCGAATTCACGTTCGACGGACGGCAGCAATTTTTCGTCGGCCAAAACGGGCAGGGGAAAACCAATCTGCTCGAGGCGGTGGGCTATCTGACAGCGTTGCGTTCGTTTCGGACCAGCGATCAGCGGTTGCTGATTGCTCACGGCCAGCCGGGCGGCGGTGTGGCCTACGAACTAGAGCATGAGTTGCTTGATGAGACAGGCGTGACAATCAAGCTGCGTCCAGAGGGCAAGGAAGTGACGTGCGACGGCGAATGGGTGATCAAGTTCTCCGACTTTCTGGGGCGGTTTCCGACGGTGGTTTTTTCCTCGCAGGATCGGCAGTTGGTGGGCGGAGCGCCGACGTTTCGGCGCCGCTGGCTCGATCTCACGATCGCCGCGATGGACACCGGCTACCTGCACCTGCTGCAACAGTATCATCGGGCCGTGGTCGATCGCAATCGGTTATTGAAGCGCGGGGCTACGGCGCTGGAGTTTGCTGCGTTCGAGCTGCCGCTGGCCACCGCGGCCGCGCAGATTGTGCAAAAGCGGACGTCGAATGTGAAGGTGCTGAGCGGATACGTGGCAGAAGCGTATGCGGCGATTTCTGGCGACCGGGAGCAGGCGGCCATGCATTACCAGCCGGATATTGAATTGGTGGATACAACAGGGTGGGCGGCCGTGTTTGCGAAGAACCGGGCGCGTGATCTTCAGTTTAAAGCCACGGGAGCGGGGCCGCATCGGGATGATTTTGAGTTGCTGCTTGGACGGCATGCGGCGCGCGATTTTGGGTCGGAAGGTCAGCAGCGCAGCCTCGCGCTGGCACTGCGGCTGGCGCAGGCGAATTATTTCCACGAACGATCGGGCGTGCGGCCTGTTTTGCTGGCAGACGACGTGCTCGGCGAACTCGATCCTGAGCGGCGCGGGCGTTTTTGGAAGGCGATCGGGCCGGAGTGTCAGGTGCTGGCGACCGGCACGAGCCTGCCCGATGCTGAACTCGGCGACTGGCAGGTTTTCCGGGTGGAGAATGGGCAGTTTACGGAGCTCGACCGACGAGGGCGTGCGCAGTGAGTTTTGAGCCATGGCAATGGGCGGTGGCCGCGGTCGCCGCCTTGCTCGTGGGCGTGGCCAAGGGCGGTATTTCCGGGCTGGGTTTTTTGCCCGTGGTGATCTTTGCGCAGGTGCTGCCGAGCACGCGGCAGTCGAGCGGTTTCTTGCTGCCGCTGCTGATTTTTGGCGATGCGGTGGCGGTATTCAGTTATCGGCGACACACGCAGTGGCGGCATCTCTGGCGTTTGTTTCCGTGGACGGTGTCGGGCGTGCTGGCGGGATATTTTGCGATGGGCCGCATCAACGACCATCAGGCGGCGAAGCTGATCGGGTGGATCGTCGCTGGGCTGGTGATGTTGCATCTGTGGCGACGGGGTCAGGCGAAGCGGGCGGCGCCGGGCGTGGAGTTAGATCATGGCTGGTGGTTCGCTCCGGTGATCGGCGTGTTGGCCGGCTTCACGACGCTGGTGGCGAATGCGGCGGGACCGTTGATGGCCATTTACCTGCTCGCTATGCATCTGCCAAAGTTGGAATTTGTCGGCACGGGCGCGGTGTTTTTTATGCTGCTCAATTGGTTCAAGGTGCCGTTTATGGTGAATCTCGGGTTGATCACGGTCGATAGCGTGAAGTTTAATCTCTTCTTGGTTCCGGCGGTGCTGGTGGGGGCTTTACTCGGTCGCTGGTTGCTGACGCGGATCAATCAGACGTGGTTTGAAAATCTAGCGCTTGGGTTGAGCGCGATCGGGGCGTTGCGTTTACTGTGGTGAGCAAACGGTGCGGTCGGCTGAGCTGGGCTTGCGAAATGAAAATTTTTTCGCGAGAACCGCGCCATGACTGTCGACGAACGTCTTTCCGCCCATCTTACAAAAACTCCCGATATTGCTCAGGCCAACTGGGTCGCGTCCAACGCGACGGTGGTCGGCGATGTCACGCTCGGACCTAAGAGCAGTGTGTTTTATGGGGCGGTATTGCGCGGTGATATTGCTCGGATCGTCGTTGGCGAAGGCAGTAATCTTCAGGACAACTGCGTCGTTCACCTCGCCGATGATCTCGACGCGGTGATCGGTAAATGGGTGACGGTCGGCCATGCGGCCGTTATCCACGCCTGTACGATCGAGGATGAATGCCTGATTGGCATGGGTGCGACGGTGCTTGATGGTGCGCGGGTGGGGGCACGCAGCATTATTGGCGCGGGAGCGGTGGTGACTCCGCGCACGGTGATTCCACCTGGCTCGATGGTGCTCGGAGCGCCCGCCAAAGTCGTTCGTAAACTCACTGAAGAAGAGCAGCTGGGGCTTAAGAAATGGGCTGAAAAATATCTGGCTGTTTCAGCGGCTCATGCTCGGTTAGGTAAATAAGCGACGGCTAGGGGTGATGGCGGAGGGCAGGGGTGACGTGTGATTTATCAGCATGTTACGGCGGATGATTTCATTTTTTGTGCGATCATCCGTTATTACCTATTCTATAGGCGGCGGGTTTCGAATGATTGAATCTGCTGCGAAACGTCGTCATCCATGTTTTCTAGCGCACCTAGGCTTTGGCTGGTTCTCGCCTGTTTCGTGGCGGGGTTTGGCGTTTGCGTGTGGCTGACTCGTAGCCCGGTATCGCGCGGTGCGTTGATCCTGTCGTCGCCTGTGTTCCGTGCTGAGGATGCTCTGAGCGCGGCTTCAACGGGATCTGGCGAGATGAGGGATTTCGATGCCGAGCATCAGGCGTCGTTGCCGGCGTCCACCGCGGTGCAGCAAATTTTGCCTGAATTGGCGTATGCGATGGCTGACTGGCGTGAGTATCAGCCAGAGATGATCACGGTGGCGCCCTATGCTGATCTGGCTTTGTCGTTTGAGAGAGTTTCGGTTCGTCATGAAAATGGTCGTACCATCTGGTTGGGCCGCAACGTCCTCAGCGGTGCGTTCCTGATCACGGTAGCGACGGAGCACGACTGGCATGCGGCGCTGGAGATTCCTACAGCGAGCAGCTTTGAGTTTCAGATTTCTGGGCAACAGGCGACGGTGATGGAGAAGAAATTTCCCGGCCACTGCGGGAGTGATTTGCGGGTGGCGGAAGGCGCGGTCTCGCGCAAATCAGCGGAGGCGGCCGGTGATGATAATGACTCTTTAGATGATTCTGAATCCGAGGTGCACACGGTCGACGTGCTCTTTTTTTATGATACTGCCACCGCTGATGAAAATAATCATGATACAGCTGTGATCGGTAATAAAATCATGTTGAATGTAGAGTGGGCCAACACCGCTTTAAAGAATAGCAAGGTGGCCAATCTTCACTGGCGTTTTGTCGCAGCTTATCCCGTGCCAGCCTACTCCGCGCCCGATAAGTTGGAGGACGATCTTAAGCAAATATCAACGGAGGACAACGCAATGGGGCAGTTTATCGCGCAAAAAGCAGTTTTGCATGGTGTTGATCAATTAGTGCTTCTGGTGAAGAGTCGCCGTAAGGATAACTACGACGGGATCGCCTGGGTACCAAGCATGCCTGGGGCGGTGGCGAATCAGGCGGTGGTCGTTTGGGATAGCGCTTATGTGATTCTTGCCCATGAGCTGTCGCATAATTTGGGCTGTCATCATGATCGTCAGACCGAAAGCGCCTCCGCTGGTGATGGTCACTATTATTATGGTTATCGGTTAAAATATAGCGGCGAGGAGATGGGGACAGTCATGTCCTATGCATCCAACCGCGTACCGTATTTCAGTAATCCCGATATTTCGTATAAAGGCATTCCGCTCGGTATTTCAGAAAACAAGGTGAAGGCGGCCAATAATGCGCGTGTCCTACGTGAAAACGCCCGATCCATGGCAAGGGTGCGCCGTGCTGAGTTGGCGCCGATCATTACAGTGCAACCGCAATCGACTACGGTATTTCAGGGCCAGAGCTTTGTCCTTCGCGTGATGGCGACGGGAGACGGGCTAACTTATCAGTGGAAGAAAAATGGTGCTATTCTTCCGGGTGCCACTGGAGCGCAGTGTGTCCGTTCCAGTGCCAATGACGCCGATGGCGGTCTTTATACCGTGGTGATCGCAAATGCCTCGGGACTGACGGTCAGCGAGGCTGCGCAAATTTCTGTAACGCTATCATTTCCTTTGTCCCCATCCAGCGCTCCTAGCGGAAGCAGTGAAAGTCATGTCGAGAAGGCGAGCGGTGGCGGCGGTGGTGGTGCGCTTTCGCCTTGGGTGTTGGCGTCCCTCGCGGCCCTTGGTGTATTGCGTTTCTTGGGCCGTGCTGCGGCGGCGCAAAGTGAAAATTGCAGGGAATAACTGGCGGTCGCAGGAGCGCGCGAGGTGAGGCGGTTATTCGTTTTCATGCTCAGACATAGGGAGGCGTGACCGTTTGTGGCGGTTGAAAATAATTGTTTTGATGGAAAAAGTGCAGACGCGGGGCTTTGGGCTTGCATCATCCGCAATGCCTGTGGTGTTCTGATCCTCCCACTGTTTTGTTCAGTTTTGCGCGTTGTCAGCCGCAGGGTTGATGACGCTTTTGTAAACCGAAGGCTCACGACAAACTCGTCGAATCTTCACAATCTTCATTTTTCTCTAGAAAGTGCTTGCCGACAATCCGTCGGTCGGTAGTTTCCGCGTCTTTTCCTCATTTCCTGACCCTCTTTCGATATGCCGACCATCAATCAACTCGTGCGCAAAGGACGTCGCAAGGTGCGCGCCAAATCCAAATCTCCGGCTTTGGCGGGTAATCCGTTCCGACGTGGCGTGTGTGTGCAGGTTATGACCCGTACGCCCAAGAAGCCTAATTCCGCTATCCGTAAGGTAGCCAAGGTTCGCCTTACCAACGGCAGCGAGGTGATCTCCTATATCCCCGACGAAGGCCATAATCTCCAAGAGCATTCCATCGTGCTTGTGCGTGGTGGTCGTGTGAAGGATCTTCCTGGTGTACGTTATCACATCGTTCGCGGCACGCTGGATGCCACGGGTGTGGAAAAACGCCGTCGCAGTCGTTCCAAGTACGGCGTCAAACGCCCGAAGGCCGCCAAGTAAACCGTTCTTTTTAATTAATCCTATTTCGTCATGTCACGCCGCCACAGAGCCGAAAAACGCCAAGTCGTCCCCGACATCCGCTACAGCAGTCCGCTGGTAGCCCATCTCGTTAATGTCATCATGAAGAGCGGCAAGAAGAACCTTGCCCAGCGCATCGTCTACGGTGCCTTCGAAAAGGTCTCCGAGAAGCTGGAGAAAGGTGATCCGGTCGATCTCTTAATCGGTGCGTTGGAAAACGCCCGCCCGCGTCTTGAGGTCAAGAGCCGCCGCGTCGGTGGTGCGACCTATCAGGTCCCGATCGAAATTTCCTATGAGCGTCAAGAAAGCTTGGCTCTGCGTTGGATCGTCGGCGCTGCAGGCTCACGCAAAGGCATTCCGATGAAGGATGCTCTCGCAGCTGAAATTGTTGATGCCTATAACAACACGGGCTCCGTGGTGAAAAAGAAAGAAGACACGCACAAGATGGCCCAGGCCAATCGCGCCTTCGCCCACCTCCGCTGGTAACCCATTCAACCAGTCCGTACTATGTCTACAGTTTCCAAGCCCGTCATTACTGTCGTCACCGACAAGGCGAAGGTTTCCTCAGCTAACGCCAAAGAACGTCCGTTCCCGCTTGAATGGACGCGTAACATCGGTATCGCCGCGCACATTGATGCCGGCAAGACCACGACGACAGAGCGTATTCTTTTCTACTCGGGTGCCGTCCATAAGATGGGCGAGGTGCACGAAGGTTCCACCGTCACTGACTGGATGGAACAAGAGCGCGAGCGTGGTATCACGATCACCGCCGCCGCCATTTCCTGTGCTTGGAACGCCTCGTGCGGTCCGTGGAAGGGGATCAAACAGCGCATCAACATCATTGACACGCCTGGACACGTTGACTTCACCGCTGAAGTTGAGCGTTCGCTTCGCGTGTTGGATGGTGCGGTCGCCGTGTTCTGTGCCGTTGCTGGTGTGCAGCCACAGTCTGAGACTGTTTGGCGCCAAGCCAATAAGTACAAAGTTCCGCGTATCGCTTTCATCAACAAGATGGATCGTACTGGCGCTGATTTCTTCCGTGCGGTGTCCGAAATGCGCGAGAAGCTCAAGGCTAACGCCCACCCGATTTTCTTGCCGATTGGTAAGGAAGAAAATTTTTCCGGTCTTATCGATTTGGTCCAGAATGTCGCCTACCTGTTTGAGGAAGATCCAAGCGATGTGCTCGGGATGAAACCCAAGACGGTGCCGATTCCTGACAACATGGTTGCTCAGGCCAAGGAATACCGCGACAAGCTGATCGAGGCCGTTTCGGATTTTGATGATGTCATCGCCGAGAAGTATCTCGCGGGTGAAGAAATCACGGTCGACGAGCTCATGCTCGGCGTGCGCAAAGCCACTATTTCCCTCCAGTTCACGGGCGTTGTCCCTGGTTCAGCGTTCAAGAAGAAAGGCGTTCAGCGCTTGCTTGATTGCGTCGTGAATTACCTGCCGAGCCCGATCGACGTTCCGCCCATGGTGGGCCAAGACAGCGACGGCAAGGAAGTCGAAGCCGTGGTTGATGATAAAGCCAAGTTGGCCGGTCTCGCGTTTAAGCTCTGGACTGATCCGTTCGTGGGCAAGATTGTTTTCTTTCGCGTTTACACGGGTAAACTGCCGAAGGGTATGTCACTTTATAATCCCCGTACCCGTCGTTCCGAGCGCGTTTCGCGTCTCGTGTTGATGCGCGCGATGGATCGTGAGGAAATCGACCTCGCTTACTCGGGTGACATCTGTGCCCTCGTGGGCGTCAAGGAAGTCATCACCGGCGATACACTTTGCGACGAAGATTACGACATCCGCCTCGAGCCCCCGTCCTTCCCTGAGCCTGTTATCTCGATGTCCATCGAGCCTAACTCGAAGGCCGATCAGGAAAAGATGGGTACTGCGCTCCAGCGTCTCGTGGCGGAAGATCCGACCTTGAAGGTTAAGACCGATCAAGATACGGGCCAAACCATTCTCGCTGGCATGGGCGAGCTGCATCTTGACATCATCCGCGACCGCATGAAGCGCGAGTTCAAGGTTGAAGCAACCTCGGGAAAGCCGCAGATCGCTTACCGTGAAACCATTGCTAAAGCTGCCGATGGCGAAGGTAAGTTTATCCGCCAGTCCGGTGGTAAAGGTCAATACGGCCACGTTGTCATCAAGCTCGAGCCGAACGTCAAAGGCAAGGGCATCGAAATCCTCAACGAAACCGTAGGTGGTTCGATTCCCAAGGAATTCATTAAGCCAGCGACTGACGGTATCCGTGAAGGCACCAGCAATGGTACGGTCGCGGGTTATCCCGTGGTTGACGTTATTGTTCGCATCATTGACGGCTCCTTCCACGAAGTCGACTCCTCCGAACTCGCCTTTAAGATGGCTGGCATCTTTGCCTTTAAGGACGCGATGAAGAAAGCGAACCCGATCTTGCTCGAGCCCATCATGGGCGTTGAGGTCACCACGCCTGAAGAATATCAGGGTGACCTCATGGGCGATATCAACCGTCGCCGTGGTCAGATCCAGGGCATGGAAAATAAAACCGGTGCCTGTATCATCACCGCGTTCGTGCCGCTCGAAATGCTGTTCGGGTACGTCACCGATATTCGGTCCCTCTCGAAGGGCCGCGCCAGTGCCGGTATCACGCCGTCGCACTTTGAGCAGGTGCCAAATTCTCTCCTCACCAAGATTGTCGAGTCCTCCACCAAGGCTCCGGCTCGTACCTAACCTCGTTCTTTTTATAAAGCCATGAAAGGCCAACGCATTCGCATTAAGCTCCAGGGTTACGACTATCGCGTAATCGATCAATCTGCTACGGAGATTGTTGAGACCGCTAAGCGCTCCGGCGCTCGCGTGTCCGGCCCGATACCGCTTCCCACTCGTATCGAGAAGCTGTCGGTCAATCGTTCTCCGCACGTCGACAAGAAGTCGATGGAGCAGTTTGAGACGCGCACGCACAAGCGCCTCATTGATATCATCGAACCGACAGCCCAGACGGTGGACGAGCTCAAGAAGCTGAACCTCCCGTCCGGCGTCGACATCACCATCAACGTATAACCCTTCTCCTCCTCACAGTTCATACATAGCAGCTGCCCATGTGCGCTCCGCGCACCGCTGGGTCTCTCGCTAATGTAGGTCCTAAACGGAAACTTTTCCACCTACCACTTAGCCCATGATCTCTACGCTCCTAGGCAAAAAAATCGGAATGACGCAGGTCTATGACGCTCAAAACGTCTTGGTCCCCGTCACCGTGGTTGAAGCCGGTCCCTGCCCGGTCGTCCAAGTAAAGACGACTCAGGTTGACGGTTACAACGCAGTCCAAATCGGCTTCTCCCAGAAGAAGGCCAAAAACACAGCGAAAGCCGAACAGGCTCACGCCAAGAAGGCCGGTCTCGAAGAGACTCCTCGTATCCTCAGTGAAGTACGCCTCGAAAGCGCTTCCACGCTCAAAGTCGGTGACGTTGTCACGGTGACTGCCTTTACGGAAGGCCAGTTCATTGATGTCATCGGCGTCACTAAGGGCAAAGGCTTCCAAGGCGTCGTCAAGCGCTTCCGCGTTGCTGGCGGTCCTGCCGCTCACGGTTCGATGTTCCATCGCCGTATCGGTTCGATCGGTATGCGCCAGACTCCTGGCCGCACCTGGAAGAACCAAGCGATGCCTGGTCACATGGGCAGCGAAAAGCGTACCGTGCAGAACCTGCGCGTCGTCAAAATTCTTCCTGAGAAGAACCTCATCCTCGTAAAGGGTGCGATCCCCGGCGCTAACGGTGATGACGTCATCGTCCGTTCCGCCATCAAAGGTCAGCCCAAAAAAGCCTGAACAACGGAGGATATAGCCAATGAAGCTTAAAGTATTTACACCCGACGGCACGACCTCGCGCGAAGAAGAATTCGCCGGACTCCCCATCTTTGAAGGCGATAAAGGCCTTCAAGCGGTGAAGGAAGTCATCGTTGCTATTAACGCCAACAACCGCCTCGGCACGCACTCCACGAAAACACGTGGTGAAGTCCGCGGTGGCGGCAAGAAGCCTTGGAAGCAAAAGGGCACCGGTCGCGCTCGCGCCGGCTCCATCCGCTCGCCCCTCTGGGGTGGTGGTGGTGTCGTGTTCGGCCCGAAGCCCCGCGACTACTCGAAGAAGATCAACGCTAAGGTCAAAGCTCTGGCCTTCAGCCGCGCTCTCTTTGACCGCGCTTCTATCGGTGACATCGACGTCATCGAACGTTTCGAGTCCGCATCGAACAAGACCAAGGAAGTCAGCCAGATCATCAGCCGCATCGCCCCGAAGGGTAAGATCCTCGTGGTAGATACGCCTTTCACGCCTGCAGCCACGAAGGCCACGCGCAACATCGCTCGTGTTAGCCTGCAAGATGCTTCTAAGCTCAACACTCTCGATCTCGCCCAGTATAAGAAGATCATCGTTTCCTCGGCAGCGCTCGAGACAATCATCGCCCGCGTCAACGGAGGTAAGTCATGAAACCCGACCAGGTCTTAAAGCTCGTCCGTCTCACTGAAAAATCGAACAAACTGTCGTCCGAACTCGGCCAGTACACCTTCGAAGTTTTTACAGACGCCACCAAACACACGGTCGCCGCAGCGGTTGAAAAAGCCTTCAAGGTCACCGTCACGCGTGTGAACATCCAGAACTACCGCGGCAAAAACAAAAAAAGCCGCCAGGGCCGCCCCAGCACGACCTCCGACTACAAGAAGGCGATCGTGACGCTGAAAACGGGCGACAAGATCGAACTCGTCTAACCGAAGCCTATCGGAGAACACCAACATGGCTATCAAACCTTTCCGCCGTCCGCTCACACCCGCTCAACGCTTCACCTCGTTGAACGACTCGACCGGCATCACTAAGAAACGCCCAGAGCGTGCGCTCACGGAGCCCAAGCCCAAGACCGGTGGCCGCAATGTCTACGGTCGCGTCACCTCCCGCCATCGCGGCGGCGGTCACAAGCAGCTCTACCGCATCATCGACTTCAAGCGCAATCTCCTCGACCAGCCCGCTAAGGTGCAGGCTATCGAGTACGATCCTAACCGTACCGCGCACATCGCGCTCATCAGCTACGGCAGCGGTGAAAAACGCTATATCCTCGCCCCCGAGGGTCTAAAAGTCGGCGCGATGATCGTCACCTCGGACAAAGCTACGACCAACGATTTCCTCGTTGGTAATAACTTCCCGCTCGCGATCATCCCTCCCTCGACCAAGGTTCACTCGGTTGAGCTGCTCCCCGGTCGCGGTGCGCAGATCGCCCGTTCCGCGGGTGCCGCACTTGAGCTCGTCGCCGTTGAACACGGTCAAGCGACCCTCAAAATGCCTTCTGGCGAACTTCGCATGGTCAACGCCAAGTGCCGCGCCACCATCGGTATCGTCGGCAATCTCGATCACAACAAGCAGTCCCTCGGCAAAGCCGGACGTCGTCGCTGGCTCGGTGTTCGTCCAACCGTTCGCGGTGTGGCGATGAACCCTGTCGATCACCCCAACGGTGGTGGTCAAGGCAAGTCCAAGGGCGGTGGTGGTCGTCAGCAGCTCGTCTCCCCGTGGGGCCAGCTCGCCAAGGGTTTCCCGACCCGTCGTCGTTCGAAACTCTCGAACAGCTCCATCATCACCCACCACAACGGCCGCAAGCCGCGTGGTCGGAAGTAACCTCGAACTTTTCGCACCATGGCACGTTCCATCAAAAAAGGCTTCTTCGTCGATCTGCACCTCCTCGAAAAAATCGAGAAGGCGACCAAAGCCGGCGCTCACAAGCCCATTCAGACCTGGTCCCGTCGTTCGACCATTACACCGGACTTCATCGGCCACACCTTCAACGTTCACAACGGCAAAGCTTTTGTCGCTGTCCACGTCACCGAAAACATGGTCGGTCACAAGCTCGGCGAGTTCTCCCCGACGCGCGTCTTCAAGTCGCATGGCGGCCTAACTCGTAAAGAAATATAATCCTTTAACTACAACCAAAAGGGCAGGGCGCCGCCTCCGCGACGCTGCTGCCGCCTCCGAATTCGAAGGAATCATCCGAACATGGAAATCCAAGCCCTCACACGCTACGCGCGCATGTCTCCAAAAAAGATGCGCGAAGTCGCCCGCACCATCCAGGGTCGTAAGGCCCCCGACGCGGTCAACTTGCTCACGCTCATCCCGCGCAAATCCGCGCGTCTTATCGTCAAGACGCTCAAGAGCGCCATCGCGAACGCTGAAAACAACAACAACCTTTCCGCCGATTCTCTCGTCGTGAAGACCGCAGTCATTGACAACGGTCCGGTGTTGAAGCGCTTCAAGGCCGCCGCTCGCGGTTCTGCTGCTCCTCGCCGTAAGAAAATGTCTCACATCCGCATCGTCCTCACCGACGGCAACTCGAACTAACTCTCGCCATGGGCCAAAAAACCAATCCGACCGGGTTCCGTCTCGCAGTCCGCCGTAACTGGCAGTCTCGCTGGTTCGCGAAGAAAAAAGATTTCGGCAAGCTCCTCGCTGAGGATTATCTCATCCGTGAAAAACTCATGGAGAAATTGAAGCAGGCTTCGGTGCCGCGCATTTTCATTGAGCGCGCCTCCAACCGTGTCCGCGTTAAGATCTACACTGCCCGTCCAGGCATCGTCATCGGACGCAAGGGCCAGGAAATCGAGAAGATCAAGGAAGAGCTCGCGAAGCTCACCGGCAAAGAAATCCTGCTCGACATCCAGGAAGTCAAGAAGCCCGAGATCGAAGCTCAGCTCGTCGCTGAGAACGTCGCTCTCCAGCTCGAACGCCGTATCGCCTTCCGTCGCGCCATGAAGAAGTCAGTAGAGATGGCCATGAACCTCGGTGCCGAAGGCATTCGTATTCAGTGTTCTGGGCGTCTCGGTGGTGCTGATATCGCCCGCCGCGAATGGCAGCGCAAAGGTCGTGTGCCCCTGCACACGCTCCGTGAGAATATCGACTACGGTTTCTCCGAAGCTAAGACCGTCTACGGCAAGATCGGCGTCAAATGCTGGATCTGCAAAAAAGAAGCCGACAACAACTAATCCGCCCTTCTAAGGCAAACGACTTTTAGGAGACTTCCTCCATGGCTCTCGCTCCCGCCCGTACCAAATACCGTAAATCGCAGAAAGGCTCCCGCGCCGGCAATGCCAAGCGCGGCAACACAATTGCCTTCGGCGAATTCGGCCTACAATCCCTCACCCGTGGTCCCATGACCGGCCAGCAGATAGAGGCTGCGCGTGTCACCATCTCGCGCCACCTCAAGCGCAAAGGCAAACTTTGGATCCGCATCTTCCCGCATAAGCCGATCACCAAGAAGCCGGCCGAAGTGCGTCAAGGTCAGGGCAAAGGCCCGGTTGAGTATTATATCGCACAGATCAAGCCAGGCGCCGTTCTCTTCGAACTCGCCGGCGTTCCCGCCACCATTGCCAAAGAGGCTTTCCGCCTCGCCGACGCTAAGCTTCCTTTCCACTGCCGCTTCATCGCGCGTGAAGGTTTCGTCGCTTAATCGTAACCGCCAATCGGATACGCCCTATGACTTCCCAAGAAATTCGCGACCTCACTGCCGCTGAGATTGAAACCAAGATCAGCGACACCCGTGACCAGCTCCTCCATCTCCGCCTGCGCAAGCAGACCGGCCAGGTCGAAAAGACCCATGAACTCCGCGTGCTCCGCAAGGACATCGCACGTCTCGAAACCGTCCTCAACCAGAAGAAGGCCGCCGCCTGAGTTCAAGGCCGCCCATAACTCATTTTAAGATCATGTCCTCTCCGACCCGTAACAAACGCAAAGACCTCATCGGCTTCGTCACCAGCCGCTCCGGCGACAAATCGGTCAAGGTGACCGTCCCGTTCAAGACGCCACACCCGCGTTATCACAAGGTGGTTAACCGCAAGACCGTTGTGCACGTGCATGACGAAAAGAACGAGACCAAGGTCGGCGATAAGGTCGAGATCATGGAGTCACGTCCGATCAGCCGCCTCAAGCGTTGGCGTATCATTCGCGTCATCGAAGCCGCGGTCATCGCTGGCGTCGCCGTCACTGAAAACGACGTTGCCCAAACTGTTCCCACCAAAACCACGCAGGCGAACACGCCCGCCGAATAATTTAACACCAGGAGGCTCGCGCCATGATTCAACTGCGTTCCGTTATTGATGTAGCCGACAACACCGGCGCCCGCCGGGCTGCCATGATCAGCCGCAAGGGTCAGAATACTGACACTGCGGCGGTCGGCGATATCATCACCGTCCATATCAAGCAAAGCACACCCGAAGCCACCGTCAAAAAAGGTGAAGTTGCGAAGGCCGTCATCGTTCGTACGAAGACCGCCATCCGCCGCGCCGACGGTAGCTACCTGCGCTTTGACAGCAACGCCTGTGTCATCCTCGGCACGGACGGCAATCCCAAGGGCACCCGCATCTTCGGCCCTGTCGCCCGCGAACTGCGTGCGAAGAACTTCATGAAGATCATCTCGCTCGCTCCGGAGGTTCTCTAACATGGCCCAGAAATTTCACGTCAAACGCGGTGACCAAGTCACCGTCATCGCCGGCTCCCATAAGGGCAAGTCAGGTAAGATCCTTGAAGTGCTTCCCGTCAAGTCTCGCGCCGTCGTTGAAGGCGTCGCGATGATGAAGCGTCACCTCAAGAAATCCCAAGAGCATCCCAATGGCACCATCTCCGAACGAGAAGGTTCTGTTCACATCTCTAACTTGATGAAGCAGGCCGACTTCGATAGCAGCAAGCGCGCTAAGAAGACCGTTTGAAATATTCGCGCTTGATCTCACGGCCCCCCGGCCGCTAACGTCGACCTTTTTCCTTTAACCACATACTCTCTATGCCTTCGGGTCGGAAATCCGGAGGCCTTGCACCATGAGCAGTTACACACCCGTCCTTAAGAAACTTTATAACGAGCAGATTGTCGCCGAGCTGGTGAAGACCCGCGGCTACACGAATAAGCAGCAGATCCCAAAGATCTCCAAGATCGTGCTTAATACCGGTATCGATGCCGATGCCGACAAGAATCAAATTGCTGATGCCGCTCGCGACCTCGGATCGATCGCCGGTCAGAAGCCTGTCCTTACCCGGACCCGCAAGGCTATTTCGAATTTCAAGCTGAAGCCCAACCAGATCGTCGGTGCTTTCGTTACCCTTCGTGGCAACATGATGTGGGAATTCCTTTATCGCCTGCTCTCCGTAGCACTCCCGACCATCCGCGATTTTCGCGGTGTTTCGCCGAAGCTCGACGGCCAAGGCAATTACAACCTAGGCATCTCTGATTTCACAATCTTCCCGGAAATTACCGTGGAAAACGTGAAGAAGACCATGGGTCTTGACATCACGATCGTCACCACGGCCGACTCCGATGAAGAAGGCCGAGAATTGCTCAAGCTCTTGGGCATGCCCTTCCGTCGCACCGATCCCGTTCCGGTCAAAGCTCCGACCGCCGCCTAAATTAGAGCGTAAGTTTTAATCGATATGAGCCCAAGCCGAATAAAGCCGACTCCCATCCTTAAAACTTAACCCTTAAACCTTACCACTCATTCGCCATGCCGAAAACCTCCGCTATCGAACGCAACAAAAAGCGCATCCGCCTCGTCGCCAAGTACAAGGATGTACGCGCTGAGTTGAAGGCGATCCTCTCCAACCCGGCCAGCACCGACGAAGATTTCTTCGCCGCACAGAAGAAGCTCGCCAAACTCCCACGCAACTCGTCGGCCGTCCGTGTTCGCAACCGTTGCGCCCTCTCTGGCCGCCCGCGCGGTTACAAACGCAAGTACGGTGTTTCCCGTCTCACTTTCCGTGAGCTCGCCCTCGCCGGCAAAATCCCCGGCGTCACCAAGTCCTCCTGGTAAATTCTTTCGCCGCCGGGAGTCGGATATGACCCGGCAGCACTCAAACCAACATCCACCATGACCGATCCAGTCAGTGATTTCCTCACCCGTCTTCGCAATGCGTCGAAGGCCGGACTCGCCGAATGCGTTTCCCCGCATTCCAACCTTAAAGAAAGCCTCGCCGCCATCCTCAAATCGCAGGGTTACGTGACCGACCTCTCTAATAGCGTCGACGAACGCGGTCACAAGACCCTCGTCGTCAAGATGAAGTACGTCGACAACGCTCCTGCGCTGACGAACCTCTCCCGTGTTTCCACACCGGGCCGCCGTCTCTATTATCGCTATTCCGAGATTCCGCGCGTTCTCAACGGCCTGGGTATCAGCATCCTTTCGACTTCGAAAGGCTTGATGAAAGACCAGGATTGCCGACGCCAGAAGCTCGGTGGTGAACTCATCTGCAACATCTGGTAACTGGAGATCGAATACACATGTCACGCATCGGCAAAGTTCCCGTTCCCATTCCCGACAAGGTCAAGGTCGTCGTCAGCGACGCCAATCACGTCCTCGTTGAAGGCCCCAAGGGCAAAGTTTCCAAGACGTTTTCCCCTGTGGTGAAGATTGTTGTGGCCGATAAAATGGTCACCATTTCCCCGCTGGAAGAAACCCGTTTCGCTGGTGCCATGTTTGGCACCGCCCGCTCCATCATCGCAGCCATGGTCAAAGGTGTGACCGAGGGTTACGTCAAGGATCTCGAAATCCAAGGCGTTGGTTTCAAGGCCAACCTCAAAGGCAAGCAGCTTGACCTCGCCCTCGGCTACTCCCATCAGATCCTTTTCGACATTCCGGAGGGTATTAAAATAACCGTCACGGACCAGACTAAGGTTAAAGTGGAAGGAGCTGATAAACAGCTCGTCGGAGCCGTCACCGCCAACATCCGCGCCTACTATCCGCCTGAGCCTTACAAGGGCAAGGGTGTCCGTATCGTCGGCGAACGCGTCCGTCGTAAGGAAGGCAAGACCGTCGCCTAACGGCCTAATTAGGAACGACGAACGGAGAATGATCTCACGCGGCGAGCAGCCGCCCACCGCGTTCTCATGCTCCTTTCACCATTCCATATTCTTACTCCTTAATTTAAATGAACACTATCCGCAAAGCCTCTCTTCTCCAAAAACGCCGTTGGAGAATCCGCAAGAAAGTCAAAGGCACTGCCGAGCGTCCGCGTTTGAGCGTCCGTTTCACCGGCAAGCACATTTACGCCCAAGCCATCAACGACGACACCGCTACCACCCTCGTGTTTCTGTCGAGTCTTGATGTCGATCTTCGTAAAAAGAAGCTCGCCGCCAATGTTGTCGGCGCGAAGGAACTGGGCGTCGTTTTTGCCGCTAAGGCCAAGGCCGCCGGTCTCACCGCCGTCGTCTTCGATCGTTCAGGCGCAATTTATCACGGTAAAGTTAAAGCATTCGCAGAGGCCGCCCGCGAAGGTGGTCTGGTATTCTAACACATGAGCACTGAATCCACTCCTCAGCCCTCTCCCGTCCCGGCCGCCGCTCCTGCTCCTGCCGGACAGAACCGCGATAACCGCGGTCCACGTCAATTTAATCGTGGCCCCCGCCGCGATAACCGTGGCCAAGCTCCGAGCGCCGATGGTGCGCCTGAGTTTGTTGAAAAAGTCGTCTTTATCAACCGCTGTGCCAAGGTGGTCAAAGGTGGCCGTCGCTTTAGCTTCTCTGCGCTCGCCGTTGTCGGTGATCGCAAGGGCAAGATCGGCATCGGCTACGGCAAGGCCAATGAAGTTCCCGAGGCTATCAAAAAAGGCACGGCCAACGCCCACAAGCGTATGGTCAGTGTCAAGCTCAAGGGTGACACCATCCCGCACGACGTCCTCGGCGAATACGATGGCGGCAAAGTGCTGCTCAAACCCGCTTCCCCTGGTACCGGCCTTATCGCTGGTGGCGGTGTTCGCGCGGTCCTTGAAGCGGCCGGCATCAAAAACATCCTCACCAAGTCGATGGGTTCCAAGAACCATATCGCAGTTGTGCACGCTACGCTCGACGGTCTTCGCAAGCTCCGCTTGGCTGAAGATATTAAGAGCCTGCGTAAGCACGCTTGATCTGTTTAAACTAAAATCCGAGTCCTGCTCTCTTAAATAAGAGGGCAGGGCGCCCATAGGAAAAATCATGAGACTCCACGAACTTAAGAATGTAGCTGGTGCTGTGCACCGCAAGAAGCGCGTTGGCTGCGGCGAAGGCGGCGGTCACGGCAAAACCTCCGGTCGCGGTGGCAAAGGCCAGTCGGCCCGTTCCGGCAGCAGCATCCGCCCCGGTTTCGAAGGCGGCCAGATGCCCCTTTATCGCAAGCTCCCGCGCCGCGGTTTTAATAATTACAATTTCGCCACGACCTATGCCACGGTCAACATCGGCCAATTCGAAAAACTCGATGCCTCCATCACCGAGCTCAACGCCGAAGTGCTGGCAGCAAACGGTCTCATCCGTCCGGATGGTCGCTTGCTGAAGGTTCTAGCTAACGGCGAAGTCACGCGTGCCTTTAAGGTTACAGCTGTAAAATTCTCGGCCGCCGCGAAAGCAAAGCTAGAGAAAGTTGGCGGTCAGGCGATCGTCGCTAAATGATCGGGTAGGGCGCGCATGCCGCGCCCTTTTTAGCATCACCCACACACTTCTTCATCCACCACCCCCGTGCTCTCCGCTTTCACAAATTCGCTAAAGATTCCCGAGCTTCGGTCGAGAATTTTCTACACGCTCGCGCTTTTGTTTATCGCGCGAGTGGGTGCGCATATCCCGCTTCCAGGCATTAATCCGCTGCCTTTGCAGGCTTTTTTTGCAGCGCAATCAGGCGGAGCCGGTGGCTCGATGGCGAGCCTCTATAACATGTTCACTGGCGGCGCCCTTATTAAAGGTGCGGTCTGTGCGTTGGGCATCATGCCCTACATCAGCGCATCGATCATCTTTCAGTTGATGACCGCAGTGGTGCCGATGTTGAGCCGCCTCCAGCAGGAAGGTGATGTTGGTCGTCAAAAGCTGACCCAGTACACGCGATACGGCACGGTGGCGATTTGTATTGTGCAGGGTGTGTTGCTGATTTTGGCCTTGGAAAACCCAAGCCGTCTTTTCGGTAATTCCTTTGATGTTAATCTTTACGGCGCGATCGTGATCGCTCCGAAATGGAGCTTTTTAGTCACTTCGGTGATTTTTATGACCGCGGGCACTTTGCTCCTGATGTGGCTCGGTGAACAGATCACGCAGCGCGGCATTGGTAACGGTGTTTCGCTCCTGATCACGGTCGGCATTCTCGCTGATATCCCGGGTGCGGCCAGCGCGACCAAGGACCTGTTCTTTGGCGCCATCGGCGTCAACAAGCTCGGCTTACACCATGCGATTATCATGGCGTTGCTTTTTGTAGCCGTGACCGTGTTTATCATCATGATCGTGCAGGGTCAGCGCAAGATTCCGGTCCAGTACGCCAAGCGCGTCGTTGGCAACAAGGTCATGGGCGGCCAGAGCTCTTTCCTTCCGCTCAAGATCAATTACTCCGGCGTCATGCCCGTGATCTTCGCGAGTGCTATTCTCCTCTTTCCTCAGCAGATTTTCTCCCAGCTCGGTGCTTACATGAATTGGAAGTGGATGATGGAGTTTTCCGGCAATCTACTCCGTGGCAACTGGGTTTACTACGCAGGTTACACGACCCTCATTCTCTTTTTCAGCTACTTCTGGGTTTCGGTTATGTTCAAGCCGATCCAGATCGCCGATGATCTCAAAAAATACGGCGGTTACATCCCAGGCGTTCGCCCGGGTGAGCCGACCGCGCGCTTCCTTGATTTCATCATGACCCGTATGACGCTTGCAGGTGCTTTGGCCCTGACGTTCATCGCCGTCTTGCCTGACGTCTTGCTCTTCGAGCTCAACGTCCCGCAGCGTGTCGCGTACTTCTTTGGCGGCACTGGTATGTTGATCACCGTCGGTGTCATCCTCGACACGATGCGCCAGGTCGAAACGTTCCTCCTCCAGCGCCACTACGACGGTTTCCTTAAGAAAGGCCGTATCCGCTCCCGCAATCCACAGGTCTCCAGTGCCATTGGCGAAGCGGCCGACATGAAGACCGTGGGCAAACTCTGGTTCGCGCTCGGTGCGCTGTTCCTGACCGGTATGGTTGCTTGGCTGCTGAAATAATCAGCCAATACTGCAATTCGCGCTTTACTTTAGTCTGGGTGCCTTCACTTTCTGACCTCTTTTCTAGTTTTGGCGCTGTCGCAAAAATTAGACTCCTCCTTGTTGGTTTATCAGGTTCTCAGACAGAAAACTTGATGATCCAGCTCCGTTCTTTGAATATTGAGCACGTCTCTCCCGCTGGTCTGATGCAGCAGGAGATTTCACGTCGCACGCCGCTCGGCCTCACCGCTGAGCGCGCTGCCAGTCGCGGTCAAACCGTGTCTGACGAAACCACGCTCGCATTAATGCGCCGCTGGTTTTGGGCGCGCAAACCTGATGCGGGATACGCCCTTACGGGCTTCCCGGCTACGTTGCTCCAAGCTAAAGTGTTCGATGAATGGATTGAGGTCCGCGACGAAGCGCTACACGGCGTGATCGTAGGCGAAGACAGCTCATTCCAGTCGGTTATTGAACATTATCGTACGCTCGGCCTCGCCATCGAGGTCGGTGCCATTGCGGCCTGACATGATTCCGATTAAAAACAAAGAAGGTGTCACCCGAATGCGCGCTGCGTGCGCTGTCGCCGCCCAGGTGCTGCATGACTTGAAAAAGCATGTACAACCTGGTGTATCGACGTATGACTTGGACCAGACCGCCCGCGATATGATCGCGAGGCTCGGAGCCCGGAGCGCCTGTTATGGCTATCAAATCGGCAATCGCCGCTTTCCTGCGCATACCTGTATTTCGGTTAACGAAGAAGTCGTTCACGGAATCGGTACGCTAAAACGCATCCTCCGCGAGGGAGACATCGTATCGCTCGACATCGTTGTCCAGTACAACGGCTATATCGGCGACAATGCTTACACCGTAAAAGTCGGCGCAGTGCCTCCCCGGGTTGACGAACTCTTAAACGTCACCCAGGAAGCGCTCACCCTCGGCATCCGCCAGGCCGTGGTTGGCAATCGCATCGGCGATATTTCCGAAGCGGTGCAGAAGTTTGTCGAAGGCCACGGGTTTAGCGTTGTTCGCGACATGGTCGGCCACGGGGTCGGCGTTTCGATGCACGAGGAACCGCAGATTCCGAACTTCCTCGATTGTAAGAAAGCGAAGACCGAAACTATCCGCCCCGGCATGACGCTCGCGATCGAGCCCATGGTCAACCTCGGCGGTTACCGGATTAAAACGCTGGGCGACGGATGGACGGTTGTCACCACGGACGGCACGCCCTCCGCCCACTTCGAACACACGGTGCTCACGACAGAACACGGCCCCGAGATCCTCACGATCCCGTCCGCCGAACCACTCGCAGCCGCCATGCCGGCCGCAAAATAATTTTTCATTTTCGAAACCAAAATCTAACTCAAACTCCACATGCCACGTCTACTCGGTGTAGAAATTCCCGCGAAAAAGAAAGTCGCGATCTCCCTCCGCTACATTTACGGAATCGGCCCAGAGCGCGCCGACCAAATTGTGCTGGAAGCCAATCTCGATGCTAACTCACGCGCCTCGGAACTTACCGAGGAGCAGCTCAACAAGATCCTCCAGGTCATCACCGAGCACAAGTGGGTGGTCGAAGGCGATCTTCGCCGCGAACTCGCCGGCAACCTCAAGCGCCTCCAGGCGATCAATTGCTATCGTGGCATCCGCCACCGCCGCAGCCTCCCGGTTCGCGGTCAACGCACCAGTACAAACGCCCGCACTCGCAAGGGCCCCCGCAAGACCGTGGGCGTTGCTAAAAAAGCTGAATAATTATCGTCATGGCTGAAGAAAAGTCCGCTCCCAAGAAAGCTCCTAAGAAGGAGACCGCCGCCACTGGTACCGAAGCTAAAGCTCCGGCTGCCGAAAAAACCGCCAAGGTCGCGACCGAACAGGTTGCCTCACCGGCTCACACCGACAAGCCCGTCGAGCTCATTGGCGGTGTCGCCAAGCAGCCCACGGCCGAAGATCTTCTTAAAGAAGAGTTGGGCACGATCAAGGTCCGTAAGGCCAAGGGTTCCAAGAACGTCACCTCCGGCGTCGCCCACGTCCTCGCTTCCTTCAATAACACGATCGTCTCCATCACCGACGCCAAAGGCCAGGTCATCGCTTGGTCCAGCGCCGGTAAGTGCAACTTTCGCGGTTCCCGTAAGTCTACGGCTTACGCTGCTCAGGTTGTCGCTCAGGATGCCGCTCGCAACGCCATGGCCCACGGCCTCAAGGATGTTGTGATCGAAATCAGCGGTCCCGGCCTCGGCCGCGATTCCGCCGTCCGCGCCCTCCAAGCGATCGGCCTCGAAATCGTCTCGATCGTCGACGTCACGCCCGTGCCGCACAACGGTTGCCGTCCGCGTAAACGCCGTCGCGTCTGATCGCGCCCTGCGCCCTTCTCAATCTTTAATCTTAAATCTCAGGTTTTCCCATGGCTCGTTATACCGGCCCTACCACCCGAATCAGCCGTCGCTTTGGCCAGCCGCTTTTCGGCTCCACCAAGGCGTACGAAAAACGCACTTATCCTCCTGGCCAGCACGGCCCGAAGCTCCGCCGCAAACTCTCCGAGTACGCCGTCGGCCTTAACGAAAAGCAGAAGCTTCGTTATATTTACGGTTTGCTCGAGCGCCAGTTCCGCCGCGTCTTCGAAAACGCCAAGCGCGAGCGCGGTATCACCGGCGAACGTTTCCTCCAGTTGCTTGAAACCCGCCTCGACAGCGTGGTTTATCTCCTCGGTTTCGCTAAGTCCCGCGCCGCCGCCCGTCAGTTCGTTAATCACGGACACGTGCGCGTCAACGGTCACAAGGTTGATATCGCTAGCTACAACGTCCTCGCCGGCGACGAAGTCGAAATCAAGAATGCGCCCAGCTCCCGCCAGCTTGCTACGCGCTGCCTCGAAGAGAATCGCGCCCGCAACGTCCCTGGCTGGCTCGCCCTCAAGGCCGAAGCCTTTAGCGCCGTCGTCAACCGTCTCCCGACGCGTGAAGAGATGGAGCCTGGTATCAACGAACAGCTGATCGTCGAGTTCTACTCGCGCTTCTAAGCCGGTTCGTATTCAACAATCCCCGTCCCTCATTCTTCCAACTGCAGAGTTCACCGCCATGCCAAAACGTCTCGGAAAGTTCGAACTCCCCTCCAAGCTCACTAAGATCGAGGAAGGCTCCACGTCGACCTACGCAAAATTCGTCGCCGAACCTTTCGAAGCCGGTTACGGCCACACGATCGGCAACTCCCTTCGCCGTGTCTTGCTAAGCTCCATTGAAGGTTCCGCTATCTCCTCGATTAAGATCGAGGGCGTGAACCACGAGTTTCAAAGCATCGAAGGTGTCGTCGAAGATGTCACCGATATCGTGCTCAACCTGAAGAAGGTCCTGATCGTCTCGCAGAAACGCGAAGCGATCACGCTCTCCATCAAGGTGGATCGCGAAGGCCCGGTCACGGCGGCTGATATCCAGCCCGACGCGAGCATCCAGATCGTCAATCCCGATCAGGTCATCTGTACGCTCGACAAGAGCTGCACGTTTGAGGCTGAGATCGAGATCAAGACGGGCCGCGGCTACTATCCCGGCGAGCAGAACAAAAAAGAAGAGCAGTCCATCGGCGTCATTCCGATTGATTCCCTCTTTAGCCCGGTTCGTCTCGTCAAGTACGCCGTTGAAGCCACCCGCGTCGGTCAGATCACCGATTACGACAAGCTCATCCTTGAAGTTTGGACTGATGGCCGCATCAATCCTGATGATGCCCTCAAGCAGTCCGCTTCGATCCTGAAACATCACCTCGACGTCTTCGATCGCGTCAGCGACGAGTCCTTCGAATTCGAAAGCCAGCAGAGTGAGGTCAGCGAGGAGCAGAATAAGCTCCGCAAGCTGCTCAACATGTCGGTCAACGAAATCGAGCTCTCCGTCCGCGCCGCGAACTGCTTGAACAACGCCAACATCACAACCGTGGGCGAACTCGCGATGAAGACCGAGCAGGAGATGCTCAAGTACCGCAACTTCGGCAAAAAGTCACTGAACGAAATCAAGGAAAAGCTCGAAGCCCTCGGCCTCTCCCTTGGCATGAAGTTCGATGAACGCCTTCTCGAGAATAAGAAGGAAGTCTAAGTCGATTTATGATCGCTGATTTATGACGGGTGATTTTCACCGGTCATAAATCCCCGGTTTAAATCATAGATTGAAACCCTGAAATAGAAATTTTCTGACTCTCGCGCCGTCCGCTGCCGCGCCACGCTGCGACCGGATTGCCGATCGGGAGTCAGCCTAAAACAAAACTACCATGCGTCATAATAAACACCACGCCTCCCTCGGCGTCACCCGTGAACATCGCAAAGCGATGCTGTCCAACATGGCAGCCTCCTTGATTGAGCACGGTCGGATCAAGACCACGCTGACGAAAGCCAAAGCGCTCCGTCCCTTCATTGAGAAAGTCATCACCAAGGCCAAGCAGGCTGCGGCGAAGACCGACAAGAAGGACGCACTGCATCTGCGCCGTCTCGCCCTCAGCGATATACGCAACGAGGACGCCGTCACGTTGCTCTTCAACGAAAAGTACAAGGAGTTCGTCAATCGTAGCGGCGGTTATACCCGCATTTACAAGCTCGGCGCCCGCATTAGCGATGCCGCTGATATGGCCTTGATCGAATTCGTGAAGGCTGAAGACACCGGCTATAAAAAGAGCCGTCGCAAGTCCGCCAAGAGCAAGACCGTAGCTGTCGAAACGACGGAAGCAGCTCCGGAGTCCCCGGCCGCAGAAGCTCCCGCCGCCGAAGGCGAAGCGAAAGCCTAATCCGCTCACAAGAGCCAATCTCCCACGACGCGCCGAAGTTTCTTCGGCGCGTTTTTTTATGTCCTGATTTGGGGCTTACTGCTGGTTGGCTCGTTTTTGCTGGGATCATGGCTCCTCAGTTTTTTCTCGGAAAAACTGACAGGGATTCAGCGCGCTAGGGGAGGGAAATAGCCAAGAGGAAAAGTGGCTGGCTGGAAAATTGCGGAAGCCCGGCGTGGTGATCGCGTTTTGCCCTGGCTTCATCGTGATGCCGATGACGTAAAACGCATTTGCGGCCATTTCCAGTACTTGGCTCATTAGGCGCTCGCGTGTGACGCGATCGGGTTCGATCAGAACTTGGCGATATAATTCCATTTGCTCTTCCACCTCGGACGGTGGTTTTTCAGCGCCTTCCGCCTGGGGGTTGACGAACCAGCGGGCCCAGGAAACGGCATAGGGAACGCGCACAGAAGGGCCAAAGCTGACAGGAACGAAGAACTCTGCATCAAGAATCGCCGCGTGGCCTCCGCTGCCCCACCAAGCACTGGCATCGTGTTGTCTCTGTTCGATGATTTGGTTGAATTCTGTTGATATGAGTGTTTCGGTTTCGAGGGTTACGCCAACCATGCGCCAGTCCTCTTTGATGAGATCAAGTATACTCGGCCACTCTTCGTCTCCTGGGTATTGGAGCAAGAGTTTGATGTGCAGGGGGCGTCCGTCTGGGAGATAGCGTAGGCCGTCGGTGTGGAGGTGCAGTCCTGCTTCCTCGAGCCATGCGTTGGCCTGTTCGGGGTCATATTCGGTGTATTGTTCACCGAGTCGACGGTTGTAAAAGGGTGAGCTTGGGCGTGGTGCCACCTGCCACGGTTTTCCCGTGCCATGGTAGATGTTGGTGATGATACGAGGGCGATTGATCGCTTGGGAAAGCGCCGCGCGCACCTTCCTGTTACCCAGCATTTTCCTCATGGCTGGATCGCGGTGCAAGAGGTTGAAGCAGATCGCCAAGGGTGTGGCGATTGTGGTGTCGACCTGTAGGAGTTGAAACCGTCCAAGTGTTATAAAATCCCGGTAAGCAGGTAAGTCTTTGAAACTGGCTATATGGAGTTGCCGGTAATCAACCTGTCCGGCGAGTGTGAGTTGATCCAGTTCTTCATGGGTGTGGGCGATACGGAATATTACGTCGTCAAAGTAGGGTAGTTGCCTGCCCAGCATATCCACTTTCCAGTAGTACGCGTTTCGTTTTGCCAAGACGGCCTGCACGCCTTCGGTGTAGCTGTTCGTGAGTTGCCACGCATGCAGGGTGGGGAGTTCAGCGTTTCTCCATGACCAACAGGTAAAAATCGAACGAAACGCCTCGGGCCAAGTCAGCCCCGTGCGTTTCACCAGTTCCGCTGCGCCTTCAGGATTATGGCGCCGATGGATTTTTTGCAGGTAGTGCGCGGGGTAGCGGGTTAGTTCGTTTGATCGTAAGCAGGCGAGATGTTCCAAGAAGAGAGCATGGGGCGCGGCAAAGGAAAACTCTACGGTCGTGTCATCGATGGCTTGGCATTTCGCCAGTTTGTCTCCGGCGATTAGCCAGCCGGGTGTGATCGGAGTGAGTTCGGGTTCGAGCACGACATCTTCAATCCACGCGGTGATGTCGTGAGCGGTGAAGGGCTCTCCATCCGACCACCGCAGTCCTGGTCGGAGAAAAAAGCGATATACGGTCGCATCGGCATTGACCGTCCAACGGCTGGCTAGATTTGGCACGACTCGCTTCCAGTTAGGATCCCAGCGCACGAGTTGTTCGTAGCCTAAGCAGCGCGATAACATGCCACTGTTGCCGTATCCTTCTAAAGCCATTCGCCAGGTGCCGCCGTAGAAACCAAGTTTTTCCACGGGAGTAATAATAAGCGGCGTGGTGGGGAGTCGTTGGTTGAGTGGCGGAAGTTGACCTTCGGCAACCAGCTTTTGCAATTCGGGTGCTTCGCTAAAGGTTCCTCGCGCGCTCGTGAGGGCTCCAATCAGGGCGAGTCCGAATATCATCACGAACTTGGTTGGCGGTGGCATCGCTGGGATGAGGTCTTGGTTAACCCGTGAGCGGTTGATCGAGCACGCGGCGAACTTTTACGCCGAGCTCGAGCAGGGTGAAGGGCTTTTGCACAAACTCGAAGCCGTCTTCCAGTACGCCATGGCGGGCGATGATGTCGGCGGTGTAGCCCGACATGAAGATGCAGCGTAAATCCGGGCGTGAGGCGCGGAGTCGGTCTCTTAGTTCACGGCCGTTCATGCCTGGCATCACCACGTCCGTAAGGAGCAGGTGGATTGGTTCTGGAGTCTGGGCTACGAGTGCGAGCGCTGCTTCTGGGGATGAGGCGCTGAGCACCCGATAGCCGCGGTGAGTCAGGCTCTTGCGCCCTAGCATGAGTACTTGTTCTTCATCTTCTACGATCAGAATCGTTTCGCTACCTCTTTGCAGGGGTTCTGCTGGCTCTATTTTTGGCGTGATCGAGCCGGTGCCGCCGGGCAGGTAGATCTTGAAGGTCGAGCCCTTGCCGGGCTCGCTGTAGACGTTGATCAGGCCTCGGTTTTGTTTGACGATGCCGAATACTGTGGCGAGTCCGAGGCCGGTGCCGCGCCCTGCTTCTTTGGTGGTGAAGAAAGGTTCGAAAATATGGGTGAGCGTCTCGGTGTCCATGCCCGAGCCGGTGTCGCTCACGCAAAGCCTGACGTAGTCGCCTGGCAGGCATTCGGGGTGCATGACGGCGTACGTGTCATCGAGCGTGACGTTGTTGGTTTCGATCATGATCTTACCCGCGCCATTGATCGCATCGCGGGCGTTGACGCAGAGGTTGGCCATGATCTGGTCGAGCTGGCTGGGGTCCATTTTAACGGTGCGCAGGTTAGCGCCGGGGAGCCAGCTGAGCGGGATGTGTTCGCCGATAAGCCTATCGAGCATCTTGAGCATGCCTTCGATGCATTCGTTGATATTGATCGTCTGCGGAGTCACTGCTTGTTTGCGGGCGAAAGTGAGTAGTTGCCGTGTGAGTTCAGCGGAGCGTTGCGCGGACTTTTTGATCTCGTCGATGTTTTCCCTCACGGGGTTGTCTGGGGAAAGGTCCGATAGGGCGAGTGACGCGTTGCCGAGGATCACATGGAGCATGTTGTTGAAGTCGTGGGCCACGCCGCCCGCGAGGCGACCAATCGATTCCATGCGCTGGGCTTGGATGAGCTGGCTTTGCAGCTTGGCTTGTTCGGCTTCGGCGCGCTTACGGTCAGTGATATCGGTGACAAAGGCTAGAGCCGCGGGGAGGTGTTTCCATTCGATCACGACCACGTTGAGTTCGGCCCAGAGGTTGCGGCCCGAACTGGTGAGCATCCTCGCTTCGTAGTGATTTAGCGGCGACTCGCCGCGCATGCGACGGGCGTGGCGATCAGTAGCCCAGTCGCGATCATCCGCGTGAAATAAATCGCCGAGCGGACGTCCCACGCAGCCACTTTCGGGCCACTCGAACATCCGCAGCGCGCGGCCATTGGCAAAGGCGATGGCTCCCGACTGAATGACGAGGATGGACTCGGCTGCGTTTTCCACCAGCAGGCGGTATTTTTGTTCGGCGGCTTCGGTTTCGCGTGTGGCCTGCTTAAGCGACTCGAAGGTCGATTGCAGTCGTTTTGTCATCGTGTCGAAGCCGGTTTGCAGAAATCCGATTTCATCTTGAAGGCCAACTTTGCCCAAGCTGGTATCGTAATGTCCATCTGTGATACGTTCCACCGCTTTCGCGATGCGCCGCAGCCGCCGGGCGACGAGGAAATGCACGGCGAACAAAAGCGCGACGGTCGTCACGATCATGGCCGCGACCGAGCCGCCGATCAACCGGACGCGTAGCGCTGCCAACTCCCGCTCGTTTTCCGCCATGCTCACGCGCACGTAGCTGAACAACGCAGGCGCTTCGCCACCCGCCGCCGCTAGCGGGGCAACGCTCACGATATACGAGCGAGGGCCGAACACGTGGCAATCGTCAAAGCCGCCCGAAGCGGCCCGCACGAGCCAGTCGGAGCTCAGCTCGGGAAAGTCCTGCCAGCGGCGTCCGATGCGTGAGGGGTCGAGTGCCATCAAGACCACGCCTTCCGCCGAGACGATCATGGCATCATCTAGGGCCGGGCCGACGATGCTCGTCATGGTGTTGCGATGGCCAAACGCATCTGTCGAGAGCGCGCCTGAGGTCAGCAGCGCAGCCGGCTTGCGCAGCGAATCCATCAGTCGGCTGCTCGTTTCATGTCCGAAATGGCGCAAGTAGTAAGAGCCGAGTGAAAGCAATACGGTTGCCTCGATCAGAATGACGAATCCCCCCAAAACTGCGGCGAGCCGGATAGGAATGCGGGGTGTCATGACAAAAGTACGACGGACTGTTCGTGAAAACAGGAAGAAATCAAAAGGCCGAGGGGTTGGGGGTGCAGGGGCTTACCAATGGGGTAACATCGACAAAATATTACTCACGGTTGACTCTTATCGTACCAGCATCCTATCCGCCATGAGCCAAAAGAACAGGGCATTTTGGTGAAGTGTCTCTAAATTAAACCACGGGTTTGCTGCGTGGATGATTGAAAATGAATTCAGTTTCTCCCGGTGTTGATCCGTGGGGCGCCGCGTGGATCGCGTCGGCTCCAGGGACTCGTCTTCCGCGGTCTGGTTGTTCCTGACCTTGCGCTCTTGGCCAGAAACGAGCAGTCATCTCCGTCGATGGATTTTGTCCTCGCTACCGTCATTTTTTGCCTGCTGGTCGCCGCGATCATTCTCGCCCTCTGGCTGTATTATGATCACCGCGATTACGCGCTCTTTGAGCATGCCCGTCGGAAATCGACCTTCTGCTGCATCCGCTGCAAGCACCTTTATTCGCTCACCGGCCGTCCCGAAGCAGGCAAATGTCCCCACTGCGGGCACGAAAACGCCCGCCTCAAGTTCTGAGCCCTGGCCCCGTCGTCGTTGGAGTTTTTTTCCGCCTGCATTGACACCCCGGCTTTCGCTCTGGCAGGTTCAACCTTTATTCCAATTTTTCGGCCTCGATATTTTCCATGCCACAGACCATCGCCGTCCTAGATTTCGGTTCCCAATTTACTCAGGTGATCGCGCGCCGCATTCGCGAGTGCCAAGTGTACTCGAAAATCTACCACTACTCGACCACTGCGGAGCAGCTAAAGGCCGATGGCGTGACCGGCGTAATTTTTTCGGGCGGCCCACAGAGCGTTTATGGACGCAAGGCACCACATCCCGACCGCGCGATCTTCGAGCTCGGCGTGCCGATTTTGGGGATTTGTTATGGTTTGCAGATTATGGGTTATTTCCTTGGCGGCAAGGTCGCCAAAGGCGAGCGCCGCGAGTACGGCCACGGCATGTTGGAGATGGTCGGTAAGAGCCGGTTGTTCAAAGGCCTGCCCAAAAAGCTCAAGGTCTGGAACTCCCACGGCGACAAACTCACGCAGTTGCCCGAGGGCTTTCACGCCGTCGCGCGCACGGAAAATTCCGAGTACGCCGCGATTGAAAACACCGAGCGCCGTTTCTACGCGTTGCAGTTTCACCCCGAGGTGTTTCACAGCGAACGCGGCATCGACGTCATCCGCAATTTTCTCATCGGCATCTGCGGCTGCAAGGGCGACTGGTCCACGGAAAATTTCATCGAGCGCAAGATCGAAGAAATCCGCGAAACCGTGGGCAAGTCCCGCGTGCTTCTCGGCCTCTCCGGCGGTGTCGATTCCTCTGTCGCCGCCGCGCTGATCCACAAGGCCATCGGCAAACAGCTCACCTGCGTCTTCGTCGACAACGGCCTGCTCCGCAAAGACGAACGCGAGTACGTGATCGGTCTCTACAAACGCAATTTCAAGATCGACCTCCGCGTGGCCGACTCCGGCCCGCTTTTCCTCAAGCGCCTCAAGGGCGTTGACGAACCAGAGCAAAAGCGGAAAATCATCGGCCGAACCTTCGTCGAGGTTTTTGAGGAGTCGCTGAAGTCGATCGGTCATGCCGATTACCTCGCCCAGGGCACGCTCTATCCCGACGTGATCGAGAGCGTTTCCATCGGCGACAATCCCGCCTCGCTCATCAAGAGCCACCACAATGTCGGCGGCTTGCCCGAGCGCATGAAGCTCAAGCTGCTCGAACCGCTCCGCGAACTCTTCAAAGACGAAGTGCGTGCCGTCGGCGCCTCCCTCGGTCTGCCGCGCGAAGTCGTCTGGCGTCAGCCGTTCCCCGGCCCCGGCCTCGGTGTTCGCGTGCTCGGCGAGATCTCCGCCGACAAGTTGGAAATCCTCCGCAATGCCGATGCCATTCTCCAGGAGGAAATGATGAACTCCGGCTGGTACTGGAAGGTCTGGCAGTCGTTCTGCGTGTTCCTCCCGGTAAAATCCGTCGGGGTGATCGGCGACGAGCGCAACTACGCCTACGTCATCGCCGTCCGTGTCGTTGAAAGCATCGACGCCATGACCGCCGATTGGACGCGCCTGCCGTACGAATTGCTCCAAACGATTTCCAACCGTATCACCAACGAGGTGCGCGGCGTCAGCCGTGTCGTCCTCGACATCAGTTCGAAACCGCCCGCCACCATCGAGTGGGAATAATCTTCGGCCTCTGCGCCATCCTCCTGTGCGTTTGATCCAGTCTAGTTCCAAAACGTTTGATGCCGATCTCGCCGCCTTCTGCCGTGGCGCGATTGTCTCGAAGGAAATCCAAGACAGTGTCACCGCCATCCTCGCCGATGTGCGCGTCCGCGGCGACGAGGCCGTGGTGTACTACGCCGCCAAGTTCGACGGAGCCAAGCTCCGCGCCCGTGACGTCCGGGTGAAAGCGACCGAACTGGCCGCCGCCGACAAAACTCTTTCCGACGCCGAGCGCAAGGCGCTGGTTGAGGCGCACGCCAACATCGTCGCCTTTAATAGCAAAAATCTCCCAGCCGACTGGCTCGGTAAAAACAAGCAGGGCGCCGAGGTGGGCGAACGGTTTTACCCGATCCGCCGCGTCGGCCTCTATGTGCCCGGCGGCCAAGTGCCGCTCGTCTCGACGGTCTTGATGACGGCCACGCTGGCAAAAATCGCCGGTTGCCCGGAGATCGCTGTCTTCACGCCCTCCGACGCCTCCGGCCGCGTCGCGCCCGGCCTTCTTGCCGCTTTGCACTTGGTCGGCATCGAGGAAGTTTACCGCATCGGCGGTGTGCACGCCATCGGCGCGATGGCTTACGGCACGGATGGCATTCCAGCGGTCGATAAACTGTTTGGTCCAGGCAACGCCTTTGTTTGCGAGGCGAAGCGCCAAGTGTTCGGCACGGTCGGCGTCGATTCGCTGCCGGGCCCGAGTGAGGTCATGGTGATCGCCGACGACACGGCACGCGCCGATTTTGTCGCGTCCGACCTGCTGGCGCAGGCCGAACATGGTTCGGGGCGCGAAAAGATTTATCTCGTCGCCACCTCGCAAGCCATCATCGACGCCATCGCGGCCGAGGTGAAGTCGCAGTTGAATTTGATTAGCCGCAGCGAAAAAACCCAGCAGGTGCTCTCACAGGGTTTCCTTGCGATCACGGTGGATTCGCTCGCGAAGGCGGTGGCAATCGCCAACTACGTCGCGCCCGAGCATCTCGAACTCATCGTCGAGGAAGCCGCCGAGAAAGAGCTGCTCGAAAAAATCACCACCGCGGGCGCCATCATGCTCGGCAATTACACGCCGACCGCCCTCGGCGATTTCACCGCCGGACCGAGCCATGTGCTGCCCACGGGCCGCACGGGACGTTTCTTTAGCGGTCTGCGCGTGGCGGATTTCCAACGCCGAACCAGTATCGTGCGCTACAACAAAACCAGCGTCAAAAAAGGCAACGAAGTCGTCGCCGGTTTTGCCGCGATGGAGCGTCTCGACGCCCACGGCCGCTCGGTGAAGATCAGAACTTGAAGACGACGGAGCATTTCGTGCCGTCGAGATCGGATTCGCCACGGATGAATACGGGTGGCCACAGATCACAAAACTGATTAGATCTGTGTTTATCTGCGTTCATCTGTGGTTAAATGATTAGCGATTCTTTGGCTATGTCCTCCCTGTCCTCTCTTTCCCTTCCGCACATCGCGAAGCTCCATGCTTACACGCCCGGCTTGCAGCCGTCGGGGCCGGGTTGGGTGAAGCTCAACACCAACGAGTGTCCGTATCCGCCCAGTCCGCGCGTGGCTGAGGCGATTCGTGCCGAGCTCGGCGCCGCTGGTGAATCGCTGCGTCTTTATCCGAATCCCACCAGCGCGTCGCTCCGTCGCGTCGTGGCCGAGCATCACGGCCTGCGCGAGGAAAACGTCTGCGTGGGCAACGGCTCCGACGACATCCTTAACCTGCTCGTGCGTTGCTATTGCACGCAGGCGGTGGCGCTTGGTTTTACCATGCCGAGCTATTCGTTGTATCCGGTGCTGGTGGAAATCCAGGACGGGCGCAGCTCGGTGATCGAGTTTGACCGTTCGATGAAGCTGCCGCTCGAGTGCATGGCGAGTTCGACCGCGCGCGCGTTTTTCCTGACCTCGCCCAACGCTCCGACCGGCGTTGGCTTCAGTTGCGCGGAGATCGAAGCGGCGTTGCAGGTTTTCAAAGGCCTGCTCGTCGTCGATGAGGCCTACGCGCCGTTCGCGCAGGAAGACGCCGTGCCGCTGCTGGCGCGTTACCCGAATCTCGTCGTGGTGCGCACGCTCTCGAAGGCCTATGCGCTCGCAGGCATCCGCATCGGTTATGCCTTGGCCCACGCCGAAGTGATCGACGTGCTCGACCGCGTGCGCGACAGCTACAACACCAATCGCCTCTCCCAAGTCGCCGCCGTCGCCGCGATCCAGGATCAGCCTTACTATGCCGGCGTGATCGAAAAGGTGAAAACCACGCGCGATCGCTACGTGAAAACGTGGAGCGGGCAGGGCTGGTTCACCTACGCCTCGCAGGCAAATTTCATTTTTACCGAACCACGCAACGCCCGCGGCGAAAGCGGCCCGGCGGTGGCGAAGGCGGCCTACGATTACCTCTACGCCAATAAAGTTCTCGTGCGCTACTTCCCCAGCCACGCCTTGACCGCGCCTTTCCTTCGCATCACAGTCGGCACCGACGACGAAATGCTCGTTCTTAACCAACACCTCGAGGTATGGCGCAAAATCGCATAGCAACCATCACGCGGAAAACCGCGGAGACCGACATCACACTGACGCTGGCCATCGACGGCCAAGGTAAGTCCACTATTTCTACGGGCGTGCCGTTCTTCGACCACATGCTCACGCTGTTTGCGAAGCACGGCCTGTTCGACCTCGATGTCGTCGCGAAGGGCGATGTCGACGTCGATTACCATCACACCGTCGAGGATGTCGGCCTTGTGCTGGGCGATGCGTTTAAGCAAGCGCTCGGCGACAAGCTCGGCATCCGCCGCTACGGATTTTTTATTTTGCCGATGGATGAATCGCTCGCCCGCGTGGTGGTCGACATCGGTGGACGCCCGCATCTCGTGTACGACGCGGTCGCGCCGACGATGTATGTGCGCGATTTCAATATCGTGCTGGTGAAGGAATTTTCCCGCGCGTTCAGCAACGCGCTTGGGGCGAACCTGCATGTGAAACTTGAATACGGCGAAGAGCCGCATCACGTCGCCGAAGCGATTTTCAAGGCCCTCGCTCGCGCCATTGACATCGCTACGCAGATCGACCCCCGCACGGCAGGGCAGTTGCCCAGCACGAAGGGGAAGATTTAACGCAGTTTACGGTTTTGGGTTCACGGTGAACGGTTGATGCGAATCGCAACGATCCAAAACCGTGAACTTCGAACGGTGAACCGAGAATTTTGAATTTTCCCCTGTGAACTCCGCCGCACCCATCATCGCCGTCATCGACAATGGCATTTGCAATCTCCGCAGCGTGACCAAAGCCCTCGAGGCGGTCGGCGCGCAGCCGAAGATCGTGCGCACTCCGGCCGAGATCGGTTCAGTCGCGGGACTCGTGCTGCCGGGCGTCGGCGCGCTCGGCGATTGTGTGGCGGCGTTGCGGGCGACGAAGCTCGACGACACCGTGCGCGGTTGGATCGCGGAAGACCGGCCCTTTCTCGGCGTGTGTCTTGGCATGCAGGCGCTCTTTGATTTTTCGGAAGAGGGCAACGTGACCGGTCTCGGCGCGCTTCCTGGCCGCGTGCTCCGTTTTCGGCGTCCGCCGGAATTTAAGATTCCGCACATGGGCTGGAATACCGTCACGTTTAAGCAGGTCGGTTCGTCGCTCGCCGCGCAACTGAAGCCCGAGGGCGAAGCGTTTTATTTCGTGCACAGTTTTTATTGTGTGCCCGACGACGCGCGCCTCGTGCTCGCCGAGGCGGATTACGGTGGCGCTTTCACTGCGGCGATCGCACGCGGTCGCGTTTTTGCTACGCAGTTTCACCCAGAAAAGAGCCAGGCCAAGGGCCTGCAGATCTACCGCAACTTCGTCGACATCGCGGCCGGGCTTTTGGCCTAGACTGTGGTAACGCGAGACGTTTCGGGACGCCTTCATCATTTTCCGCGATCAGTTTTTTGTCACAGAGAACACAGCGCTCCGACCCAGAGGGCCACAGAGCCATGAAATTCGTTCTGCTTTTACTCTGTGTACTCTGCGTCTTGGCTCTGGGACTCATCTGGAAAATTCAAAGACACGGAATATTCGGCTACCTATCTCCAGGCGCGAACCGAAAGGTTCCGCCTTGGCCTTGATTGAGGATCGGGCAGCAGTTTCTCTAACCTCTCGCGTTGATTCTGTTTAGAAACGCTTAGGACGGATGCGAAACGACAACTTTGCTTTGCCTCGGCTGGGCGATCTTGTTCTGTTTATGGCATGCCTAACCCCGCTTTATTGAAACTGGATGAAAAGGAAATCTCTCTCCCTGTAATCGTGGGTTCCGAGGGGGAAAAGGCCGTTGATATTTCGAAGCTCCGCTCCGACACTGGCTATATTACCTACGATGATGGTTTCGGTAATACCGGTTCCTGCACCAGCAGCGTGACCTACATCGACGGCGAGGTCGGTATCCTGCGCTACCGCGGCTATCCCATCGAGCAATTGGCGGAAAAATCTTCTTTTGTTGAAACCGCCTACCTCGTTATCAATGGCGAACTACCGACCACCGGCCAACGCGCAAACTTTTCCCGCCTGCTCACTCAGCATGCGCCTTTACACGAGGGGATGACGCGCTTCCTCAGCAGTTTCCCGCGCGACGCGCACCCGATGGCTGTGCTCTCCTCCTGCATTAATTCCCTCGGTGCCTACTATCCGCATCTCGCGACGAATAATCACCAGCATGATCTGGAGCATTTCGACGAGGCCGCCGCGATCGCCATTTCCAAGGTTCGCACGATCACCGCACACACCTACCGCGTCACGCGCGGTCTGCCGCTCAACTACCCGCGTCCAAATTATGGATACTGCGAGAACTTTCTGCACCTCATGTTCTCCGAGCCGTACAACGAGTACGTCCCGACGGCCGAGGTGGCGCAGGCGCTCAATCTTTTCCTTCTGCTTCACGCCGACCACGAGCAGAACTGCTCCACCTCCACGGTGAAAATGGTGGCTTCGGCCGGTGCCAATCTCTTCGCTTCCGTCGCGGCCGGCGTCTGTGCCCTCTGGGGCCCTCTGCATGGTGGTGCCAATATGGCCGTGATCGAGATGTTGAAGAGCATTCACGCCGAAGGCGATGACGGCACGAAATTCATCGAGGCGGCCAAGTCCGGCAAGGGCGACCATCGCCTGATGGGCTTCGGTCATCGCGTGTACAAAAACTACGATCCGCGTGCCAAGATCATCAAAGCCAGTTTCTACAAAGCGCTCGCCAGTCTCGGCATCAAGGACGACCCGCTGCTCAACATCGCGATGAAACTCGAAGCGTGCGCCTTGAGCGACGATTATTTTGTCTCTCGCAAGTTGTACCCCAACGTCGACTTTTACTCTGGTCTTATCATGCGTGCGATCGGCATTCCGGAAAATATCTTTACCGTCATGTTTGCCATCGGCCGTATGCCCGGCTGGATCGCCCAGTGGCGCGAAGTCGCGCAAAACCCGAAGCTCAAGATCTACCGTCCGCGTCAGATTTACACTGGTAAAACCCAGCGCGACTACATCCTCGCCGATCAGCGCAAGGCCGCTCTTTAACTGCGCGACACGCGTCGCTTTTCAAGGGTTCAGCCGCACCTGCATGAGTGCGGCTTTTTTGTGGAGCTGTCTTTTCACAGCGGCTTCATCTGAGTGCAGCCGCGTCCACCCAGTAAGTGGTTGTAGGGACGGCACACCTACCTCGTAGCAAAAGCGACTTGTTGAGAAGCGACTTAATAAAAACGCCCCGCGTAGAAAACCGCGGGGCGTGAAGGATTGGCCATGATAGCCGAGGGTTACGGCCCATGCGGCACGTAGCCGAAGAGCGCGGTCACTTTTTGCGCTACGGTGGTTGCGTTGGCTGACGTGGCCGAACCAGCGGGGACCGATTGAGTCTTGAGGATCTGCCAGAGCATCAGGCCGTCGTGTGGATTGGCGGAACGGGTGTTGGCGATGACGTACTTGCCCGAGCGTTCAACTGAATAAGGCCCGCGCGGGGTCCGGCCATATTGGTCGGCCACCACGATAGTGCCTTCGGCGCCTGCATCGGAATTGTTGATGACAAGTATTCCGCCTGCCCAGCCTTCGGGTGGGACTTCGAGGCCAAGGGAGACGGGAGTCGAAGCGGGGATGAGAGCGCGATATTGGTCGAATGCCGTCACGGGATCGAAGTGGTAGGTCTGGGCATCGTAGGCCATGACATTAACCAGATCAAAGAGGCTGGCGATGGGCCGGCCAGCGAGTGGACCGCTGCTCACAGTTTGCTTGAAGGTGAGTCTTTCACGGCTGGCCGAGCCGCCCCAGAAGGAGGGCGTTCCGGGATAGCCGGGATCTCCCGCGGTGGCGGCCGTGTAGTCTGCGCCGGTCGACCATGCGGCGATGGTTAAGATGCGTCCGCCGCCGGCGGCGTCGACGGCTTCGCGCATCGCTTGGATGGCGCGTGCGTACTGGTTCACGGTGGCGCTGGTGGCGCCATCGATTTCGAAATCAACATCGAGGCCGTCTACGCCCATCTCGGTCATGAAACGGGTGAGCGCGGCTTTTGTCGGGGCGTTGGCCTGACCGGCTTCACCCGCGAGGGTGGCCCAAGAATTATAGGTAGCGCCGCCCACCGCGAGAACGACCTTCTTGCGCAAAAGGTGCAGGATGCGGATGACTTCTTTGATGTCGGCCGGAGTGGCATTAAAATTGAGACCGGTGCCGCTCCAGTTGTTGGCCGCGAGTCCGCTCCAGCTGAAGTTAGGCTGGCCGAAGGAGAGCAAGACGTGCGTGTAGACGCCGGGTACTTTGGCGAGATTGCTGGCGGTGTAGATATCGTTATCCGATTTCTTGGTGCCATCCCCGTTTGTGACGCTAAACCAGTTGTCGCTCCAGGTCGGGTAATAGCCGGTGAAGTAACGACCATCGGGATTGGCGACTTCACCCAACGTCAAAGTCCCGGACGCACCGCTGGACGAACTGCTAGAGGAACTGCTAGAGGAGGAGCTGCTCGAAGAGCTACTGGACGAGCTGCTGCTGCTCGAAGAGCTGCTGGCCTGAAGCGTCTTGGCCGTCACACTGCTGGTCCAACCACTTGTGCCCATCTGATTTTTTGCATGTACGGAGTAGGTATGGATCGAGTTGGCGGCCAGACCGCCGTGGGAATACGGCGAGGTGATATTACTGATTGTTTGCCCGTCGCGGAGAAGATCATAAGCCGTCGCGTTATTGGAAGCGTTCCAAGTGACCGCGATTTCGCTCGTGCTGACCGCCTCAGCCTTTAATCCGGTTGGCACGGGCGGCACCGAGCCGCCACCACCTCCGACGCTGACAACATAGGTAAGGGTCGAGCCATTCGTTATGCCCGACCGATTATTCAAGCGACTCGTATAAACATAGCTTCCCTTGGCTTGACCGGTGAAGGAGGCACTGGCCGTCTGTGCGTGAGGCGAATTGTCGGTGAGTTCTTGGGTGTGGACGACTTGGCCGTTTTCCAACAATTCCCAAGTGGTGCCATTATTTCCCCACCACATGTTCATAATAATGCGATAGTCGGACGCGCCGTTCCAGTTGTCCTTGGTCAGGGTGGGCAAGCCCGGAGCACCCGCCGCGGGACCGCTGGGATCATCCGGTTGAGGAACGGGCGGAGGCGTCGAACCCGATCCCTGAACCACCGTGTAGGCAAGGGTCGAACCTTGCGTTAAACCTAAATTATTCTTGAGGCGGCTCGTATAAACATAGCTACCATTGGGTTTGCCCGTAAACGAGGCACTGGCCGTCTGTGCGTGAGGCGAATTGTCGGTGAGTTTCTGGGTGTGGACGACTTGGCCGTTTTCCAATAACTCCCAATCAGTGCCGTTGTTGCCCCACCACATATTCATAGTAATGCGGTAGTTGGACGCGCCGTTCCAGTTGTCCTGCGTGAGTTGCGGAACGCCCGGCGCTCCGGCGGCTGTTTCCGCAGTGCAAAACAAGGAGGCTCCGAGGGCAAAGAACGAAAGTATTAGCCAATGAACAAAAGGAGTGAGTCGACTATGCCGATGGAGAACGGTTGAAGTGGCTATGGGCGGATTTGGGTGATGCATGGGCGGGGCATTGGGATGGATGCGGTGATGGGGTGTTCGTACTCGAAATGATGGCAGACTTAAAACGACCCCAGTGAGTTGAGCTCGCTGCTGAGCCGTTGATCGGGGTGATCAACCGCGATTGACCGAGTGCAGGTTGATTTGTTCGGCAGGAAAGCTGGATTTCTGCCGCCGTGGCCGTTCGCTCGCTATGATTGCCCGCGTTTGAGCGAGGCGGTTAACCCGATTTGTTTAGCCGAGAGGTTTTGGCCTCTGTCGTTCTGTTCGGGGTATCAGCCTTGCCGAGGCTGGTCTCGATCTGTTTTGCCGCTGTCTTCAGGATCGTCAATCGGGCATAGCGTTTGTCGTTGGCGGGGATGAGGTGCCAGGGCGCGCACGGTCGTTCGGTGAGTGCGAGCATGTCCCCGACCGCGGCCTCGTAGCCGGTCCACTTGCGGCGGTTGCGCCAGTCCTCTTCGTTAATCTTGTGCTGCTTGTAGGGCGTGTTCTCGCGTTCTTTGAAGCGGCGCAGCTGCTCGACCTTACTCACCTGTAACCAGAATTTGATGACAATGATGCCGTGGCTCGCGAGCTGTTGCTCAAAGTCGTTGATCTCCTCGTAGGCGCGGTGCCACTCGTCGTCGGAGGCAAAGCCTTCGAGGCGTTCGACGAGCACGCGTCCGTACCAAGAGCGATCGTAAATGGTGACGAGCCCGGCGCGCGGCACATGCCGCCAGAAACGCCAGAGGTAGTGGTGGGCTTTTTCCTCGTCGGTGGGTTTGGCGACGGGGATGACGCGGTAATTGCGCGCGTCGATGGCGCTGGTGAGGCGTCGGATCGCACCGCCTTTGCCAGCGGCGTCCCAGCCTTCAAAAACAAAAATGACGGAGCGGCGCGCGGCTTGGGCGGAGCGTACGGCCTGGTTGAGGCGGCCGAGCCATTTCTCGCGTTGCGCCTCGTACTCTAGCGCTGAGACTGACTGGTCGAGGGGTAGGTTTTGTAGGCGCTGCAGACCGGCGGGCTTGAGTGGTTTCGCGGCGGCGCGTTTGTTGGGGCGCGGTGTGGGGGCCTGGTGTTTGCGCTGGTGGGCTTGAAAGCGGGCGAGCAACAAGTTCGCGACGTCGAGGTTGCGCGTGCGCTCGTACTCGGCGTTGATGACCGTCCACTCTGCGCCGGGCTGGTTGGTCTTGGTTTGGATGCGGCGGGCGGCGCGGGCGATCCGGTCGTAGTTGCGAAAATGATACCAGTGCTCCGGCGTGACGCGCCAAGCGGTGTCAGGGTCGGACTCCAGCGACTGGAGGCGTTCGCGCTGGGCAGTTTTACTGAGCTGCAGCCAGACTTTCACCACGAGCGTGCCGTTGTCGGTCAGCATTTTTTCGAAATGCCGGATGCACTCGAGCTCTTGGTTGATTTCCGCAGTGGTCTTGGCGTTGAAGGTTTCCTCGCGCAACGCCTCGGTGTACCAGGAGCCGGCATAGATGCCTAGGCGTCCGCAGGTCGGAAGACTGCGCCAGAAACGCCACATGAACGGCCGCTCGCGCTCTTCGTCGGTGGGCTGCTGAAAGGCGAAGGTTTCGACGCCGCGCGGATCGAGCCAACCGCTGAGGGTGTTGATGACTTCGCCGCGGCCCGCACCTTCAAAGCCGGCGATGATCAGGAGGATTTTGAAAGGGGATTCTTTGAGCTGAACCTGCAATTGCACGAGTGCCTCGCGCAGCTTTGGCACACGAGCCTCGTAATCTTTGCGGGAGAGACGAAGCGGTGTCGTCGGTTTATTCATGCGTAAAGGTAAACTTGTGCGCGCCTAGGCAGCGGAGTCGAGCGGAGTTTGATGTTTTGCGAAGGGGACTTGGAATTGTTACAAAGGCGGTGGGTTGGGGCGTAGAAACTTTCCGCTGCGCAAGAATGAGCTCATTTGTGCGATGACCGGTGCGCGCCACAGCATCCAAGTGTGTGAAGTCCGCAGGATAATGTGGTCGCTCATGCCGTCGAGACGTGTGCTGGCGATGCTCACCTTGCCATCGCTGGGTCGGCCGATCCAGCACGAGAAAAGCGGATTGAGGGAAACAGAGCCGGCGATCACGCCAACTTCAGCGCCGCTGATCCCTTGAAGCTGGTTCGGCAAGCTGTCGGGCGTGGTGCCGAGCTGGAGTCCGGCGGGGCCGTTGATCCACGCGTAGGGCCGCCAGTGGCGCAGCCGGTCCACGATTTCGCTGCCGTGATTGGGCGGGCCGAGCATGACGACCCGGCTCGGGCGTGGCGCTTGCGGGTGACTTTGTAGGTATTGGCGCAGGAGGATGGCGCCCATCGAGTGCGTCACGACGTGGAGCGGCGAATACGTTTCGTGGCGGGTGAAAACGGGATCGAGCGCCTGAGCTGCGAGCGTGGCGATGTCATGCTGACGTGAACGGTAGCCGATGTTTAGCACAGCGTAACCGTCGCGGCGAAGCGCCCACTCGATGCGCTTCATCGACCACGGACCGCGTGCGAGCCCGTGGAGTAGCACCACCGTGCCGGTCGAAACGTTTTGTCCCTGCAAATTCACAATGGTGTCCATAATTCAGTTTATTTCGAAACCGCCAAGCCACGGAGGGGTATCACGGAGACGGGCTGAGGCGACACAGAGGTCACTGAGACCAGATGGTGGTTGGACGTAGTTCGGCAAGAAGGAGGGGGTTAGAAAGGAACCGCAGATGGACGCGGATGAACGCAGATAAAAGGTATAAGTGGCTTGCCTGGTTCTGCGTGCATCGGGGGGGGGGCAAAGGTGAACTCTTTTCTGGATTTTGGACAACCATGAGGCCTCCTTGCCCTGTATTGATATCGGAATTTTGGACACCGATGGCAAAGTCATCGAAGCCATTGCCTAGTGGTTCATGGTCATTCTTGGTTCAGTCAATCGGTTTGTAACGTATTATGTTACAAACGAGGCAGCGGGGAGCGATGAAAGGAGGTGGATGGAGACGCTCAGGGCAGGAGGTCGTGGCCGTCGGCGCGAGCGGCGACCCAGCAGAGAAGCAGGAGGGTGCGCTCTGCGTCGGGGGCGGCGGTGGTTTGCTTGAGGTAGTCGTGGATGCGCTGTCGTGGCACGCCGAGCAGGCGGGCAAGATTGGTCTTTGCGCCGCGCTTGTGCAGATGAGGTATGGCGTGCCGGACGAGCTCATTCCAGAGGGGAGTTTGCTCGCCGGGCCGCACGGTGCAGCCTTGTTGTTTGGGTCGACTGATCGCTTTGCCTGCGCGGATGGCGACGAGTGCGGTCTGGTGCGCCGCCTCGAAAAGGGCGAGGGCGAGCGCGCCATGCAGTTTGAGTTGTGGGGGAAGCGGTGTGCTCATGAGGTTCGCAGCGGTTACCGGTGTTTTTCGTGCGTGTTCGTCGTGTTTCGGGGTGAACACGATCTTGGCGGTGATGACTAGTTTGTAACGTAATACGTTACAAACTATTTTGAGCAAAAGCGCCGGTGTGACGGGGCGGGAGGGGGCGGGACGGGGCGGGAGGGGGGCTCAGGGCTGCGGGGGCGCGGGGGGCTCGGCGCGGGAGAGGTGGGCGAGGAGGAGCGTGAAGAAGCAGAGCACGATGTTGAAGAGCGGCAGCTGCAGCGCGCTGGGGAGCGAGTAGATGATGCAGACCGACGGGAGCCAGACGCCGAGATTGGAGAATAAAATCGGCAGGGCGCGGCGGCGGTACCAGCCGGGCACGCGGAGGTCAGCGACGATGGTGGAGGTGGCGAAGTGGTTTTCGCACCAAGCATAAGCGATCACAGAGAGCGGTACAAAATAGAACGGCGAGGCGACGAATTGATCGAGGAAAGTCTTGATGATGACAGTGCGGGTGTCGGTGGTGGTGCCGATGACGCGGGCGAGCAGGCGATACCAGAGGTCGATCTCGATGCCTTTGTAGGCCCAGAAGGCGATAAGGAAGGCGTTTTGCCGGAGGTTGTAGCGGTGCCGCGTGGAGGGGATCAGTTTCAGGTAGAGGCAGGGCAACACGCCGCCGAAAAACGAGGTCGCAAAAAAGCTGTAGGTAAGGCCTTGTTCGGTGCGGAAGGCGGCGAATCGTTCGCAAAGGGCGCGGGAGGGTGCGTGAAAGTAATAGCCGAGGACCAGGGCCAGCGCGAAGAGTTGGAGGATGAGGCCGGGCCAGAAATTGGCGCGCGCGCCGCGCAGGCCAGCGGCCCAAGGAGCTTCGTTGTGAACAGGATTTTCAGCTGGCATGGAGCGTCGATGCTCGCATGCGTCGCCGGGCAGGCGAGCGGAAACCGGGGGGCTAGGGCTTGGCGGGGGGCTTGGGCAGGAGCTTGGCCACAACAACGAGCAGGAGGATGACGACGAGGGCGAGCACGGCCCAGAAGAGCGCGCCACCGTGCGCGCCTTTGAGGAATGAAAAACCTGAACCGCCGTCCAGAGCCAGTACGGAGCCGAGTCCGGCGATGTGTTTTTCCGCGGTGAGGAGTTGCGCGGCGACGAGGTCGGCATCGTAGCGCGGAGCGGCGACGTCGTTGTTGCCGTAGACGAGTTCGACCAGCTCGGGGCTGGTGGTTTTGCAGAGCAGACGGATGACGGGATAGAAGAGCTGAACGCGTTCGAGTGTGATGGGCGGGTTGTCGGCGTTGTCGGTTTCGAGCCAGAGCGTGTCGGTCTGCAAGCGGTCGAAGAGCGCGAGGGTGAGCGGCTGGGGTTTGTCTTCGGGCTTGTGTGTCCAATCGCTGCTCGCGAGGTTGCTGGAGTAGTGTTCGCCACGCGAGTCGGTCAGTGTCTCGTAAACTTGGATACGGCGGGAGAAAAGCCGGGTGGGCGAGGTCAGGCTGAGGCGGGTGAAGGGCATTCCGGGCTGAGGTAGGGTGATTTTCCAGCGGCTGACGGAGGGGTGTTCAGGGACGGGGACGCTGTTGGCGGTGAGGGTGAGTTCGCGGGTGAGGGACGTGCGTTCGAGGATGTAGGGCACTTGTTTTCCGGCTTGGATGAGGCGGAGGTCGGCGAGTGTGCTTTGGGCGGCGGCGAGCGCGGGCAGGTCGAGTTCGATCTGCTGCACGCCGGGGGCGGTGATGGTGACGGGGCGGCGGAATTTCCATGCGCGGGTGTCGAGTGCGGCCCCTTCGAGGGCGAGGTCGGCAAGCGGGTCGGCCTGTCGGTAGGCGGAGTTTGTCGTGGGTTCGCCGATACGCGCGGTGGTGAGTGGTAGGCGGTTCAGTTCGGCGGAGAGTGCGGTGAGGTCGTAGCGGGGCGCGGCGACGAGCGGGTTGCCGCTTAGAAGCTGGTGTCGGCCGCTGGTGAGTGGCGACAGGACGGCGTAGAGCGGATTACGGCGGGCGGAGATTTCGCGGAGGCGGAGCGGCGGGCTGTCGCCGTTGGCGATGTGGAGAATGAGTTCGCGGCCGGGGAGGTTGGCGTTGACGGGGACGGTGAGGTTGGCCGCGGGGGCTAGGCCTTCGAGGGCAATGCGGTAGATCGCGCTTTGGCCGAGGGTGCGCTCGATGATCTGGCCATCGCGGAGTTCGCGCACGGCGACGGAAATGGCGCGGGTGAACAGTGGGTCTTCAGCGGAAATCTCTAGCGAGGCGAGCGAGAGGTGGGCGGCACCGAGGTCGAGGGTGACGACGGTTTCGCCGGCGAATTCCTCAGTGCGCAGGAGGCGCGGAGCGAGTGGTTCGGTGGGCGCGGGGCGGTCGGTGGCGGTTTGGAGCGTGGCGGCGGTGACGACGAAGGGGCGGGTGCGTTCGTCGTCGAGGGTCAGCCGGAGGTAGGCCGCGGTGCGGCGTTCCAGGGAGAGGGAGGTTTTGGTGGCACCGTCTTGGCGGAAAATTGGCACGCCTTGAGCGAGGGTTTCCCAGTGCTGGCCGTCGGCGGAGAGCTCGATGTCGACGGCTTTGAGAAAGCGGGAGGCACCGGTGGCCAGTGCGATGGAGTCAAGCGGTTGATCGGTGCCGGTGGCGAGCGTGAGGATTGTGGTGCTATTTGATAGTTCGGCTTTGAAGTCCTTTGGCGCGAGGGTGCGGCCGGTTTCGGCGACGGGTTTGAGTAGGAGGTAGGGCAGCTCCTGGCCGTCGGGGCCGAGGATGCGCAGGTCGCCCACGTCGGCGCGGGCGGCGTCGAGCGTGGCGGGCGGCAGGGAAAACTTGAGCGGGCGCGCGGCGTCGAGGTCGAGTGGTTGCGAGTATTTCCACTCGTCGGGTGTGAGGGCTGAAAGTGAGGTGGCGGTGAACAGAAGCCCGAGCAGGGCGCCAAGATTAATTTTCATTTTTATCGGCCGGGAGAAAACGTTGGTAGGCGAAGGAGGCGAGGATCGCGATGATGGCGACGGCGAAGAGCGCGCCGATGCGGTAGAGCTGTGCGAGGTTAGCGAGATCGTGGAAGAAGAGTTTCAGCACGGTGACGCCGAGGAGGCCGAGTGCGGTGTAGCGGGCGCCGGAAGATTTTTTCCAGATGCCGAGCACGAGCAGTCCGAAGGCGAAGAGCGCCCATGCGATGGTGTAGGTCATGTCGCGGGCGAGGTTGCCGGAGAAATTAAACGTGAGGCTGTAACTGTCTGGCGGGCTGAAGAAGTCGGCGATCTCGATGTTGAGCAGGAAAAACAGGAGGATGAGACCGAGGGCGTTGAGCAGCGGCGGAGCGGAGAAACCGGGGGCGCGGTCGCGTGGCGGTGCGAGCAGGCGGGCACCGGCGAAGAGGCAGGCGATGGCGGTGCCGTAGGTGTAGAGATACCAGTTGAGAATCGGCGTGCCGCTCTGTGGGTGGTAAGAGAAAACGGCGGAGTTGAGCGTGAGCCGGATGAAGGCGATCAGCAGCAGCGCCACACCGGCGACGGGCAGTCCGCGGTGGGGCACGCGGTGGTACAGCCAGAGGAGGGCTGCGCCTTCGAGCGCCCAACCGAGAGTGATCCACTGGCGGCTGAACTGAATGGGGAATACCAGTGTGACAAAGAACAGCGCCACGCCGCCGAACAGGGCGAGACGCCCAAGTCGGCGCGGGTCATCGGGCGGAGCTAGCCGGAGCAGGGCGATGAGGCTGGCGAGCGGTGGCAGGGTGAAGGCGAGCGGGAGCATGCCCATGACGTCGTTGGGCCAGGTGTGCTTGATCAAGCCGAAGACGAGCGGGAAAAACAGCACGCCACTGAGGGCGGCGGTGAGCCACGGGCCGCGGGTCTCGGCGAGCGTGCGGCGGAAGGCGAAGGGGAAGACAGCGAAGATCGCGTGGAAGGTCACGAGCCAGCCGAGCGCCACACCGGCCATGGCGGGTGTGGAATGGTTCGGACTCCAAGTGTAGCCCAGCGCGAGTGTGCCGGCGAGGGCGCAGGCGGGCAGCCATTCGAGGACGAGCAGCTTTGTGAGCCCGAGCGTCAGGACGATGAGCAGCAGGGCGAGGCCGAAGAGCGGCGTGGGGTTGGTCAGCTGGAGACGCGCAGCGGCCATGACGAGCAGGATGAACGGCAGCAGGGCGGACAGCGCTGGAATTTGTGCGCGGATATCTTTGCTGCTGGCTTCGAGCGAGCGGCCGCTCGCGGCGAGGCGCGAGCCGAATTTTTTGGCGAACCACAGGCCTGTGCCAAAGAAGAGCAGCGCGAAGCCGCCGATGACGCAGAGCAGTGACGGCAGGCCGGTGAGTTCGGCGGGGATTTTAAAAATCCAGGCGGCGGCGGCGATGAGTGTGAGCACGAGCACGGCGGCGAGCGCGACGAGCGAGGCGCTGAACCAGGCGAGCACGATGGCAAGGAGATCGATCAGCAGAATCGCGGGCCAGATCGCAGAGGAAACGACGGAGTCGTTGAAGACCGGGCCGAGGACGAGCAGCAGGGCGAGCGGGGGAAACAGTTGCGACCACCAAGTGGGCGTGGCGTCGGGTTCGCGACGCGCCAGCACGAGCGGGAACGCGGCGTGGATCACGGCAAAAATGAAATAACCAGCGAGCGCGGGGAGCAGGAGATCGGGTTGGAGGCGCGCGCTTGTCCAGAGTGCGAGCAAGGCGAAGACGGCCAGGCCGGCGGCGAGGTGGAGCTTGGCGGCTTTGGGGTCAAGCCAGGCCAGGGCGAGCACGCAGGCATCGGCGAGGAAAAGGAAGGTGAACAGCCGCGCGGGTTGAAGGCCGACCGAGGTTTCGTTGATGAAGTAAGCGCCGAAGCAGAACGTCACCATCACCAGTGCGACGACGGGTAGTCTGAGGGCGGAGCCGGCCTGCTTGAGGCGGCGGGCGACGATGAAGCCAGCGAGGAACAGCGCGTCGAAAGCGAGGAGCACGACCATGGCGGTGAGTGTTTTCTCGTCGTTGAGGAATTTTGACGCCCAGCCGAGCTGCATGATGATCGTGCCGAACGCGCCGAGAGGGACAAGGAAGTGCCAGCGGCGGTGCAGCGCGACGGCGAGGAGACCGACGTTGAGCAGCGCGATGTAGGAGAAGAGTCCGAGCGGGTTGTCGTGGCCTGTTGAGAGAAGAACTGGGGTGCAGAAGCCGCCGAGAATGCCGAGGATGGCGACGACGCGGGCCTCGAGGCGGATGGCGAGGAGGAACGCGGTGGTGGTGATGAGCACCATGAGTGCGAAAGTCGGGAGCGGGCCGAAAAACTCGAAGTGATAAATCGAGCGGCAGGCGACCGTGATGGCGTACAAGGTGACGATGCCGCTGGCGCAGAGCGTGTGGGCCGTGACGGCGTAGCGTTTGCGCGAGAGTAGGACGCCGCCGGTGACCAAACTGATGCCTAGGAGGAATCCGAGGGCGACACGGACCTCGGGCGGTATCCAGTTGTTCTCAATGGAAAGTTTGACGAAGAAGACGGCACCGAGGAAGAGCGCGAAACCGCCGAGCCAGGCGAAGAGTTTGACGCCCATGAATTGCTCCCAGTTGAAGGCAGGTCGAGGGGTGCGCGTGGGAACGTAGGGCGGCGGCGTGGGCAGGCGTGGCGGTGCGATGATCGGTGTTTGGGTCGTGATGACTGGCGGCTGGGCGGAGGCGAGAGGTTCGGCTTTGGGCGGCTGGGGCGGAACGAGGGGCGGCGGGGAGGAATTTGAGATCTGAGAGGTGAGCTCTGAGGCCAGCGGTGGCGGCGCAGTGACGATGGCGGGTGGTAGCGCGGTGACGACGGCAGGCGTTGGCTCGATTTGGGGCCGCATCGCTTGGGCGGGCACAGGCTTGGCGGGTGGTGCGGCATGCTGGTGCAGTTTACGCGCAAGTTCGCTCAGTTGTTGATTAAGCAGGGCGATTTCGTCGGAGGAGCGCCTGATTCTGATGATCGCCCAGATCGGGAAAATGATGTGTGCGAGGACGAGATAGATGAGTAGCAGAGCGATGAGTGCTTCCATGAAACGAGGGGTTTAGCCGCGGAGCATGCAATGCCGGGAGGCTGGCGCGTTGGCAAGGTTGGTCCTGTGGTTGCGGTGGGACGATGCTTGTACTTGCGCGGGGCTTTGTCAGCGTGAGCAGCACATTCTTATGTTGATTTTACACGTTACGATTCAGGTGAAGCCGGAGTGTCTGGAAGCGTTCAAGGCGGCCACGCTCGCCAACGCGCGCGCGAGCATGCAGGAGCAGGGGGTGGCGCGTTTCGACGTGGTGGAGCAGAGCGATGATCCGACGCGGTTCATGCTGTTGGAGGCTTATCATGATGCGGCGGGGCACGCGGCGCATCGCGAGACAGCGCACTACGCGCTGTGGCGAGACACGGTGAACCCCATGATGGCGGTGACGCGTACGAGCGTGAAGTACACGAACCTGTATCCCGAAGATTCGGCGTGGTGACTGTGGTTTGTATTTTTTGAAAACTGCAGATGGACGCAGATAAACGCAGATGAAGAAGGGAGGCTGATTTTGTATGCGCTTCGAATTCGCGACGGCGACACAGATCATTTTTGGCGCGGGTCAATTGCGCGAGGCGGGCCGGCTGGCGCGGCCGTGGGGCCGAAGCGCATTGGTGGTGACGGGCGGTTCGCCTAAGCGGGCGGAAGTGTTGCTGGAGATTTTCGCGGCCGAGGGGATTGCGGTGACGGTTTTTTCAGTGGGGCACGAGCCGTCGGTCGCGACGGTGTTGGCGGGCATGGCGGCGGCGCGGGCGTGTGGCGCGGAGATGGTAGTCGGTTTTGGCGGTGGCAGTGTGATCGACACAGCCAAGGCGGTGGCGGGGCTGCTGACAAATCCGGGCGAGCCGCTGGACTATTTGGAAGGGGTGGGCGCGGGGCGTCCGCTGACGCTGGCGGCGTTGCCATGGATGGCGATTCCCACGACGGCGGGGACGGGCGCGGAGGTGACGCGCAACGCCGTGCTCGCGGTGCCGGAGCGGCGTGCGAAGGTGAGCCTGCGTAGTCCGCTTTTGCTGGCGCGGATCGCGCTGATCGATCCCGAGCTGACGTATGATTTGCCCCCGGCGGTCACGGCGGCGACGGGTATGGATGCGCTGACGCAGCTACTCGAAGCCTATGTGTGCAACCGGGCGAATCCGATGACGGACGCGCTTTGCCGGGAAGGATTGCCGCGCGCGGTGAAGGCGTTGCCGGTGGCATGGGCGAGGCCGCGCGACGCGGCGGCGCGGGCGGAATTGGCGCTGGCGGCGTGTTTGAGTGGGATGGCGCTGGCCAATGCCGGGTTGGGTGCGGTGCATGGTTTTGCGGGACCGCTGGGCGGGATGTTTTCCGCGCCGCACGGGGCGGTGTGCGCGGCGTTGCTCGCGCCGGTGATGCGGGTAAACATCGCGGCGCTGCGGGCGCGCGCGCCGGAGTCGATGGCGTTGCGTCGCTATGGCGAGGTGGCGGGCTGGCTGACGGGCGACGCGGGCGCGGTGCCGGAGGACGGCGTGCGCGCGGTCGGGGCGTTGGTCGCGCGGCTGATGATTCCGGGACTTTCTGCGTATGGGGTGACGGCGGAGCTCGTGAACGAGATTGTCGCGCAGGCACAGCAGGCGAGCAGTATGAAAGCGAATCCGCTGGTGCTGACCGCAGAGGAATTGGCGGCGGTGTTGCGCGAGAGTTTGTGAGGCTTTGGGGCGGCGAGGCGGCGGGAGAGCAAGGGCAAACATGTTAACTGGAGGCGGCGTCTGCGCTGCTTTAAGATTGCTCGCGCGGGCTTGGCGTTTCTCGATGTTGCGCACATGAACGACGCCGAGCAGAGTGAGATCGCGGTCCATGCCGAGCCCGGAGAGGTGGGCTTGGTGGAGGCGCATGATTTTGTCACGGCGGAGGCGTTTACGTTCGAGAGCGGGCAAGTGATGCCGGGCTTCACGCTGCGCTACGAGACTTACGGGCGGCTCAACGCGGCGCACGATAATGTCGTGCTGATCTGCCACGCCTTGAGCGGCGACCACCACTGCGCGGGCATCCATTCGCTGAGCGACAACAAGCCGGGTTGGTGGAACAACCTTATCGGTCCCGGCAAGGCCGTGGATACGAATCGTTTTTTCGTGATTTGCTCGAACTGTCTTGGCGGTTGCCAAGGCTCCAGCGGTCCGTCGTCGCTCAATCCGGCCACGGGAAAACCTTTCGGTATCGCCTTTCCGTTTGTCACGATCCGCGACATGGTGCGCGCGCAAAAGCGGCTGCTCGATTCGCTCGGCGTCGCCTCGCTCTTCGCGGTGCTCGGTGGCTCGATGGGCGGAATGCAGGTGTTGCAGTGGGGCATCGAGTATCCGGCGTTTGTGCAGCGGATGCTGCCGATGGCCACGACCGCGCGTGAGAGCGCCCAAGGCATCGGTTTTAACGAAGTCGGCCGCCAGGCGATCATGCAGGATCCGGAGTGGCATCACGGTGAGTATCCAAAAAGTGGAGGCCCGAAGGTCGGCCTCGCAATCGCGCGCATGATGGCGCACATCACCTACGTGTCGGATGCGAGCATGGATCGGAAGTTCGGACGCAAACGCAAGGCGCCGTCCGACAACGCCGCGTACAACTTCGACGTGCAGTTCGAGGTCGAGAGCTACCTGCGCTACCAAGGCGCGAGCTTCATCAACCGTTTCGACGCCAACTCGTATCTCTATATCACGCGTGCGATCGATCATTTCGATTTGGCGGCGGCGTATGGTTCGCTCGAAAAGGCTTTTGTCAACGTCGAGGCGGAAACGCTGGTCGTGGGTTTCACGAGTGACTGGCTTTTCCCGCCCGAGCAAAACCGCCAGGTCACGCTCGCGCTCCTGCGCGATGCCAAACGCGCGAGTTATGCCGAGCTCGCGACGGATCTCGGCCATGATTCGTTTCTGTTGGAATCCGAGGAACTGTACGCGCTGGTGCGCGGTTTTCTCGCCTGAACCATTTTGTTGAAGCAAATCGGCACGCCCATGTCTCCTTCGTCACCGCCCATGCAGAAACCCGCCGTCAAGCGCACGGTCGACATGCAGATCATCGCCGACTGGGTGGAGCCGCGTTCGCGGGTGCTCGATCTCGGCTGTGGACGCGGCGTGCTGCTGGAATTGCTGGTGCAGACCAAAGACGTCTATGGCATCGGCGTGGACATGAATTTCGAGAAAATTTCCGCCTGCGTGAGGCGCGGCATCAACGCGTACCAAGGCGACATGATGACGTTTATGCGGTCGTTTCCCTCCGGGCACTTTGACCGCGTCATCTGTTCGCGCACACTGGAGGAAGTCGATGATCCGGCGGCGGTCATCGCCGAGGCGCTGCGCGTGGCGAAGGCGGTGACGGTCGGTTTTGTGAATCACGGCTACTGGAAAAATCGGCTCGCCGCGCTGCTGCACGGGCGCAAACCTCGCAACGCCGTGTACACGACCGAGTGGTTCGAGAGCCGTCCGTCGAATCCGGCGAGCATCGCTGACTTCGAACATTTCTGTGCGGAGAAAAAGATTTGCGCGGTGCGTCGTGCGTTGTTGCGCGGAGATTGGAAATCGCCCTGCGTGTTTCGCCCGAATCTCTTCGCTGGCTACGCGCTCTACGATCTGACGCGTTGATCGCCGATGCTCGTAGCCGCGCAAAAGCAAGCGACGGCCATCACCGAGTTGATGGGGTGATAGGGCGGATAACTTTGTGTTGTAAGATACGGTTTCGATTGTCGTCTGATTTTTTCGTTCCCTTCTTCTCTCACGCATGGACCACGTTCTCTGGCTCTCGCGACTGCAATTCGCGTTCACCATCTCGTTTCACTACATTTATCCGCCGCTCAGCATCGGGCTCGGCCTCGTGTTGGTGCTGCTCGAAGGGTTGTGGCTGAAAACGAAGAAACCGCTCTATCACCAGATGGCGCGGTTTTGGACCAAGGTCTTCGCGCTGACCTTTGCGATGGGCGTGGCGACGGGCATCGTGATGGAGTTTGAGTTCGGCACGAACTGGGCAACGTATTCGCGCTACGTCGGCGATATCTTCGGCAGCGCGCTGGCGGCGGAGGGGATTTTTGCGTTCTTCCTCGAATCGGGTTTTCTCGCCGTGCTGCTTTTCGGTTGGGATCGCGTGGGGCCGAAGCTGCATTTTTTTGCGACGTGTATGGTGGCGTTTGGCGCGCATTTCAGCGCGGTCTGGATTATCGTGGCCAACTCCTGGCAGCAGACGCCGGCGGGCTATCACATCGTCGGCGAAGGGCTGCGCGAGCGGGCGGAGGTCACGGATTTTTGGGCAATGGTGTTTAACCCGTCTTCGGTGGATCGGCTCACGCACACGCTCGGCGGATGTTGGCTGGCGGGAGCAACGCTGGTCGCGAGCGTTGGGGCGTTCTACATGTTGCGCGGGCGGCACCGCGATTTTGCGCGTGTATCCGTAAAGGTAGGACTTGCGATCACCCTAGCCGTGGGACTGTTTCAGCTCTTCACCGGCCATCGCAGCGCGGTGGTTGTGGCGGAGTATCAACCGGCGAAATTGGCGGCGTACGAAGGGCATTTTGAAACGGGTCCGGCACCGCTTTATCTCTTTGGATGGGTCGATGCGAAGAGCGGTAAAACCCACGGCATCGCCGTGCCGGGCATGCTGAGCTGGCTCGTGTCAGGCGATGCGACGAAGCCCGTGACCGGCCTCAATGACTTCAAGCCGGAGGACCGGCCGCCGGCGAATTTCGTGTTTCAGACTTATCACCTCATGATCGCGATCGGCTTTGCGTTGATCGGGCTGAGCGCGCTCGGTGTGTTCTATTGGTGGCGTGGCGTGTTGTTCGATAAACGCTGGTTTTTGTGGCTGGTGGTTTTTGCCGTGCTCGGGCCGCAGATCGCCAATCAAGTCGGCTGGTGGTCGGCCGAAGTCGGTCGCCAGCCGTGGATCGTGTACGGCCTGCTGCGCACCTCGGACGCGCTCTCGAAGGTGGTTCGGGCGGAAGCCGTGGTGACGTCGCTCGTGCTGTTCACGTTTGTTTACGCGCTGCTGCTCGCGTTGTTCATTTATCTCTTGAACGACAAAATCTCCCACGGGCCGGACGAGAGCGATTTGCTCGAAGCGGGCAAACTGGCTTTGCCGAAAACCTCAGCGGAGAATTAACTTCTTATCACCACTGATGCACACTCATGAAGGGAAATGGAGGGAATCCGAACCGTGAAGCATCGCGCTCGAGTTGACCACTTAAGCAACACCTCCGACCTTTCCTGAATTCCCTATAATGAGTGTAAACCAGTGGTTCCTTCCGTCTCTCGCCGCCGAATATTTCGAATAAATTTCCATGCCTGATCTCAACACTGTCTGGTTCATCCTCGTCGGCGTACTTTTTACTGGATACGCGATTCTCGACGGCTTCGATCTTGGCGTCGGTGCGCTGCACTTGATCGCCCGCACCGATCAGGACCGGCGCATTTTTCTCAACGCCATCGGTCCGGTCTGGGATGGCAACGAGGTCTGGCTGGTGACGGGCGGCGGCGCGCTCTTCGCGGCGTTTCCCATGGTGTACGCCACGGTGTTTTCCGGGTTTTATCTCGCGTTCATGCTGCTGCTCGTGGCGTTGATTTTCCGCGCGGTGGCGATTGAGTGTCGCAGCAAACAGCCAATGCGTTGGTGGCGGACGATGTGGGATTACTGCTTTGCGGGTGGCAGTATTGCCTCTTCCTTTTTGATCGGTGTGGCGATGGGTAATATCGCCTGGGGCGTGCCGCTCGACGCAGAGCACGAATTTGCTGGGACGTTTCTTGGCTTGTTGCATCCGTACGCGCTCATGATGGGCGTGACGACCACGGCGCTCTTTGCAATGCACGGCGCGATTTATCTGTTGATGAAAACTGAGGGCGAACTGCACGACCGGCTGCGTAAGTGGGTGAACCCAGCGATCATCATCTTCATCGTGTCGTATGTGGTGTTCACGCTGGCGACGCTGCTCTATGTCCCGCACATCACCGAGGCGATCAAACGCGAGCCATGGTTCTTCGGTGTGGCGATCGCGGCGGTGCTGGCGATTGCGAACATCCCGCGTTGCGTGACGAAGGGGTTGGATTTTCAGGCCTTTCTTTCCTCATGCGGTGCGATGGTTTGCCTCATGGCGCTCTTTGGCGTGGGCATGTTTCCGAATCTTGTTTTCAGCCAGCCGAACCCGGAGAATAGCCTAAACATCATCAATGGGGCGTCGTCGCAAAAGACGCTGCGGATCATGCTGACGATCGCGGGGATCGGCCTCCCGATCGTGCTGGCGTACAGCGTGAGCATCTACTGGATCTTCCGTGGCAAAGTGAAACTCGGGAAAATGAGCTACTGAGCGAAGCCGAGTTTCGCCTCAGTAGCGTGCGGTTCGGCACCACCGGCAGCGGCGCGCTCGGATTGTTTCCGGTTAAGACTGGTTATGGAAATTCAAACCGCGCGCTCGCCTGCGCCTGCACGCAGACGCCAGGGAACTCGTCCCAAATCCGGCGTAACGCTTGGAAGCCCGTGCAGTGGCAAAAGCCCATGCGTTGTGGATTGCACGCGCGCAGCGCGCGGATCGTTTCGTCGATGCGGCGAGGACTCGCGTTTTCCAGATGCAGGCCGCCGTATGCCGCGCGCAGCGGGGCGTTGTTCGTCAGGTGGGCGATGTGACGCAGGGTGTTGACCGCGCCAGCGTGGGCGCAGCCAAAAATCACGACGGTGCCCTGCGGCGTCGGCAGGTAAAGCGACTGGTCGTCGAGTAGCGGATCGAGCTGCGTCATCGATTCGTCGAGGAAGAATGGCCCGCCGGTGTCCTCGAAGTCGGTTTCGCGCGGCACCTCGCCGGTCATCCACACGCCGGGCACGATTTCGTTCGGTTCGCGGGTGGCGACAATGCGTCGTCCGCTTACGCGAAACGCTTCGGTCTCCACAAAGTCGATACTGATACGCCGACCCACGGGCTTGCGGTCAGTACCACTGAACTTCCGTTCGACGGCCCGTGGGTGCAGATAAAGCGTGGCCTTCGGAGCGAGCGCGAGCGCCGCCTCAAGTCCGCCGACATGGTCGGTGTGACCGTGGCTGAGCACGATGGCGTCGGCGCGGGAGAGATCGACCCCGAGTCGCGCGGCGTTGCGGGTGAGCGCCATGCCCTGGCCGGTGTCGAAGAGGACGTGGTGCGCGCCGGTGTCGATCCACCAGGCGAGGCCATGTTCGCCGAGCACGCCCATGCCGCGCGCGGTGTTTTCAACGAGAAGTGTAACGGTGGTCATGAGCGGGAAGAAGTTTGGATTATTTCAGGTTTTGCGCGGCGAGTTCGGCGGCGAGGCCGACGCAGTCGACGCAGGGGAATTTCAGTACTTGTTTAAGCTCCCGGCAGCGGATTGATCCGGCGCGGGTGGCGAAGTCTTCGGTGATTTTTTGCGCGACCTGGGGTGCGGCCAGGCAGGCGGCGTGAAGGGCGCCGCAGAGATTGTCGGGTGCGCGGCCGCCGCCTTTGGTTTTGAGGTCGGCGATGGAGAGCGTGGTGTCGCCGGTCGCGGCTTGATAACCGTGCAGGACGGCTTGGGCGCAATTGTAGTTCTCTGGGGCGCGATGGAAGGAGGCGAGGGCGTGGTCTTTCATGGAAAAATCAAGGTGTGCTGTCGTTGTTGGTTGGATACCCGCGTTGGCCTCGGGTGTGGGCATCGGCATCGCTCACCTCGTCCGTCCAGCCTCCGCGCGGGTTTTCCACGGCGTCGTAGCGCGGCGAATACGGTTTGATGTCGAGCAAAGGCGTGCCGTCGAGCATATCGACGCCGGAGAGATGCAGGACGTGGCCCTCGCGGCGGAGCAGGCGCACGAGGCTCATCCCGATCGGATTGGGTCGGCAGGGCGCGCGAGTGGCGAAGACGCCGTGTTCGACGTCCTGCAAAAAAGGTTTCACCCGAAGCTGGGCGGGTGGCGCCTGGTGAAGATGGTAGATGAGGTAGAGATGGGAGAAGCCCGCGATGTCGGCGAGCCCCTCGACGAGCTCCGGGAGGAGCTCCACCCGGCCCGGACAGTTTTTGGCGTATAGAGGTTGGATCGGTGTGGCGGCGGGGTCCCGGTGCGCGCTGCGAATCCAGCCGATGGGCTGGAAAGAGATCGGCGATGGGTTCATGAGGAGGCGAATGGTTAGCTTTGCGGTGACCGCCATACGATGTGACTGCCAGCCGGATAACCGCAATGGCCAGCCACGATGGCGCATTTCACGCGAAAGAGGCAAAATAGCGGCGCTTTAACGTCGTTCAAGGTTTCGAAGTTTCCCTGTCCTTTGGCGATGATCAGGTCGGCCTCGGCGAAGCGGCGGCGAAAATCGGGCGAGCAGTCGGCCAGCAGTGTGCCGGGAATGCCAGAGCCGTTGTCGATCAATTCGGCGAGGGCGGGCAGTCCGGCCATAATGGCGTCCTCGCGGGTGGCGTCGTTGAGGATCGGCCGACCACGTACTGCGACGGTCACGCGGCCGCGCGGTAGTTGTTCAATCAATACGCGGTCAAAGACAATCTCGCCGGTATTGTCGGCGAGAAAAAGGATGCGTTGGGCCTGGGCCACCGCTTGGCGGAGGGCCGCAATGTCGCCAAGTACTGGTTGGGCGAGTGCGGTGGCGGCGGCTTCGCGAATGTCGTTTGTGGTGAGCCCGGTCTTCACTCCGAGATCAATGATGTTTCCGGCGATGGCCAGGCGGAGGGCGGCGTCAAAAGGATCGCTTGCGGCGGAGACGGCCAAGGCCAGCGGTGGCAGTAATTCGAGGGCGAGCTGGTTAAAGCTGTGTTTGGCCTCTCGGTAAGGATCAGCACAGCTGGTGAGCGTTTGGAGCCGTGCCTGGATCGTCGCCGTGAGCACCGGAGGTGGCTGCGAAAAATCCATGGCAGCGGCTATTTGGAGCATGTTGCGAACCGCCATGATCCTTGTTTCCTCATCCGGCGCGCTGAGGCGGATGGCCTCCATGGCTTGTCGGATCAGGCAGGGGGTGCAATCGAGTGAGGTTTTCATGGTGAGCGGTTTTCCCTGTGTGGCTGCTAAGGTCCTACTGAGGGCTGTTATTCGATCCCACCTGCACAGTTTTCGGATGGAATTCGCGTGCGGCGGTGTCTTCGCAATGGGCGTAGGAGATAATAACGACGATGTCGCCCGTCTCGCCCAGGCGTGCAGCTGGGCCATTGAGCATCACCATGCCGGAACCCGCGGGGGCCTCGATGACGTAGGTGATGAGACGCGAGCCATTGTTGAGATTAAGCACATGAACTTGCTCTCCTGCGATAAGGTCCGCATGCCTGCATGAGCCGTAAGTCCACGGCGATACTGCCCTCGTAGTCGAGCTTCTTGCCGGTCAAAATGGCGCGGTGGATTTTTGATTTGAGAATGATGCGATAAAGCGGGTGCTGGGAGCGCATGGTCTTGGTTCTACTCCTGTTTTGATGCTTGGATTTGCATCCAGGGAAATTAGGCAGGCTGTTCTGGTCCGGGGTGCCTAGCATGCTGTTCATCGTTGAGATGGGGGATGCAATGCAGGCTGCCGAATGCGGGAAGCCCCTGTTGTTTTCGCCTCCAACCGGGAAGACCTGTGATTTTGAACCAGCAGCGGGTTTCCGCACCATGGCACTTGGCCTTGGCGGTGTTTGGTGTTTCAGGGTCGGATGAGCGGTGCATGGCTGAGTGGAGTTTTCTGTGATTAAGGATGTCCGCCGGAAGGCGACGGTGGCATGAGCTCATCGCGTAACCGTGACGCCGGTGGGGGGCGAGGGATCAGTAAGCGTTAAATCGAGCGATTGGTTAGCCATAAACTTGGCGTTTGCGCGTGCGCAGAGGATGTTTTGCTGGTGAATTTCAGCCTTAAGCTGAAAAAGTGGCGGATACGCCGCACTAAGCCTAGCTACGACTGTTATGAGGCGATCCGCTCGGACAGACTGGAGGTAGCGGACAGTGAGTTCGCCGGTGAGGGCTACGATATTGTGGGCAAAAAGAACGTGCACCATCGCGCTGTCCAGTGCGGTGGCGAGCAGGCCACCATGTACGATGCCCGCGTAGCTTTCGCATCCAGCCGGGCATCTCCATTGTGCCGCGACGGAACGGTCGGCCTGCACGGAAAATAAGAGGCCCAGGCCGTTCTTTTCGGCAGGCCGACAGGCAAAGCAACGATGGTGCTCGCGCGCGCAAAGCGCACGCATGGCAGCGTCTGTTGGCACCTCAAGCGTCGTGAGCCGTGTCGCGATGGCGGATTCATTCGTCATGATGATGGCAGGGACGCGAGAGAGCGGCTGTGTGTCGACGGCCTGCGCCTCAATGGCTGCAAGGGCAGTGTTCGTCGCCGTGTTCGTGAGCGTGGTGTCCGTGTTCATGGTTGTGGTGGCCGCCTTCGCAGGCGTTGGCCCCGGCGGTGAGGCGGCCTTCGATCCAGGCTTGGACGATTGCGCGCGGTTCGTCGGGCGGCATGCCAGTGACGACTTCGATGCCGAGCTCGGCCATGCGCAGCTGCGCGCCGCGGCCCATGCCGCCGACAAGGAGGGTGTTGATGGCCTGCGTGCCGAGCCAGGGTGCCCATTCGCAGGGTTCGGCGGCGGGCGGGGTGAGTTCGGTGGCGCTCAGGATCGTCCGGCTGGCTGGATCGATTTCGTAGAGGCCAATTTTGGCGGAGCCGCCGTAATGCTGGGAAAAGGAGCCGTCTTCGGCGAGTGGCAGGGCAATTTTCATGGATGTTTTTGGTGGTTTAGGTTTTTTGCGGAAGGAGGCAGTTCAGCAGCATGGGCGGCGACGAGGGCTTTGGGGGCGACGCCGAAGCAGGCGGCGACGCGCGGGCAGGACGCCGCGAGCAGATGAAAGCGTTTTTCTGGCGGAACGCGGCCGGCCAGGCGTTCGTGCCAGGAGGAGCCTTTGGCGATCACGAGATCGGCATGGGGGAGCAGGCGGCTGAGGGTGTCGTCGTCGTGATGATGAGGGGTGTTCAGCGCGAGGTCGTCAGTGGCGAGGACGCGGGGCGCGACCGGACAGTGGCGGAAGTCGAGGTCCTCGGTCAGCGCATCGTGCAGATAGGGCTGGTTTCGGACGACGAGGGTGACCCGGGCGGCACCGAGTTTTTCGATCAGCAGGCGATCCCAGATGACTTCACCGGCGTTGTCGGCTAGAAAGAGAATTGTCTTGGCGCGACTGGCGGCGGCGCGCAGCGCTTCGGTGTGGTTGATGGCGAGCACGCCGCGGGCAGTGGCGTGCCAAGCTTCGTCCATGGCGCGACCGGCGAGGGCGGGCTCGCGTGCGTCTTCGAGTAGATTGCCCGCGACGGAGATGAGCAGGGCGGCAGCCAGCGGGTCTTCGGCGTGGTTCACACTGCGCAGCAACGCGGGCAATAGGGCGCGCGCGGCGACCGTGAGACTCCGGCGCACATCGGCATAAGGATCGGCCGAGCCGGTATGGCGTAAGAGGGTGCGTTGTACGTCTTCCGCGGCCTGCAAGGGCGGCGTTGAGGGTTCCATCATGGCCAGATGCATGAAGGCTTCGCCCAACCCAGCTTGCTGCTGGGCGGCGTTATCGGTGGAAAGTCGGGCGGTGATGGTTGCCTGACGGCTCAGGCAGGGCAGGCAGTCGAGGGAATCAATCATGGTGGGCAACTCCGGCTTTGTGGGGGTGATGGGCAGGCACGGGCGCGAGCTCCGAGCTTGGTTGGCGGGACCGGGACAAAATTTTTCTGTGGAGCTTGGGCCGTGAGCGGTTCATTTCTTGAAAAAGAAAGTAGTGAGCATATGCTCATTACCCAGCCCTGCAAGTTTTGTTTTCCATGTCACGTCCCTGTTGTCCCCGCCGCATCACGCATCAGCCGCCGAGCACTTACTACAAGCCGGCGGGCATTCCCCTGCGCGAACTGCAGGAGGTGGAACTGGCGGCGGATGAGCTGGAGGCGCTCCGGCTGGCCGATGTGGAGGATCTCTATCATACGGAAGCCGCCAAGCGGATGAAGGTGTCGCGCCAAACGTTTGACCGCATCGTGCGGCGCGCCCGGCAGAAGGTGGCGCAGGCGTTGGTGAATGGTCATGCGCTGAGGATCGATGCCTCTGCGGGCGGCGCGGCGGGCTGAGCGCAGGCTTGCTATTTCGCTGAAATGCGAAACAGTGGCTAAACGTATGGCCAAGATCACGCCCAAGCAACGCAAGCTTCGTGCCGCAGTTTTTAAGGCGCTGGGTCACCCGGCGCGGTTGCAAATCGTCGAGGCGCTGGCTGATGGTGAGCAGTGCGTCTGTGTATTGGTCGACGCGGTGGGCTCAGGTTGGTCGACGGTGTCGCGGCATCTCGCGGTGCTGAAGGCTGCGGGGATTTTGGAGGACGAAAAGCGCGGCTTGCAGGTGTATTACCGGCTGGCGCTGCCCTGTGTGAACACGTTTGCCGAGTGTCTGGACGCGGCGAAGAGCGGCGCCGCGGTGGAAATTCGCAAGTGCTGCGCCAAGTGATTTTCTTTATGCACAATACTTCGCAGGTCCGCCAAACAGCGGACTAATTTCATGAAAACATCCTTCTTTCAGCGTCGCCTTCCAAGGCTCGTCGTGGCGACGTTGGTGCTCGTCGCTTGGTGGCTGGTGTATCGGAATTTGGCGGGGCTGGCGGGTTGGCTGACTTACTCGGTCGTGGGCTTGTCGAGCGGTTCGCCCCTTGGCGCGGCGGTGGAGTTTTTTATTTTTGAGGCGCCCAAAGTCCTACTGCTGCTTGTGCTGGTTGTTTATGGGGTGGGCATTGTGCGGACGTTTTTTACGCCGGAGCGCACGCGGGCTCTCTTGCAGGGGCGGCGCGAGTCGGCTGGTAATGTGCTGGCGGCGCTCCTTGGCATCGTGACGCCCTTTTGCTCCTGTTCAGCGGTTCCTCTTTTTATCGGTTTCGTCACGACTGGCGTGCCGTTGGGTGTGACGTTCTCGTTTTTGATTTCAGCGCCGATGGTCAATGAGGTGGCGTTGGTGCTGCTCTTTGGGCTTTTCGGTTGGAAGGTGGCGGTGCTTTATCTCGGCACGGGCTTGTTTATCGCGATCATTGCCGGTTGGGTGTTGGGTCGGTTGAAACTGGAGCGGTATGTCGAGGAATGGGTGTATGCGACGAAGACCGGCAATGCTATGCAGGAGGAGGCGCTCGACTGGCCGGCACGTTTGCGGCTGGGCGGGGAGGCGGTGCGCGACATCGTGGGCCGCGTCTGGCTTTATGTTTTGCTTGGTATCGCGGTGGGCGCGGGCATTCACGGCTATGTGCCGGAAAATTTCATGGCTTCGATCATGGGCAAAGGCGCGTGGTGGTCGGTGCCGTTGGCGGTGGTACTGGGTGTGCCGATGTATTCCAATGCCGCCGGAATAATCCCCGTCGTGCAGGCGTTGCTCGGCAAGGGCGCGGCGCTCGGCACGGTGCTGGCGTTTATGATGTCGGTCATCGGCCTGTCGCTGCCCGAGGCGATTATTCTGCGCAAGGTGCTAAAACCACAGCTCATCGTCATTTTTTTTGGCATTGTGGCGGGTGGTATCCTGATCGTCGGTTATCTATTCAATCTCGTTCTGTGAAACCGCGTTGGCGGGTAAATATATTCTCCCATGAAAAAGATCCAAATCCTCGGTACGGGTTGTGCCAAATGTCTGAAGCTCGCCGCGGTGGCCGATGAAGCTGCGAAGGCGCTTGGCCTCGAATATACCATCGAGAAGGTCACCAATCTGAGCGATATTGCTGGGTTCGGCGTGATGTTTACGCCTGCGCTGGTCGTGGACGGAACAGTGAAGGTCGCCGGCAAGGTACCCGCCCTGGAAGACGTCAAGAAACTGATCGCTTAAACTTTATCCGCCATGTGCGTGTGACTGATTCGGTTTCAAGAAAGGCAAAATGCCTGTCAGCGAAGACGCCATTCGCACCGTTGCCGACGCTGCGGCCGCTCTCCTTAAAAACTAACCTCACTTTACCTCCGCATGAAATTTACCTCACTCTTCTGTTCGCTCCTCGTCACCTGCGCCTGTCTCTCGTTTGTTGCGGCCGGTCTCCACGCCGCTGACGGCTCACCTTCACCGGAAGCCAAAGCCGCGCTCCCGCGTCTCGTCGATCTGGGGGCCGGGAAATGCATCCCGTGCAAAATGATGAAGCCCATCCTCGACGAACTGACTAAGGAGTATGCCGGGCAGTTTGACGTGGTGTTCATCGATGTCTGGGAGAAGCGCGAGGAAGGCGAGAAGTACGGTATTCAGATGATCCCGACGCAGATATTCTACGGAGCCGATGGCAAAGAGCTCGCGCGTCACGAGGGCTTCTTTGCCAAGAAAGACATTCTCGCCAAGTGGAAGTCACTCGGGGTCGAACTGAAAGAACCCGCCAACACGGACAAGCGCTGAGCCGATGGAACAGCTTTTCATATCACTGACTGATGCGATGACGGGTGCGCCCGCGCTCGCGCTTGCGGCTGCGTTTGCCTGGGGCGTGTTGAGTATCGTGCTTAGCCCTTGTCACCTCGCGAGCATTCCGTTGATCGTCGGTTTCCTGCAAGGCGGTGGTACGGTTTCGCCGCGACGCGCGGCGGGTCTTTCATCGGTGTTCGCGCTTGGCATTCTGCTCTCCATCGCGCTCATCGGTGCGCTGACGGCGGCTGCGGGTCGCATCCTGGGTGACCTCGGGTCGTGGGGAAACTATGTCGTGGCGGTCGTCTTTTTTGTTTTTGGGCTGCACTTGCTGGAGGTGTTGCCGCTGCCCGACAGCTGGCGCGCTGTACCGAACCAGCCGCGCAGAGGTGTGCTCGGTGCATTTTTTTTTGGCTTTATTTTTGGCGTGGCGCTTGGCCCCTGTACCTTCGGGTTTATGGCGCCGGTGCTCGGCGTCACCTTCAGCATGGCGAAGACGGCCCCGGTGTTTGCCTTTGGCGTGCTCGCGTTGTTTGGCCTTGGGCACTGTTTTGTCATCGGGCTGGCCGGTGTATCCAGTAACTGGGTGCAGCGTTGGCTTAATTGGCAGGAAAACACTCTGGGGGCAAAATGGTTGCGGCGGGCCTGTGGGGTGTTGGTGATCGCGGCGGGTTGTTATTTATGCGTCGGAGCGAGATGAGTAAATTGTCAATGGATCGCACTCCTGACCTGGTTCGGCTATTTTCCGAGTAACGTGAACACGTGCGGCAGCAGCTCGCTCGGCTGGTGCTGGCAGCTGACCTCTTGACGACGAGGCAGTGGAGTGTGCGATGACTGCCGCGTTGCGTGACGCAGGGGATGGATGTTCATGCCTTTCTCTCCTCGTGCGGCGTGGGCATGTTTCCGCATCTGGTCTTCAGCCAACCGAACCCGGAGACTAGCCTAAATATTCTTAACGCTGCGTCGTCGGAAAAGACGCTGCGGATTATGCTGCTACTGAGCGAAGTGTGCCATGAAATTGGGCCACAGATGATCACTGATTGACACTGATGGGGAACCGCAGATGGATGCGGATGAACGCTGATTAATGATGAATTGCCTGCGGTGCCGCCGGTGGATTCGAAGCGGCAGGTTGCACGGCTTTGGCGAGCGACTGGAGCAGGCCTCGGTTTTCGGCTGAGGTCAGATAGGTTGCGATGGCTTGGGCGGTGGAGGCACCGAGGGTGGCGGGGAAATCGGCGGGCTGGGCGGCGGCGAGTGTTTCCAGCGAGCCGAAGTGGCGCGCGAGGAGTTTGGCGGAGGCCGGACCCACGCGCGGGAGGCCGAGGCCGTTGATGAAGCGCCAGAGTTCGGCGCGGCGGCTGTGATCGATTTCGGCAAGGAGTTTGGCTGCGGACTTTTTGCCAAGAGTCGGAAGTTTTGCGAGGTCGACACTGGTGAGGCGGTAGAGGTCGGCAGCGTCGCGAACAAGGCCGCTGGCGATCAGTTCGGCTAGCGTGGCTTCGCCGAGTCCGTTAATGGCGACGCCCGTTTTGCCGGCGAAGTGGGCGAGGCGACGTTGGAGTTGGGCGGGACAAGTGGCGGAGTTGGGACAGCGAACCGCGGAGGACTCGGCATCGGCGATCACGGGAGTGCCGCAGGAGGGGCATTGGGCAGGAAAGACGTAGGGCGAGCTTTCTGCGGGGCGGCGGGAGAAATCGACGCTGACAATTTCGGGAATGATCTCGCCGGCTTTTTCGAGGGAAACGGTGTCACCCACGCGGAGGTCGAGGCGGGCGATTTGGTCGCGGTTGTGCAGGGTGGCGCGGGCGATGGTGCTGCCGCCGAGCGAGACGGGTGTGAGCTCGGCCACGGGCGTGAGCAGGCCGGTGCGGCCGACTTGAATCGTGATGCCGCGGAGCTGTGTGGTGACGCGCTGGGGAGGAAATTTGTACGCGATGGCCCAGCGTGGTGCTTGTTCGGATTCGCCGAACTGGATGCGAGCGGTAACGGCGTCGAGTTTGATCACCGCGCCGTCGGTGGGCGCGTTGAGGGTGGCGCGTTTTTGTCCGAGGGTTTGCACGGCGGTCCAAGTTTCTTCGGTGTCGTGAGTAATCTGATACGTTTCCAAAACAGGCAGACCCCATGCGCGGGCTTGTGCGTGGAAAGCTTGTTGCGAGGTCGGTAGGGCGCTGGCGGGTTCGTAAGCGCCCCAGCCGTAGAAGACGACATCGAGGCGGCGATTGGCAGTTTCGCGTGGGTCGTGGGATTTGATCGTGCCGGTGGCGATGTTGCGCGGGTGGGCGAGGGGCGGTTCGCCCTCGGCTGCGCGTTCGCGGTTGAGGCGGTCAAACTCGGCGAGCGAGAGGTAGATTTCTCCGCGCAGCTCGATCAAGTCGGGGATCGGGTTGGGCGTGCCGTCTGGTTTGGTGGAGCGGAGTTCAGCCGGGAGCGAGCGGAGGGCGCGGGCGTTGGCGGTGATGTCGTCGCCGGTGAGTCCGTTACCACGGGTGCTGGCGCGGACGAAATGGCCGTGTTTGTAGACGGCGCTGACGGAGAGGCCGTCGATTTTGGGTTCGACGACGAACGTGGCGGGATGACCGGTGGCGGCGGTGATTTTTGCGCAGAAGGCGCGCAGTTCGGATTCGGTGTAGGCTTTGGCGAGGCTGAGCATCGGTGCGCGATGAGCGACTTTGGCAAAGTCCTCGGTGTGGTCGTCGGCGATGGCAGGTGGTTGCGCAAGGCTGGCCGCGGCGGACGGGTGGGCTTGTTCGAGGGCGCGCAGCTCGCGTTTGAGCGCGTCGTAAGCGGCGTCGGTGATCTCGGGACGCGCCTGTTGGAAATAGAGTTGGTCGTGATGAGCGAGCTCGGCGCGGAGGGAGGCGATGCGTCGGCGGGCGGCATCGGTTGCGAGCGGTGCAACGTCAGTCGTGGCCGCGGGGGTGAGGCGGGGTTCTGCCGATGTGCCGGTGAGCGCCGTGGCCAACCACAAGCCTCCCGCCAGCACACCGATCAGTCCCTTGGGCAGGGTTGAGCGGGGCATGATCGCCGTTGTCGCAGAGACGCGGGCGAAGGGCAATCATGGTTCGGTGAAATGAGAAGGATCGTTGTTTGTTTTTCAAAGCCGGAACTCGAAAAATTGATCTACTTTAGCCACAGGTGATCACCGATTGACACCGATGGAGGGAACCGCAGATGAACGCTGATTAACGATGAATTGCATGCGGTGCCGCCTGCTTTCCTTTGCGGTTTCGCGTCTTGGCGTGAAAATCAAAGCACCTGAACAGGGGTGGCTCTCGGGAAGCCTCGTAGGGGCAATCAGAGTTTTGCCGCTTTCAGGTGTTTCGCGTGGAAGAGGCAGACGCAATCTCCGCCGTCTTCGGTGTGCAGCCAGTGTGGGTCGAGCGCGGCGAACTCCTTATCCATCGCTTCGCGCAGGCCGCCAACTTCGATCAGGATGATGCCTTGGGGAACGAGGCGTTCGCGGGCTTGGCGGAGGAGCTTGCGGATGATGTCGAGGCCGTCATCGCCGCCGTCGAGTGACATGCGCGGTTCGCGGTGAAACTCTTCCGCCATGGCGTCGACGTGGGCGCTGGGTTCGTAGGGCGGGTTGCTGAGGATGACGTCGTATTTCTGTTTTGGCACGGCGTCGAAGACGTCGCTTTCGTGCAGCGTGACGCGGCGGGTGAGCTGGTGTGCGGCGACGTTGATTTTGGCGACTTCCAGGGCGTCGGGCGAGAGGTCGAGGGCGTCGATTTTGGCTTTGGGGAAATGGTGGGCGAGGAGGATGGCGAGGCAGCCGGAGCCGGTGCAGACATCGACGACGTGGCGGATTTTTTTAGGGTCGGGCAGCCAGTCGTTGAGTTGGTTCGGGATGATTTCGAGGAAGTAGGAGCGGGGGATGATGACGCGTTCGTCGACGTAGAAGCGGTGTTCGCCGAGGTAGGCTTCGCGGGTGAGGTAGGCGGCGGGGGTGCGGTCGGCGATGCGGCGGTGGAGGACGTCTTTGATCGCGACGATCTCGGCCGGGGTGAGTTGGCGATCGAGGACGCTCTCGTCGCTGTTGAGCGGCAGGCCGAGGGTGTGCAGCAGGAGGTAAAGCACTTCGTCCTGCGCGAGGGTGGCGATCTGGCCGAGGGCGACTTCCTCGCGTTCGTAGAGTTCGATCGCGAGTTGCAGCCAAGCGTCAAACGTCGTGAGCGCGGTGGTGCGGGGGAAAAGGCTGCGCGGACGCGCCGCGTGGGGCTTGCGACTGGGCATGGGGTGGAGGGGTTAACCTGCGATGAGATTAAGCAGGATATAGAAGGGGGCGGCAATCACGGCTTGGAGGATGCCGAGGACCATGCGGACTGGCGGAAGTTGAATGGCGATGATCAGGATCAGGCCGCCCCAGCGGGCGAGGTTTTGGAAGGTCGCTTCGCTCATCCAGCCTTTTTGCACGAGGATGAGGGCGCCGGGCAGCGGAGGAATCGGGATCAGATCGAGGATGACCAAGATGGCGTTGATGCCGATGAGCGTGCCTACAAGTGTGACGGCCTCGCTGTTGGCGCGGAGCATGATGCCGCCGACGATGGCGCCGATGAGCATGAGGACGAAGCTCATGCCGGTCTCGCTGAGCAGGCAGTAGAGGTAGTGCTTTTGTGGATGCGTGAAGGACTGCGGGTTGACCGGCACGGGTTTGGCCCAAGCGAGGAAGAAGCTGAGTTTGCCGATGTTGGGCTGGATCAGGAAAATCGAAATCAGCGGCAGAATGACGGTGCCGAGGAGGTCAACGTGCGGGATCGGGTTGAGCGTGAGGCGGCCTTCCATCGCGGGGGTGGGATCGCCGAGGCGGTTCGCCATCCAGGCTTGCGCGTAGGCGCGCAGGCAAAGCGAAATCGCGATGAGGAGATAGATGATGAGTCCGGTGCTGATCGTATTCAGGCCAAGGCTGTCCATAAAACGTCACTTTGTGGGGGAAGCGGCGAGCTCGGCAACCAGCTTTTCTTTCTGTTTGGCGAGGACGGGGTCGGAGACTGAGGCGAGGATGACGCGGGCCTCGTCGTAACGACGGAGTTCGGCGAGGACCTTGGCTTGGTGGAGGCGGCAGGTTTGTTGTTCGACGCCGGGTTTCAGGGTTTGCTCGAAGGCCTGCCAAAATTGCAGGGCGGCTTCCCCTTCGCCGACTTCGAGATCGTAGAAGGAGAGGCCGTAGCGGTAGGCGTAGCGCCAGTCATCGGGGGCGTTGAGCGTGGCTTGGCGAAAGGCGTCCTGCATGGATTTATCGAGCTGCGCGCGGGTCCACAGACCGGTTTTAATAAACTCGCTGCGGGCTTCGGTGAGGAGCGTGCCGAGTTGGTAGTGGTAGAGTGGTTCCTTGGGCGCGAGTTTGATGGCGTCGAGGTAGTAGTTCATGGCCTCGACGGGGTGGCCTTCTTCGGCGAGGTAGTTGCCGAGTTGGTTTTTCACGACGGGCAGATTCTTGTCGATTTGGTTGGCCTTAAGGAGGAGGGCGAGGGCGTCTTTGCGGTTGTCGACTTTGCCGAGCAAAAGGGCGTAGGCAACGTAGGCGGGGACGTAGCCGGGGTTTTTGCGGAGCAGCACATCGTAGTCGTTGCAGATCTGCTGGAGCTGCGAGCGGAGGTTGTCCTCGTCGAGTTTGGCGCCGGCTTTTCCGGCGTCGGCGAAAACCGCTTTTTGGCGGGCGACGAGGTCTTTGAGTTTGTTGGCGGAGGCGGCAGGATCGTCGGCACGTGTCCACGGGCTGAATACTACAAGAGCGAGAGCGCAGAAAAGGGTCAGCAGGCGGGCGGATTTCATGGGAATTTCGACCAAGGTGCCCGAGCATTGTGCCGCGGTAAATGCTGATGTGGCGGGCGGCGGAGGGCGGAGATCTGAGATCGGAAACTTGAGATCTGAGATCTGAGGTCGGTGGGGGGCGGGAGGCGTGGGTGTGATGTTAGGCCACAGATTCACCGCGCTGGGCTCAGATGCGGTGACGAGGGCACGCGCTTCCTGAGATTATTTCTGTCGGTTGTGCAATACGGCTCGACCGCATCGGAGGGCTCGTGCATGCGTCGCAACGATGCGCGTTTCCCGTGGTGTATTTTTTTCGCAGGTGTTGCGGTGGTGTGTGCCGTTGCTGGTGTTGCTTAGCTGCGGTGCGCGGGAGCGTGTCGCGCCGCAGCGGCCGGAGCCGTTGTTCAAACTGCCGATCCTGACGCCGACGGTGATGCTGGGCATCGATGTATTGGCGTCGGATGGCTTCGCTGCCGTGCGCGGTAAACGGGTCGGCCTGCTGACGCATCCGGCGGGCGTCAACCGCTACGGGGTGAGCACGGTGGAGGTGTTGCGGCGCGCGAAGGGCGTTAATCTCGTGTGCCTTTTTGCGCCGGAGCACGGCATTTATGGCAACGCGCCGGCGAGCGCGATGGTCGAGGACTCGCTCGATCTGCGCACGGGCCTGCCGGTGCATTCGCTTTATGGAAAAAATCGCCAGCCGACGCGCGCCCAGCTGAAAACGATCGATGCGCTGGTGATCGATTTGCAGGACATCGGTGTGCGTTCGTACACCTACGGCGTGGTTATGCGCTACGCGATGGAGGCGTGTTTTCTCAATGGCGTGGAGGTGATCGTGCTGGACCGGCCGAACCCGCTCGGAGGTCTAAAAGCCGACGGCCCGCCGCTCGACCGTGAGCTGCGCAGTGGCGTGGGGGCGTTTCCGGTGCCGTATGTGCACGGGCTGACGATCGGCGAACTGGCGCGGCTGGCGGTGGGCGAGCCGGGCGTGATGAACGTGCCGGACAAGGTTCGTGCGCGGGGGCGGCTGACGGTGGTGGCGATGCGTGGTTGGCGGCGTGCAATGCGCTGGCCGGACACGGGGTTGAAATTTGTGCCAACCTCGCCGGCGATCGGCGATTTCAACGCGGTTGTCGGTTACGCGATGATCGGTCTTGGCTGTGAGGAGTCGGGCTTCACGCACAGTATGGGACCGCCGTCGTCGTTTCAGATTCTTGCCATTAAAGGGAAAACGCCGGCGCAGCTGGAGCGTGATCTCACGGCGCTACGGCTGCCGGGGCTTCGTTTTCAGCAGGCCACGATGGCGGATGGCCAGGGGCGGCCGACGGGAGGCGTGCTGGTGCGGGTGGCGAATTGGGCGGCGTGGAATCCGACCGAGCTGAGTTTTCATCTGATGCGGCTGGCCTGTCGTTATCGTTCGCCGAACCCGTTTCTATCGGTCAGCGCGCTGGAAGCATCGAAGTTTAACAAGCACGTCGGCTCGATGGCGTGGTGGAACGCGTTGCGGCGAGACGGCGCGCGCGTCGATGTTGAACGGTTTCAACGCGAATGGCGGGCGCAGGCGAAGCGCTATCAGGAGCAGACGCGCAAGTACTGGTTGTACCGGTGAGCGGCGGTGGCGTGAGCAAGCTCACGGCCTACGGGTGTGGTGGCGGTGGCGTGAGCAGGCTCACGGCCTACGCGTGGGGCGGCGGAAGGCGACCACTGCTCACGGCAGTGGCTAACGGCTCAGCGCGAGATGTCGTGTTGGGTGAGAATCTTGAAGCCTCGGTGGCCGAGGGATTGGGCGGCGACGTCGGCGTCTTCCATGTTGAAGGCGAGCGCGCTTTTACCCTCGGGGCGTTTCATAAAACTATAAACGTAGTGGATGTTGATCTCGGCCTCGAAGAGGGCGGCAAGCACGTCTTTGAAGTTTTCCTCGCCTTCGATTTCGACGGCGAGAATTTCGCATTCGGTGTAGGCGTAGTCGTTATTGATCAGAAGCTCGCGGGTCTTGTCGGGGTCATCGACGATCATGCGGATGATCGTACTATCGGTGGTGTCGAGGATCGTGCAGGCGATGACGTGGACGTTGTGATTTTTCAGCAGCGACGTCAGGTCGTAGAGACGGCCTACTCGGTTTTCAGTGAAGACTGAAAACTGTTTGATCGGGTCGCTGGCGGTCGAGGTGCGGGCCATAAGTTGACGTGCAGCCAGAGTGATCGGCTGGAGCGGCAGGGTCAACCATGTGGATGAGTTTTTGGTGTTTTGGCCACGATCACGGTTGCACGCCGGAGGCCAGACGGGACCGGGAGACCGGCGGGCAATCGTGGGTCAATGCGGTGGTTCGGTCGTCGGCGGCGCGGCTTTAGGTCGTGGCGGCGAGCTGGCGGAGCGTCGTGGCCGTCTCGGTCAGCACCTGTTCGCGCTGTGGGCTGTCGTCGTTGAGGCTGTGTGCGTAGATGATGTTCACGTCGGTGAGGCCGATGAACCCGAAGATGCCGCGCAGGTAGGCGTCGAGGCAGTTGTAGCTGCCGCCGGGCGTGCCGGGGCGCAGGTCGCTGCCGCTGGCGACGATGACAATGACTGTTTTGCTCTTGATCAAGCCGACATAACCCTCGGCGTTGCGGTCAAACGTGCGGCCGAAACGCACGATCTGGTCGATCCAGGCTTTGAGCGTGGCGGGGACCGAGAGGTTATACATCGGGGTGGCGATGACAATCTCATCGGCGGCGAGCAGTTCGTCGATGTAGTGGTCGGATATGGCGATGGCGGCCTGTTCGGCGGGACTGCGGTTGGCCGGGGCGTTGTAGGCGGCGGCGACCCAGGTCTCGGAGACAAATGGCGGTGGCTCGTTGGCGAAATCGCGGGTGATGACGCGCGAGCCGGGGCGGGCGGCCTGCCAGGCGGCGACGTAGCCGTGGCCGAGTTTGCGGCTGTGGGAGCGGGCGATGCGGGGACTACTTTCGATGTGGAGGAGTGTACTCATGTGGATTTCAAGGTTCAGTTCTATATTTAACGTAACCGTAACAGTTACATAAATGGATAAAGGTTTTAGTGTTTACCGGTGCAAACTGAGGCGACCTCGCGGTGGATGTCGGCGATGGTGATGGCGGCGAGTTCGGCTTCCATCTGTGCCTGGGCTTTGGCGAAGGATTTCGCGAGGACGGCGGCGATTTTATTGCCGACGGGGCAGCGGGTGTTGGGCGTGAAGTGTGACAGACCAAAATCGGGCGCAGGTTCCACCGCGCGGAAAACCTCGCGGAGACTGATGTTCTGCGCGGAGCTGGCGAGCGCGTAGCCGCCGTGTGCGCCTTTCTGCGCGGTGACGAGCCGGGCGCGGGTCAGCTGGGTGAGCAGGCGGCGGATTAGCACCGGATGGGTGTCGACGCTGGAGGCGATTTCGGACGACGTCACCGGTTGGCCCTGTTTGAAGGCGAGGTAGGCGAGCATGTGCACGCTGACGGCGAAGCGAGAGTTGGCAGCCATGAATAAATGGAATCAAATTGGTTACATAACAGAGAGACTGTGTCAAATTGACGTGGGATTTCGCGCCTTTGTCGTTGGGTTTGACCGTTTGCGAATCGATCGTGATGCGGGGGTGGGGGCGTGGCTGTTTTTTTGTGAGCCGCTAACCGTTGAGATCAAGACGATCGATTGCCGCGTGCGTCACTCATGTGTTAAAAGTGGTTGTACATCGTAAGCTATTGCGGGTATTCCTTCGGCAATTGTCTTCGGGCTGCGCGTTTTCTACTCAGAGCCGCGTCGCCTCTCTCTCTGCAAAAGACGGCTGGGCAGTATACATTTCGGCAGGACAAACGCCTGCCGCAAAAAAAAGTGTGAACTTATCGCGCTACTTACTGTCTCGGGGCCGACTTTGCGTCAAGGGTTGGCAGTTTTTATCCACAAAATATATACTATGAACAAGAATTGGCATTTAACGTCCCTGATAGCAGTAACCACGCTGCTATCTTCGTGGGCTCAATCAACAGACATACCGATCGCACTCGCCCGCCCGGCTGGTGAAGAAGACTCCCTTGTCTTGGATACGTTCACTGTCCGCTTGGATAAGGACATCGGGTATGTCGGCACCGATTCGCTGATCGGCGGACGCATCGCCACCACCGTGCAGAAGACGCCGAGCGACGTCACCGTGCTCACGCGCCAATTCCTTTCCGATATCGCGATTGACAACAACAACGACGCCGCTGCTTGGCTGCCCAATACCATCGTACTGCCCGTCAACGCTAATCTCGGCAGCATCGACTTCGGCACAGCAGCTAATTTTCGCGGCATTTCCAGCGGCTACCCAGCCCGCAATTTCTTCCGCTCTTTAAGCCCGGTTGATAGTTACATCATTGAGCGTGTTGAGGGCGCCCGCGGCCCTAACGCCATGCTCTTCGCCGACGGCGTAGTAGGCGGTGTGCTCAACACCACCACCAAGCGCGCCAAGATCGAACGTGACTTCGCCAAAGCGCAGGTCCGCCTTGACAGCGAAGGTTCCATTCGCGGCACCTTCGACATCAATCAATCACTCGGCTCTAAAGCCGCCGTGCGCGTCAATCTGGTCAACCAGGAAAAATCCAGCTGGATCGACACCGCAAAAGACAAGTTCACCGCCGGCGATATCACCGCTGCTGTGCGCGTTAACCCTACCGGCGAAATTCGTGCTGAGGCTGAATTTGGAAAACAAAAAACACTGTATCCATCGACCTACTTCTCGGATAACGGCTCGCGCTGGGACGGCACCACAACGGTGAATGCAAAACTCACCGCCACACCTGCATCAACGACAGGCATCGCTCAGCTCCGCCCGACGAATTCCCTCTCGACCCAACGCCTCGTTTACGGCCCCGCCTACACCTCTGTCGGCGTGCAAGACTACGCCAACTGGGGCACCAGCTCTGGCACCGCCCTACCCGTGGTACCTGGCGAACGCGAATTTCAGGACACCGGAGTTTTTCCGCGTATCGCGCGCGATTTCAACCTCAAGCCCAAAGACGCCTACAGCAAAGTCGACTACCGCGTATTTAACGCCGTCTACGAGCAAGCCATCGGCGCCGATTGGGCTCTCGAACTGTCGGCATCGAAAAGCATCATTAATCGTGATTCCCCCTCGATAACCCCCAACGGCATCGCCATCGACGTAAACACCGTTTTGCCCAACGGCCAGGCCAACCCCAACCTTCGTCAACCCTACGCCGAAGCGACCAACACCCAGCAAAGCTTTGATAACGATCTCACCGAATACCGTGTGGCCGGTGTGTACACCGTACCGATCGAAAGCTTCAAACAACGCTTCATCCTTTCTTCGGGATACCGCAAAGAAACCTTCAGCGACTACCGCGCCCAATTCGGCAGAATCAATGGCACCGCCCCCATCCTCAATGCTAGCAATCCGCGCAGTGTCACTGTCGCTACGCCCGTCTTTCTCCGCTACTACCTGAAAGACGGTCCGCAGAACATAAACCTTCCTAAAGATGGAAACGGCTACACCTTCGGCTACATTCCCACCAATGACTTGAATCAGGTGCAAGAGTTGACCCACGTGCAATTGGCCTCCGTTACCTCGCTCGACAAAGACCGCCTCAACATCATCGCTGGCGTGCGTCGCGATTTCTACAAGGAGAGTAACACCGGCGTCACAGGGCGTGACATTGCCACGGGCTTACCGAATGCTCGCGGCAACACAGGCAAAAACTCCAGCACGGCCGATTCCAAACAGCTTGGCGCGGTCTACTTCCCGATTCGTGAATTAGGTGTCTACGCCAACTACTCGGAAACCTTCAATCCTGTGACCGCCGGTCCCTCGATGCTCTCAGGCAAAAGCTTCACCCTCACCAAGGGCGAGGGCTGGGCCTTCGGCGTTCGCCTGAATCTGCTCAACGGCAAGATCGTCGGCTCGGTTGGCCGCTATCATGCGGATGAAAAAAACCGCATCATGCAAACCGCGCTCACCTCGGTCGCGGAAATCAATCGCATCTGGACGAACCTCAACCGCCCCGATCGCCTTGAATCGTTCCGCGATACCCAAAACTACAGCAGCGACGGCTACGAAATGGAGCTGGTTGGCAACATTACCCCCGCCCTGCGCGTCTTCTTCAACGCCTCGCTTCCCGAGACCAAACAAGAAAAAACGGCTCCCGAATGGAAAAACTACATCGCGACCAATCTCCCCCTTTGGCAAGCAGGTGCGGACAACCCCGCCAACGTAAACGCGACGGCTATTCGCAACGACATCACTGCGCTGAACAGCCGCCTCGCGACAGCGGCCAACGGTCGACAGCTCAACGGCACCGCCAAATACACCGCCAATCTTCTGGCTAACTACACGGTCCAGACCGGCACATTGAGGCGTTTACGCTTCCTCGCAGGCGTTAACTCCGTCGGCCGTCAAATTATTGGCAATCAGAGCACCAACGGCTTTGATTATCTGTATGCCTCCGAACGTTTCAATGTCCTCGCAGGCTGCGGCTACTGGTTTGCGATTCGGGATGTCACCATCGATATCCAGCTCAATGTCACCAACGTGCTGGATGAAAAGAACCCGATCTACACCGGCGCCGCGACCTATCTCACCGACGTGTATCGCGGCGCATACTATTTGCCCGAACCGCGCCGGTACGCGCTCACCACGACGGTCCGCTTCTAACGAAAAGTCACTCTAGCAATAGAACACGGGCAATCAGTTATCGCCGGTTTGTTCTCTTATCCAAGGGCTGTGTTGGGCGATCGCCCGGCACAGCCTTTTTGCCTTCACCGGTCCCTTCTATTTTTTTGTTAACATTTCCCACGCAATAGAATGAAAACTATTGTTATTTCGTGATAACCGCCACGCTCATTTTGTTTTTAGCACGAAGACGCCATCCCAGTCTTTGCTGGGCGGGGTGAGTTTCATTGCAGCGCAGCGTTTGAGGAAAACAGTCGAGACATCCAGCCCAGCCACCGAGGAAGGCCGCGCCGGCTCCAGCGTGGCGGCACGCGCAAAACAATCCGCTGCCGAGGTCCAGTCTTGGCGCAGGTAGTAGTCGATGCCCGCATTGAAAATCTCGATGCAATCCAGTGCCGAGCGCGAGAGCTTGTCCTTGAGTCCAGCCAGCTCGTAAATCGCCACGGGGCGTTTGCGGCCCTTCACCACGAGCTTGTCCAGGAAGCGGAAGACGCAACGGTCACCGTGCTTTTCCGCAGCCGTCTTGGTCATCTCGGTCACGAGTGTGCCGACGCCGTAGGTTTTGGCGGCGCCTTCGAGACGGGCGGCGAGGTTCACATTGTCACCCATCATCGTGTAGTTGAAGCGTGTGAGTGAACCCATGTTGCCCACCACGGCGAGGCCGCTGTTCATGCCGATGCGCGTGTGCATCTGGATGACCGGCTCGGGCCACTTCGCGCCTTCTTCCGACCACTTGCCGCGCAGTTCGGCTAGACTCAACTGAATCAACTGCGAGGCGACGCACGCGCGATACGCGTGGTCCGGCAACGCCACCGGCGCGCCAAACATCGCCACCACCGCGTCGCCCACGTACTTGTCGAGCGTGCCGCCCTGCGCCGTGATGATGTCGGTGCATGCAGTGAGGTACTCGTTCATCAACTCGACCAGTTGCTGTGGGGTGAGGAGTTCAGCAAAGGAGGAGAAATCCTGAATATCGCTGAAAAACGACGTGATTTCCACCTCGGCGCCGCCGAGTTTCGGGTCATCGCCCGACTCGACCATGCGGTTGACCAGCTCGGGGGAAAGGTAAGCGCCAAACATGCCCTTGATGCGGCTTTTCTGTTTCTCCTCGCAAATGAGCTGCCAGCCGACTGCCGCAAAGCTCGTGGTGAACGCCGCGCCAAGCGGCGCGATCAGCGGCAGCACGAGGTGATAGTGCGTGAAGAGAAAAAAGGCCGATTGCACGTACGCCGCTATCAGCAGTAGCGCAAAAATTTTAAAGCGCGCGCTCCGTGCTCCACCCGCTGTCGCCAATCCGCAGACGATCAGCGCCAGCACCACCGTGATCAGCTCGTCTGCGCGCGCAGGCAGCTGTGCCAGATGACGGCCGGTGATGATCGTCTTAAGCAGATTGCCGTGCAAACCGACGCGCGGCACCGGCACGCGGTCCAAGGACGTCGTGGCGATATCCTGGATCAACGGATCGACGGGACCGATCAGCACCACTGCGCCTTCAAACTGACTGAAGAATTCCTGCGCAGTTTGCCTCTCCTCGGCCCGGGTCGAATCCTGCATTCGCGCACTGGCGAGTGCCGCGGCGAAGCTGACATGCATGTTGAGCGGCGAATCCCAGCGCGTGAACCAGTTTATCTCCACGTCGCGTCCGCCTTTCAATGGCACCACGGCCAACGGCTGACCCGAACTGTCGTTGATCGTCAATGCATCCCGCACGAGCGTGACATCCTCTGGCTGCGCGCCGTAATACAGCCGCGCCAGCTCCACCGCCATCTGGAAATAGGTGCGTCCACTGGTTCGTGCGACGAGTGGCACCTCGCGCGTTCCGGCATCGATTGTGTCGATCAAGCCCACCAGCGGCGGCGTCCACAGCGACGGTCCCACGCGAAATTCCGGCAGCTCCGGTGGCTGCACGGTGGCCGGATCGGCGTCGGCGCACGGCACGAGGCGCTCGATGGGTTTGCCGTTGATGTCGCGGTCTTCGGCGGCGACGTACGCCGCGGCCAGCACGACCGGCGGCTGGGTAAACAAAAACTTTGCTAGCTTGCGGTTGCCCGCCGTGAACCGTTCACGATCGACCAGATCGGGCTGACCTTTTTCGGAAAAAACGAGGTCGAGCCCGACCGCCTTTGCCCGGCCCGCCTTGACGAGGGCTTCGCACACCTCGGCGTAGTAACCACGGTCCCACGGTAGGTTGCCGAGATCAGCTAGAGACTTGGTGTCGATGTCGACATAGGCGACCTTGATCGGCGCGACGAGTTCACCCCGCGAGCGGAAGCGCCAGTCGACCGTTTTGTTCTCAACAAACTCCAGCCAACCGCGGTGATTACCCACGCACCACAGTGCGGGGATCAGCAGAAACAATAACCAGCGGACAAAGAGGGGCTTCTTGGCATTGGCCACGGCGCGATAATGTAGGGCGCCCGCGGTTACACTGCCAGCCCCGAGTTGGCTAATCCGGCCACCTTGCGGGTCGCGTGAAATCTGGCGTAGGGGAGGAGTGGCGCCCGCGGGCCGCCATCCACGACGTCAAATAAACAAGGGCGCGTTAAGGATAACGCGCCGCTCCATTGCCTCAGAGTTTGCCGTCGCCCGGCGTGGTCCGCGGCGCGGGCGCGACAGCGGGCGGCACGGGTGAAAGCGGCTGAGTAGCCGAGGCGGCACCGGCGGAGAAACCCGTGGGAGTCGTGCCATCGGAACCCGAACCTTCCGACGTAGACCCACCGGCCTGCGGATAAGCCTGCTGCGGCGCGGCGGTGGCCTTCAAGGGCTGGAAATTGACGGCGTTCACCGCCTCAAGCTGTTGCTGCAAGGCGGAGTTTAATGTCGCCTTGAGCGACGCCGGGAGTTCGCCCGGCTTGATGCTGGCCGGCAGCGTGATGATGCGCCCCGACGCGTCGATTGGAATGGCGTCGAGTACGACCTGCTGGTCTTTTTCCACTTCGACCAACCGTGACTTTGAGCCAAAATCGAGCGCGATCCGGCCTTCGACCATGCGCAGTACGAAAGAAGCTGCGCTGCCGAGTGGACGATAGAGCAACTGGAACGACGTGCCGCGAATACCGGCCGCGCCCACCGGAGTCTGCACGCTGAAAACCGAACCTTTGTCGCGGCGCAAATGCTTCACGTTCGACATCAGTTCACCGCGCACGAGATTGAGTTTGGTGATCGAGGTCGTGGGTTCGTCGACCAACTCCGCCACCTTGACCGTCTGAGTGAACGGGTCCTGCAAAAATTCGTCGATCGAGAGCGTGGATTTCGCCGCGAGGTTCACCGTCGCGCCGTTGGAAAACACTAGCAGCACCCGCGCATCGTCACCGGTATTGATGATCTGGCCCTCGGTGACTTCGCCGCTTTCCACGAGTTTGTGCGGATGCAGCGGGTCGCGCACATCGGTCACCGTTACGTTGCCCAGCACCTTTGCGGCGACGATCCGGCCGAGTACCTTGGTCGGCTGTTGCGCACCCAACCACCCCGGCGTCAAAGCGAGGAGTGCGGCCAGCGAGAAACACAGCAGAGAAATCCTAGGCATAAAATTGTGGGGTTAACGGGGGAGATTGAGTCGTTGACGAAGAGCTATGGCAGAACGGCTGGCAGGGTCAAGACGCAAACTGTTTTCAATAGCCTTGAGCGCCTCGCGTCTTTGCTTCTCATTCAAGCCAAAGTGGTACGCCTGATAATACCACATCACGCTATTCCGCGGGGCCAGTTCCACCGCCTTGGCAAAGGATGCGCTCGCCTCAGCCCAGCGGCCTTGCATATCGAGCGCGACGCCGCGGCGTACCCAGAATTCAGGCACATCGACCGAAAGCGCCAGCGCTTCCTTAGATGCCGCCTCGGCCTCACGCCCGAGCTCGTTCATGCGCGCCGGAGCGAGCAGCGCCCAGAGCTCGGTCACATAGGCGCGGTCGGCCCACGCTTGGGCGTTGCTCGAGTCGAGCGCGAGCGCTTCGGTAAACGCCACCGTGGATGCCGTGTAGGTATCACGTTGTTCGTTAAGCGTTGGATTAGGGTTTTGGGCCAGCCGGTCGATCGCCTGCCGCCCTGCATAACGCGCGGCTTCGGCCCGATAAATAGGCACGGCTACACCGAGCGTGAACAACACCACCGCCAAGCTCGCCGCGAGCAGGCCAACCTGAAGCTGGAGGCCCGCGCGTTCGCCGGGCTCCGGTGCCGGCCAACTGCGTTGCACCCACTCGCCCGCGATCACTGCCACCGCCAGCGCCAACGAGGGAATCTTGAAATGAAAATCCACAACCAGCGACAGCGCGAACGCCCCTAACCCGACGGCAAGCGCATTCGTAACGCCCTCGGCTTCCCAGCCGGTCAACGCCTCCGTCGCCAGCGCGGGTTGCTGGGCGCGGTTTTCCGCCGCGAGCACAGCCACGGCCAGTGCCGCACCAAAAAACAGGAGGAAACCCAGCGCGCCGTAATCGCTCAGTGTATTCAGATAGTCATTATGCGCCCACTGCGGTTCGTCGCGAAAACCTTCCGGCCGGTGCCGCTCAAAAAGCGTATTGAAACTACCGCCGCCCGTGCCGAGCACCGGCGCGTCGGTGAATAATTCCCACGATGCCTGCCAGAGGATCGGCCGACTGCGCTCGCCGCCTTCCGCTGCCAGCGTGTCGAAACGATGCTTCACCAGCGGCACTGAAGAATAGAGCACCAGCCCGACCAAAAACGCTCCAGCCAGCGCCGTCAGCGCCAGCGTGATCCGCATCGACCAGGCAAGTTTCCCGCTGAAAAATGGCCATGCGATCAGCATCAGCGTGAGCGATAACCAAGCGCCACGGCTTATCGTCAGACCGAGTCCGAGCAGAAAGACCGCCGCAAAATACCCCCAGAAGACACGCTCCACTGCGCTCGAACCGCGTTGCCAGGCCAGCGCAAGCATCGGCGGAATCAGGAGCAGCAACAACGCCGCCAGACTGTTGGGAATGCCGAAGGGGCCGCTCGCGCGACCGATGAATTGATCTGCCTGCGTCCGCCCGAGCGGCAGCCAGTCGGGTATGACGAACCGTTGGTAAGCGGCCAAGAGGACCGCGAGCGCGCCCACGGTGACGAGCGTGCCGAGCACCAACGCGCGCGGGCCGCGCCGCGTGAGGGCGTTCAACATCAGCCAGAACACCGCGATCAGCTGCGCCCAACCAAACCAATCGCGCCACCCCAACCAAGGCACCGGAGAAACCGCGACGACGTTAAAGGCCGCATAGCCGAGAAACGGCAGCAGCCAAAGCCCGGCCGGATGCGGCCGCTGGGCCGTCCACGCCGCGACGCCAAGATGCAGCGCCAACGCCGCACCGGTGAGCGTCCAGCTCACGACCATCGTTTCGGGTCGGTAGCCGCCGAGGCAGAGCGTCGTCCAGAGAAGAGCCGCCGCGAGCAGCAGCGCAACACACCATTCATCCACCGCTTGAGCCGAAAAAAATTTGGAACGGGCCATGGGCAAAAGCGTGACGTTTATGGCCAACGCACCGCACGACTCAGGCGTTCGATCCAAGCGTCAGCCTTCACCAAGATGCGGGGAAGCAAGTTCATACAACAGGCATCGACTACAACTAGCGGCGGCTAAACATAAAGAATTAAGCGCGCAAAAAAACGCGGCCCCAAAGTCGTGATGACTTCGGAGCCGCGTGAGTAAAGCCCCGCGGCATTGCAAAACCGATGTCGGTGGTCCGGGGGGGCACACGCGTCTCGCGTGTCGGCTTGGGCGTCCCGCCCGAGCCATCCGAACCGGCCCCGGCGAGACGCCGGGACCAGCATGCGAGAAGCATGCGCTCCCCGGACCAAATCCGATCCAAGCCGAAGCAAGCTTCGGGGTATTGGACCCAGAGCGAATAAAGAAAACGTTTTCTCGAACGGTGCTTACTTGACCGCTGCTGCCGCCTTCACGAGGTCGACGAAGCTGCGGGCTTCCAGCGCCGCACCGCCGATGAGACCGCCGTCGATGTCTTTTTGAGCGAGGAGCTCAGGAGCATTCGAGGGTTTCATCGAGCCGCCGTAGAGGATGCGGACCTTCTGCGCGATCTGTTCGCCGAAGAGTTTGACGAGGAGGCTGCGGATGAACGCGTGCACTTCCTGCGCCTGCTCGGTCGTGGCGACCTTGCCGGTGCCGATGGCCCAGACGGGTTCGTAGGCGATGACGACGGTCGGAGCCTGCTCCTTCGAGACGCCAGCGAGGCCCGCTTCGAGCTGAGTCTGCACGACCTTAAGGGTCGCGCCGCCTTCGCGCTCGGCGAGGGTTTCACCGACGCAGAGGATCGGGCGGAGCTGGTTCGTGAGCGCGACGAGGACCTTCTTGTTAATGAAGGTGTCGGTCTCGCCGAAGTAGGCGCGGCGTTCGCTGTGGCCGAGGATGACGTGTGTGGCGAAGAGCGCGCGCAACATGGGAGCGGAGACTTCGCCCGTGTAGGCGCCGCTGGCCTCGGGGTGCATGTTCTGCGCGCCGAGTTTGACGTTGGAGCCGTCGACAGTTTTGGCGACCGTCTCCAGCGAGGTGAAGGGCGGGCAAATGACGATTTCGACGTCGATGACTTTGCCAACTTCCGCGACGATCTCTTTCGAGAGCGTGAGGGCGTCGGCCGACGTCTTGTTCATCTTCCAGTTACCGGCGATGAGTTTTTTGCGGATCATAATGAATTTTGTTTTGAACTGCTAAGAAGCGAAGAAACCAAGCGTGGTGCCTTCGATTCTTTGTTTCTTTGTAGTTCTAGGTTAGCTTTCGAGGAAGGCCACGCCGGGGAGGACTTTGCCTTCGAGGAGTTCGAGGCTGGCGCCGCCGCCGGTCGAGCAATGGCTGACCTTGTCCACGACCTTGCTCTTCTTGGCCGCGGTGGCGGTGTCGCCGCCGCCGACCACCGTGATGGCTCCGGCTGCCGTGGCCTTGGCGATCGCCGCGGCCATGGACTTCGTGCCTTCGGCGAATTGTTCGACTTCGAACACGCCGGGAGGTCCGTTCCAGATGATCGTCTTGGCGCGGGCGATGACCTGCGCGAAGAGTTCGCGCGATTTCGGACCGGCGTCGAGGCCCATCCAGCCGTCGGGAATGCCGGACTTGTCGTCGGCCACGCCCGTCTGCACGGCGGCGATGTCCGCCGGGGAGCCGGGGAAGCGGTCGGCGGTGACAAAGTCGACCGGGAGGGTGATCTTCACGCCCTTGGCTTTGGCCTTGGCGAAGAGTTCCTTGGCGATCTTGGCTCCCTCAACATCAAAGAGGGAAGTGCCGATGGCCATGCCCTCGAGCTCCTTTTTGAAGGTGAAGGACATGCCGCCGCCGATGATAATCTCGTCGGCTTTTTCGAGGAGATTATTGATGAGCGGAATTTTGTCGGCGATCTTCGCGCCGCCGAGGATGGCGAGCAGCGGACGCTGAGGATTATCGATGACTTTGGCGAAGGCGACAAGTTCGGCTTCCATGAGGAAACCGGCGGCCTTGTCCTGAAGCGAGAGGCCAACCACCGACGAGTGAGCGCGGTGGGCGGTGCCGAAGGCGTCGTTGACGTAGACATCGGCGAGCTTTGAGAGTGCGTCGCGGAATTCCGTGACCTTGGCCGGATCGGCCTTGATGGATTTCTCGGTGCCGTCGGCCTGCTTTTCCTTAACCTTGCCTTCTTCCTCGAGGTGAAAGCGCAGATTTTCGAGGAGGAGCACCTCGCCGGGCTTGAGCGCAGCAGAGGCGGCTTCGGCGACGGGGCCGACGCAGTCTTCAGCGAAAGCGACGGGCTTGCCGAGGAGCTTGGCGAGTTCGGCGGCGACGGGCTTGAGGGAGAATTTGGCGATCACTTTGCCATCGGGACGGCCGAGGTGGCTGGCGAGGACCACGGACGCGCCCTTTTCGAGGGCGTACTTGATCGTGGGCAACGCGGCGACGATGCGCTGGTTGTTAGTGATGGCGCCGGTGGCTTTGTCCTGCGGGACGTTGAAATCGACGCGGATGAAGACGCGTTTGCCGGCGAGACTGAGGTCGCGGATGGTTTTGAATTTGGCCATGGGAAAAGGTTTCGGATATTTTAAAACAGGATGCCGGGATGAAAAGAAAAAGGGCTGAAGGTGAAATAAATTCAGCCCTTCAGCCCTTGAGATTATTTCAGCCCTTGCTCGAGCTGCGAAGCAGCTTAGAGCTTGGCGGCGATCTTCTTGGTGAGTTCAACGACGCGGTTGGAATAACCCCATTCGTTGTCGTACCAGCTGATGAGCTTGAAGAAGTTCTTGTTGAGCTCGATCGAAGAGCCGGCGTCGAAGATCGACGAGCGCTTGTCGTGGATGAAGTCAGAGGAGACGACTTCGTCTTCGGTGTAGCCGAGGATGTCCTTCAGGTAGGTCTCAGAGGCGTTCTTGAGGGCGGCCTTGATCTCAGCGAGGGAGGTGTCCTTGGTGGTCTTGAAGGTCAGATCGACGACGGAAACGGTCGGGACCGGAACGCGGAGGGCCATGCCGGTGAGCTTGCCTTTGACTTCCGGGCACACGAGCGCGACGGCCTTGGCGGCGCCGGTCGAGGACGGGATGATGTTCTGAGCGGCGGTACGGCCACCCTTCCAGTCCTTCTTGGACGGGCCATCAACGGTCTTCTGCGTGGCGGTGTAGGCGTGGATGGTGGTCATCAGACCTTCGGCGATGCCAAAACCTTCCTTGAGGAGGACGTGGACGATCGGAGCCAAGCAGTTCGTCGTGCAGGAAGCGTTCGAAATGATGTTATGGGTGGCGGCATCGTACTTCTCGTCGTTCACGCCGAGAACCACGGTGATGTCTTCACCCTTCGCCGGAGCGGAGATGATGACCTTCTTGGCGCCAGCGGTGATGTGGCCCTTGGCCTTCTCAGCGTCGGTGAAGAGGCCGGTCGACTCGATGACGACCTGCACGCCCAGCTTGGCCCAGGGGAGCTCAGCGGGAGACTTGGCGGAAACCACGAGGATCTCCTTGCCGTTGACGATGAGGACGTCGTCCTCGGCTTTGTCGGCGGAAGACTTCTTAGAGCCAACCGTGCCGTTGAATTTACCCTGCGTGGAGTCGTACTTCAGCAGGTAGGCCAAGTTATCGGCCGGGACGATATCGCCGACGGCGACAACGTCAAAAGTGGTGCCAAGAAGGCCTTGTTCCACGAGGGCGCGGAAAACGAGGCGGCCGATGCGACCGAATCCATTGATTGCGACTTTAACTGCCATGGTAGTCTCCAGTTTTTCTATTTTGTTGATGTGCTGATTGAGAAAATGATCGCCGCGCGTAGACGCGGAAAGTGTGAGAGAAAACGGCGGAGCAGTTATTTGGCAAGGGTTTTGATGGCCACGGCTAGCCATGCGCAAGAAACGGCAAAAAACGCGTTTCGCCCCCAGCCTGCCCTTGGTGCCTTAAAAATGCGCCGCGACCGTGCCCCGCACCTCGTCGAGCCAAACCGTGCGCTGCTCGGGCGTGCTGACGATCACCGAGGAGAAACTGCGCCTTATAATAGTGGGCACACCGCAGAGCCCGAAGACGACTTTGCACCAATGCGTTTCGAGCGGGTTGCCATAAACCGCCAGATCGACGGCGTCAGGCGTGTTGGCGGTGGTAAAGATGAGCGCAGTCTTCGCCTTGAGCAGCCCTTCGGGCCGCGCACCGCCTTTGCCATCGGGCACGAAACGATAGGCGCGGCCGGGGCGCAGCACGCGGTCCACCCAACCGCAAATCATCGCCGGCGGACGGCTCCAGTAGTTCGGGTGAATCACGATCACGCCATCGGCCTCGCCGATCTCGGTGCAGTGACGTTCGATCTCCGGCGGCAGCACGGCGTCGCGCGGCGTTTCGTCCGCGGAGTAGACCGGGTCGAATTTTTCCGCGTACAAATCATGCAACGTCACCTCGACGCCACGCGCGCGCAACGCCTCGGCGGCGGACGTGGCGATGGCGTGGTTAAAACTGCCGGCGGAAGGATGGCCGAGAATGATCGAAACTTTCACGTCCTTCTTAACTGCGCGGCGGAGGCAAAGAGTACACGCCAAACCCTGCGCAATTTTTGCCGAACGATGGGCGGCCGTTTAGCGGCGGAGCCGGAAGCGATGCGCGCATTCGCCCTCAACGGTGTCCAGAATTCAGATTATTTCGAAACCGCCAAACCACGGAAGGGTATCGCAGAGACGGGATGAGGCGACACAGAGATCACTGAGGCCAGATGGTGATTATGCGTGGTTCGGTAAAGGGGAGAAGTTTAGAAAGGAACCGCAGATGGACGCGGGTAAACGCAGATAAAAGGCATAGGGGGCTTGCCTGGTTCTGCGTGCATCTGTGATTTCAAAGGTGAACTCTTTTCTGGATTTTGGACAACCATGAGGCCTCCTTGCCCTGTATTTATATCGGGATTTTGGACGTCGATGTTCGCCTTTGCGGTCTGAGCACTTCCGGGCACTTTACGCGAAAGAAAAGCAGCATCGCTGCAGCATGCCTTTTCATTCTCGGCCCGCTGTTTTCCCCTAACCTCATTAACTAAAGTTACCCTACAAAAACAATCTCGACTGCATGGTTATGGCTGAGGCTGTTGGTGGATGCTCTCAGATGGGCGGCTATTTTTCTGCGATTGGCCAGTGCGCGCCTGATGGGCGAGCGCCTCACGTTTGAACTTTGCAGTGTAGGCTGGGTTAATTTTAGGCATGGCGTTTGGTTGTTTTTGAAATATTCCAAACCCTCAGTTCACCGGATGGGGATAGCCTAAAAGGCTGGGGTTATTTACAGAGCTGATGGCTGTGCTGGGTACGCGGTCTGTGGAGCGCGAGGGTACGGTGGGCGCGGGCACAAAAAATGGCCTTGGCGTTTAAGCCAAGGCCATGAAGGGAATGCTTCGCGGCGTGAGTGGGCTCAGGCCACGAAATCGGTTTTTCGCTGCGTTACGACATAACGACTTTCACTTCGTGCGTCTTGCCGTCTTTGAAGACGGGGAGGATGTTCGAGTCGACTGCTTTCCCATCGACGGTGATCGCGAGTTGGCCTTTTTGCAGGCCCTTCGGGTTTGAGAGCTCAATCGCGTAGGTGGCACCGCGGTATTTGCGGGTGACTTTGGCCTGCTTCCAGTTGGAGGGAAGCGAGGGATCGATCGTCAGGCCGGCATAGCCGCGCTGCACTCCGAGGATGCCTTCGACGAGGCCCTTGAAGCACCAGACTGAGGTGCCGGTCATCCACGATTGGGTCGACCATCCGTAGCGGAATTTGCTGGTCGCGTAAGCGTTGGTGAAGACGTAAGGTTCGGCACCGGAAACGGATGATGGGTTATACTCACTGTCCGGCATGATTTTTTTCAACAGGCGCAGGGCGACGTCGCCGCGGCCGATTTTTGCATTGGCGACAATGCCGAAGCCGGTGGCGTGGCAGTAGGCTCCGCCATTTTCGCCGACGCCGGGAGGGAAGGCCCCCATGCGGCCAATGGTCGGGCTGTTTTTTTGATAGGGCGGCCAGTTCACGGGCAGACCGAACTCGTGCTCGATTTTTTCGTCCATGGATTTCATCACGAGCGGCAGGCGTTCGCTGGGGACGACTTCACCGAGGATGGACCAGGTCTGAGGGTTGATGTAAATCTTGCTCTGTTCGCTATCGGGGCCGCCGATGATGCCGTCCTTGTGATGCACCATCGAGTAGTATTCGCCCATCCAGGCGACCTTGTTGATCGTCGCCATGACCGTGGCGTGTTTTGCGCGGCAATCGGCGGCAAAGTCTTTCTTGCCGATGAAGTCGGCCAACTCCGCCATTTCCTTGAGGATGTAACCGAGGCCGGCGGTGACAAAGACGGATTCGGCGTTTTCGTCGGTGTAGCAGTTGAGGGCGTCGTTCCAGTCGGCGAAGCGGAGTTTGCACAGGCCGTTGGGGCCGACGTCGGTCAGCTTGAGGTTGAGGCCGGCGATGAGATGTTCCCATACGGTACCCGAACCACCGTCTTGGTACGCGACGATTTCATTGAGGATCGCGGCGTCGCCGGATTCCTTGATGTAGCCGGCAACACCCATGACGAGCCAGATGGGCTGGTCGGAGTAGTAGGTGTCGTCGTAGGGGTGCCAAGTGAGGACGGTGTGGCCGTCTTTGAATTGGTGGCTGAGCACGTCGAGGATCTCGGCGCGGCCGCCTTCGGGCCAAATCTGGAGCACGCCGTCGGCGATTTGCATGTTGTCGCGGACGCCTTTCTTGCCGACGCGGCAGAAGATCATCTGCTTCTTCACCCAGAGATTCATGATGTTGTTCACCTTCTCGTCCGGGGTCTCGATGGCGCAGTGATCGATGATGCTGCTCCAGTAGGCTTCGGACTTGGTGATGATGGCGTCGAAGTGGCCGGGGGCGAAGGCGCTGTCGATGCTGGCGCGGGCGTCGTCGATCGAGCTGCAGAAGCCGGAGGTGAAATAGATGACCTTGGTCTCGCCGGGCTGGAGGGTGATCTTGTTTTGGAGAACGGCGGTGCGGCAGTCGTAAACAGTGGTGGAGTTCGAGCAGTCGCGGCCTTCGATGACGGTGAGCGGATGAGAGAAGGAGCTGTCGCCGCCGGTGAAGGCGGTGGTCGAGCAGTCGTAGGCGTCGACCTTGAGCGAGGAGGCGAGGTAGCCCTTGTACTTGTCGTGCGGAGCGTAGGGGTTGTTGGCCCAGCCGAAGATGCCGTTGAGTTTTTCCTCAAAGGTCATCGTGGTGAAACTACCGTTGTGGTAGTAGCGCGGCTGTGGGAATTCGCCGGTGAGATCCATGTCCATCACCGCGAAGGAGGAGAGTTTGCGGGGTTTGTCGCTGGTGTTGGTGAGGGTCAGGCGCCAGATCTCGTGCAGGCCTTTATCCGGAACGGCGAAGCGGAGGGCGGCGGTGATGCCGTTTTTCTTGGAGCGGAGTTCCGTGAAGGCGAGGGAGTGTTCGCAGACGTATTCGTCCAAGGCCGTGTATAACGGGGCGAATCCGGGATTCCACGAGACGTTCGTGTCGTCGTCGCGCAGGTAGAGAAAACGGGTGCGCCTTTCACTCATTTTCTCCAGCTGCATGTCGGCCGTGAGGTAACGGCTTTCGCCCGAACCTTGCTGGGAAATGGCGGCGAGATAGCCGTCGTCGTTCCAGAGGTAGTTGAGCCATTGGCGCGGCGGAACGGGCGTGTGGATGGCCACGCTGCGACCATGATTGATGAAGCTATATTGTTTAGTCATAGTGTAAGAAAAGGAAGGAGGCGGACGCAAAAGGGAGTTGCGAATATCGCCGCTGATTGAAGGCGGTGCGCCGGGTTCGGTAAAGGTTGTTTTGCGGGCTGGGACTAAATCTTGACGGTGCGGTTGGGGGCCGGATGGCGTAAAAATTAGCCGTGATTTTTGGGGCCGACCGCAGTTTTTAAGAATCCTCGGTTGCTGAACATTGACGAGCGCGCGCGCGCACGCTTCGCTCGCAGCTCATTTTTTTCTCCCCCCCAGAAGGAGCCCCTCGTGTTCGTTTAACCCTGTTGTATGTCCTTTCCCTCCACCGGTGTTGCCGCCGCCGTCTCTCGACTACCTCTTCAAGTGCTCGCGCCGCTCTCGGGCGTCATCGTGCCGCTGAGCGCGGTGCCGGATCCGGTGTTTGCCGAGGGCATGGCGGGTGAAGGCGCATCGATCGACCCGACGTCCCAGGAACTCCTCGCGCCGGTCGCGGGCGTGATCACGCAACTGCATCCCTCAAATCACGCGCTGACCCTTACGACCGAGTGCGGTTTCGAGATCCTCACGCACATCGGCGTCGACACCGTGCAACTGCGCGGCGATGGCTTCAAGTTACTGGTTCGGCTCGGCGACAAGGTCGCCGCCGGCACCCCGCTCATCCGTTTCGATCTGGACCGTGTCGCCTCCCAGGCGCGCAGCCTGTTGACGCAGGTGCTCGTGGCCAACGTCGAGCACATCGCCGCGCTGCGCACGCGGAGCGGTCTTGTCGAGGCGGGTAAATCCGTACTCTTCGAGCTCGAAGCTGTGGCGACTTCGCCGCACGTCGCCAACGCCGCTGCGCCCACCGGCGAGACCGTGGAATCGGCCGCGGTCACGCTGCGCAACGCGCTCGGGCTGCACGCCCGCCCGGCCGCCGTGTTGGCGGCGCAGGCGAAGGCTTTTGCGGCGGAAATCAAGCTCGTGCGTGGCGAACAGACCGCCAACGCCAAATCCATGGTCTCGATCCTCTCGCTCTCGACGCGCTTTGGTGATGTCGTGAAGGTTCGTGCGACGGGCGCTGATGCCGCGGCTGCGGTGACGTCGCTGGAGCGGCTGTTGCGCGAAGGTAGTGGCGAGGCGCTCGCCGAGGCACCGGCGGCGACGCCCGTTGCGGCGATTAAGGACCGTTCGAAGGCCTCGGCGTTGCCCGGACAGTTTTCCGGCGCTGTGGCCTCGCCTGGTCTGGCGCTCGGCACGCTCGTGCAGTTGAAGAGCGACGATTTTGAGATTGCGCCCAACGCCACCGATGCCGATGCAGAACGCGTCCGGCTCCTGCGTGCCGTAAAGCAGGCCGACGAGCAGTTGGCGGTTTTTTGCGCTGGCGAAGAGGAGCAGGCAAAAATTATTTCCGCGCACCGCGAGTTGCTTCAGGACCCCGAAATATTGGAGCAGGCGATGCAGGGCATTCAGGCCAAACAAAGCGCCGCCTTCGCCTGGCGCGCGGCCTTCCACGCGCAGGCCTCCGTTTTGGAGGGCCTGCCTAATCCCGCGCTGCGCGAACGCGCCGTGGATGTTCGCGACGTGGGCAAACGCGTCCTCCGGCTCCTCGTCAATGTCGCGCCAAAAAAACTTCAGCTTCCGGCCGAGGCCATCGTCATCGCGGAAGAACTGACGCCCTCGGATTTCGCGGAGCTGGACGCCAGCCGCGTGATCGGCCTCTGCATGGTGCACGGCGGAGCGACCGGGCATGTCGCGATATTGGCCCGTGCGCTGGGCGTGCCGGCCTTGTGTGGTCTGGACGTGGCCGTCCTCGGCCTGAAGGACGGCGGTACGGTGATTCTGGATACCGAATTCGGCGTGCTCAGTCATCAGCCGGGCGAAGCCGAACTGATTAAAACCCGGCAAAAGCTGACCGCACTCCGCGCTTGCCAGCAGGAAGAGGCCGCCGCTGCGCAGGCTCCGGCGCTGACGACCGACGGCGTGCGCTTCGAAATCGCCGCCAACGTCCGCAACGCCGACGATATCCGCAAGGCCCGCGCCCTCGGGGCGGATGGCGTGGGGTTGTTGCGCTCGGAGTTTCTCTTTGAAGGCCGCGCGACGGCACCGACCGAGGAAGAACAGTTTTCCGCCTACCGCAGCGCGGTCGAGGCGCTCGGGCCGGAGTTACCGCTCGTCATCCGTAGCCTCGATGTTGGCGGTGACAAACCCTTGCCCTATCTGCCGCTGCCCAAGGAAGAAAATCCCTTCCTCGGTTTGCGCGGCATTCGCGTGAGCCTGCTCAAACCCGAGCTTTTCCGCGTGCAGTTGCGCAGCATCCTGCGCGTCGCGCCGCTCGGCAATCTGCATCTGATGTTCCCGATGGTCGCCACGTTGTCGGAGCTGCGCGCGGCTAAGGTGATTTTGCAGGAGGAAATGAAGGCGACGGGGCAGAGCGTAAAACTCGGACTCATGATCGAAGTGCCCTCGGCGGCGCTGCTCGCCGAGACGTTCGCCCCGGAAGTCGATTTCTTCTCCATCGGAACCAACGACCTGACCCAGTACACGCTGGCGATGGATCGTGGCCACGCGCGGCTGGCCAAACAGGCCGACACGCTCGAGCCCGCCGTCCTCAAGCTAATCGAGCTCACCGTCAAAGGCGCGCACCAGCATGGCAAATGGGTGGGCGTCTGCGGCGGCGTGGCGTCGGACCCGGTGGCGATTCCGTTGCTGCTCGGCTTGGGCATCGACGAACTCTCGGTATCGCCGCCGTCGATACCGGCCGTCAAGGCGCAGGTCCGCCGTCTTTCGGCGGAGGCTTGCCGCCGTGCCGCGGTGACCGCGCTAGGCCTCAGCGGCGCTGACGATGTGCGCGCCTTCGTTAAAACCACCTTCTCCGTCTAACCTCAGTTTCCCTTCACCCTCATGTTCTCCAACGCGTTTTCTTTTCTCCAAAAAATCGGGAAGGCTCTGATGCTCCCTGTCGCGGTTTTGCCGGTGGCCGGCTTGCTGCTCGGTATCGGCGCTGCCGGTTTTGAATGGATCCCCCCGCTGATCTCGGCGCTGATGAAAAATTCAGGCGATGTCATCTTCGGCAATCTGCCGTTGATCTTCGCCATCGGCGTCGCGCTCGGCTTCACCGAAAACGACGGCGTCTCGGCCGTCGCCGCAACCATCGGCTATCTGGTCATGCTCGCGACGATGGGCGTGATGGCGACGGTGTGGGGCATTCAGACGAAGCTCATCATGGGCATCCCCTCGATGCAGACGGGCGTCTTCGGTGGCATCCTGGCCGGCGCACTCGCGGCGTGGCTTTTCAATCGCTACTACCGCATCGCGCTGCCGTCGTACCTCGGCTTTTTCGCCGGCAAACGTTTCGTGCCGATCATCACCTCGCTCGCGGCGATCTTGCTCGGCGTGATCCTTTCCGTGCTCTGGCCGCCGGTGCAGTCGGGCATCGCGGCGTTTTCGCATTGGGCGGCGGTGAGCGATCCGCGCACGGCCGCGACGGTCTACGGTTTTGTCGAACGTCTGCTGATTCCGTTCGGTCTGCATCACATCTGGAACGTGCCTTTCTTCTTTGAAATGGGTTCGTTTACCGACGCCTCAGGCAAGATTGTCAGCGGCGATATCAATCGTTTCTTCGCCGGTGATCCGACGGCCGGTGTGCTCGCGGGCGCGTTTCTTTTCAAGATGTTCGGCCTGCCCGCCGCGGCAATCGCGATTTGGCGCAACGCGAAACCCGAGAACCGCGCACGCGTCGGCGGCATCATGATCTCGGCGGCGCTGACTTCATTTTTGACCGGCATCACCGAACCGATCGAGTTCGCTTTTATGTTTATTGCGCCGGTGCTTTATTTGATTCACGCGGTGCTGGCGGCTTCGGCACAGTTTCTGGCCAACACGCTGCACATGCACATGGGCTTCACGTTTTCGCAGGGCGGCATCGATTTCCTGATGTTTAATTTGCTCGGCAAAAACGGCAGCGGCGCCTGGTACGTTTTTATCCTCGGGCCGATCTACGCGGGACTTTATTACGGCATCTTCGGCTACATGATCCGCCGCTTTAACCTGAAGACGCCCGGACGTGAAACCGATGAGGTGCCCGTACAGGCAGGGCCGGCGCTGGCCGGATCGAGCAAGGCGCTGGAGCTGGTGCTCGCATTCGGTGGCCGCAGCAACATCACGAGTCTCGACGCCTGCATTACGCGCCTGCGTGTCTCGGTAAAAACTCAGGCCATGGTCAACCAAGCTAGGCTCAAGGCGCTTGGCGCGAGCGGCGTCATGGTCGTGGGAAATGGGATACAGGCGATCTTCGGCCCGTTGTCGGAAAATCTTAAAACCGACATGCTGGAGTACCTGAAAACCGCCGGGCCCGAAGCGGACGACATCGCCAATATTCAGGCAGGATCTACTGCTCCGGTGGTTTCCGCCGCGAAGCCGGTGGAAGCCACGCGCGATGCGGCGAGCCCCGCCATCGCGGCCAAGGTGCTCGCGGCGCTCGGTGGCCGCGCGAACCTGCGGAAGTCGACCGTTGTGGCGCACACCCGCGTGAGGGTGCAGTTGGCCAACGTGCGGTCGCTGGACAAGGCCGCGCTGTCGGCGGCTGGCGTGCAGGCGGTGGTCGAAGTGGGCGGTGACACGCTGCACCTGATCATCGGCGACCAAGCCGAACAAGTCGCGCAAGCCCTGAGCACGGCTTAAGCGAAAGCATCAGCCATTGAACCGCCGAGAGCGCAAAGAACGCAGCGCGGGGAAGGAATTTTGGAACCCCAAATTCCTCTTCCCGGCTGCGAGTGGTTCGGCGTAAGCCATTCTATTTTGACTGTTTTTTCTCCGCGTCCTCAGCGTTCTCTGCGGTAAAACCCAATCGGTCTTGTCATGCTTTGCCGCGGCGGGCTTCGAGTTCGGTGCGGATTTCGGTCATGCGGGCTTGGGTGAGGTTGTAGCGGCAGAGCAGGAGCATGCCGGGCACCAGAAAGGTGGTGGGCAGAATGGCGAAGCAGAGTCGCATGTTGAGGAAAGCCTCAGGGGTTTGGTTGGCTTTTTTGGCGATTTCGAAGCCGCACCAAACCACGATCATGCCGGCCAGTCCGTAGGCGAGCGACATGCTGGCTTTTTGCACCCAGACAAAGACGGAATTAAAGCCGCCTTCCAAGCGTCCGCCGTTGCGCAGTTCTTCGAAGTCGATGACATCGGCGATCATGGAGGGGATGACGAGAAAGATGCCCACATAGCCAGGGGAGAGCAGGACGCCGGTGGTCATGGCCAACCAAGGATACGCTGGGTTGTAGGTGAACCATGATATCCAAGTCGCAATCAGAATCATGGCCGTGGAAATCAGGAGGGTTTCCTTTTTTCCTAAGCGCCGGCACAGCCATTGGAAGAAGGGGATTGAGAGCACGCCAATCGTGAGCGAGAGCGTGGCTTCATAGCCCATCATCTGTGAGGAGAAAACAGTGTCGCCCTTAAGCGCGTAAAAGGTGCGCAGGAAAAAAATCTGCCCCTGCACCAGATTGATGCCAAAGGTGAAAGTCAGAACGAAGATCAGCAGGAGGCGGAAAGCGGGGTTGGTGAAGGTGCGCTTGAAATTTGGCCAGAAGGGCGCCTTGGGTTGTCGGGCGACGAATTCGGGATTGCGCTCCTTGATGAGGAAGGCGGGCAGGATGCTCAGCATCATGATCACCAGACCTAGGACCAGTCCGATGAAGCGCATGCCGCGCAGGGAGTCGGATTGCCCCGTGATGGGATCATTGAAGATGGGCAATTGCGTAAGTGCCCAGATCCAAGCTCCTAGGATCGTCGCGAACTTGCCGAAAAAGGAAAAGAAGGCGGAGATGCTGGTGCGCTCGTTGGTGTCGGGAGACATCTCCGTTAGCATGCTCAAGTAAGGCATGACCCAAATGGTGTACACCGAGTAAAACAGTAGTCCTGTGCCGATGAGGTAGCCTAGTTTTGCCATTTCGCTCCACTCGGCACGCCCGAGCCACATCAGCGGGAAAGCTAAACCGGTGAGCAAGCCGCCGATCAATACCCATGGCCGCCGCCGTCCCCACCGCGAGCGGGTGTTGTCGGAGAGCCAGCCCATAAAGGGGTCGAGCATCGCGTCCCAAAGGCGGAAAACGAGGAACACCCATCCGATGTGAGCGGGCGACATACCCATGCCGGTGACGAAGATCGAAGCACTGAGGACTTTGGGGAGTGTGCCGCCCCAAGTGACGACCATGCCGGATGCGCCGTAGGCCGTTTTTAACCAGAAAGGAACGCGGTCTTCGGGGCGGATTTCGTACTTTTTAGATTGAGAGAAAGACATGTTTGTAAAGGAGCGAAGTGGGGGCGGGCAAACGACTGAAAGTAATTGCAGCCAAAGAAGTGAGGTCAATCAGTGTATGCAGGGTGTTTTTGCGAGCCTTATCCCGCGTTAGAAGCGCCAAGGTTGCGGATTGATTTTTAACCCGCAGCTTAGCTCGCACCCCTTTTGCTTTCTGAATGTCCTGATTTTTTATGAAAATCCTCTTCATCGGCGGCACGGGTATCATCAGCTCAGCCTGCACCGAACGTGCTCTCGCGCTTGGGCACGAATTATACTTACTCAATCGCGGTCAATCATCGGCGCGTCCGGTGCCGACCGGGGTAAAGCTTCTCTCCGGAGATATCCGCAATCCGCAATCAGCATGTGCCGCACTGGGCGAACATACCTTTGACGCGGTGGTCGATTGGGTCGCTTTCACGCCCGATCATATCGAGACTGACCTCGCCCTCTTTCGTGGACGAACCAGCCAATATGTTTTCATTAGTTCCGCTTCGGCCTATCAGACGCCGCCCGCCCAGCTTCCCGTCACTGAATCGACGGTGCTGGATAATCCTTATTGGCAATATTCTCGCAATAAAATCGCCTGCGAAGAGCGGTTGGTGCGTGCTTATCGCGAGGAAAAATTTCCGATCACGATCGTGCGTCCCTCGCACACCTACGATCCAGGCTACTTGCCGATTCATGGTGGCTGGACGGTGGTCGACCGCATGCTGCGCGGAGAAAAAATCATCGTGCACGGCGACGGTACTGCGCTCTGGACGCTGACGCATCATCGTGATTTTGCCAAAGGCCTCGTCGGCTTGCTCGGCAACTCGCACGCCTTGGGTGAAGCTTTTCACATCACTTCGGACGAATGGCTGACGTGGGATGAGATTCACCGGCTGGTCAGTCGCGCGGTCGGCGTGGAACCGAAGATCGTGCATGTGCCTTCGGAGTTGATCGCGGCTTACGATGCTGAGTGGGGCGATGGGCTTTTGGGCGACAAAACGCACAGCATGATTTTCGATAATCGTAAGATCAAACGTCTGGTTCCTGATTTCGTCTGCACGATCCCGTTTTCTCTCGGCGTGGTGGAGTCGATTGCGTGGCATCGCGCTAATCCTGCCCGCATGAAGGTGGATGCGGCGTTTAATCAACGGTGCGCTCGTATCCTCGCGGCTTATACGAGCGCTTGGCCGAAGTGAGACCAAACACCCCAAGCCTCTGCATTTTCCACAGAAGGTAACGAAGAGAATGAAGCGATTCTGGTTTTCAGCGCCGTGTCTTCGTTACCTTCGTTCTCTTTTGGGAAAATCTCGACGGGCTTGGCTTTGACGTAAAAGCCCCAGGCTCTTGGTAGGAGTTGATCGATAATGGCTGCGCGGCGCACGCCGGCGTCGTTTACTTCTGCTGCAATCGATAGGTCTGAAGCTGTTGGCGGGCGTAGCTTGTGGGCACGGTGCCATCGTTGGCGATGGCCACGGGTTCGAGGTCGGTCTCGATGTGCGTCGTTCTTCGCGCCGTGGCGACTCCTGGTGTGAAAGCGAGTTGAGCGGTGGCAGGCTTATCGGCGAGATTCCAGAGGCGAGCGATCACGCCATGGTCGATGCCTTCCTCGGCGACTTTGACCGACCAGAGCAGCACGTTGGGATCGCTGATCGTGAGCAGTGAGTAGCTTTTCTCGTCGTAGGGGCAGGTGTTTTTTTTGCTTAGGATGGGGGCGGCGACAAGTGGGTTCTGGTGTTCGAGGGCAAACTTCATCGCGGCGACTTGATCGTAGTCGGCGTGGGCGCGGAGGGCGAAACGCTGTAGGAAATGGGTTTCGTCGTTCTGGCCACGTATGCCGAGGCTGGGGCCATCGATCTGGCCGCCGGCGAGCACATTGATTTGCGGCGTGGTGGTGTCGAGCGAGGTGAGGGTGCTGTGGCCGAGTTTGGCAAAGGCGAGGTCGGGGTTTGAGAGCGTGATGCCGCGTGTGCCGTCGCCGGCGGTGAGGTCGGCGAAATGGTTGAGCGTGATGTGGTCGTAGCGGGCGTGGGTGTCGGCATAGTCGCCGCCTTGGGAACGCAGTTTGTTGAGATTAATGGTGCCGACTTCTTCGGTGCGGATGGACGGGTCTTTCAGATTGAAGCCGAAGGACCAGTAGCGGGTGTCGGCAAAGTTGGTCGTGATCTCGTTGCGGATATCGATGCGGTCGGAATCGCGGTAGAGGGTGATGGCCGTGGTGTGGGGCAGGCCGGCGTCGCTGCGGGCGCGGAGGGTAACGGAGACGGGGCCGACGTTTTCGACGCGGAGCGGCTCGCCTTCGTTGGAGTTGGCGGCGAAGTCGTTGAGCGCGAGGCCGTCGAGGGTGGCGGCGAGTTCGGTGCCGCCTCGACGCTTGTCGATAAGGCTGCGGATCGCGCCGTCGCGGGCGACAACGAGTTTAACTGCGGCGTTTTCGAAGGTGGCGTCGCCGTCGGCGGAGATATTAGCGGTGGCGGCTGGGTCGGTCTTGGCGGCGCCGGGGCCGGGCCGGATTTCATAGACCTTGTAGCCGGCGGAGGGCACATCGGCGGCGAGGATGCGGATGTATTGAACGTGATTGAGGGTGACGATCTGGTGGGGCACGTCTTGGCCGGCGGTGAGGTCATGGACGTGGATGTCCTTTGAACCGGGGTGGGCATGGTCAGCGTAGTCGGTGCGGGGCCAGCCGAGCGGGTTTAGGACGAAAAAGCGGTTCGCCTTTTCTGGCCTGGGGATCATGCCGCCGAGGCGGAGGAGGGCTTCGGAATGGATCGAGTCGACGTAGTATTCGATCTCGGTGGCGAGCAGGTTTTGCCAAGCGGCGCGTTGGCCGCGGGTGACGGGGCCGTCGGCGGTCCAGTCGTGTTCCCAGTAGAGGCCGAGGTCCTGGAAAGCGCGGTCGCGGGCACCGAGGTGGTTGCCCATGAAGGCGGGGTATTTGAGGCTGACGAGAGTGGCGAGGAGTTCGGCAGCGCGGAGTTTTTCGACAGAACGTTTTACGCGAGCGGACGTCTCGGCGAGCGAGGCGGAGTAGAGGTCCCACTCGTTGCCGTAGGTGACGGCGAGGGTGTCGAGGGTGGCGCCGTAATGGCTTTCGAAGTCGGTGAAGAAATCGAGTTCGTTGGAGACGATGATCTGGCTTTGGTCGTTAGAAAGTTTTTGGGCGATGATGTGGAAGTGGTCGCAGTAGGGCGAGGAGGGCACTTCCGGAAGGCCGGGAACCGCGGGGATGGGCGGCGGAGGTGTGACGCCGGTTTTGCGGGCGAGATCGTCGCCGCCGTAGCCGAAGAGGCCGATGATGTTGTAAGGTTTTTTAGATACGGGGTCGATGTAGCGGCTTTTGAAGCCCTCGTTGGTGCTGACGTAGTCGATGACCTTTTCGGGGGAACCGGCTTCCCAGTAGCCGCCGATGCCGTTTGGCCCGAGGGAATACCATTTCATGAGCAGTCGCTGGCCGTCGTGGCCGGCGGCCCAGTAGATTTCGCGGGGGCGTTGGTTGAGCACGCCTTTGAAGGGAAGCTTGCTGGCGCAGCCGCAGACGCCGCGCCATGTGTACTTCGCTCCGGAACCAGCGAAAAGCGAGGTGAGGCCGAGCGGGAGAACTTGGTTCTCGGTGGCGTTGGCCATGGTGAAGCGCAGGTCGTAGCGGCGTTCGAGGCGGCCGGCGTAGTAGAGGCCGCGCAGGACGGCCTCGGCGGGCTGCCCGCCGTAGCAGGAGACGAGAGTGTTGAGCGGGGCGCTGAGGGTTCCGTCTTTGAGGCGGGCGATCACGCGCTCGAATTCGGCCGGAGATTTTTTCCGCTCGTAGTTCCAGAGCCAGTGGCTGCCATCGGCGTTGAAACGGGCGCGATAGGGTGAGGGGTTGGTTGCGGTTTCGTCGGCCAGCTTCAAGTGGAAATCGATCAGGTCGATGAAGACCTGGTTGGAAGTATCGGCGTCGGCGGTCCACATGTAGTCGGTGTGGTCATCGTTCGCTAGGTAGATACGGCGCTGTTCGGGTGCGGCTCCCGGTGTGGAGGAGGCGGTCGTTGCTGTGTCTGGCGGGGTTTGCGCGGGGGCGAAGGCCGTGAGGCCGAGGGCGAGGCAGGTGAGCGCGGATAACCGGAATGACTTCATAGATGTAAAAGTAAATGGGGCGAGGAGGGGCGCAGAGCTACGACAAACTCGGTGCCGCAAAGACGCGAAAACAAGGCAGGGGGCTATTCGTTTTTTGATGGAGGAGGGAGCACCGGCGCTTGTCGCCGGTGCCGGTGTCGGGCGGGCTAACTCACTTTTTCCCGCGGGCCGGTTTGGCTTTAGGCGCCTTTTTTGCGGCTTTGGGCTTCGCAGCGGGAGCAGGCTTCGCTTTCTTGGCGGCGGGCTTGGCTTTCGCTTTTTCCGCTTTGGGCGCGGCCTTTTTGGTGGCCTTGGGTTCTTTCGCGGCTTTGGGTGCAGCGGGCTTAAGTTTGGACTCGTCGTACACGGCTTCGAGCGCGATATCCTCGGCGTCTTTCCAGAGGCGTTCGAGGGCGTATTTTTCGCGGTTTTCGGGCGTAAAAACGTGTATCATGATGTCGAACGCATCGACCACGATCCAGCCGCTGCCTTGATTTGTATCCATGCCGAGGATGCGCACGCCGGTCAGGTCGATCACTTTTTCGAGTTCGACCCGGAGGGCGCGTAGATGCGGTTCGGAGGTGCCGGTAGCGAGGATCAGGTAGTCGGTGATCGAGGACTGGGCGCTGACGCGGAGCACCCGGAGGTCGTCGGCCTTTTTGTCTTCAAGGGCTTGGCAGATTTGTTTGAGCAGCGGCGGCAAGGCCGAGGTGGACGGTTTCGATTTCATGCAGTTTCAGCGATAAAGACGCTTTTCCTCGATCTGCACAATCGCCTTATGTGGGATAAAGTAATCGAGCGGCTGTCCGCGGCGCACGCGGTCGCGCACTTCGGTGGAGCTGATCTCGATGAGATGGCCTTGGCAGCGATGGAGTTTCATCTGCGGAAGGGCCGGCGTGGCGTCGATAGGATGGCCGGGGCGGTCGAGGACAATAAATTCGATCAGGCGGACGAGTTCACCGATTTCGTGCCAGAGGTGCATCTTGGGCAACTGGTCGCCACCGATGATCCAATACAGCTGGTCGTGCGGGAACTGCGCACGGAAATGCCGAACCGAGTCTATGGTATAACTGAGCCCGCCCTTGCGCAGCTCGAAGTCGGAAAGTTCGAAGCGTGGGTCGGAGTCCAGCGCGGCGCGCAGCAGGGCGAGGCGGTCGTCGGCGGACGATTGCACTTCGTTGGGTTTTAGCGGTGCTTGTGCGGCGGGTACGAAGAAGAGCCGGTCGAGCTGGAGTTGCTCAAAAGCGTCCTGGGCGGCGACGAGGTGGCCGAAGTGGAGGGGGTCAAAACTGCCCCCAAGAAAACCGATTTTCACGAGCGGCAACGTGGTGGCAGCAAGGGTGGCCCGCAAGGTCGTTTTCGGTTCGGTGCCGCGCGTTGGATTTGGGGCGCGGGGTGTGGCGACGCGTCACGGGGCGACAAACTGCGTTTGGCAAACAACCCGATTGACGTCGGCGTTTCCTCCGTGAAATTCAACAACGTGCCACGCCCTCGTGGTGGAATGGTAGACGCTAGGGACTTAAAATCCCTTGTCCGAAAGGACGTGCCGGTTCGAGTCCGGCCGAGGGCACCACTGCAGTTTCCGCGACAGGCGAAGGTGGGCGGGGCCTATTGTTTCAAAAACAAAGCGGGAGGCGTGTAACTGTCGGCAAGTCCGAGTCGCGAGGCGAACGCACGGTTCCAGCCCTTCCTCCCGCGTCGCTGATAGAATCAGAATTGCCGCAAGTCGGCGTGTGAGTCTGGCTGTGTGTGTGGCCTATAAGTATTAATATATTGTCATTTAACACGGATTTAGCAGGTTAAGTGGCAACATGCAGTCACTTTATAGTCCAGCCGAAATCGCCCAGCGCCTCGCCGCGCGAGTGAAGGAGCTTCGGCTGGCGCGGGCTTGGAGCCAAAAGGAGGTCGCGCTTCGGTCGGGCATTCCGGTCAACACGTATCGGTTTTTCGAGCGGACGGGACAGGTATCACTGCTGCGTTTCATTCGGTTGCTCGATGTTTTTGGCGCTGCGGATGAGTTCGATAACTTGGGCAAAAGCGGCCTGTCTGCCACTGCTTCGATCGATGAATTGATGAAGCCGACGCGTCGGCGCGGCAGGACTGCAAAAAAATGAATCGCCTCGATGTTTTTTATCAAGGGCTGCGCGTCGGGACACTCGCGCTCCCTCCCGGCAAGGGAATCTATTTTGAATACGCGCCCGAGTTTCTGGCGTCTGGTTTTGATTTGTCGCCGTTGAGGCTGCCGCTGCAGTCCGGCGCGCATTCGCGGTATCAGCCGGCCACGGTGGCGTTGCCCGGTCTCTTTGAGGATTCGCTGCCGGATAGTTGGGGTTCGCGGATCATGAGCGATTGGTTTAAGGCGCGCGGCGTGTCCGAATTTGCAATCACACCGCTCATGAAACTCGCCTACATCGGCGAACGCGGGTTTGGCGCTTTGTCCTATGCGCCGGCCGAGATGATTGAGTCGAGTGATGTCAGTCTCGCCGAGCTCTACACCGCCGCGTCTTCCGTGGTGTCCGGCGCACCTGTGGATCTCGTGAAGCTGGCAGCCGTGGGGTCTTCAGCTGGTGGCGCACAACCCAAAGCCGCCGTCTGGATGTCCGGCTCAACCGGGGCTATCACGGCGACGCCGGAGGGGCCCGAGGCGCAGGCTTGGCTCGTTAAGTTTGATGCGACACCTGGCCGTTGGTTCGGCCGGATGGAATACGCCTATTCGCTCCTGTGCCGGGCCGCGGGTTGCGAGTTTCCTGATACGCGTTTATTGCGGACCGAGCACCAAGAAGGCGAGCGCTGGCACTTTGCAGTCCGCCGCTTTGATCGCGTCGGCACGCGTCGGGTGCATTATCATAGTCTGGCGGCGATGTATCACCTCATGGCGGGTGATCTTGATTACCAGACGTTGCTGCGCGTGACGCGGCGGATCACGGCTGATTATCGCGAGGTTTTGCAGGCGTTTCGCCGGGCTGTTTTTAATGTGCTGGCCTCGAATCGGGACGACCACGGCAAGAATCACGGTTTCCTCTATGAAAACCGGCATTGGCGGATGAGTCCCGCTTTTGACGTGACGTATTTGAGTCCTGAACAGATGGCGGAGCGCGGCATGGCTGTCATGGGCGAACGGCATCGCGTGGGCCTCGCGCAACTCCAGGTGCTTGCCCAGGGGGAGGGGATTGAGAAGAAGGACGTGCGCATGGTGCTAGAGGAAGTTGCGACGGCGCTTCAGCGCTGGCCGGAGTTTGCCGAACAAGCGGGGGTGCCCGAAGCGATTGCTGCGTCGATTCAGCGCGGTTTCAGGCCGGTGCTGTGACTCAAAATGATGCGTTGAAGGCGGCCGCCGTAAGTGATGACGTGTAAACCGAGACCGGCCTCGGACCGCCGCTCCATCCACGCGGCGCCTGAGGACGGCCACCGTGTGGCGAATTCGCCCTGAGCCTCGGCTTGCTGTTTCGCGAACTACGATGAACGGCGGCGCGCGCGGACGCGCGACGAGAAGGCTGGTGGCATGTTTTAACCGATTCGGCGAAAGCCACGCGTACACGCTCATCACCGCCAACTATCGCCAGCACGTTCACGTTTTTTGACGCTGAAAGTGGAATATCGAAAAACGCGACTCGGTTGAAATTGGTACGCGCCGGCGAACCGTATCTACCGTTTTCCGGTAGGCTCGCTTTCTCGCGATGAATGCGCGTCGTGGGTGCAATAGGTGCATTCAAAGGCCCTGAAACGACTCTTGGTCCCCGATGGGCCGGAAAGGGGGGCATATACGATATCTTTGACATCAGCGATCTGTGGGCCTTGCCGGCTTCGAGCTGGCTGCCGGCCGCCATTTCGGCGACGTAACGACTCACGCCGCACTCCACGCCCATGCGCAAGTGGCGGCTGATCCAGCCATTCGTACAGCCGTGTTTGGTTTTTCAAGACCGTGGGCCACAGCTACCCTTCCCTGGCGCTTCTTTGCGCTCGGATTCAATGGCGGCAGTCCTCTTGCCGAGCAGCCCAAGGCCTTACTCAACGCAGTTTCCCACGCCACCTTGCTGCCTTCCTCGGCAAAGATCCACTGCTGGTAGTTGCCCCGATTGATCACGTGGTCGATCCCACCGTCCTGCTCAAGACGAAGTTTGCGCGCAATGTCCGCGACAAAACTGCTCCCGGA